>FTCZ01004469.1_pt1 | contig 11223 bp, 7 predicted proteins | sample 1658871 | NCBI WGS metagenome assembly FTCZ01 (sample SAMEA3914864, study PRJEB12502) | metagenome | biome: forest; material: soil | place: USA | collected 2012-03-12 | depth 0.3 m
GCCCGAGGCCGTTCCCGCATCCGTCGGCGATTGCGCCACGCCGCCCGTCATCCGCCATCCGATCCCGGTGGGGGACGGGACGTCCCTGCTCAAGCGCCGGCCCGACGTGCGCGAGGCCGAGCGGCGGCTCGCGGCGTCGGTGGCCCAGATCGGGGTGGCGACCAGCGCTCTTTACCCCTCGGTCACGCTCGGCGGGCAACTGGGCACCGTGGCGACGCGGGGAAGCGATATCCTCAGCGACCGTGCCTTCACCTGGAGTCTGGGGCCGCTGGTCCGCTGGAGTTTCCCCAATGTGGCGATCGCGCGGGCCGGCATCGCCGAGACCAATGCCGTGGCGCGCGGCAATCTCGCCTCGTTCGACGGGACGGTGTTGACGGCGCTCCGGGAAACGGAGACCGCGCTGTCCGCGCTGGCGCGCCAGCTCGATACCGAGCGCGCGCTGCAGCTTGCCCGCGATCAGGCTGCCATCGCGTCGCGCAATGCCGGGAAGCTGTACGCCGGCGGCGTCGGACAGTTCATCGACACGCTCGATGCCGAGCGCACGCTGATCCAGGCGGATGCCGCGCTCGCCGATGCGACGGCGCGGGTCGCCGATCGGCAGGTCCAGCTGTTCCTGGTGCTCGGAGGAGGCTGGCAGGACGCGCCTCAGCCGCTGGAAACGCCGCTTGACGATGTGACACTACCCCATCAGCGCAAACATGCCGGCGGCTCGGGCGGACGACCAAATCGCTGATCTTGCAGATGATTTCTTCCGCAGAGAAGAGGGGGCAAGGTCATGGCCGGCGGGTCTGATGGAGGTATTCTACTCCCTTCGGGATTTTACTTCGATTCACGAGGATTTGCACCGACGCGTCGGCGCGGCTACTATTGTGACCGACCAAAACTTCCATGCTCGGAGTCTTAGTTGGGCTGACGCGGACGCGAGGCTTCCACGATGATGACCCTCTCGGTGAATGGACAGGCGAAGCAGGCCGATGTGCCGCCGGAAATGCCGCTGCTCTGGGTGTTGCGGGATGTGCTCGGGCTGACCGGCACGAAATTCGGCTGCGGCATCGCCCAATGCGGCGCCTGCACCGTTCATTTGGACGGCCGGCCCGTGCGATCCTGCGTGCTTCCTGTCGGATCGATCGGCACGCGCGCGATCACGACCATCGAGGCGATCGGCGAGCAGCCCAACGGGGCGAAGATCCAGAAGGCCTGGCTCGACCTGGAGGTGATCCAGTGCGGCTATTGCCAGTCCGGCCAGATCATGGCCGCAACCGCGCTGCTCAACGACATTCCGCATCCCGACGACAGCGACATCAATGCGGCGCTCGCCGGCAATATCTGTCGCTGCGGAACCTATGTGCGCATCCGCGAGGCGATCAAGCATGCCTCGGCGGAGTCCTGATCGGATGATCGCCGAGGCCGGAGCCGAAGCGTCGGGCGCCGCCGTCACGCGGCGCGGGCTGTTCGGTCTCGCCGCCGGTGCCGCGTTCGTGGTGGGCTTCCACGTGCCGATCGGCAGCCGGGGCGAAGCGGAGGGCACGACGCTGGCCGCCAACGCCTTCATCAGGATCGACCGCAAGGGCGACGTGACGCTCATCATCCCGCAGGTCGAGATGGGGCAGGGCATCTACACCGCCCTTGCGATGGTATTGGCTGAGGAACTGGATGCGGATTGGTCGAAAGTCACGGTGCAGCATGCGCCCGAGGACGGGAAGCTTTACGCAAACGCGCTCCTCCAGGAGCAGATAACCGGCGGTTCGTCGTCGGTCCGCGCCTTCTGGACCCCGTTGCGGAAGGCGGGAGCCGGTGCGCGCGCCTCTCTGCTCCAGGCGGCGGCGGGGCAGCTCGGCGTTCCGGCGTCGGGATTGCGGGCCGAGCAGGGCATGGTGATCGACGATGCCTCCGGGCGGCGTCTTGCCTATGGGGCGCTGATCGATCGCGCCGCCTCGCTCCCGGCACCCGAGGCGCCGCCGCTCAAGGATCCCAAGGACTTCCGGCTGATCGGGAAGCCGCTGCGCCGGCTCGACACCCCCGGCAAGACCGACGGGCAGGCCCAATATGGCATCGACGCGCTACCGCCGGGCGTGAAGTTCGCGACGCTCCAGATATGCCCCGTGGTGGGCGGCAAGCTTGTCCATGTCGACCAGAGCAAGGCCATGGCCCTGCCCGGCGTGAGGCAGGTGGTCGCGCTGGACGATGTGGTCGCGGTGGTCGGCGATCATATGTGGGCCGCCAAATGCGGGCTCGAGGCGCTCGATATCGTCTGGGACGACGGCCCGAACGGCCATGTCGACACGAAGCTGATCTGGGCCCGGCTGCGCGAGGCCAGCAAGCGGGCCGGCGGGGTCGCGCGGGATGACGGGAACGCCCACGACGCGCTGGCGAAGGGCGATGCCTTCACCGCCGAATATGAGATGCCGTTCCTCGCCCATACCTGCATGGAGCCGCTGAACTGCACCGTCCACATCCGGCCGGACGGCGCGGACGTGTGGATCGGGACGCAGGTGATGACGCGGACCCGCGATGCGGTGGCGAAGGCCGCGGGGCTCCCGCGTGAGAAGGTGACGGTCAACCAGCACCTGCTCGGCGGCGGCTTCGGCCGGCGGCTCGAGCCCGACATGGCCGAATGCGCCGCGCGCATCGCCAAGCAGGTCGACGGGCCGGTGAAGGTGGTGTGGACCCGTGAGGAGGATGTCCGCCACGATTATTTCCGCCCCGCCTATCACGACATCCTCTCGGCCCGGGTCGAGAAGGGACGGATCGCCGCGTGGAAGCACAAGGTCACGGGATCCGCGATCACGGCACGCTTCGCGCCCGTCGTCTTCCTGAAAGGCGTGGACCCCGACGGCGTCGATAGCGCCAAGGACATGGCCTACGATATTCCCAATGTCCGTGTGGAGTTCGTCCGCGAGGAGCCGCCGGGCGTGAACACCGGCTGGTGGCGCGGTGTCGGCCCCAACAACAATGTGTTCGCGATCGAAAGCTTCGTCGAAGAGTTGGCACGCCGGGAAGGCGCCGATTCCATCGCCTTCCGTCGCGCGCATCTCGACAAGACGCCACGCCTGCGGAATGCGCTCGATCTGGTGCGCGACAAGTCCGGGTGGGGCACGCCCCTTCCGGGGAGGTGCGGGCGCGGCGTCGCCGTGCAGACGGCGTTCGGAAGCTTCATCGCCACCGTCGTGGAATGCGAGGTCGACGAATTCGGGGAAGTCCGGCTGCGGCGCGTCACCAGCTGCGTCGACGCCGGCACGGTCATCAATCCCAACACGGTCATCGCCCAGTTGCAGGGCGGCCTGGTCTATGGCCTGACGGCAGGTCTCTATGGCGAGATCACGCACGAGAAGGGGCGCGTGCAGCAATCCAATTTCCACGACTATCGTGCGCTGCGGATCGACCAGACGCCGCCGATCGAAGTCCATGTGATCCCGAGCGCCGAGTTCCCCGGCGGCATCGGCGAAACCGGCACTACGGCCTCGATCGCGGCGCTCCGCAACGCGATCTATGACGCAACCGGCGTCGCGCTGCGCCGGATGCCCGCAGATCGGGCCCTGCTCGCCCATGGCGGCCGGACATGACGCGGCGCCTCCGGACCCTCCTTCTCGGTCTCGTCGTCGTCGCGGTGATCGTCGGGGCGGGGCTCGCCTGGTACATGCTTCCCCCGCGCGCGATGGGCTTCGCAGGGGGCGGGAGCGTCGCCCTCGCCGATTATCGAGGGCCGAGCCCGATCGGCGTTCCGGCCGAATTGAGAAGCGCGAGTCTGGTCGAGCGCGGCAAATATCTGACCGAGGCCGCCGACTGCGCCGCCTGCCACACCGCGACGGGCGGGGTGCCCTATGCGGGCGGCCGCGCGTTCCGCACGCCCTTCGGCACGCTCTATTCGCCCAACATCACCGCGGACCGGGAGACCGGCATCGGCAGCTGGACGGAGGCGGACTTCATCCGCGCCGTGCACAAGGGCATCGCCAAGGACGGCTCCCGGCTCTACCCGGCCTTCCCCTACGAGTCCTACACGCTGCTCGCCGACGACGATGTGAAGGCGATCCGGGCGTATCTGGCCAGCCTGCCGCCGTTCCATGGCGCGCCGCCGCCCAACCAGATGAAGTTTCCGTTCAACCAGCGCTGGCTGATGGCGTTCTGGTCGTTCTTCTACAATCCCGACACGCGCTTCCAGCCCCATCCCGACCGTTCGCCCCAATGGAACCGCGGCGCCTATATGGTGGAGGCGCTGGCCCATTGCGGTGACTGCCACACGCCACGCAATCTCGGGCAGGCCCTCAACAACCGGCGCAAGTTCGCCGGAGAGGTGGTCGACGGCTGGCGCGCCTACAACATCACGCAGGATCGGGATTCCGGCATCGGCGCCTGGAGCGACGATCAGATCGCCGACTACCTGAAGACCGGCCATGCGGTCGGCCGCGGTTCGGCCGGCGGGCCCATGGCCGAGGCGGTGGAGTTCAGCCTCAGCAAGATCGCGCCGTCCGATATCCAGGCGATGGTTTCCTATCTTCGGTCGATCCCGGCGGTGAGCAGCCGCGATCTTCCCGCGCCGAAGGCGGAGGCCGCCTCGGAGTCGCACCGGGAGATGGCGGGAGGCGCCGATCCGCGCGGCAAGCAGGTGTTCGAAGGCGCCTGCGTCAGCTGCCACGGATGGTCGGGACGCAGCCTCCTCACGCCGGATGCCACGCTGGTCGGGTCGCGGTCGGTGAATGACGTCGCGGCGTCCAACGTGGCGCTGGCGGTGCTGAGCGGCATCGATCGGCCTTCGCCCGAGCTTTCCATGCCGGCGTTCCGTCGGGCGTACAGCGACATCGAGATCGCCGCGGTGGCCAATTATGTCACGGCGCGGTTCGGCACCAAAGGTGCGTCGCTGACGGCGAAGGATGTGGCCAAGCTTCGCGCTCAGTCGGAGCCATGATCCTGCGCTGAAGATCGGCGCTGGCGGCTGCTCGGGAGAATGGCCGCGTTCGGACCATGGGACGGGCGCGGCGCTGGTCAAGGTGCTGGACCGCGCGGCGCAGGATGCTCAGCTGAACCTTCGGACCGCCCCCGACGACGGTGGCCGTGGGCCAGACCCGGCTCCAGAACGCCCGCGCCTATCTCTGCGTGATCTCGATGATGGGCACGACATGCTGGTCTGCCTCGCCGCCGGAGCGGTTGAGATGGTCCCAGACCCGGGAGATGACGACCGAGCCTTCCCCCACGGACGAGGCGACCCGCTTGACCGATCCGGCCCGGACGTCGCCGACCGCCCAGATGCCGGGGCGGGACGTCGCGTAGAGCGATGATCCGCCGACGCATGGGCCGGTCAGGATGAAACCCTTCTCGTCGAGGTCGACGAGGCCCGACAGCCACGCCGTGTTCGGCGCCGCGCCGATCATGATGAAGAGCGCGCAGGCCGGCCGCAGGCGGGCCGAACCGTCGAGACGGCTGCCGATCCATACCGCTTCCAGACGATCCGTCCCCTCTAGGCCCGTCACCTCGGCCCCGTATTCGATGGTGATCGCCGGATCGGCCTCGAGCCGGTTGCGCAGATAGCTCGACATGGTGGACGCGAGCGAGTGCCCGCGCACCAGCAAACGGACGTGACTGGACGAGCGGCTGAGGAACATCGCCGCCTGGCCCGCGGAATTGCCGCCGCCGATGATGACGACCTCGGCGCCCTTGCAGTAGCGCGCCTCGTTCTGGGTCGCCGCGTAATAGACGCCGGCGCCCTCGAAGTCGGCGAGCCTGTCGATGGGGAGCCGGCGATACTGGACGCCGGTTGCCACCACGACCGCCCTCGCGCTGATCCGCCGGCCGTCGTCGAGGGTCGCGCAGAAGCGGTCGGGCGTGAGCTGCTCCAGCTTGTCCACCCGTTGCGGCATGACGAAGCGCGTGCCGAACTTCGTCGCCTGGATCTCGCCCCGCCAGACGAGATCCGCGCCGGAGATGCCGGTCGGGAAGCCCATGAAATTCTCGATCCGGCTCGACGTGCCCGCCTGGCCGCCGATCGCGGTGTCCTCGACGACGAGCGCGCACAGGCCTTCGGCGCCGGCATAGACTCCCGCCGCGACCCCGGCCGGCCCGCCGCCGACCACCAGAACGTCGAATTCCTGATTGTCGGCGAGATCATGATTGAGGCCGAGCAGCCGGGCGATCTTGGCGGGCGTCGGATCGCGGACGATCGTGCCGCGGCCGAAGATGACGGCGGGCCTGTCCGGCGCGATCGAGCAGCTCGCCGCGGCCGTTCTGGCTTCGGGCGTGCCCAGCGCCAGCGACGTATAGGGAATCCGGTTGCGGCTCGCGAATTCCGCGATGCGACGGACGTCGCGATCGAGATCTTCGCCGAGCAGGACGAGGGCCCCGCGGTTCTCCTCGATCTGGCGGCGGCGGCGCGCCGAGAGGACGGTGATGATGATGTCCGACATCTCCGGGATCTGGGACATGAGCAGCAGCATCTTCCGCCGGGGCACCTCGACGACCTGCGTGTCGCGGCATGCGCGCATCAGCATCGACCAGTTCCCGCCGTTCAGAAAGGCGATCTCCGCCATGAACTGGGTCGGGCCGAGCGTCGACTCCACGAGGCGTTCGTTGGTGAAAGGGTTCACCACCTCGATCTCGCCCTTGTCGACATAGACGAAGCGATCGGCAGGCTCGCCGGGATGCACGAGGAAGGTGCCGGCCGGGTAATGCGCCTTCTTCCCGATCGCGCGCAGTGCTGCGACGTGCGCGGGCGCCAAGGGGACGCGCTGCATCTCGCGAAGGTCACGGCCGATCGTTTCCATCTGTCAGCTTCCTTCATGTCCCTGCGGCATCGTCGCGATCAAGACTGACGAGCGCTTGGCCGGACCGGGCGTTCCATCGCCTTGGTGAGCGCCTCGCTTGAGCGGAGCAACTGGCGAAGACGGGAGCCAAGACTCGTCGAGGTCAGTACCAGGTGTTCTGGTTTTCCGGATCGAAGCGGCTCAGCCGTTCCTCGGCGCTCTTTCGGCCCATCGCGACCAGCTCGTCCACCTTCAGGCCGAACGACAGCAACCCCACGCCCGGACTTTGCCCGAGATCCAGCCCCGGCCTCACCACGCACACGCGGAGCGGCGGATCCTTCGTGATGAGGCGGATCTGGTTGCGGAGCTTGATCTGCTCGATCTGCGAGGTGAGGCTCATCGCCAGCCAGGTCGAGAGCATCGTGTTGCCGATGGCGAGCAGGTCCCGCGTGTCGCCGATCTGCTCGACCGACGGGATGAACACGTAGAGATTGGTCGCGCCCAGCCGGATCGCCGGCGAAATCGGCTGGTTGAGCAGCACCCCCCCGTCGAAACGCCCCTCCATCGGCGGGAAGAGGATGGGGAGGGCGGACGTCCCCTTGAGTGCCTGCAAAAGCTGGGTGAGGCCGGTGATGATCGTCCACGCCTTGGCGTAGCGGCCCTGCGTCGCGGCGGCCGGGAGCGGCTGGCCGACGGGCATCTTGTAGAAGAGCTCGGGCTGGCTGTCCGCGAGCTTGGTCGTCGAGATCGCGAAGGCCATGGGGCTCGACAGGAAGGCGTTCTCGCGATCCCGGAGGATGTCGCGGAGCGTGTTTTCCAGAGGCGCCGTGTCGAAGATGCTTTGCAGGGTCCGCGCCTGCTTGGCGGTGCTGCTCAGCAGCCCCTTTCCGGTCAGGAAGCCGAGCGCCGCGAAGATCAGTTTCCACCGGAAGGGCCGCACGAAATAGATGTCGCCATTGGTGAGCGCGGCCCAGGTCGCGTGCAGCTGATCGACGGTCATGCCGGCCACCAGGCCCGCGGCATTGATGGCGCCCGCGGAGGCTCCGGTCACGATGGTCGGCAGTTTTCCGCCATGGGCGTCGATCACCGCGCCGAGGCAGCCGACCTCCCAGGAGCCGAGCGCGCCGCCGCCCGAGAAGACGACCGCATAATCCTCGTCGACGACGGCCATCAGTGCCGCATCTGGACGGTGCGAAGATAGGCGCGCGCAGCCTCGATATGCCGCCGGAGCGCATCCACCGGATGGTCGAGCTGCACCGCTTTCACCACCAGCCCGATCTGCGGTTCGAGCGCCTTGAAGATATCCTGGCAATCCTCGTCGAGATCGGCCGGAGGATCGGTGAGACGGGAGAGCAGCTCGTGCTGGTCCGACGGGGCGAGCCGGAGCCGGGCGGTCGATTGCGCCGGCGCGACCTGATCCAGGCGGACGGCCATATTGCCGAGCTGCCCTTCGAGATCGCGCAGCCGTTCAAGGCATTCGGGCGAAAGTTCGGCCATCAACACCTCCCCACAGGCGCGATTGTCAGGCGGAACGATCGTATCAGAGGATCCGTCGCGACGATACTCCCCGGCGGGCACGGCCGGACGTGTCGCCGCGCCGCCACAGCCTCGCCGCGATCGGTGCGCCGTCCGGGCATGTCGCTTGACGGACGCGGAAAGGGTGCAGAGGTTCGCCGCCAACCATAAAGAAACGGACAGGGGCATGGGGATGTTGAAGGGGCTCAAGGCGACGACGGCGCTGTTTGGATTGGTCGCGCTCGCGGGGGCCGCGCAGGCGGCCGGGCCGTTCACGGGGGTGACGGCGTTCGGCGACAGCCTGAGCGACGCGGGCAACTATGCCGCCGGGCTCGGCCTGCCGGTGCCGCTGCGCTTCACCACCAATCCGGGCCTGACCGCGATCGAGGATGTGGCGGGCTTCTACGGCTTCTCGCTGACGCGCTCGGCGACCGGCGGGACCGACTATGCCACGGGATCGGCCGGCGTCCTCACCAACACGCCCGGCGCGCCGGCCTTCGTGCCGACCGAGACGCAGCAGATCACCGGCTATCTCGCCGCCAACCCGAAGCTCGACCCGAACCGGCTCTATTCGGTGTTCGGCGGGGCGAACGACATCTTCTACCACGCGACCGCGGTGGGCGCGGCGGCGACGGCGAGCCAGCTGATCGCGGCCGCGACGGCGGGCCTGCCCGCGCAGCAGGCGGCGGCGGTGGCGGCGCAGATCTCCGCGGGCGTCGCGCAGCAGGCGGGCGTCGCCGCGCTCGAGACGCCCCAGCAGGCAGGCCTCGCGATCAACCAGGCGGGCGTGCAGGAGGCGCGGCTGGTCGGCCAGATGCTCGATGCGGGCGCGCGGTACGTCGTCGTCTTCGCGCTGCCCGACATCGGCCGCACGCCGCAGGCGACCGCGCAGAACGCGGTGGCGCCCGGCACGGCGGCGGCGCTCACCCAGCTCTCGACGGTGTTCAACACGGCGCTCAACTCCAACCTGAGCGGCCGCACCGGCATCATCCCGGTCAACACCTTCGCCTTCCTGAACGAGGTGCTGGCGAGCCCCGCGCAGTTCGGCTTCGTCAACACGACGACGCCCGCCTGCACCACCGCGAGCTCGCTCACCTGCACGCCGGCGACCCTGGTCAATGCGACGGCGCCGACCAACTTCGTCTTCGCCGACGGCGTCCACCCGACGACCGCCGCGCACGCCCTGTTCGCGCAGGTGATCGAGAGCGAGGTCACCGCCTCGCAGCAGGCCGGCCTGCTCGCCGAACAGCCGCTCGTCACGCTCGAGTCCGAGCGCAACGCCGTGTCGCAGCAGCTGCTGTTCGAGCAGGCGGCCCCTTCGCCGCACGCGCGCGTCTTCCTGACCGGCGGCTTCGCGCACGAGAATTTCCGCCGCGAGGCGATCCGGCCGGCCGATCATGACGACTGGCTCATCACCGGCGGCGTGCTCGGCACGCTGATGCCCGGCCTCACCGTCGGCGCCGAGGTGACGGCCGGCCGCTCGCACCAGAGCGCGGACACGCAGCTCAGCCACTTCCGCACCGGCACGCTGATGGGCACCGTCTTCGCGCAATATACGATGGGCCACGCCTATCTCAGCGCCGAGGGCGGCGGCGGCAAGCTCTGGTATCGCGACATCCGGCGCGCCATCGCGCTCGGCCCGACGACGCGCTTCGAGAATGGCGACACGCATGGCGGCATCATCTCGGCCAACGCGACCGCCGGCTACTGGTTCGGCGGCGATGCGCTGCGCGTCGGCCCGTTCGCGCGCGGCATCTTCGAGCGCGTGACGGTCAACCGCTACACCGAGCAGAGCGGCGACAGCACTGCGATGGTGTTCGAGGGGCAGAACCGCAAGTCGTTCATCGGCGAGGCGGGCGCGCGGCTTCAGGGCTCGCTGCCGGCGGGTGGTGCCGTGATCCATCCCTATGCCGAGATCGCCTATGCGCATGACGGCGACGCGCACCAGCGCTCGGTGCTGGTGGGGCTGGCGACGATGAACGGCGAGTTCGCCGTCCCCGGCTACACGCCCGACCGCAACTGGGGCGAGGCGCAGGCGGGGATCAGCATGACCTTCGCGCCGGGGGTGTCGGGTTCGATCGGCTATCAGGGCCGCTTTGCCGGCCATTCGAGCGCCTATAACGGCGCGAATGCCGGGATCGCCGTCGCCTTCTGATCGAGGATGAGGCCGGCGTCCGCGCCGGCCTCATCGCCGCGTCAGACCATGACGGCGGAGCGGACATGGTCCGCCGATCCGAAGACGCGAAGATAGCGCTCGATCTCGTGCGGATCGCCCGTCGCCTTGGCGGGATTGTCGGAGAGCTTCACCGCCGGGCGGCCGTTGGCGCGCGTCACCTTGCAGACCAGCGAGATCGGCTCCAGCCCCGCCGCGCCGTCCGGATCGCAGCCGCGGAAATCGTTGGTGAGGTTCGTCCCCCAGCCGAAGCTCATCCGCACGCGCCCATGGAAATGGCGGTAGGTTTCCTCGATCGTGTCGACGTCCATGCCGTCGGAGAAAATCAGCAGCTTGGTGCGCGGATCGCGGCCCTTCTCCTGCCACCAGCGGATGATCTGCTCGCCGCCCGCGATCGGCGGCGCGCTGTCCGGGCGGAAGCCGGTCCAGTCGGCGACCCAGTCGGGCGCGTTCTTCAGGAAGGCGGTGGTGCCGAACGCATCGGGAAGGGCGATCAGCAGGTTGCCGGCATAATGTTGCCGCCAGTCCTCCAGCACCTGGTAGGGCGCGCGGGCCAGCGCCTCGTCCCCCTCGGCCAGCGCGGCGGCGACCATGGGGAGCTCGTGCGCGTTGGTGCCGATCGCCTCCAGATCGGCGTCCATGGCGAGCAGCACGTTGGAGGTGCCGATGAAGCGGCGGCCGAGCCCTTCCTTCAGCGCCTCGACGCACCAGCGCTGCCACAGGAATCCGTGCCGCCGCCGCGTGCCGAAGTCCGAGAGCACGAGGTCGGGCAACTCGCGCAGCCGCTCGACCTTCTCCCACAGC
>FTCZ01005698.1_pt1 | contig 11212 bp, 8 predicted proteins | sample 1658871 | NCBI WGS metagenome assembly FTCZ01 (sample SAMEA3914864, study PRJEB12502) | metagenome | biome: forest; material: soil | place: USA | collected 2012-03-12 | depth 0.3 m
GATGCGATCACCGCCAAGCTGAACGGCGATCCGGCGGCGGCCAACGAACAGGGGCAGATCGACCGCGACTATCAGGTGCTCAAGGACCAGTATGACAAGCTGCTGGCGGATCGCGAGCAGGTCCGCCTGCGCAGCTCGGCGCAGAGCCAGACCGACGCCGTCAAGTTCAGCGTGATCGACCCGCCGACCCAGCCTCGCGCGCCGACAGCGCCCAACCGCCCGCTGCTGCTGACCGGGGTGCTGATCGCGGGACTGGCGGCGGGTGCCGCGGCGGCGTTCACCTTCGCCAAATTGAAGACGACCTTCTCGACCGCGAGCCGGCTGGAGAAGGCGAGCGGCATGCCGGTGATCGGATCGATCGGCGAAGTGCTGACTTCGGCGCAGATCGCGATGCGTCGCAAGAAATTGACGTTGTTCGCAGGCGGCGCACTGGCGCTCGGCGCGGCGTGGATCGGGCTGATCGGTGTCGAGTTCCTCCAGCGCGGCTTGGGGGCCTGACGCAGTGAACGAACACAGCCCGCGCCGCTATCGGGGCTCGCTGCTCGAACGGGCGGCGGAGCAATATCATTTCGGTGTGCCAACACCCGCGCCGGTGCCGGTGGCGCCACAACCGGTCGCGCCGCCCGCACCCCAACCTATAGCTCAGCCCGCGCCGCAGCCTGTCGCGCAACCCGCTCCCGTTTTCGAACCGGCGCCGGTCGAAGGCCCGGTCCTGCGCCGCGGCTTCGCCGCCGAGGAAGCGCCGCGCCGCGAGACCGGCCGCCGCTCTGCCCCGATCGACCGCGAGGCGCTGGGCAAGCTCGGCATGCTCGTCCCCGGCGGGCCGGTGACGCCGCTCGCCGAGGAATTCCGCCTAGTGAAGCGCCAGCTCCTGCTCACCGCGCGTGCGGTGGCGGGGGCCGATGCGCAGCGCGCGCGGATGATCCTCGTCTGCTCGGCCAATCCCGACGAAGGCAAGACCTTCTGCGCGATCAACCTGGCGATCTCGATGGCGGCCGAGAAGGATGCCGAGATCCTGCTGGTCGACGCCGATTTCGCCAAGCCCGATATCATGGCCCGGCTTGGCCTGCCCGAAGGTCCGGGCCTGCTCGATGCGCTGGCGGGCCAGGTCAATGTCGAGGACTGCATCCTCGATACCGACGTGCCGCAGCTCTGCGTGCTGCCCGCGGGCGCCAAGAGCATCAGCGACACCGAATTGCTGGCGAGCGACCGCGCGCGCCAGATCCTCGACGGGCTCGCCGCCGCCAATCCGCGGCGCATCGTGATCTTCGATTCGCCCCCCGCGCTCGCCGCGTCGCCCGCTGCGGTGCTCGCGCTGCACGCGGGGCAGGTCCTGCTCGTCGTCCGCGCCGATCGCACCAGCGAGTCCGATCTGCGCGAAGCGACCGCGATGCTCGACGGGTGCGAGCATATCCAGCTGCTGCTCAACGCAGTCTCGTTCCAGCCCGGCGGCCGCCGGTTCGGCTATTATGGGGAGACGGGCAAGTGACCCGGCTAGTGATACTGACCGCCATGGCGGTACTCGTGGCGGCGCCCGCCCAGGCGCAGCACGTCAAGATCTCGCCGCACATCGATGTGGGGCAGGTGCTCGTCGCCGATCTGCAGGGCGGCGACGTCCTGACCTATTCGACCGCGGGCGCCGGCGTCGACATCTCGGCGCACACCCGTCGGGTCGAGGTCCAGCTCAGCTACCAGTATCAGCACCGTTTCTCGTACGACAGCAGCACGCCCAGCGACGATCTCCACACCGGCCTGGCCAGCGTGCGTGCGCGCGTGACGCGTGACCTGACGATCGAAGCCGGTGGCATCGCCGCGCGCGGCCGTTCGGATATCCGCGGGGCGACTTCGGTCGGGCTCTCGACCAACAACAGCAACACCAGCCAGATCTATTCGGCCTATGTCGGGCCGAACCTGCAGACCCATGTCGGCCCGATGTTCGTCAACGGCGCCTATCGCTTCGGCTACACCAAGGCCGAAGCGCCGACCGGCAACACCGGCGTTGCCGCCGGATCGGCGCCGCTCGACGTCTATGACAGCTCGACCGTCCATGTCGCGACCGCCAGCGTCGGCGTGAAATCGGGCACGGTGCTGCCGGTCGGCATCACCGCCAGCGGCGGCTATACCCGCGAGAATGCCGGCCAGCTCGACAATCGCTTCGAAGGCAAGTTCGGCCGCGGCGACGTGGTGCTGCCGATCGGGCGTGGGCTCGCCGTGGCGGGCGGCGTCGGCTACGAGAATATCCAGATCAGCCAGAAGGATCCCAAGCTCGACGGCACCGGCCAGCCGGTGCGCGACGCCAATGGCCGCTTCGTCACCGATCCCGCTTCGCCCCGCCGCATCGCCTACGATATCGAAGGCGTGTTCTGGGACGCCGGCGTGATCTGGCGCCCCAGCCGCCGCACCTTCCTCGAGGCGCGGGTCGGCAAGCGCTACGGCTCGATGAGCTATACTGGCTCGCTCAGCTATCAGTTCGGCCCCGGCAGCGGCATCCAGGTCGGCGTCTATGACAGCGTGTCCAGCTTCGGCCAGCAACTGAACGGCTCGCTCGCGGCGCTGCCCGATGCGTTCACTACCGGCGACACGAGCGGCTTCAACGCCCAGAACACCGGCTGCGTGTTCGGCACCAATGGCAGCGCGGCGGGAAGCTGCATGAACGGCATCTTCGCCTCGGCCGCCACCGGCAGCTACCGCGCGCGGGGCGTGACCGCAGTGGTGGCGATGAACCGTGGCCCCAATCACTTCGGCTTCGGCGGCGGCTATGCGCGGCGCGACTTCATCGCGCCGACCGGCACGCCGGGCTTCACCGTCAACGGCACTTCCGACCAGACCTATTACGGCCAGGTCTTCGCCTCGCGCCAGTTCGGGCGCAACGCGGTGCTGAGCGGCAACGCCTATGTCAGCTATTATGACAGCGACCTGCCCGGCGCGGACCCGGTGATGGGCTGGGGCGCGAATACCGCCTATACCCAACGCTTCTTCAATCATCTCGATGCTACGGCGGCGGTGGGGGTCTACGGGTTCGACGATCAGACTGGCGGGAAGGACGTTTCCGCCCAGGCGCTGGTCGGTCTCAGGTACGGGTTCTAAGGGTCGGGACAGGCATATGTACGACGACCATTACGGATTGAGCGGCCGGCCCTTCCAGCTGACCCCCGATCCGAAATTCTGGTTCGACACCGCCACGCACCGCAAGGCGATGGCGTATCTCGGCTATGGCCTGAGCCAGGGCGAGGGCTTCGTCGTGATCACCGGCGATCCGGGCTCGGGCAAGACCACGCTGATGGGCCATCTGCTCGAGCAGATCGATCGTGAGCGGATGAACGTCATCAAGATCGTCTCGACGCAGCTGCGGCCCGACGACCTGCTTCGCCTGGTCGCGGCGGGACTGGGGATCGAGGCGGGCGAGGCGTCGAAGGCGGCGATGCTCGCGTCGATCGAGAAGGGGCTGCACGCCGTCGCGCGTTCGGGGCGGCGGACTTTGCTCGTGGTCGACGAGGCGCAGTCGCTGCCGATCGAGACGCTCGAAGAGCTGCGCATGCTGTCCAATTTCCAGGCGGGCGGCTATCCGCTCCTCCAGATCTTCCTGCTCGGCCAGCCCGAGTTTCGCGTCACGCTGCAGGACAAGCGCCTCGAGCAGCTTCGCCAGCGCGTGATCGCGATGCATCATCTCGACGCAATGGATGCCGACGAAGTCGAGCCCTATCTGATCCACCGCCTGTCGTGCGTCGGCTGGCGTGGCAAGCCGCGTTTCACCAACGACGCGATCGCGGCGATGTACCGCTGGTCGGGCGGTAGCCCGCGCCGGCTCAACCAGCTCGCAAGCCGGGTGCTGCTGTTCGGCGCGATCGAGCAGATCGACAGCTTCACCGATCATGACGTCGCCGCGGTGGTCGCCGATCTCGACGAGGATGTGCCCGAATCGCAACTGGAGCGGCGAAGCGAGCCGTTCGAGCTGCGCGAAGTCGCGCCAATGCCGATCGGATCGCCGACTCCGCCTCCGCAGGCGGGTGAGCCCTGGCCGATCCGCGCAGAAGCGCCCGCGCCCGGCGATCCCGCGCTCACCACGCGCATCGCCGAGCTCGAAGCCCATCTGCGGCAACAGGACGAAGCGCTGCGCCGCGTACTCAATCTGCTGGTCGATTGGGTCGAAAGCGACGGCAAGCGTCCCGATCTTTCGGCGTTGCGTGGCAACGCTGCCTGATGGTGGTCAACGCCCTTTCGGTCGATGTCGAGGACTGGTTCCAGGTCGGCGCCTTCGAAAAGGTGATCGACCGGGCGGACTGGGATTCGCTCGAGCACCGCGTGGAGGGCAATACCGACCGCGTGCTCGCATTGTTCGAGGCGGCGGGGGTGAAGGCGACTTTCTTCACGCTCGGTTGGGTGGCGGAACGCTATCCGGCGCTGATGCGGCGCATCGTCGATGGCGGGCATGAGATCGCCAGCCACGGCTGGGACCATCAACGCGTCTTCACCATGGGCCCCGAGCAGTTCCGCGCAGACCTCGCCCGCGCCCGCGTCGCGCTCGAAGATGCGAGCGGGGTCAAGGTCACTGGCTACCGCGCGCCGAGCTTCTCGATCGACGCGCGCACGCCCTGGGCGCACGCCGTGCTCGCCGAGGCGGGCTATGGCTATTCCTCCAGCGTCGCGCCGATCCGGCACGACCATTATGGCTGGGCCGAAGCACCGCGCGGCGCGCATCGCCCCGTCAAGGACTCCGACCTGATCGAGCTGCCGATCACCATTGCGCGGGTCGCGGGCAGGCAAGTCACCACCGGCGGCGGTTTCTTCCGCCTGCTGCCCGGCGCGATCACCAGCACCGCGATCGGCGCCGCCAATCGCGAACAGCGCCCGGCGATCTTCTATTTCCACCCCTGGGAGATCGATCCCGCCCAGCCGCGTGTCGCGCAGGCGCCGTTCAAGTCGAAGCTGCGCCATTACGCGCGGCTCGGCGCGATGGCGGGCAAGCTCAACACGCTGATCGCCGGCCATGCCTGGGGCCGGATGGACGCAGTCGCCGCGCGCGAAGCGGAGCGGTTGCAGTGAACGCGCCGATGTTCTCGAAGGCGCTGACGCTCCACGTCGCCGATCTGCGCGATCCGATCGAGCGCGCGCGCATCGGCGCCTATGTCCATGAGCACGCCGAGGGTACGCCTTTCCACTTGCCCGCCTGGAGCGCGGCAGTGGCGCGCGGGTGCGGACAGAGGAGCCACTATCTCGTCGCCGAGGGGGGCGCGGCCGGCCAGATCGCCGGTGTGATGCCGCTCACCGAAGTCCATTCGCCCCTGTTCGGCCGCGCTCTGGTCTCGGCCGGGTTCGGGGTCGGCGGCGGTATCCTCGCGGACTCGCCCAAGGCAGTGTCGCTGCTCGCGGAGGCTGCGTGGGGCTTGGCCGAGCGGCTCAATTGCCCGACGATGGAGGTCCGTGGCGGTCCGCTGCCCGGGCCGGAATGGCAGGTCGATGCCACCCATTATCTCGGCTTCGCCCGCGATCTCGCCGCCGATGACGAAGCCGAACTGCTCGCCATCCCGCGCAAGCAGCGCGCCGAGGTGCGCAAGGCACTCGAAATCGGGTTCGAAGTCAGCGCCGGCTGTCATGCGGAGGACGCCGCGGCCCATTATGCCGTCTATGCCGAATCGGTGCGCAATCTCGGCACACCCGTATTTCCCCGGGCTCTTTTTTCCGAGGTTCTGCGGGAATTTGGCAAATCTGCGGACGTGATTACAGTGCGCCACTGTGGAGTAGCCGTGGCTAGCGTATTGAGCCTGTATTGGAACGGAACCGTCTTTCCCTATTGGGGCGGCGGGACGGCCGACGCACGCCGGCTGCGCGCCAACGACCGCATGTATTTCGAGCTGATGCGCCATGCCCGCACCCGCGGCTGCACGCGTTTCGACTTCGGCCGCTCGAAGGTCGGCACGGGGGCCGCGGCGTTCAAGAAGAATTGGGGCTTCGAACCCAGGCCGCTGACCTATTACGACCGCACCGCGCCGGGCGTGTCCCCGCGCGACGCCAATCCGCTCAATCCCAAATACCGCCTCCAGGTCGCGGTCTGGAGCCGTCTGCCGCTGTGGCTCACCAATCGCGTCGGCCCGCTGATCGCGCAGGGGCTCGGCTGATGGGCGACATCCTCTTCCTCGCGCACCGCATCCCGTACCCGCCCGATCGGGGCGACAAGATCCGCGGCTTCAACATCCTGAAATATCTTTCGGGCCGCAAGCGCGTGCACCTGATCGCCTTCGCCGACGATCCCGCGGACCTGAAGAACAAGAGCGGCCTCGCCAAATATACCGGCAACCGGTCGATCATCTGGCGCTCCAAGGGTCAGATGGCGTCGGGACTGCAGGCGCTCGCCTCGCATCGCCCCGCTTCGCTGACCGCCTTCGACAACCCCCAGATCCGCGCCGCTGTCGACAATCTACTCGCGCGGCATGCGATCGACACGATCTTCGTCTTCTCCAGCCAGATGGCGCAATATGTGCCCGCGCGGCCCCGCCAGCGCGTGATCATGGATTTCGTCGACATGGATTCGGCCAAGTTCGCCGCCTATGCGCAAAGCTCCAAGGGGCCGATGGGCTGGATGCTCGGCCGCGAGGCGCGGCTGATGCTCCAGCATGAAAAGGCCGTCGCCTCGCGCGCGGATGCCAGCCTGTTCGTCAGCGAAGCCGAGGCCGAGCTGTTCCGCAGCCGCACCGGCGCCGAGCGCGTCCATGTGATCGAGAACGGCATCGACACCGATCAATATGATCCCTCCGCGACCTTCAAGCGGATCGACAGCATGGGCCGGCTGATCGTCTTCACCGGCCAGATGGATTACCGCCCGAACATCGAAGGCGTGACCTGGTTCGTCGAGACGATCCTGCCGCATATCCGCATCGTCCATCCCGACGCGCGCTTCGCGATCGTCGGGCGCAACCCGACCGATGCCGTCAAGGCACTGGCCAAGCATCCGGGCGTCACCGTCACCGGGCAGGTCGCCGATGTGCGCGGCTGGCTGGCGGCGGCGGCGGTGGTGGTCGCGCCGCTCAAGCTCGCGCGCGGCATCCAGAACAAGGTGCTGGAAGGCATGGCGATGGCGCGGCCGGTGGTGGCCTCCGCCGCGGCGGCGCAGGGGATCGACCATGCCGGCACGATCGAGGTCGGCTCGACCGTGGGCGAGATCGCAGAGGCCGTGACGCAGCTCCTCTCCGATCCGAAAAGGGCTGCCGAGCTGGGCGTCGCGGCGCGCAAGCAGGTGCTCGAACGCTATAGCTGGGAAGCCCGGCTGTCGCCGCTCGACGCGTTGCTCGGACTGCCGCGCCGACCGACAAAGTCGGCGGCATGACCGCCGCGGTGGCCGGACGCGCGCCCCTGGGCGTGGTGTTCGACGCGCGCTGGCGGCGCCATGCGGCGATGCTGGCAGGGGCATGGGCCGGGCTGGCGCTGCTGTTCCATCACGACGTGACGGACCTGCTGCGAATCTACTGGACCAACACCACCTTCGGCCACTGCCTGTTCGTCGGGCCGGTGATCGCGTGGCTGGTATGGCAGCGCAAACGCGAGCTGGCCGAAGTCGTGCCGAGCGGCTGGTGGCCGGGATTGGCGCTGGTCGCCATGGGCGGGATGAGCTGGCTGGTCGGCGATGCCTCGGGCGTCGCGCTGTTCCGCCACGCCGGCCTGATCGTGATGCTTCAGGGCGCCGTGGTGAGCGTGCTCGGGCCGAACGTGGCGCGGGCGCTGCTCTTCCCGCTGTTCTACATGCTCTTCCTCGTGCCGTTCGGCGACTTCTTCGAAGGGCCGTTGCAGGACATCACCGTGCGGATGGTGATGCCGCTGCTCCATGCCGCCAATGTGCCGGCGAGCGTCGATGGGGTGCTCATCAGCACCCCCAACGGCTTCTTCGAAGTCGCCGAGGCCTGCTCGGGCGCCAAGTTCCTGATCGCGATGATCGCCTATGGCGTGCTGGTCGCGAATGTCTGCTACGTCGCCTGGCCTCGCCGGATCGCGTTCATGGCAATGGCGCTGGTGGTGCCGGTGATCGCCAATGGCCTTCGCGCATTCGGGACGATCTATGCCGCCTGGTGGACCTCGGTCGAGGCGGCGACGGGGTATGACCATATCGTCTATGGCTGGATCTTCTTTGGGCTGGTGATGGTGGTGGTGCTGGCGGTCGGCTGGCGCTGGTTCGATCGCGATCCCGATGCGGCATGGTTCGATCCCGCCAAGCTCCAGGCGCAGCCCGCCCGCCGGGTCGATGCGCCGGTCGCCGCCTTGCTGGTGCTGACCCTCGCCTGTTTCTTCCTCGCCTGGAGCAGCCTGATCGCCGCGCGCGCACAGGCGCTGCCGGACGCCGAGCTGCCCCAGGTTGCCGGCTGGACCCGCGCCCCGCTCAGCAACGCCGCGCCCTGGGCGCCGAACTATCCCAACGCCGATCATTTCCTGATGGGCCGCTATCAGGACGGGCACGGCCGCGCGGTCGATCTCGCGGTCGCGCTCTATGGCAGCCAGCGCGAGGGCAAGGAACTGGTCGGCTTCGGCATCGGCGCGATCCGCGAGAATGACCGCTGGGTGCGGATCGACGACATGGCCGCGGTCGATGGCGGCGCGGCGCTGCGCATGACCGGGCCGGGGCGCGTCGAGCGCGAAGTCGTCACCTGGTATCGGGTGGGCGACGTGCTGACGAGCAGCGAACAGCGCGTGAAGGCCGAGACACTCCTCGTGAAGCTGTTCGGCGGCCAGCAACGCGCGGTCGCGGTGCTGATCTCGGCCGAGCGCGGGTCGGAATTCGACTCCGACGCGGCGATCCGCGATTTCCTGAAAGCGCTTGGTCCGGTGGACACGCTCGCCGATCGCATGTCGGGCTCGCGCTGACTCCAACGCTTCGCTAGGGACTGCGCATGTGTGGCATTGCCGGTCTCTATTATCCTCTCCGCCCCAAGCCGGTTGACCCGGCGCGGCTGACCGCGATGACGGACGCGCTCGCGCATCGCGGGCCCGATGGCTCGGGCGTGTGGACCGCCCCCGGCGTCGGCCTCGGGCACCGGCGGCTCGCGATCATCGATCTGGAGGGCGGCGTCCAGCCGATGGTGACGCCCGACCAGGGCATCGCCGTCACTTACAACGGCGAGATCTATAATTTCCGCGAGGTCCGCGCCGATCTCGAGACGCTTGGCGCGCGCTTCCAGACCGACAGCGACACCGAAGTCCTGCTCCATGGCTGGCGCGCCTGGGGGCCGTCGATGCTCGAACGGCTCAACGGCATGTTCGCCTTCGCGCTCTACGATGCCGGAAAGCGCAGCCTGTTCCTCGCACGCGATCGGTTCGGCGTGAAGCCGCTCGTCTATACCGAGCTGTCCGACGGGGCGGTGGCATTCGCCTCCGAGATCAAGGGGCTGCTCGCGCATCCCTCGTTCCGCCGCCTCGCCGATTTCCGCGCGGTCGAGGATTATCTGGGGCTCGGTTACGTGCCCGACGACGCTTCGATCCTCGCGGGCGTCAAGAAGCTCCCTGCCGGGCATTTCCTGCTGCTCGAACGCGGCAAGCCGGTGCCCGAGCCGGTGCAATGGTGGGACCTGGATTTCTCGAAACGCGCTACGGGAAAGCTCAAGGACCTGGAGGCCGAGCTGGTCGAGCGGATGCGCGCGGGGGTGATCTCCCGGATGATCGCCGATGTGCCGCTTGGCGCGTTCCTTTCGGGAGGAGTCGACAGCTCGGCGGTGGTCGCGCTGATGGCCGAGGCGAGCAAGAGCGCGGTCAAGACCTGCACGATCGGCTTCGACGCGAAGGATCATGACGAGACCGCGTATGCGCGCCAGATCGCCGACCGCTTCGCCACCGAGCACCGCACCCGCACCGTCGCAGCCGACGATTTCGCGCTGATCGATACGCTGGTCGCGGCGTTCGACGAGCCATTTGCCGATGCCTCCGCACTCCCGACGTATCGCGTCTGCCAGCTTGCCCGCGAAGGGGTGACGGTCGCGCTTTCGGGCGATGGCGCCGACGAGGCGTTCGCCGGATACCGCCGCTATCGGTTCTTCGCCGCGGAGGAGCGGATGCGCAGCCTGCTGCCGCTCGGGCTGCGCGCCTCGGTGTTCGGCACGCTCGGCCGCTTCTACCCCAAGGCCGACTGGGCGCCGCGCCCGTTGCGCGCCAAGACCACGTTCCTCGCGCTCGCCGAAGGCGGCGAGTTCGCCTATCCCAAGGCCGTCGGCGTCACGGGTCCGGCGCTGCGCCATCAGCTCTACAGCGACGCCGCCCGCAAGGCGCTCGCCGGCCACACCGCCGAGCAGCGCTATACCGATACGATGCGCCGGGCCCCCGCGCGCGACGCGCTCGACCGCGCCCAATATGCCGACATCAAGCATTATCTCCCGGGCGATATCCTCACCAAGGTCGACCGCGCCAGCATGGCAGTGAGCCTCGAAGCGCGCGAGCCTTTGCTCGACTATCGGCTGGTCGAATTCGCCGCGACGTTGCCGCCCTCGCTTCGGATCCGGGCGGGGCAGGGCAAGTGGCTGATGAAGAAGGCAATGGAGCCCTGGCTGCCCAAGGACATTCTCTATCGGCCCAAAATGGGGTTCGTGACGCCGATCGGCACCTGGTTCCGCGGGGCGCTGGCCGACGAGGCGTCGGCGTTGTCACGCTCGCGGGTGCTCGCCGGCACCGGCTGGTTCCAGCCCGCCGTGATCGACAAGCTCGCCGCCGATCACCGCTGTGGCCGCGCCGAGCATGGGCGCACCCTGTGGCAGCTCCTCATGCTCGAACGCAGCCTGACGCGGCTGTTCGGTTAGGTCATATACACCGGCTCAGCCGTGCATATGCCACATCACCATCGCCGAATGCAGCGTCAGCGCGACCAGCGCCAGCGTCGACAGCGCGAACAGGCCGAAGCGGACGACGACGCGGTTGAAGGTCGCCTGCACCAAGCTGTGCACGATGCGCAGGCCGACATAGGCCCAGGCCAGCGTCGTATTCCAGCCGCCGCCGGCACCCTGGAAGGCGAGGATGAACACCACCGCGTAGAATAGCGTCGGCTGCTCCACCAGATGCATGTAATTGTGGGCGGGCCATTGCGCCTTGTCGTCGATCACGCCGTCCAGCGCGCCGGGATGGCCGCCGCTGATCTTGTTCACGTCGATTCCGGCCTTCTTCATCGCCGGCATACGTGCGACGACCATCCAGACGAGCATCACCAGCGTCCAGGCGACGAGCGCGAGCGCGGGCTCCAGAATTGGGC
>FTCZ01005478.1_pt1 | contig 11210 bp, 12 predicted proteins | sample 1658871 | NCBI WGS metagenome assembly FTCZ01 (sample SAMEA3914864, study PRJEB12502) | metagenome | biome: forest; material: soil | place: USA | collected 2012-03-12 | depth 0.3 m
GTGATCCTGAAGGAAGAAGACCTGTTCGGCATCGTCGGCTGATCCGGTGCTGAAGCCCGGCGATTCGCAGCGAGTCGCCGAGTTGATGCGTGAGACCGCGGCGGCGGAACTGCTGCCGCGTTTCCGCAACCTCACCAAGGAAGAGATCCGCGAGAAGCGGCCGGGTGACATCGTCACCGTGGCCGACGTCGAGTCCGAGCAACGACTCGCGTCCGGGCTCGCCAAAATTTTGCCCGGTGTGCCTGTCGTCGGCGAAGAAGCCGTCGAGGCAGATCCGTCGCTGGTCGAGCTGATCGGCCGGCCCGGCGAGACCTGCTGGATCGTCGATCCCCTGGATGGCACGGCGAATTTCGCCGCCGGCCGCGACCGCTTCGCCATGATCGTCTGCCTGGTGCACGACGCCGAGACGATCGGCGGCTGGATCCTCGACGTTCCGAACGACCGGATGGCAGCGGCGGAGAAGGGACGGGGCGTCACCCTCGAGGGTGTGCCGATGCATGGCCAGCCCGCCAAGGCCCGGCCGAATGGCCTGATCGGCGACAGGGTGCGCAGGGAATTCGATCGGCAATTGTCCGATAAACAGCGTCGAATGCTAGGCGAGCTCACGACGCTGCGCTGCGCCGGTCGCGAATATATCGAGATTCTGGCCGGCCAATACAGCTTCAACCTCTACCGCATGACCAAACCGTGGGACCACGCCGCCGGTGCGCTGATGCTGAGGGAAGCGGGCGGCGATGCCTTGCGCTTCAACGGCGCGCCTTACCGTCCGGCCGATCGCATGGAGTCCGGCATCATCGGCGCAGCGACGCCGCAGATCCTGGACGACGTGAAGATGATCTTCGAGACGGTGCAGTTCCCGCTGCTGGCGCCGCGCGCCTAGACCTTGCTCTTGGCCTGCTGCCAGAGCCTTTCCATTTCCTCCAGCGTGGCGTCGGCGGGCTTGCGGCCCTGCTCGGCCAGATGCGCCTCGATATAGCGGAAGCGGCGCTCGAACTTGTCGTTGGTGCCGCGCAGCGCGGCCTCGGGGTCGACCTTGCAGTGGCGGGCGAGGTTGGCCACCGCAAACAGCACGTCGCCCAGTTCGTCGCTCACCCGTGCGGGATCGACTGTGCCGGCCGCGAGCTCGGCGCGCAGCTCACGGAGCTCCTCCTCGATCTTGTCGATGACCGGCGCGGTTTGCTTCCAGTCGAAGCCCACGCGCGCGGCACGCTTCTGGATCTTCTCGGCGCGCAGGAGGGCGGGGAGGGCCTTGGCCACGCCATCGAGGGCGCCGGCGGGCTCCGCGCCACCCTTCTTGGCGCGCTCGGCGGCCTTGCGGGCCTCCCAGGAGACGGTCTGCGCATCGGCGTCGGCGATCTTGAGGTCACCGAATACATGCGGATGGCGGTCGACCATCTTCTCGGCGATCGCGGCGGCCACGTCGTCGAAATCGAAGGCCTTAGTCTCGCTCGCCATCTGCGCGTGATAGACGACTTGGAGCAGCAGGTCGCCCAGCTCCTCCTTGAGCGCCGGCATGTCGTCGCGCTCGATGGCGTCGGCCACCTCGTAGGCTTCCTCGATCGTGTAGGGCGCGATCGTTCGGAACGTCTGGTCGATGTCCCACGGGCAGCCGTGCTGCCGGTCGCGCAGCCACGCCATCACGGCCAGCAGGCGCGCCAATGGTTCTTTCGGGAAGTGCTCGACGGAGGGGCGGTCGGACGTGGGCTTCATGCGGGGACGGCAGTTGTACTCCACCCCCTGAAGAGTCGCATCATGGCTCGTTGAGCCGGTCGCTCGATGCAGCGGAAGCTTGCGGTCGACAGCGCCAGGACGACCGCGAAATAGGCCAGCCATGCCCAGGTGACGCCCGAATTGGGCGGCCGCAGCCATCCCACCGCGGTCACGGCAAGGAAAAGCGGTATGTGCATGAGGTAGATCGAATAGCTGATGTTGCCCAGCAGGGGAAAGATCCCTGCCTGCAACAGCCGCGAGACATGGCCCGGGACCGTGGCCATCTGCAGCACCAGCAGCGCGCTCAACGGCACCGGCAGGACATTCCAGAAGAGATTGTCGATCCATAGGCAGAAGACCAGCAGGGCGATGGTCAGGATCTCGCAAATGGTCGCCGGCCCCAGGAAGCGTGCACCGTCGATCCGCGGGCGCAGGCGCAGATAGGCCTCGTAGAGCAGATACCCCAGGAGGATGCCTGCCGTGCCCCTCAGCAGACCGCCGGACAGCACGGCACCGTCGACCCGTTGGATGTTGAAAAGGTCGAATACGGGTCCCCACAGGCGGCAGATCGCGATGAGCGACAGGACGATCAGGATGCCCGCGGCGGCCATGCTCCTCGTTCGCACGATCGGATAGAGCACGAAGAGGTTCACGAGGAATTCCACGCTGATCGACCAGGAGGGAAAGTTCCAGGTATCGACGCCCAACGTGCCCAGTCCCTGCAACAAGGTAAGATTGAAGATGAAGGCCGAGGGGGAGTAGGCCACGGAGACTTCGCTCGGCTTCACGCCGCCCGCGATGCCCAGCAGCCAGATCAGGGTCAGGAGGTGAAGCGGATACAGACGTGCCAGCCGGGCCCAAGCGAACGCCACCGGCGACACCGACCGGCGGATCAGCGCGTGGCTTAGGACGAAGCCGGACAGGATGAAGAAGAAGTCGACGGCGAAGCCGCCATGGAGGAGCGTCGGCTTGAAGCCCAGCGTGTGGACGACCACGACCGCGACGGCAAAAAAGAAACGCAGCGAGTCGAGCTGGGCGAAGCGGTCCGTGCGTTCCGTGGCGGGGACTGGCGGCATGGCAATCCAATTATCGTATAATATATATTATGACAAATTATGATATCCTTTATAGATTAGCATATTACCAGGTAATAACGAGCTTCGACTTCAAAAGCGCCAGCAGCTTCAAACCACGCTCGGCATCGGCTGCCACGACGCCCAGGGTCATCAGCACGCCCTCCTTTGGGTTCCCGGGCTTGGAGAACACGACATCGAACACCGTGCGTTGGCCGCTGTCGCCCCGGCTGGGCGGCACGTTCTCGTAGACGATCAGGAACGCCCCGTCGCTGAGCTTGCGTGCCTGGGCCTGGATGCCGGGCCGCCGTGCCTTGATCGTGCCGGTCTTGGTTGCCGCATAGTGCTCGGCATCCCGCACGCCCTCGAAGGCGAAATCGACCCGCCAGACCAGAACGCGGGTCCTGCGGTCCGCACTGAAGCCCACGCCACGGTCGCCGTCCTCGGTGGCCTGCCAGCCTTGCGGCAAGGAGATTTGGACCTTCACCGAGTCGAAAAACACCCGCACCAGGCCGTTGGCATTGTCGACGCCCACTATCCGCGCCGGCGCCGGGTCCGGACCGCCCGGCAGCATCGGATCGGTCCGGTTGAAGCTCGCGCCATTGTCCTGCTGGCCGAAGTCTTTGAAGGTCAATCCGCCGGCATCGAGGCCATCGTCGGCGAGCGCCGGAATGGCACCGGCGGCGCCCAAGACAGTCGCCAGGGCGCCGGACAGGAACAGACGGCGGCCGGACTCCTTTTGTCTACGCTCATCTCTCAGATGAGATTCCATTTCTAACCAACTGTAATTACTGAGATTATATCTTGTCGGAATCGATGATCAGCCCGTCATGGCAGGGCTTTACGTGGGCCGGAGTCCGCCGGTCGACCTCAGCATAGTCCATATCGATGTGAAGGTTGGTCAAGAACGCCCGTCGGGGCGCGATTCTCGCGATCCATTCGAGGGTCAGGTCGAGATGGGCGTGGGTCGGGTGCGGCTTGTAGCGTGTGGCGTCGACGATCAGCACCTCGACACCGGCCATCACCTCTAACGCTTGCTCCGGCAGCCGCACGACGTCATTGGCATAGGCGATCGGGCCGAACCGGAATCCCAGCGAGGACAACGTGCCATGATCCTGCTCGAACGGTACCATGTCGATGCCGGCCGCCCGGAAGGGTCCCTTGATCGCGTGGGCGCGATAGATCGGATTGTAGAAGCCGTTGTCCTGAGCCTCGAAGCAGTAGTTGAAGCGGCGCCGCAGGACGCTGAGCGTGCGCTCGTCGGCCCACGCCTCGATCTGGCCCTGGCGGAACACGTAGGGCCGCAGCTCGTCGATGCCGTGAACCTGGTCGGCATGCTCGTGCGTCCAAATCACCGAATCGATGCGCGGCACGCCGGCGTCGATCAACTGGGCGCGCAGGTCGGGTGAGGTGTCGACAAGGACCGTCTTGCCCTTGTCCTGAACCAGGATCGAACAGCGCCGGCGCCGGTTGCGGGGATCGGCCGGATCGGCGTCGCCCCAGTCCCCTCGCCCGTCCGGGCCTCCCAGACGCGGCACGCCGCCCGAGGTGCCGCAGCCCAGGATGGTCACGCGCACCGGCTGCGCTCCGCCTTGGCGAAGAGTTTGAAGAAGTTGTCGGTCGTGGCGGCCTCGAGCTCGGCGATGCTGACGCCCTTGAGTTCGGCCACCTTGGCCGCCGTATGGGCGACAAAGGCGGGCTCGTTCGTCTTGCCGCGCTTGGGGATCGGCGCCAGGTACGGCGCGTCGGTCTCGACCAGCAGCCGGTCGAGCGGCAGGCCGCGCACGATGGTCCGCAGCTCCTCGGCCGCCTTGAAGGTCACGATGCCCGAGATCGAGATGTAGAAGCCCAGCGCCAAGGCGCGGCGGGCGACCTCGGCGCCGGAGCTGAAGCAGTGGATCACGCCGGGGAAGGCGCCCTTCCCGTATTCATCTTCCAGGATGTCGCCGGTCTCGGCGTCGGCATCGCGCGTGTGCACGATCAGCGGCAGGCCGGTCTGGCGCGACGCCGCGATGTGCGTGCGGAAGCTCTCCTCCTGCTCGGCGCGCGGGCTGTGCTCGTAGTAGAAATCGAGGCCGGTCTCGCCGATGCCCACGACCTTGGGATGCTGCGCCGCCTCGATCAGCCGGTCGGGCGCGCGCTGGCCCTCCTCCTGGGCCTCGTGCGGATGGACGCCGACCGAGCACCAGACATTGTCGTGCCGCTCGGCGATCGCGCGCACGCGGTCGAACTGGTCGAGCCGCGTGCCGATGGTCAGCATGCCCGCGACGCCCGCAGTCCTGGCACGCGCCAGCACACCCGCCTCGTCCGAGGTGAGTTCCGGAAAATCGAGATGGCAGTGGCTGTCGATCAGCATGTCAGGCCGCAGTTTTTGGTTCGACGAAACGCGGGAAGACGCCCTGCGGTTTCGGCAGCGCCGTCCCCGACACAAGCTCGCTGTCGAAGGAGGCGAAGCCCCTGCCCTCGGCTGGCACGGCGAGCTGATCGAGGATCTTGCCCGTCGACTGGGGCATGAACGGCTGCACCAGCAGGGTCACGCGCCTTATCGTCTCGGCCAGCACCCACATCACCGTGTCGCGCCGCGCCAGGTCGGTCTTGGCGAGCGCCCACGGCGCTTGCGCGTCGACGTAGCGGTTGGCGTCGGCGATCACTTCCCAGATCGACGTCAGGGCCTTGTGGAAGGCCTGATCGTCGAGCTCGGCGCGCACGATCGTCAGCAGGCCGCGGGCGCGATCGAGCAGCGCGTTGTCGGCCTCGAGCAAGATACCCTTGGGTGGGACCTTCTCCTCGCAGCTCTTGGCGATGATCGACAGCGAGCGCTGGCAGAGATTGCCGTAAGCGTTGGCGAGGTCGGCGTTGAGACGGCCGATCAGGGCGCGCCGTGAGAAGTCGCCATCGTTGCCGAACGGTACCTCGCGCAGCAGGAAGTAGCGCACCGGGTCGAGGCCGTAGACGTCCACCAGCTCGACCGGGTCGATGACGTTGCCCAACGACTTGGAGATCTTCTGGCCTTCGTTGGTCCACCAGCCGTGCGCAAAGACGCGCTGTGGCGGGGCCAGGCTGGCAGCCATGAGGAATGCCGGCCAGAACACGCAATGGAAGCGGATGATGTCCTTGCCCACCATGTGCAGGTCGGCCGGCCAGTACTTCCACAACGGGTCCTTGGTGTCAGGGTAGCCGCACTCGGTGATGTAGTTCGTGAGCGCGTCCAACCAGACATACATGATGTGCTTTTCATCGCCGGGCACGGGAATGCCCCACGAGAAGCTGGTGCGCGATACCGAGAGATCCTGCAGGCCGCCCTTCACGAAGCTTATCACCTCGTTGCGCCGGCTGTCCGGGCCGATGAAGCGCGGGTTCTTCTCGTGGAAGTCGAGCAGCCGGTCGGTCCAGGCCGAGAGCTTGAAGAAGTACGACGGTTCCTCGACCCACTGGACTTCGGCGCCGGTCGACGTGGCGCGGCGTATCTTGTCTGGCCCTACTTCGGTCTCGCCCTCGACGAAGTAGGTCTCGTCGCGCACCGAATACCAGCCGGCATACTTGCCGAGGTAGATGTCGCCCGCCGCGACCAGCCTCTCCCAGAGCGCCTGGCAGGCGGTGTAATGGCGCGGCTCGGTAGTGCGGATGAAGTTGTCGGGGCTGTAGTTCATCTTGCCCACGAGGTCGCGGAACGACTGGCTCACCTTGTCGGTGAAGGCCTGCGGCGCGAGGCCAGCCGCCGCGGCCGCCGTCTCGATCTTCTGGCCGTGCTCGTCGGTGCCGGTGAGAAAGTGAACGTCGCGCCCGTCGAGGCGCATGAAGCGGGCCAGCACGTCGCAGGCGAGCGTCGTGTAGGCGTGCCCGATGTGGGGCACGTCGTTCACGTAGTAGATCGGCGTGGTGACGTAATAGGTGCTGCGGCCCGACATGACTGAACTCCGGAGTGTCGCCCCTCCCGGAGCGCCGGTATCAGCGCCTCAACGCATCGCCGATTGGAGAGCCAGGAAGCTGCTCAGTACCGTCTGCTTGCGGTCAAGATTGACGGCGTCCGAGCGGGACAACAAGTGGGCGATCTTGTCCCATGCCTCCATCCAGCGATCAAGACTGACGGCCGCGAGCAGCCGGCCGTGCAGCCCCTTCTCTGCTGGCACGACGGGTGCACCTTCCCCGCCGATCGCGGCATGCCGGGCGAGGCCTTTCATCCAGCCGTCGAACAGGTAATTCAGGGAGCGCCAGTCGACGTTCGCCTCCTCACCGCGCCGTGCGAATCGTTCGGCGAAGCTATGCAGCCGCGACATGTCGAGATCCGGCAAGGTGGCGAGAACGTCGACCATCTCGCGATAGAGCCCGAGGCTGCCGGCGCTCGCCAGTTCGAGGGCACGGCCGATGCTGCCCTCGGCGAGATTGGCCAGAGCCACCCTCTCCTCCTGCGCGGTATCCGGTGCGTAATCGCCGAGCAGCTGCATGACGGTGTCGTGACCGAGCGGCTTCAGCGCCAGGCGCCGGCAGCGCGAGCGGATGGTCGGCAGCAGCCGGCCCGGCGCATGAGCCACGATCAGCAGCACGGCGTTGGGCGGTGGCTCTTCGAGCACCTTCAGCACGGCATTGGCGCTGTTGCGATTCATCTCGTCGGCGGCATCGACGATGGCCACGCGATGCTTTCCCATCGCGGGCGTCATGTGCATGAACTCCCCCAAGCCGCGCACGTCGTCGACCGCGATCTCGGCCCGCATGCGGCCGGTATCCGGATTGAGCGTGCGCCGCAGGTGAAAAAGATCGGGGTGCGAGCGCGCGTCGACCAGATTGCGGCCCGGTGCGTTCATATCGACGTCGAGACTGTCGGGCGAGGTGGCGAACAGGCCGCCCTCCTGGCCCGCCAGCAGGAAGCGCGCGAAGCGCCAGGCGAGCGTGGCCTTGCCGATGCCGCGCGGACCGGTCAGCAGCCAGGCGTGATGCAGTCGGCCGATCTGCTGGGCCGCCAGCATCGTCCGCTCGGCGATGTCGTGGCCGACGAGACGCGTGTTGCGCCATGGCGGCGGCCAGACATGCGGCCATTCGAGCTTCTCGAGCTCGGCAGGATCGGCGCTGGTCTTGCCTCGGGCCACCGGTTCAGACTCCCAACCGCTCGCCCACCGTCCGGGCGATCGTGGCGGCAAGTGTATCGATATCGCAGCTGGCGTCGATCACCGCGCAGCGCTGGGGCTCGCGCTTGGCGATCTCCAGAAAACCCGCCTTCACCCGTTGATGGAACGCGATCGGCAGGCTTTCGTAGCGGGTCTCGATCCCGCGACGCGCGGCCGCTCGCGCAAGGCCGGTTTCGATCGGCAGGTCGAGGATCAGGGTCAGGTCGGGCCGGAAATCGCCGACCGCGATCTCGTACAGCCGCTCGATCGTCGCGAGATCGAGGCCGTGGCCATGGCCCTGATAGGCGCGGGTCGAATCGGCGAAGCGGTCGCTGACCACCCATTCGCCGCGCTTGAGCGCGGGCCATACCGTCGTGCGCAGGTGCTCGCGGCGCGCCGCGAAGTGCAGCAGCGCCTCGGTCGGCCCGTCCCAGCGCTCGGCCGGCCCTTCGACCAGCAGCTTGCGGATCATTTCTGCCCCCGGCGAGCCGCCGGGTTCGCGCGTGGCGACCACGGTCTTGCCGCGACTTTCCAGCCAGGCCTTGAGCCGGGCGATCTGGGTCGACTTGCCCGCCCCTTCGCCGCCTTCGAGAGTGATGAAGCGACCCGAAGGCCCTCTTTTCACGATGCCACGCCGTTCACGAGGCCCAGCCGAGCAGATAATGCCGGATCAGGGTCGAGATCCGGCTGACCACGCCGGCGCGCTCGATATCGGCGCCGGCCTGCAGCGGATATTCGATCACGCGCCCGTCGGGCATGGTCACGACGGCCTTGCCGATCGGCGTGCCCTTGGCGATCGGCGCTGCGATCGGCCCGTCGAAGCGCACGACGGCGCGCGGCTGGGCGGCCTGGCCCACCATCGTCGTCGCCAGCACGGCGTGCGGGATCACCAGCGGCACCTTGTCCTGCGCGCCCAGCCACACCGGCGCCTCGGCGATGACGTCGCCCGCCTTGAACACGGAGATGTTGCTCGACTCGCGGAAGCCCCATTCGATCAGCCGCGCGCTTTCCTGCGCGCGCTCTGCCATGCTGCTCATGCCATTCAGGACCAGGATCAGGCGGCGGCCGTCGCGGATCGCCGACGTCGTCTGGCCGAAGCCGCCCTCTTCCGTGTGGCCCGTCTTGAGGCCGTCGGCACCGGCCAGGCTCTTGAGTTCGAGATTGCGGTTGGCCTGGGTCTTGCCGTTGAAGGTGAAGTCGCGCTGCGCGTAATACTTATAGAGCTGCGGATAATCACGGATGGTGCGCATCGCCAGCACGGCCAGATCGCGCGCCGTGACCATCTGGCCTTCTGCCGGCCAGCCCGAGGAGTTCTTGAACACCGAGCCGGTCAGGCCGATCTCCTTCGCCCGCTTGTTCATCCGCTCGGCGAAGGCTTCCTCGCTGCCGGCCATGCCCTCGGCGACGGCGACGCTGGCATCGTTGCCCGAGACCACGATTATGCCCTGGATCAGCTCGGCGATGGTCGGCTGGTCGGTCGGTTCGAGGAACATTGTCGAGGAATGGACGCCGCGGGTGATCGCATAGGCCCGCTCGCTCACCTTGAAGCGGGTGTCCATCTTGAGCTTGCCCGAGGTCAGGTCCTCGAACAGCAGATAGACCGTCATCATCTTAGCCATCGACGACGGCGCCATCGGCTTTTCGGCGTCCTTGGCCAGGATCACGGCGCCGGTCTCGGCATCGATCATGCAGGCAAAGCGCGCCACCGTGGTCGTGCCGATCTGCGACGGACTCGCGGCCTCGAGCTTGGCAGCCTGCGCGGCGGCCGCGGCCTTCGGGCCCGTCGGCGTGGCGGCGGGCTTGGCCGGAGGCTTCGGTTTCTGCTGGTTCTGCTGCTGCCGGCGGGGCTGGTCAGCCTGCTGGGCGCAGACATCGACGGTCGGGCCGGCGATGCCCGCCAGCGCCAGGAGGAGTGCGAGAATCCGCAGCCGATCAATCCGAAACAACACGCGCCTCACCATATCCTGACCGTTTCAGCCGGTCGGCGACAATGCCGGCGGCATCGGGGGTCGTATAAGGCCCAACCCGCACGCGGTAAACCTCGTGACCGCCGGCCTGGGCCTGGAAAATCTCCGTCGAGCCATAACTGGTGATCAGCTCACGCTGGCGAACGGCATTGTTCATGGTCGAGAAGGCCCCCGTCTGCACGTAGAAGCTGCCGCCTGATTGCGACGATCCCGGGGCAGAGGCTGAAGCGAGCTGCTCGATGGTCGGTCCGCCCGATCCCGGCCGCGGCGCCGGTGCGCCACTGCTCTTGGCGAACGGCACGATCGGCGGCTGCGGCTCGGCGCGCACGTAGACCTCCTGCGGCGGTGGCGGTGCGGTCGCCTGCTCGACAGGTACGGGCGCCGCCGGTACTGGCGCCGACGTTGGCGCGGTGCGGCGGCCCGACGCCAATTGAGCCAGCGCCGCCTGCTGCTCCGATGGCCCGCCCCCGCCCAGCGCCACTTCCTTCACGGCCTGGCTTTCCGCCGGCAGTTGGTCGATCCGTACCCGTGCGGTGCCCCTGCCGGTCATGCCGAGATCCTCGGCCGCCGCACGGGACATGTCGATGATGCGGCCGCGCGCATAGGGCCCACGATCGTTGATCCGCACGACGGTCGAACGGCCGTTGTCGAGATTGGTGACCCGCACGATCGACGGCATCTGCAGGGTCCGGTGCGCCGCCGTGTGATCCTGCTGGTCGTAGGTCTCGCCGTTGGCGGTTGCCTTGGTGTGGAAGCCCGGCCCGTACCAGGACGCCACGCCGGTCTCGACGTGGTTGAACTCCTCCTGCGGGACGTAGGTCACGCCGTCGATCTGGTAGGGATTGCCGACCTTGTACATGCCCCGCTGGCTGGCCACGCCGCCCCCGCCGCCTCCCCGGTGGGAGCAGGCGCCGAGGCAGGCAAGCAGCAAGATGACGGTACAGATGCGGAAAAACGGCATTGCCGCCGGATCATACACGATGTTGGGCGCCGAGTGGAGATACCCGCATCATCTAGCGATTTCGCCACAGCCGCCCTTCCGGCCGCAACGGGAAGTCCTGAGCGACCATTCGGCGCGTTATCGGGAAAAGCCGCACGAGTACAAACAAGCAGGGGAGCAGCCGTGGGGGAGCACCGTGAAGGGGCGGATGTTCAAGACCTATCGCTTTAAAAACCTGCAATCCAACGAAGGGTGAAAATCGGCAAGCTGTCTTATCTGTGGGCATGCTTGTTCGGTCTGGTTTTCGTCGCGTTCAAGGCTGGCTTCGGCAGCGTTGCCCTCTCGCTTCTTCTGAGCCTCGCCTGCTCGGGGATGTTGCTGATGCTGCTCGTCAACCTGAACCGGGTTCCCAAGACGA
>FTCZ01001437.1_pt1 | contig 11197 bp, 12 predicted proteins | sample 1658871 | NCBI WGS metagenome assembly FTCZ01 (sample SAMEA3914864, study PRJEB12502) | metagenome | biome: forest; material: soil | place: USA | collected 2012-03-12 | depth 0.3 m
CTCCAGAAGCGCATCGCCGAGAAGCTCGGCTTCCGCCTCGTCGATCATCGCATGGAGCTCTACGGCGTCCCCCTCAGCCGCAAGGACTGAGCCCCTCCGTGAGGGCGCCGGCGCCGCCTTGCCCGCGCGTCTGCGGGCGTGGCGACGGGCCGCGCTGATCGTGCTGCTGCTGATCGTCCATGTACCGCTGCACGGGCTGTGGCGGTTTCTCCACCTGCGCTCGCCCTGGCCGCGGAGCTTCCTTGGCGCCGCGGCGCGGGCTGCGGGTGTCGACGTCAGGATAATCGGCCGCCCGCTCACCCGCGACGCGCTTTATGTGGCCAATCATCTGAGCTGGCTCGATATTCTCGCGGTCGCCGGTGCCACCGGGGCGCGCTTCGTGGCCAAGGACGAGGTCCGCCAATGGCCGCTGATCGGCTGGCTCGCGGGGCTTCACGACACCGTCTATGTCGCGCGCACTGAGCGCGGTCGCGTCCACCAGCAGACTGAACGCCTGCGCGCCGCGCTGGAAGAAGGCGTACCCGTCATGCTCTTCCCCGAGGGCGGCACCGGCGATGGGTGCGGCGTAGGGCCGTTCCGCGCCTCGCTGCTCGCCGCGCTCTGCCCGCCGCGTGCCGGGCTGCAGCTCCAGCCGCTCGCGCTCGATTATGGCGACGAGTCCGCGCTGGTCGCCTGGCCGGACGCGAACGACACTGGCACCGAGGCGATGCGCATTCTCGCGCTGCCCGGCCGGCGGCGCCTCACGATCCACGCGCTGCCGCCGATCGACCCCGCCGAGCGCCCCGATCGCAAGGCGCTCGCCACCGCGGCCCGCGACGCGCTGTGCCAAGTGCTTGGCGAGGGGCGCCCTCAGCCTGTATAGGCGCGCGCCATGTCCACCGCCCAGACGCCGACTCCACGCCCCCAGCCGCGGACCTTTTCCGTCAAGTCCTTCGGCTGCCAGATGAACGTCTATGACGGCGAGCGCATGGCTGAACTGCTCGGGGCGCAGGGGATGCGCGCGGCCAGCGACGGCGAGGCGGCGGACCTCGTCGTGCTCAACACCTGCCATATCCGCGAAAAGGCTGCCGAGAAGGTCTATTCGGACATCGGCCGCATCGTGAAGGACAGCCATGTCGAAGGCCGAGCCAAGCCGCTGATCGCGGTCGCCGGCTGCGTCGCGCAGGCCGAAGGTGCCGAGATCCCGAACCGCGCCAAGGCGGTCGACATCGTGGTCGGCCCGCAGGCCTATCACCGCCTGCCCGAGCTGGTCGCCGACGCCGCCGCCGGTCGCACTGCGCTCGACACCGACATGCCCGCCGCCAGCAAATTCGGCGCGCTGCCCGCCCGCCGCAAGGTCGGCCCCACCGCCTTCCTCACCGTGCAGGAGGGCTGCGACAAGTTCTGCACCTATTGCGTGGTGCCCTATACGCGCGGCGCCGAGGTCTCGCGCCCGTGGAGCGAGGTGATCGACGAGGCCAAGGCGCTGGTCGATGCCGGCGCGCGCGAGATCACGCTGCTCGGCCAGAACGTCAATGCTTGGGAAGGCGAGGACGAGAAAGGGCGCATGCAGGGGCTCGACGGGCTCATCCGCGTGCTCGACCGGCTGCCGGGGCTGGAGCGCATCCGCTACACCACAAGCCACCCCAACGACATGACGCAGGGGCTCATCGACGCGCATGGCGACGTCGCCAAGCTGATGCCCTTCCTCCATCTGCCGGTGCAGGCGGGATCAGACCGCATCCTGAAGGCGATGAACCGCAGCCACACGACCGAGAGCTATCTGCGCATCCTCGATCGCGTCCGCGCCGCGCGGCCGGACATCGCGCTGTCGGGCGACTTCATCGTCGGCTTCCCCGGCGAGACCGATGAGGATTTTGCCGCCACGCTCGCGCTGGTCGAAAAGGTCGGGCATGCGCAGGCGTTCAGCTTCAAATATTCGCCCCGCCCCGGCACGCCGGCCGCGACGATGGCCGATCAGGTGGCGGCGGAGGTGATGGACGAACGCCTCCAGCGGCTCCAGGCGCTGCTCAACCGGCAGCAGCACGCCTTCAACGAGGCGACGGTGGGCCGCCACACTCGCGTGCTGATCGAGCGCGCCGGCAAGCTCCCCGGCCAGATGCTCGGTAAGTCGCCCTGGCTGCAGTCCGTCCACATCCAGACCGACGCGAAGATCGGCGACATGGTCGAGGTGGAGATTGCCTCCGGCGGTCCCAACAGCCTGGGTGCAGTGGAGCTGTCACCGAAATGGCCTGACCCGCTGGCGTGACGCCCAGCCGGTGCGGCGCTAGTCTGCCGGGCGAAGCCCGGGAGATCGTCATGCTCCGTACCGCCCTACTCTTCGCCGCGCTGCTTCCCGCCGCCGCTGTTGCCGGTGCCTCGTCGCGCCCTTCGGCCACGCTGGCCTCCCATTGCCCGTCGACCAGCCTGCTGCCCGCGAGCGAGGCTGACGGCACCGCCCGGCTGCGCCGACTGGACACGCTGCCCCCCGCCAACGAGATCCTTACCGTTCTGCGCACCGAAGGCGGCTGCCAGAAGCCGGTGGTGGTGCGCTACGGCATCGGTGGCGCGGCGCCGTCCGACGGGCAGTCGACCAAGCGCTGATCCTACGCGAACGGCGCCCCCCACTGTGGCGCCCCTGCATCGTGGCGAACCCATGATGCCGGACGCCGCGAACCGACTAGATTTTGTCATCATCGCGGCCCACCTTGGCTCTCGTGACTCGTACTATCGAAAGGTCCGAATGAGCCGAAAGCCCGTACCCGCGCAGGCCGGAGACAAGGCCCGCATCGAGGTTCTGTTCGACAAACCCCAGTTGCTCGGCCGATTGTTCGGCGAATATGATCAGAACCTGATCGCGATCGAGAGCCGGCTGGGGGTCTATATCTCGGCGCGCGGTAACAAGCTGGTGATCGAGGGGGTGTCGGAACAGATCGCCCGCGCCCGCGACGTGCTGACCGGCCTCTATAATCGCATCGCGCAGGGGCAGGAGATTGATGCCGGCGCGGTCGACGCGGTGATCGCGATGTCGGCGGAGCCAACGCTCGACGGAATCATTCGCCAGGACGTCAGCCAGCCGCCGGCGGTGATGATCCGCACGCGCAAAAAGACGATCGTCCCGCGCTCCTCCACCCAGATCCGCTATATGGAGGCGCTGGCGCGCGATGAGATCGTCTTCGCGCTCGGGCCGGCGGGCACCGGCAAGACGTATGTCGCGGTGGCGCAGGCGGTGCAGATGCTGATCCAGGGTCAGGTCGATCGCCTGATCCTGTCGCGCCCCGCGGTCGAGGCGGGCGAGCGTCTCGGCTTCCTGCCCGGCGACATGAAAGAGAAGGTCGATCCCTATCTCCGCCCGCTCTACGACGCGCTCTACGACATGCTGCCGACCGAGCAGGTCGAACGGCGCATGGCGTCAGGCGAGATCGAAATCGCGCCGATCGCCTTCATGCGCGGCCGCACGCTGTCGGACGCCTTCATCATCCTCGACGAGGCGCAAAACACCACGCCGGCGCAAATGAAGATGTTCCTCACCCGCTTCGGCCAGAACAGCCGCATGGTGGTGTGCGGCGATCCCCGCCAGGTCGATCTCCCCGACATCGGCAAGTCGGGCCTGGCCGATGCGGTCGGCAAGCTGGAGGGCATCGCCGGCATGTCAATGATCCGCTTCGGTGCCGGCGACGTCGTCCGCCATCCACTGGTCGGCAAGATCGTCGAGGCCTATGAGGGACCGGACAGCGCCTAAGCCCTTGCCGCACCGTTCGTGTCGAGCACGGTCGAGACACATTGCTCGACTTCGCTGGGGACGAACGGATAAAGGGGCGCCATGCTGAATGTAGAAACCGATGCCGAGGGCTGGCCCGAAAGCTCCGACTGGGCCGGCATCGCCGACCGCGCGGTGCGCGCCGCCATCCTGCACTCGCCCGACGCGCGCTTCCTCACCGAGCCGATGACGGTGGAGGTGTCGGTCAAGTTCACTTCCGACGAGGAGGTGCACGTCCTCAACCGCGACTATCGCCAGAAGGACAAGCCGACCAATGTCCTCTCCTTCCCGATGGTGCAGGAGGACCTGCTCGACGCACTCGACAATTCGGACGACGGCGAGGTGCTGCTCGGCGACATCGTTCTGGCGCATGGCGTCTGCGTCCGCGAGGCCGAGGAGAAGGGGGTGAGCGTTGAAGCGCACGCCACCCATCTGGTCGTTCACGGCACCTTTCACCTGCTCGGCTACGACCACATTACCGACCAGGACGCCGAGGAGATGGAAGCCGCCGAACGCGACGCGCTCGCCTCGATCGGCATCGCCGACCCCTACATAGTGGACGACGACTGAGCTCCGACGCCCGGGTTCATCGGGCGCTCATCCCAAGCGGAGAGATAGCCGCTCGACTCGCCCCCCCGCCGCCCGGTAGAGTCGGCCGGGCAACAAACAGGGGTTTTCCACCACCATCATGCCAGACGATTCCAGTAGAAGCCCCGTCGGACAAGGCGGGAACCTGTGGTCGGGACTGCGTCACCTCCTCTTCGGCGAGGATGCCGAACCGACGCTCCGTGACCAAATCGCCGAGGCGATCGAGGAACATGAGGACGACGCTCCCAACGCCCGCGACCTGTCGCCGGCCGAGCGGATCATGCTCCAGAACCTGCTCGAATTCGGCCAGCGCACCGTGCGCGACGTTGCTGTGCCGCGCGGCGACATCATCGCGGTCGAGGAAGGCGCCAGCTTCGACGCGCTCGTCGCGTTGTTCGCCGAGGCGGGCCATTCGCGCCTGCCGGTTTATCGCGAGACGCTCGACACCGTCACCGGAATGATCCACATCAAGGACGTGTTCGCGATCCTCGCCGGCCACGCGCCGCGCCCGGACAGCATCACCGCGCTGATCCGCGAGCCACGCTACGTTCCGGAATCGATGGGCGTGATCGACCTGCTCGCCGAGCTGCGCGCGACCAGCACCCATCTCGCCATCGTCGTCGACGAATATTCGGGCACCGAGGGCCTCGTCACCATCGAGGATCTGGTCGAGGAGATCGTCGGCGACATCCAGGACGAGCATGACGACGAGCCGGTGGCGCTGCTCGTCCCGCTCGACGGCGGCGCCTGGGATGCCGATGCGCGCGCCGAGCTCGACGAGGTCGCCGAGACGATCGATCCGCGCCTTGGCGAGACCGACGAGCCAGTCGACACGCTGGGCGGCCTCGCCTCGCTGATCGCGGACCGCATCCCCAAGGTGGGCGACATGCTCACCCACGAAAGCGGCTGGCGGCTGGAAGTGACCGAGGGCGACCATCGCCGCGTCACGCGCCTGCGCCTCCATCCCCCCATGGCGGAACCGGCCAACGGCGAATAAGGTTCTGCCGTGACGCGGGCGGGACCGACCGCTCGCGCACGGGAGGATCGCCCGATGAAGCACCCGTTGCTGCCCATGACGCTTGCGCTGTTGCTGACCGGTTGCGGCGACAAGGCCAAGCTCGACGTCGCCGCTGGCGAGGGCAGCAACCCCACGCTGCCCGCCGAAGTGCACGACCTCGTGCCCACCGTGAAAATCGCCAAGATCATCGGCTGGTCGGACGACCAGACGCCTCAGGCGGCGCCGGGGCTGGCCGTCCACGCGTTCGCCAGGGGGCTCGACCATCCGCGCTGGCTGCTGGTGCTGCCCAATGGCGACGTGCTGGTCGCCGAGACCAACGCCCCGCCCAAGCCCGACGACACCCGCGGTATCCGCGGTGCTATCGTGCGGATGGAGATGAAGAAGGCGGGCGGGGCTTCCCCCTCGCCCAACCGCATCACGCTGCTGCGCGACACCAACGGCGACGGTGTGGCGGACCAGCGCACCACCTTCCTCGCCGGACTCAACAGCCCGTTCGGTATGGCGCTGGTCGGCAACACGCTTTACGTCGCCGACACCGACGCGCTTCTCGCCTTCCCTTACCAGCCGGGCGAGACCGCGATCCATGCTCCGCCCACCAAGATCGTCGACCTGCCGGGTGGAACGATCAACCATCACTGGACCAAGAATGTCGTCGCTTCGCCCGACGGCAGCAGGCTCTACGTCTCGGTCGGCTCCAACTCCAACGTCGGCGAGAATGGGATCGCCGTCGAGCAGGGCCGCGCCGCGATCTGGGAGGTGAATCCCAAGACGCACGAGCACCGCATCTTCGCGGGCGGGATTCGCAATCCGGTCGGCATGGGCTGGGCGGCCGATGGCAAGCTATGGACGGTAGTGAACGAGCGCGACGAACTCGGCTCCGATCTCGTGCCCGACTATCTGACCTCGGTGGAGGACGGCGACTTCTTCGGCTGGCCATGGCGCTACTACGGCAGCCACGAGGATGCGCGGGTGAAGGATCCTGCACCGCCTTATATCGGGAACTCGCGCTCGCCGAGCTATGCGATGGGTGCGCACACCGCCTCACTGGGCCTGACCTTCTCGACCGGGCAGACGCTGTCGCCAGCCTTTGCCGACGGCGCGTTCGTAGGCCAGCACGGGTCGTGGAACCGCAATCCACCGTCGGGCTACAAGGTGGTGTTCGTTCCCTTCGCGAAAGGCCGGCCGACCGGCGCCAAGCCGACCGACGTTCTGACCGGCTTCCTCACCCCCGACGGCAACAAGACCCATGGCCGCCCGGTCGGTGTGACGATCGACCGGCAGGGCGGCCTGCTGGTGGCGGACGACGGTGGCAACATCATCTGGCGCGTGACCGCGGCGGCCGGTGCTGTGCCGCCCCGCATGGCCGAGCGTTGAAGACCCGGCGGATTGCCGCTGGCTGAACGGGCCCCTCAGCGGGCGTTCAGCCAGCGGCCGCTAGCATGGAGATGTCGAACGAATCGGAGGTGCTGTCATGCGCATCCTTTCCACTGCCCTCGTCGCGGCTGCCGCACTGGCGGGGACCGCTGTCGTCGCCACCCCGGCCGCGGCGCGGACCTTCGTTTCGGTCGGTATCGGCGCGCCTGTCTATCCGGCCTACCCGGTCTATTATGGCGGTTACTACCCGGCCTATTATGGCGGTTATTATCCCGCCTATTACCCCGGTTATTACGCCCCCTATTATGGTGGTGGCGTGGTGGTTGGCGGCTGGTACGGCGGTCGCCATTATTATGGGGGCCCCTATCGTGGTTATTACGGCCGTGGCTGGCATCGTGGATGGCACGGACACGGGCGCTGATTGCGACGAGCGGCGTTGCGCATGAAGAGCCGGGTGGAGACACCCGGCTTTTTCTTTGATTTTTTCGTTCGATAACTTGCATTTGCGTGAACGACGACCTCAGCAGCAGTTCAGCAGGACATAGGCAAAGTGATTCCCGTCATCGCTAAAGGAGAGTTTCCATGCGAACGGGTCTGCTCATTCTTGCCACCGCCGCGACGCTCGGCGCCGCCGCCATCGCCGCTCCGGCTTCCGCCCACGGCCAGTACGACGGGTATGGCTATTATCATGGCGGCGATCGCGGGGACCGCGGCGACCGCTGGGATCGCGGCGACCGCTGGGATCGCGGCGATCGCGATTGGCGCCGCGAGCACTGGCGCCGCGAACGCGAGCGTGAGTGGCGCTGGCGTCACCGCCATAACCGCGACTACGGCTACGGCTACGGCAACTACTACGGCTGGTAAGTGCTGGAACTCTAGGAAAAGGGCCGGGTGGCGACACCCGGCCCTTTTGCTATGCCGTTGCGAATAGGCTGGCGGGGTCGCGGAAGGCCTTGAACTCGAGCGCGTTGCCCGACGGATCGCGGAAGAACATCGTCGCCTGCTCGCCCGGTCGCCCGACGAAGCGGATATGCGGGGCGATGCCGAAGGCGACGCCAGCCGCCTCCAGCCGCGCGGCCAGCGCGTGCCACTCGTCCCAGTCCAGGACTACGCCGAAATGCGGCACCGGCACATCATGCCCGTCGACCGGATTGGTGACCTCGCCTGACGACGCCGCACGACCCGAGTCGAGATGGGCGACGATCTGGTGCCCGTAGAGGTCAAAATCGATCCATGATTCGGAACTCCGCCCCTCCGGGCAGCCGAGCAGGCCGCCATAGAAGGCTCGGGCGGCCGCGAGATCGTGGACAGGGAAGGCGAGATGGAAGGGACGGAGCGTCATGGTCGGCCACTGTAAGCAGGCCGACACGAAACCGAAAGCTATCCGTAAATAACCGTAGCGAAACGAAAATATTTCATCCTTAACGTGACGCAAACCGTTACGATCAAGTGCCAGGGAAGGCCCGAAGGCCACACTTCGCCCCAAGCCGTCGACCCGCAGGGGGCCGCCGGCCGAGGACCGAATCAGATGGGACGGATACATCATTGGGCCGCCGCGCTCGCGCTGGCGGCGACGGGGGCGGCTGTGCCGATGCAGGCGCAAGCCCATTGCTGGACGACACGCGAGGCATCCGCGGCACAGCTCCGGGAGATGCAGACGATGCTGATGGTGGCAGCGCTGCGCTGCCGCGCCGCCCGCATGGACATCACCGCGGACTATGATGATTTCGTCGCATCGCAGCGCGAGATGCTCGCCCATGCGAACATCGTCATCAAACAGCATTTCGCGGCCGAGGGTGCCACCCAGGCAGACTATGACCGCTTCGCCACCTCGCTCGCAAACGGGTTTGGCGACGACCAGACCACCGAGGGCAGCTGCGCCGAAGCCGCGATGCTGGCGCATGACGCATCGATGGTCTCGCCTGCCGCGCTTGAGCCGATGGCCGCGGCCCGTCTGTTCCCGGTCACGCTGCCCGGCGGATATTGCTCGGCCGAGCCCGGGCCGGTGATGACGGCGGCGGCGGCTCCGTTCCGACACGCCGAGCCGGTGCCCGAGTTCGCACCCGAGCCGGCGCCGCTGGCACCTCCGGATGCGCCTCCGGCACCGCTTCCGGTGGCGATGGCGGCGGCATTGCCGATCGTCCGCCCCGATCCGGCGCCGATCGTCCCGATCGACAAGGATGCCGAGGCCGCGCCGCAGCCGGCGGTCGTCGCACTCGCGCCGCCGCCGCCCAAGCCCCAGGGCCTGCCCGCCGACGTGCTGGCGGCGATGGCGGTGCTGGCGCGCTATCAGGCCTCGGTAACCGCTGCGGCGCCGGCCGCCCAGTCCGCGCCAACGGTGCTCGCCACCGCCCAGCATTGAGCGGGGAGCCCGGTGCGGAAGCGAACATCGGCTTCCGCCCCGGCTGGCCTTTGGCGGCGAGGCAGGATAGCGGACGGGCATGGCTCCGCTCCTCTCCGCGCTCGCGCTTGGCGTGCTGTCCGCGTTCGGCTTCGCACCCTTCGGCATCTGGCCCTTCACGCTGCTGGCCTTCGGGCTGCTCTACCTGCTGCTGGGAGGCGCGGAGACGATCCGCCAGGCCGCCGCGCTTGGCTGGTGCTTTGGGCTCGGCCAGTTCGTGTTCGGGCTCGACTGGATCGCCAAAGCCTTCAACTATCAGGCCAACATGCCAGCCTGGCTGGGCTGGGTCGCCGTGGTGCTGGTGTCGATCTACCTTGCCGTCTACCCGGCACTGGCGACCGCCTCGGCCTGGTGGGCGACGCGGCGGATGAAGGGCGGCGCAACCAGCCTCACGCTGTTCCTCGGCGCAAGCTGGACGCTCGCCGAGTGGCTGCGCGGCACCGCCTTCACCGGCTTCCCGTGGAACCCGGTGGCGGTGGCTGTGATCGACCTGCCCTTCGCGCATGTCGCGCGGATCGTCGGCACCTACGCGCTCTCGGGCCTCGTCGTGGCGTCGGCCGGCTTCATCCTCATCCTCGCGACCCGCCCGCGCGAATCGCTGACCCGCCGGACGCTGCTCAAGCCCGCCAACATCCCCGGCGCGATTGGGCTCGGGCTGCTCGTCGGCCTCTATCTGCTGCCGGTACTGATGCAGCGCTTCGCCGCACAGGCACAGGCCCCCGCCCCGAACGGCCCCGTCGTCCACATCGTCCAGCCCGATATCGGCCAAGGCGAGCGCTGGGCGCCCGAGTTGGCCCAGCGCCATCTCGAGCGACTCCAGGCGCTCTCTGGCCTACCGGGTGCGCGGCCGCGGCTGGTGCTGTGGCCCGAATCGGCGATCGAGGACAATGTGCAGGAGGATTCCGCCGCGCGCGCCAAGCTCGCCGCGATCCTGGGCCCGAACGACTATCTGCTGGGCGGCGGCGAGGCGCCGATCCGCGACACCAGGGGCGAGATGATCGCTGCGCGCAACTCGGTCTTCGTGATTGGCGCGGGCGGGCGACTGGTGGCGCGCTACGACAAGGTACACCTCGTCCCCTATGGCGAATATCTGCCGATGCGACCGATCCTGTCGCGGATCGGAATCTCGCGGCTGGTGCCCGGCACGCTCGACTTCTGGCCTGGGGCCGGCCCTGCCACCGTCGACCTGCCCGGCTTCGGCGCGATCGGCATGCAGATCTGCTACGAGATGGTCTTCTCCGGCCATGTCGTCGACGAGGCGCACCGGCCGAGCTTCCTGTTCAACCCGTCCAACGACGCCTGGTTCGGCCGGTCCGGCCCGCCGCAGCATCTGGCGCAGGCGCGACTCCGCGCGATCGAGGAAGGCTTGCCGATCGCGCGCGCCACGCCAAACGGCGTCTCGGCGCTGATCGACGCCGATGGACGCCTGCTCCGCTCACTTCCTCAGCAGGCGATGGGGATGGTGGAGCTGCCTCTGCCAGCGGCTTTGCCGCCCACGGTTTTCGCCCGGATCGGCAACTGGGCGGTGCTCCTGATAGCCCTCCTTCTGGGTGGGCTGGCATTTGGCGCTAGGCGATATAAAGAGAGCTTTATATAAAGCATCCTCTAACTGCTTCCTCCAGGGATCATCTGAACCGATGCGCAGCGATTATCTCTTCACGTCTGAATCCGTGTCCGAGGGCCATCCCGACAAGGTTGCCGACCAGATTTCCGACGCCGTCGTCGACCTGTTCCTCTCCAAGGACCCGGAGGCGCGTGTCGCCTGCGAGACGATGACCACCACCAACAAGGTGGTGCTGGCCGGCGAGATCCGCTGCAAGGGCGTGTACGAGAATGACGCGTGGGCGCCGGGCGCGCTTGCCGAGATCGAGGCCGCGGTGCGCGCGACCGTGAAGCGGATCGGCTACGAGCAGTCCGGCTTCCACTGGCAGACCTTCGACTTCGAGAACAATCTCCACGCCCAGTCCGCGCACATCGCGCAGGGCGTCGACGAGAGCGGCAACAAGGACGAAGGCGCCGGCGACCAGGGCATCATGTTCGGTTACGCGACCGACGAGACGCCCGACTTCATGCCGGC
>FTCZ01002217.1_pt1 | contig 11193 bp, 6 predicted proteins | sample 1658871 | NCBI WGS metagenome assembly FTCZ01 (sample SAMEA3914864, study PRJEB12502) | metagenome | biome: forest; material: soil | place: USA | collected 2012-03-12 | depth 0.3 m
CACACGTCGTAATTTTCACGACGGAAAACGTTTTTATACTTGCGCGATCCGTCGCGGCGCATAAAGTTGTCATGACCAATATGATGCCGTAAGGCACGGGTGGAGGCAGGCATGACCATACTGACGCGGCGGTTTGTCCTTTCGGGCTCGGCGGCCCTGTCCGCTTCGGCCGCCCTGCCGGCCCAGTCGGCCACGCCTTCGCCATCGGGTGCCGTGCCCGCCCCCCGGCAACTGGCCTGGCACAGGCTGGGGGCGCACGCCTTCATGCACTTTACCATCAATACCTTCACCGACCGCGAATGGGGATATGGCGACGAGTCGACGACCTTGTTCAATCCGACCGACTTCAGCGCCGACCAGATCGCCGGCGCCGTGGTGTCGGGCGGGTTAAACGGTCTGATCCTGACCGCCAAACACCACGATGGTTTCTGTTTGTGGCCGAGCCACTTCACCGAGCACTCGATCAAAAACAGCCCGTACAAGGGCGGCCGCGGCGACATCGTGCGCGAAATGGCCGAGGCCTGCCGCCGCCACGGTCTGGCCTTCGGCGTCTATCTGTCGCCGTGGGACCGCAACCACGCCGAATACGGCCGTCCGGCCTATGTCGAATACTACCACGCCCAACTGAACGAGCTGACGACGCAGTACGGACCGCTCTTCGAGGTCTGGTTCGACGGCGCCAATGGCGGCGACGGCTATTACGGCGGGGCGCGCGAGCGGCGAAAGATCGACGGGCACACCTATTACCAGTGGGACAAGGTGCGCGAGATCGTGCGCAGGAACCAGCCCAACGCTGTCATGTTCGCCGATTCCGACATGGACATCCGCTGGGTCGGTAACGAGGACGGCCAGGCCGGAAATCCTTGCTGGCCGACCTGGGACCTGACCTCGCCCTACAGCACCGACAAGGCCAATCGCGGCGTGCGCGGCGGCCCCGTCTGGAACCCCGCAGAGGTCGATGTCTCGATCCGGCCCGGCTGGTTCTGGCACGCCGACGAAGCGCCAAAATCCGCGGCGACGCTGACGCGGCTGTGGTTCGAGTCGCAGGGGCGCGGGGCCAGCCTCCTGCTCAACGTCGCCCCCGACCGGCGCGGGCGCCTCCCCGACGCCGATGTGGCGGCTTTAAAGGCGTGGAAATCCATCCGCGACAGGACCTTTGGGACCAATCTGGCCAAGGGCGCGCGCGTCACCGCCAGCAGCCGGTTCGCGCCGGCCTATGCCGCCAATAATGTTCTGTCGGAGAAGACGGCCTGGGCCGCCGCCAGCCGCGATGCCGCCGGCGCGTGGGTCCGCTTTGACCTGGCGAAGCCTCAGACCTTCGACGTTATCCGGCTGTCCGAGGATATCCGCTACGGTATCCGCGTCGACGGGTTCGCCATCGATATCCGCACGAAGGACGGCTGGCAGGAGATCGCCCGGCCGCCGTCGATCGGACCGGAACGCCTGGTTCGGTTGGATCAACCCGTCACCACGACCGCGGTGCGGCTGCGCGTCCTGTCGGCTTCGGCCGCGCCGATCCTCAACCGCTTCGGCCTGTTCCGTATGCCGGATGTGATCGAGGAACCCTGGGTCCGCCGCGACGGCCAGGGGCTGGTGACGCTCGGCTCGCCGGCGCCGGGCCTGGAGATCCGATATACGCTCGACGGCAGCGCGCCGACGGCCAAATCAACGCTCTACGCCCAGCCCTTCGCCATGCCCGATGGCGGCACGGTCAAGGCGATCGCCAGGGGCCCAAGCGGCGCGGTCAGCGAGATCAGCACGCGCGACTTCGACCTGTCGCCGGCGCGCTGGCACATTAGCGCCGACGGCGCCGACGCTTCGGACGGCAAGCCCTATACCGGCGCCCCCGGCCGGCCGCTCGAGCTGGTGATCGACCTGGCGCAATCCTATACCGTCGAGGGCTTTACCTTGACGCCGGCACAGAAGCTCGACGTCGCCATCGACCAGATCGCGCGGATGGGCCCGCCCGCCGGATACGAAGCCTGGCTGAGCGACGACGGCAAGACCTGGGGCGACAGCCTGGCGAAAGGCGAGTTTTCCAATATCGCCGCCAGCCGCGCCGAGCAGCGGATCCGCTTCGCGCAGCCGCACACTGGCCGTTATCTGCGCCTGCGCTTGCCCAACGCCGTGCAGGACAAGCCCATTATTGCCGTCGGCGCCGTGGGGATTATCACGCGATGAAAAAACGTAAGCCTTCCCTCACCCCAGACCGTCGGAGCTTTCTGGCGATGACAGCGGCAGCCGCCTGCCTGCCGGCTTTGGCACGCGCTCAGACCGCGTCGCTGGCGCCCGTCTATCCCCTCAGCCAGGGCGATGCCTGGGCGACCTTTGCCGCCTATGACCCCGAGGCCGACGCGGACGCGCCGTTTTATCGTTCGCATGTGCGAAGAGCGCAGCGGATCGCGCCGTTCATAGCCACGCAGGCGCATCCGAAACTCGACGCCCATACGTCGAGCGGGACCCTGGTCGCGGCCTATCTGACGCTTGACGGTCCCGATATCGACTATAACCGCCGCCGCTATGCCATGAACGGGGGCGGCCACGTCCACGTCGAACGCGCCTGGCAGTACCAGGACATCGTCGTCGGCTGGAATACGACCGGACTGGTACCCAATCCTGCCTTGATCGACGCCGCCCACAAGAACGGCGCCCTGTGCCTCGGCACCATCTTCCAGCCCGACAAGCGCATGTTCGACGGCACGGCCTTGCCGCGCGCCGAGGTGGCGAAGAAGCTGGTAAAGCTGGCGCACTATTTTGGTTTCGACGGCTATTTCGTCAATTTCGAAAGCTATAGTGACGACGACGCGCGCGCGGTCCAGGACCTGATCGCCCTGATGAAGACCGAGGCCGCCGGGGCAGGCTTAAGCGACTTCCATATCCAGTACTATAACGGCTACACCGACGCCCGCGCCGTGTGGCCGGGATCGCCACACGCCGACGGCAGCCCGCGCGAGGCCGACGCCCCGCGCGCCGATTCGATGATGATCGACCAGGGCTGGAGCCATTACGGTCTGACGCACGGCTGCTGTTCGGGGCCGCCGCTGGGCCTCCTGCCCTCGCCTGCCGATCTCGGCCAGCATTACGACCCGATGGCGGTCTTCTACGGCCTGCAACTCTACCCCGGCCCCGGCTATTTCGGCCTGATCGCGCCGGTCGTCATTCCGCCGAACGGCACCGGCCCCGCCAAGGGCGGCTTGCAAATCTACAGTGTCGAGGACGGCCTTCGGAAGATGCGCCGTGCGCGCCTCGATACTTTACGCGCCTCGACCAGCCTGTCGGTTGCGGACAAGGCAGAGCTGCTCGCCTGGACCGATCCCGATACCCGACGCGCCAAATGGTACCAGCTGCACAACAGCTTCTGGGCCGGGCAGACCGGCAACCCGGCGCACGACAATGCGCCTTCGCTGGCTCAAACCAAGACCTATGGTTCGCCCGATGTGCGCAAGGTCTATACCGATTACGAAGCGCCCGGAAAGCCGACCGACCAGCTGCGCTTGCCGATCACCTGGGGCGTGGCGAACTTTATTGCCGAACGCTCGGTCGTCGGCGCCCTGCCGTTTACGACGGCGTTCAATACCGGCGAAGGCGACCGCTTCTTCCATCAGGGGCAACAGGTCGCGAGCGCGGCTTGGTTCAATCTCGGCAGCCAGGACGTGCTGCCGACCTGGACGTGGTGGACGAAGCCGATGCACGGCGGATCGGATGACGGCCTGCTCAGGGTCGATTACGACTACGACACCGCCTGGAACGGCAGCGCCTCGGTGCGCATCACCGGCAAGCTGACGGCGAAGACCGCCACCGAACTGCGCCTGTTCAAGACCGGCATCGCCGTGCCGGCCGGCTTTACCGTCGGCCTGACCGGCAAGGGCGAAACGCGCGGGACCTTAAGCCTCGGCCTGATTTTCGAGGACGCGCCGGGCAAGGTCGAGTGGGTCAAGGTCGCGCCGAAGCCGCTGGCGTCCGGCTGGTGGACGTCGCAGCAGGATCTCGGCCGCTTTGCGGGCCGCCGGCTGGCCGCCCTGTCGCTCGGCTTCGACGGACGGGGCATGATCGATATCCGCATCGGCCAGCTGTCGCTGACCTCGGGCCCGGCGCAAGCGCCGGCCGCGCCTCAAGGCTTCTCGGTCGCCGCTTCGCGCATCGCCGGTCAATCGGCCGAACTGCGCCTGCAATGGACACCCGATCCGGCGGTGGCGCATTACGACGTCTTCGGCGACGGCGCGTGGCTCGGCCGCATCTCGGGCGACCGCTACTACGTCGAGGCGCTGAAGCGGCCGGCGGGCGCGCAATCGACGCTGCAACTGATCGCCACCGCGGCGGACGGCAGCACCTCGGCCGCGACCACAAGCTTCACCTGGACGGCCTGATGGAGCGTCCGACCCTGGTCATTGTCGGCGGCGGTACGGCGGGCTGGATGTCAGCGGCCCTCCTGTCGCACATCACCAAGGGGCGGCTGGCCGATATTGTCCTGGTCGAATCCGAGGACATCGGCACGATCGGCGTCGGCGAAGCGACCATCCCGGCGATCAAGCGCTTCAATCGGCTGCTCGAGGTCAACGAACGCGACTTCGTGCGCCAGACCAATGCGACCTTCAAGCTGGGCATCGAATTCGTCGGCTGGGGCCGCAAGGACAGCCGCTATATCCATCCCTTCGGCGCCATCGGCGAGCCGCTGGGGCGTACGGGTTTCGAGCACTTCCTGGCGCGGCGCAGGCTGTCGGGCGTCGATGAGAGCTTCGAGACCTATTCGCTCAACTGCATGGCCGCGAAGTCCAACCGCTTCCGCACGCCGCCGCGCGACCAGTCGCTGCTGTCGACCCTGTCCTATGCCTACCATTTCGACGCCAGCCTTTATGCCGCATACCTTCGCCGCCGCGCCGAGGCGTCGGGCGTTCGCCGCATCGAAGGCAAGATCAAACACGTCGCGCAGCATCCCGACAGCGGCTTTATCACCGCGTTGACGCTGGAGAGCGGTCAGGAAATCAAGGGCGACTTTTTCATCGACTGCTCCGGCCTGTCGGGCCTGCTGATCGAAAAGACGCTGAAAAGCGGTTACGAGGACTGGAGCCACTGGCTGCCGTGCAACCGCGCCGCCTTCGTGCCCAGCGAACGTACCGAGCCGCTGACGCCCTATACACGGTCTACCGCCGATGAGGCTGGCTGGCGCTGGCGCATCCCGCTGCAACACAGGACGGGCAATGGCCATGTCTTTGCGTCCGACTTTATCAGCGACGAGGCGGCGGCCGAAAATCTGGTCAAGGGGCTGGACGGCAAGCCCCTGGCCGATCCGAAATTCGTCCGCTTCACGACGGGCCGCAGGAAGCTCAGCTGGAACCGCAATGTCGTGGCGATCGGGCTGTCGGCGGGGTTCCTCGAGCCGCTGGAATCGACAAGCATCCACCTGATCCAGTCGGGCCTGGTCAAGTTCCTCGACCTGTGGCCGGGCAAAACCGTCGATCCGCTTTTGGCCGCGCAATACAACCGCGCCATGGCCAACCAGTACGAGACCATCCGCGACTTCATCATCCTGCACTACAAGGCGACGACGCGCGACGACACGGCGTTCTGGGACTACTGCCGAAATATGGCCGTTCCCGACAGCCTGACCTGGAAGACGGACCATTTCCGCGCCTCGTCGCGCATCGTGCTGACGCCAGGCGAGCTGTTCCAGCCGACGAGCTGGCTGGCCGTCATGCTGGGTCAAGACGTCGTGCCCCAGGCCTACGATCCCCTGGCCGATATCGTCGGCGACGACGAGGTGGCGGCGCATTTCGAGCGTTTGCGCCAAGCCGTCGCCGGCACGGTCGAAACCATGCCGACCATGTCGGCCATGCTCGACGGCATGGGTTAGATGGAAAGCACGTCACCAAGTCGCACGGCCGGTCCCCCCCCTTCCGTCTGCTTCGCAGCCACCTTCCCCGTAAACGGGGAAGGAAGGGAGTTCTTAATTCCTTCCCTGCGGAGCGGGGAAGGTGGCTCCCCGGAGCCTTGGCGGAGGGGAGACGGAAGGGGCAATGCTTTGCATCAACGCATTGCGAACTTCACCTAAGTAAACACGCTGGCCGACGGAATGACCGCGTCGGTGCGGCTGGCGTCGCAGCGCGCATAAACGAAGCCCTTCTGAATGGCGAAGGCGCCGACCTCGCCGTTTTTGTTCAGCGCCAGGAAGCCGACCTGCAGCGTCTTGGCGGCTTCGGGACGGCGGCGGACGATGCGCATCACGGCTTCTTCGCAAGCTGCTTGGGGAGACCGCCCCTGGCGCATCAGCTCGACGACCAGGAAGCTGCCGGCATTGCGGATGACCTCTTCGCCGACCCCGGTCGAGGTCGCCGCGCCGATCTCGCCGTCGACATAGAGACCGGCGCCGACGATCGGACTGTCGCCGACGCGGCCGCGCAGCTTCCAGGCCATGCCGCTGGTCGTGCAGGCGCCCGACAGGCGGCCCTGCGCATCCAGGGCCAGCATGCCGAGCGTATCGTGGTTGTGGACGTCGCCCGGGACCTTGCTCCCGGGCGCCTTGCCATAGGTGGTCATTTCGCTGTTGGCGACGGGCGTATAGTTGGCGGTCTTCAACCAGTCCTTCCACGCGGCCTTCGATTCCGGCGTCAGCAAGTCTTCCTTTTTGAAGCCCTGCGAAAGGGCGAATTGCAGCGCGCCCTCGCCCACCAGCAGGACGTGCGGTGTCTTTTCCATAACCAGGCGCGCCACGGAGATCGGGTGCGCGATATGCTCCAGCGCAGCGACAGCGCCGCAGCGCCAGGCTTCGTCCATGATGCTGGCGTCGAGCGAGACGTGGCCGTCGCGGTCGGGGTAACCGGCACGGCCGACGCTATGGTTCTTCATGTCGACCTCGGGCACGCGCGCGCCGGCCTCGACAGCGTCGAGCGCCCAGCCGCCGGTCTTCAGCACCTCCCACGCCGCCTGGTTGGCAGCGACGCCGAAGTCCCAGGTCGAGACGACGATGGCGCCGGACGCGGCGGCTTTCGCCTGGGAGGCGGCGGCGAGTGCAGTGGCAACACCGGCGGCACGGACGATGGAACGGCGGCTGAAGTTGGGCATGTTAGACCTCAGACAAAGGAGGGAGGACGGGTATTGAGTGCGCGGCCGAAGGCCTTGTTCGGTGTTTTGCCCATGCGGAGGAGCAGCTTGCCGCCGCGCATGATGTCGGCGTGGCTGATCCACGATTTCGCATAGGGCCGGCCGTTGAGCACCGCGCTCTGGATATAGAGGGCGTCAGGGCCGTTGCCGGGCGCTTCGACGGTAAAGGTCCGGCCCTCGCCGACAGCAATCGTCGCCTTGTCGAACAGGGGCGAGCCCAAGACATAGACCGTGCTGATCGGATCGACCGGATAGAAGCCCATGGCGCTCAGCAGATACCAGGCGCTCATCTGGCCGCAGTCCTCGTTGCCCGCCAGGCCGTCGGGCGCGGCGTGGTAGAGCGTCGTCAGGATCTGGCGCACGCGGGCCTGGGTCTTGTACGGCGCGCCGGCATAGGCGTAGAGATAGGCCACGTGGTGGCTGGGTTCGTTGCCGTGGGCGTACTGGCCGATCAGCCCCGAAATGTCGTCCAGATTGCCGTCGGGCATGTCGGACGACGCGCCGAACAGGCCGTCGAGCTTGGCTTCGAATTCGGTCTCGCCGCCGAACAGCGCCATATAGCCGTAGAGGTCGTGCTGGTTGAGGAAGGTCGCCTGCCAGCTATTGGTCTCGGTGAAGTCGCGCCACGCCTTCTGGTCGTGGCCGAGCGAGGCCGGCCAGTAGGGCGTGACCCATTGGCCGTCGCTCAGGCGCCCGCGCATGAAGTGCGTATAGTAGTCGAAGACGTTGCGATAATTGCGCGAACGCTCACGCAAAAAGGCCGCGTCGGCTGTGGCGCCGACGGCGTCGGCCAGCTTCGAGACCGCCCAGTCGTCATAGGCGAATTCGAGCGTGCGCGAGACGGATTCGTCGACCTTGTCGGCGGGGATGTAGCCGAGCTTGCGATACCAGCCGAGGCCATGGACGTCGTCGTCGAAGGCGCGCTTGCGCATCACGGCATAAGCCGCCGGCCAGTCGATCCCCTTCACGCCCTTGCGCCAGGCTTCGGCCAGCACGGCGGCGGAATGGTAGCCGACCATGGTGTCGGTCTCGCGCCCTTGTAGCGGCCATATCGGCGGTCCGGCGGGGCTCTCCTCTCCCATGCGCACCAGGCCCTGCAGCATGGCCGGCATGCGCTGGCCTTGCGTCAGGAGATAGAAGGGATGCGCCGCGCGATAGGTGTCCCACAGGCTGTAGGTCGAATAGTTCTCTTCGCCGGACTTCAGCGTATGGACTTCGTTGTCCATGCCGCGGTAACGCCGGTCAACGTCGCTGAAGATCGTCGGCGCCAGGAGCGCGTGGTAATGCGCCGTATAGAAGATGCGCTTGGCGTCGGCGTCGCCGGTCTCGATGCGGACGCGCGACAGTTCCTGTTCCCAGGCGGCGCGGGCCGCACCGCGTACGCGTTCGAAATCGAAGTCGGGGCACTCGGCTTCGAGATTGCGCAGCGCCCCTTCGATATCGACCGACGAGATACCGACGCGCACCAGCAGCGGCGCGGAACCGCCGTCCGCAAAATGGAGCGCGCATTTCAGATTGCTGCCCTTTGCCGTATCGCCGTCGGCCGGCTGGTCATCGGCGTAGAGCTGGGCCGAAGACACCGGCCGCGACAATTTGAGCGCGAAGAAAATCCAGCGCCCCTTGGCCCATTGCGACACCTGACGGCCGCCGACCACGGTGTCGTTGCCGATCAGGCGCAGCAAGGCATTGGTGACGCGCGGCCGGGCGGGCTTTTCCCACCAGTTGACGTTGGCGTGGTGCCAGTCGATGAGCAGATGCCCGGCCTCGCCTTGCGGGAACGTGTAGCGATGCAGGCCGGCGCGAAGAGTCGTCGTCAGCTCGGCGTGGACGCGGCTGTCGGTCAGCTCGACGCTGTAATAGCCGGGCGTGGCGGTTTCGGTCTTGCGGTCGTAGCGCGAGCGGTAGCCGGTCTCGGGCGCCTCGACCGTGCCGGGCTGGAGCACGACGGGACCGGTGCGCGGCACGACCAGCAGGTCGAGCATGTCGGCGCAGCCCGTGCCGCTTAAGTGGGTGTGTGAAAACCCGAGGATCGAGCCGTCCTTCTGGTGGTAGCCCGAACACGAATCCCAGCCGGCGCACGAGGTGTCGGGCGACAACTGCACCATGCCGAACGGCAGGGTCGCGCCCGGGAAGACGTGGCCATGCCCGCCCGTACCGATAAGGGGATCGACGTGGTCGCAAGGATTGTCCGTACCGGCGGCCAGGACGGTCCCGGGCAAGGCGGTAAAGGCGGCGGTGGCGGCCAGGACCTGGCGGCGTGAAAGCATCGGAACCTCAGGCAAGAAGAGCGGGTTTGCGGCTATATAAGTCCAGAATGGTCTCGCCGAACAGACTGTTGGCCCAGGCGAACCAGGCGCGCGTGAAGACCGCCGGATTGTCCTGGTCGAAGGCCTCGTGCATGAAGCCGGTGCCAGCGTCGGTCGTCTTGAGGATAGCCAAAGACGCCCGGATTTCGGCGTCGTCTCCGGATGTCAGGATGCGCATCATCAGCGACATCGGCCAGATCAGGCGCAGGCCCTCGTGCGGCCCGCCGATACCCTCACCGGCAGTACCCTTGAAGAAGTAAGGATTGCGGTCGGACCACACGGCCGTGCGGGTGGCGCGGTAGACCGCGTCGTCCGCACGGGCTGCGCCCAGATAGGGCAGACCCAGAAGGCTCGGCACATTGGCGTCGTCCATGAAGAGCGCATTGCCGAAGCCGTCGACCTCATAGGCCCACATCTTGCCGCCCTTGCCGTCGTCGATCAGGCCATAGGCTTTCAGCGCCATTTCGACCTCGGCGGCCAGGGCCAGGCAGTCGTGCGCGAAGGCGGCGCCAAGCCCCGTCGCGTCCGACATGCTTGCCAGCTGGCGCAGGCTGACGACCGCGAAATGGTTCGACGGGATGAGGAACGGATAGGTGCAGGCGTCGTCCGACGGCCGGAAGCCCGAATGGATCAGACCGACCTTCCTCGTCGGATTGCCATAGCCCTTGAGCGCCAGGGTCTCGGTCGGCGCCTCCGCCTTGCGCTGGAAGACATATGGGCCGGGATTGTCCTTGCGCTGCTGCTCGCGGAAGGTCCTGAGGATCGTCTGCATGGCCTGGCGCCAGGTGTCGTCGAACGGCGTCTTGTCCCCCGTCGCCCCAAGATAGCCATGCGCCAGCCGGATGGGATAGCACAGGCTGTCGATCTCCCATTTGCGCTCGGCAACGCCCGGTTTCATCGTCGTCAGATCGCCGATCGACCACTTCAGCGTAGTCATCGCCGTGGGGTCTTTCAGGAAGGCGTTGGCGTAGGGATCGATCAGGATGCAGCGCGCCTGACGCTGGATCAGGCCGTGGAACAAGGCCTGAAGCGCCTTGTCGTTCTTGACGAGCGGCAGGTAGGGCCACACCTGCGCCGACGAGTCGCGCAGCCACAGGGCCTCGATATCGCCGGTGATGACGAAGGCGTCGGGCTTGCCGTCGACCTCGCCCATCTCAACCGTGGTGTCGAGCGTATTGGGATAGCCGGCCTCGAACAGGGCGGCCAGTTTCGGATCGCCGATCGCTTTGCGCATCTTTGCGATGACGGCCTCGACAGCCGGGCTGGTGTAGCGGCGGGCGGCGAGCACCGGACGCAAAGGCATCGTCTCGGCCCCTGCCCCGCTCGCCGTCATGGCGCCCAAGGCTATCAGTCCGGTCATCAGTTCACGGCGGTTCATTGGACGCACCTCATTTCAGGCACCGTACCCTTCGGAAATACCGCATTGCCCCTTCCGTCTCCCCTTCGCCAAGGCTTCGGGGAGCCACCTTCCCCGCTCCGCAGGGAAGGAAGGGAGCTTAGTCGACGACTTCCTTCCCCGTTTTGGCTGCCGCCGAGGCCGGGGAAGGTGGCAGACGCCGCGACAAGCGGCGGATGACGGAAAGGGGGGAAATGCCTGAAACATGAAAAGCATCTTGCCGTCCTACCCCTTGACCAGCCCCGGCAGGTCCCAGATCTGGACCTTGCCGCCGGCGATCGTCGCGTCGGCCGTCGGATGAAGATCGAATACGATGACTTCATTTATTCCCATTTTCAGGAAGCTTTCCGGCACGAACAGCGCGCGCTGCGGCCCGACCGACCAGTAGCGGCC
>FTCZ01006500.1_pt1 | contig 11193 bp, 11 predicted proteins | sample 1658871 | NCBI WGS metagenome assembly FTCZ01 (sample SAMEA3914864, study PRJEB12502) | metagenome | biome: forest; material: soil | place: USA | collected 2012-03-12 | depth 0.3 m
CATGGGAAACTTCATTCTTCCGGACGGGCCGCCCGTTCCGCCTCCGCTGCCGCTCGATCCCCGGGTCGCGCGCGAGGAAAAAATCGCCAACGACACCCGCGTCGAAAGCGAGCTGAACCGTTTCATCGCATCCAGGCAGGATGCGATGTTCAACAATCCTGACGCCTTCTATCGCACGCAGGGCGAGGCCGCGATCCACGCCTCGCCTGTCACGACGAAGAATCTGGAGCAGTTGCGCAGCGACCTGCTCGATAGCCTCGCCAACGACTACCAGCGCAAGCGTCTGGGCGCGGCGCTGGATGCGCAGATGCGTCTAACACGCCGGCAGATGCCGCGGCGGAGCCGATGTTGCCGGGTAGGCAGTATGCGCAAGCTGGAAGCGGACGTCCGCCCAATCGAGGGACACGCAGCTTCGGCGGCGAGTCGGCAGAGCTCAACGCTCGAATTCGAGCGGCGAACTATGAATCTCATCTCGAAACCATAAGGAAACTCGAGCCAAACAATCGAGAGCTATCGTATATCGCTCCGAAAGGATGGGTGCCTACGGAAAGAGATGTGGCTCGCATCCACGAGGAACTATTGCGCGCACGCGAACGCAATCGAGGCGAGCTTCTTCCAAATAGAACTACACTTGAACCAGGTCCCCACGCCGCCGAATCCATACAGGCTCGCTCAAGTAAGCGCGACTTCACTGCTCAGGAAAGAGCTGAGATAAATCGCATCGGCTCTCAGACCGGTTGCCGGTAGCGCGCAACGACTCTTTCCTCAGTGTTTAAGTTGTAGTGCACGCCAAGGCGGCGAAGTAACTCGCGAAGTCAACAAAGGCGATGAGCAATGACTGAAACTGTAAAAATTGCGCCGGTGAATTCACAGGTGGTGATCATCGACCCGAATAGCAAAAAAGTAGAGGTGCCCGACTATCGCGAGTCTGTGCCTTTTGTGGCGACGTCCTCTTGCATCCTTTTCTACTGCTTCCCTGAAGTTGATGGGGAGACCGAGATTACGTTGGGAAAGGCCAGTGAAGTCGATCCTGGCCATACACCTGTCTTCGACGGGCATTTGCTGACGCCGAGCAAGACTTTGGCGATCGAAACAGTCGATAGGGATACGACTCTTCAGATGTCGACGTTGGGCGTGCAGACCAAGCTTCGCATTTGGTCGAATGCCATCAAGTGGCCGACCAAGATTGTGGTCGGCATCGACTGAGATCGCGCCCGTTAAATTCCCGTTAGTTTAACGGGAGGCGTTGTCCGGAGACTGCGTGTAGGGGATCAGGCCCAACAAAAGTCCGCCGGCCAAGGTGGCGAACACCGTGCGGTAGGCGAGATCGGTGGCACCTAGGGCTTCCACGATATAGCCGGTGACGGCGGGCAGCACGGTGAGGCCCAGGCACTGCGCCATGTTCACCGTGGTGACGGCGCGGCCGCCGAGGCGGTCGGGGAAGAGCGTGCGGCCCTGCGCCACGATCACCGTGCCGAAGGCGCAGAAGAAGCAGGCCGCTATCAGCAGGGCGATGGCCAGCCACAGTGGCGGCTGGGCGATCAGCGCCATTGCGCCCAGGACGAGCGCCGAGATCAGCGCGCCGATGAACACCACTTTCTTGCGCGAGCCCAGCACGCGGTCCAGCGGGCCGTAGGCCAGGATGCCCAAGGTCTGCGCCACGCCCATCGCCAGCAGCACGTTGCCGCGCTCGACGCCGTCCAGTTTGTGGACGTCGAAGAGATAGGGGCCGCCCCAGATGCCGAGCACGGTGAGCATCGTGGCGTAGGCGAAAAAATGCATCGACAGCAGCGGCAGCAGGCCCTTGGTGCGCCACACGGCCCACAGGCCGCGGAACACCTCGGCCAACGGCTCGCGATGCGTTGCGGGCAAGGATGAGCCGGGCGGCCGGTCGCGCACGACGACGTAGAAGAGGATCGTCACGATAATCGACACAACGGCCAGGCCCAGGAAGCCGCTGCGCCAGCCGGTGGTCGCGGCGACCCAGGCGAGCGGCGTGGCGCCGGCAAGCGTGCCGATATTGGAGGCGGCGAATACCCAGGACAGCGCCGTGGCCAGCCGCGCCGGCTCGAACCAGCGTGCGCACAGGAACACCACCGACATGAAGGAGGCGGCACAGCCCAGTCCGACGACGATGCGGCCGCCGATCAGATCGCCCGCGTCGGCGGCGCAGGCGATCCAGACCGAGCCCGCGGCGGAGAGCAGCGACACGGCGGTCACGGTGCGGCGGGCGCCGTAACGGTCGAACCACAGGCCGACCGGGAGCTGCACCGCGAACAGGGCCAGAAAGAACGCGCTGCCGGCCCAGCCGAACTGGCGGGCGTCGAGATGCAGGTCGCGCATCAACTCCGGCGCGATCACGCTGTTGGAGACGCGGAAGAGTTGGCTGAGGCAGGTGAGGGCGATCAGCAGCAGGATCAGCGGCAATTTCGATGCCATGGGCCGGTCCTGCTAGCACGGCCTTTCGCCGCTGTCCTTCGGCGTGGACCGAAACATCATCCTGCGCCACGATGCGGAACATATGGTTGCCGCTTCCCGTCCCTCGCCGATCGCCTGGCTGATCGCGCCCGCAGTGCTCCTGTTCGTCGTCTTCTTCGTGCTGCCGTTCGGCATCATGGCGGTGATGTCGTTCTTCTCGGCCAATCCGATCAGCAATCCGAACGCGTTTCTGACGACGCGCCACTACATGCGCTTCATCGACGACGATGCCGGCATCTTCCACGACGCGCTGTGGTCGACCCTGCGCCTCGGGCTCATCACCACGGTGATCTCGCTGCTGATCGGCTATCCGCTGGCGCACTGGATGGCGCGCATGCAATCGCGGCTGGGCCATGCGCTGGCGCTGATGGCGGTGATCGCGCCGCTGCTGACCGGTATCGTCGTGCGCACCTTCGCCTGGATGACGATCCTGCAGGACCGGGGCGTGATCAACACGACGCTGATGTCGTGGGGCCTCACCAGCAAGCCGCTGCCGCTGATGTACAACGAGTTCGGCACGGTGGTGGCACTGGTCCATATCTACGTGCCGTTCATGGTGTTGACCCTGATCGGCGTGATCGGCCGCATCGACGTGCGGCTCGAGCAGGCCGCGCGCAGCCTGGGCGCCGGCCGCTTCCGCGCCTTCTTCGAGGTGACGTTACCGCTCAGCCTGCCGGGCATCCTCGCGGGCTCCCTGCTGGTCTTTGCGCTCGCGATCAGCGCCTACGTGACGCCCGCCCTGATGGGTGGCACCGACGTACTGACCCTGCCGATGCTGATCGCCCAGCAGGTCGGCACCAGCTTCAACCCAGGCTTCGCGGGCGCGCTCGGCATCATCCTGCTGGCGGTCTGCCTGGTGATCGTGATCGCCTACAACGCGATACTGGCACGGCTCTCGGGCGAGCAGGGGCTGGCATGAGCGCGGCCCTCAACAAGCGACCGTCCGACTGGGGCAGCACCGCCTATCTGGTGCTGAACCTGATCCTGCTGGGCTTCCTGCTGGCGCCGATCGCCATCGTGCTGGTCTTCGCCTTCAATCCGACGCCCTACATTTCCTTCCCGCCGGTCGGCGTCAGCCTGCGCTGGTTCGACAAATTCTTCGGCAGCGGCGACTTCATGAACGCGCTGTTCCTGTCGCTTTGGGTGGCGGCCTGCGTGCTGGTGCTGTCGGTCCTGATCGGCGGCGCCTGCTCGCTGGCGCTGGCGCGCGGCCGGCTGCCGGGACGGGCGTTCCTCACCGCCTTCTTCATGTCGCCCCTGATGCTGCCCGCGATCCTGACCGGTCTTGCGCTGTTCCAGTCCTACCTGCTGGCGGGCATCGGCCGGCCGGTGTGGGGCCTGATCATGGCGCACACGCTGGTGGCCGTGCCCTATGTGCTGCGCACGACCTTGGCGGTCCTGCACAATTTCGACCGCCGCATCGAGGAGGCCGCCGCCGTCCTGGGCGCCAGCCCGACCCGCGTATTCTTCGAGGTGACCCTGCCGCTGATCCGCCCGGGCGTGTTCGCGGGCGGCATCTTCGCCTTCATCGTCTCCTTCGACCAGTTCCCGGTGTCGATGTTCCTTGTCGTGCCGAAGGGCGAGACATTGCCGGTCGTGCTGTTCAATTACATGAAATTCGACCTCGACGGCGCCATCGCCGCGGCCTCGATGGTCTCGATCTTGCTGGCGCTGGCCGTGGTGGTGGCATTGGAGAGGCTGATCGGCCTCAAGGCTTACGTTAAGCTCTAGACGGGAAACAGGAGGGGTTGGTCATGATCTCACGTCGTAAAACACTCGCCGGGGCCGCGGGCCTCGCGGCCGCCGCGACCTTGGGCGCGCCGTCCATCCTTCATGCGCAGACCAGGACGCTCAAGATCACGACCTGGGGCGGCAAGTGGGGCGACATCATGAAGGCCACGGTGCTGCCCGCCTTCGAGAAGGAATTCAAGTGCACGGTCTCGGCGGACTCGGCTCTGCCGTTCCTGCCCAAGCTGCAGGCCAGCCCGAAGAACGATCCGCTCTACGATGTGCTGCACTCCAACTCGAACGAGCAGTGGAGCGCCGTCGAGCTCGGCCTGGTGATGGACAAGCTCACGGCCAAGGAAGTGCCGAACATCGCCGACGTCTACGCCTATGCCGTCAGCGACAAGATCGTTGGCGTCTCGATCTTCACCTCGGCGATCGGCCTGGGCTACCGCACCGACAAGGGCCTCACGCCACCCAAGTCGTGGAAGGATCTCGCTGATCCCAAGCTCGCGGGTGCCCGCGGCTCGTACCTGATCCCGGTCAACAGCCTCGGCCAGTGCCACCTGATGATGCTGGGCAAGATCTACGGCAAGGGCCTGCAGGACCTCGATGCTGCCTACAAGGCGCTCGAGCAGCTGAAGCCGATCAAGCTGGTCGACTTCACCGGCCAAATGGAAAAGATGCTGCTGTCGGCCGAGGTCAACGCGGGCGTCATCCACGATTCGGGCGTCTATCGCTACGAGGGCGACAACCGTCAGCCGGTCGACTTCTGCAGCCCGGTCGAGGGCGTCGTGGCCCTCGAGCAGGTGCTGAACGTGACGCCGGGCTCGAAGGTCAAGGAACTGGCCTTCGCCTATTGCGACTACATGCTGCGTCCGGACGTGCAGAAGGTGCTGGCCGAGGCGGTGTGGTATTCGCCCGGCAACAAGAAGGTGAAGCTCGACGCCAAGTACGACGCCAAGCTGCTCACGACCGAAGCCAAGGTCGCGACGCTGATCCAGCCCGACTGGAAGTGGTACAACGCGAAGAAGGACGACATCGACGCGCGTGTGACGAAGATCCTGAAGAGTTGAGACTTTGTCCTCCGCGGCAATCAAACTCGAACAGGTCACCAAGACATTCGACGGCAAGGTCGTTGCCGTCGACGCGGTGACGCTCGATATCGCTCCCGGCGAGTTCTTCTCGCTGTTGGGCCCGTCGGGCTGCGGCAAGACCACCAGCCTGCGCATGATCGCGGGCTTCGAGCAGCCCGATTCCGGCCGTGTCCACGTCGGCGGCCGGGACATCACCGACGTGCCCGTGCACAAGCGCGACATGGGCATGGTGTTCCAGTCCTACGCGCTGTTCCCGCATCGCACGGTGGCCGAGAACGTGGCCTTCGGCCTGCGCATGCGCGATGTGCCCAAGCCCGAGATCGCCCGTCGCGTGGCCTCGGCGCTCGCACAGGTGGCGCTGACCGGCCTGGAGGAGCGCAAGCCCGGCCAGCTCTCGGGCGGCCAGCAGCAGCGGGTGGCGCTCGCCCGTGCGCTGGTGATCGAGCCCCGGGTGTTGTTGTGCGACGAGCCGCTGGGCGCGCTCGACCGCAAGCTGCGCCAGCAGATGCAGTTTGAGCTCAAGGAGCTGCAGCAGCGCCTCGGCGTCACCTTGGTGTTCGTGACGCACGACCAGGAAGAGGCGCTGGCGATGAGCGACCGCATCGCCGTGATGAACAAGGGCCGGGTCGAGCAGATCGGCTCGCCGACCGAGATCTACGAGAAGCCGCGCACGCGCTTCGTCGCCGACTTCATCGGCGAGATCAACCTGCTGGACGACGGTCCCAAGCCGCGCGCGCTGCGGCCGGAGAAGATCCGGTTCGGTTCACCCCCGGAGGCACGACTGGCCGGCACGATCGAGACCGCCAATTTCCTCGGTGGCGCCACGCTCTATCGCGTGCGTGCCGCCGATGGGCGGACTCTGCTGGCGCGCGAGACCCACGCCGGCGAACGCTCTCCCCGCAAGGCCGGAGATGCGGTAGGACTTTCCTGGAACGACACGGACACTGTCGCGTTGGAGGGTTGATGCTTCGCACGCTCGGAGTGATCACCATCGGCCAGGCGCCGCGCGACGACATTGCGGCGCTGTTTGCCGAGCACGCGCCGCCCGGCACCAAGGTCATCCTGCGCGGCGCGCTCGACGGGCTGAGCGATGCCGAAGTCGATGCGGTGAAGCCCGAAAGCGGCGGCGACACGCTCTATTCCCGCCTGCGCGGTGGCCGTGACGTCAAGATCTCCAAGAAGGCCGTGATCGCCCGCTCGCCCGCCGTGCTGGCGAAGCTGCGCGAGGAAGATGGCTGCGATGCCATCGTCTATGCCTGCACCGGTGACTTCCCGCCGATGCCGGGCGACGAGAACGTGCTGTTTCCTTCGCGCGTGTTGAACGGGCTTGCGGCCGGCCTGCTGCCGCGCGGCCGTCTCGGGCTGCTGGTCCCGCTCGCCGAACAGGCCGAGAAGCTCAGCGCCAAGTGGTCGCGGCCGGGGATCGAGGTCGTGGCCGAGGCGCTGGCGCCCAGCGCAGGCCGGGACGAGGCCGACGCCGCCGCGCGGCGTCTGTCCGCCAAAGGCGTGGACCTCGTGGCGATGGACTGCATGAGCTACACGCCGCTCACCAAGGCGTGGGTGAAGCCCGGCCTCGGCGTGCCGGCGCTGCTGGCGATCACCGCGACGGGCCGTGTCCTGCGGGAGATGCTCGAATGAAGACGCAATGCTGCATCGTGGGGGGCGGTCCGGCGGGCCTGATGCTGGGCTTCCTGCTGGCGCGCGCCGGCGTGAACGTCGTGGTGCTGGAGAAGCATGCCGACTTCCTGCGCGACTTCCGCGGCGACACCGTCCATCCCTCGACCATGACGGTGATGGACGAGCTCGGCCTGCTCGACGACTTCCTCAAGCTGCCGCATCACAAGATCTCCACCATGGCGGGCTACTTCGGCAGCACGCGCGTGCAAATCGCCGACCTCACCCATCTGCCGGTGCGTGCGCCTTATATCGCGATGATGCCGCAGTGGGACTTCCTCGACTTCATCGCCGCGCACGCCAAGCAGTATCCCGGCTTCAAACTGGTGGTGCGCGCCGAGGCCAAGACTCTGATCTCCGAGGGCGGCAAGGTCGTGGGCGTGCGCGCCACCATCGACGGGCGGGACGAGGAGGTCGGCGCCGATCTCGTGGTCGGCGCCGACGGCCGCCACTCGACGGTGCGCGAGCAGACCGGGCTGAAGCTCGACATACTGGGCGCGCCGATGGACGTGATGTGGTTCCGCATCACCCACAAGGCGGGTGATCCGACCGAAGTCATGGGCCGCTTCAGCGCGGGCGGCATGATCGTGATGCTCGATCGCGGCGACTACTGGCAGTGTGCCTATGTCATTCCCAAGGGCACCGCCGACAAGGTCCGCGCCGACGGCATCGACAAGGTGCGGGTGACGCTCGGCGGCCTGATGCCGGGCTTCGAGCAGCGCCTGGGCGAGCTCAAGACGATGGACGATCTCAAGCTGCTCACCGTCGCGGTCGAGCGGCTGCAGACCTGGTGGAAGCCCGGCGTGCTCTGCATCGGCGACGCCGCGCACACCATGTCGCCGATCGGCGGCGTCGGCGTGAACATCGCGATTCAGGACGCGGTGGCGGCCTCGAACCTGCTGGCCGCACCCTTGCGCGAGAACCGACTGAAGGACTCCGATCTCGCTGCCGTCCAGTCCCGGCGTCTCTTCCCCGCCAGGGCGACCCAGAGCATGCAGGTGGCCGTTCAGAAGGGCATCATCGCCCCGGCGCTCGCCTCGAGCGGCGAGGTGAAGGTGCCGTTCGCGGTGACCCTGATGCAGTGGTTCCCGATCCTGCGCCGGCTGCCTGCCCGTCTGGTGGGCATGGGCTTCCGGCCCGAGCACGTGCAGACCAGGCCGGTTACTTGATGTGGGCGACCGCCCGTGCGTGACGAACCGCGAGCATCGTCGCCGCGCCGAGATCGGCCAGCATCTTGCCCGTCGCCTCGTCGGTGAGTTTGCCGTCGACGAACTTGTTCTGCGCCTGGGCGATCATCACCTCGGGCTTGTTCACCGGCCGGCCGTCGAGGAACACCATCATCTGCCGCAAGTGATACTGCGCGCGCGCTGTGCCGAGCAGGCCCATGGTTGCACCCATGATGGCGATCGGCTTGGCAGCAAACGGCTGCGGCGTCATGCGCGATAGCCAGTCGATCGCGTTCTTCAGCACGCCTGAAACCGAATAATTGTATTCCGGTGTCGCGAACACGACGCCGTCTGCCGCCAGCATCGCCTTCTGCGCGGCCTGCACCTTGTCGGGGAAGCCCGTGGCCTGGATGTCGGCGTTGTAGAGCGGCCAGTCGCCAATCTCAATCGTCTCCACCGACACGCCGGCCGGCACGCGCTCGATGAAGGCGTTCAGGGCCATGTGGTTAAACGACGCCTTGCGCAGGCTGCCGCAGAAAGCGACCAGTTTGATTGGCTCGGACATTGCGTATGGTTCCTTTGTCAGACGGAAGACGGACGGTTAAATAGAAGTCCACGAGGGGAATGGCAAACTCATGCCGCTACGCGACATTTCAATCGACGACATCGAATCGCTCGCCGTGGGCGCCTGGGTGCTGGGCACCGGCGGCGGCGGCAGCCCGTATCTCGGCCTCCTGAACATGCGGGCCCTCTACAAGGAGGGCTACAAGGTCCAGCTCATGCCGGCGTCGGAGCTGGCCGACGACGACTGGGTCGCGGCCGTCTCGAACATGGGAGCACCCTTGGTCGGCCAGGAGCGGCTGACCGACAGCCGCACCATCGCCCGCGCCGTCGATCTGATGGAGCGCCACACCGGCTACAAATTCCGCGGAATCATGTCGCTCGAGATCGGCGGCGGCAATTCGATCCAGCCGCTGATGGCGGCCGCCCATCTGAAGCGCCCGGTGATCGACGCCGACATGATGGGCCGCGCCTATCCCGAAGCGCAGATGACCTCGGTCGCGGTGGGCGATCTCGTGCCATGCCCGCTTACCACCGTCGACGTGCGCGGCCTCGAGTCGGTTGTCGAGAAGGTGCCGAGCTGGAAGTGGATGGAGCGGGTCAGCCGCAAGATCTGCGTCGAGTACGGCTCGATCGCCTCGACCTGCAAGGCGCCGCGCTCGGGCGCCGAGGTGAAGAAGTGGGGCATCCACGGCACCACCACCAAGGCCATCGCCATCGGCACCGCCGTGCGCGAGGCACAGCGCAAGCATGAAGATCCGGTCGCGGCGATCCTCGCGGTCGAGCCGGGCAAGGTGCTCTACAAGGGCAAGGTGATGGACGTCGAGCGTCGCGCCACCGAGGGCTTCTTGCGCGGCCGTACGCGGTTCGACGGCATGGACGAGTATCGCGGCTCGAACCTCGAGATCAATTTCCAGAACGAGTGGATCGTGGCCTGGCTGGACGGCGAGCCGCTAGCCATGTCGCCCGACCTGATCTGCGTGCTCGATTCGGTGTCGGGCGAGGCCGTCGGCAGCGAGACCATCCGCTACGGCCAGCGGGTTACCGTGATCGCGCTGCGCGCGCCGCCGGTGTTCCTGTCGCCCAAGGGCCTGACGCACGTGGGCCCGCGTGCCTTCGGCTACGACATCGACTTCAAGAGCGTCTTCGCGTGAGCTTGAGGGAGCTTACGCCCGACGACGTCGAGTCGCTCGCCGTCGGCGCCTGGGTGCTGGGCACGGGCGGCGGCGGCAATCCCTATCTGTCGCTGCTGAACATGCGCCTGCTCCACAAGGAGGGAAAGCGCGTCCAGCTGATGCCGGCGTCGGATCTCGATGACGACGCCTATGTCGCCGTGATCGCCGGCATGGGCGCTCCTCTCGTGGGTATCGAACGCCTGACCGATCATCGCGTGTTCGCGCGCGCGGCACGACTCATGGAAACCCATACCAAGCGGAAGTTCGACGCCGTCATGGGCATGGAGATCGGCGGCGGCAACGGCGTGCGGCCGCTGCTGGTGGCGGCCAATCTTGGCATACCGGTCGTCGACAGCGATACGATGGGCCGCGCGTATCCGGAGGCGCAGATGACCTCGGTGGCGGTGGGCGATCTGAAGCCCTATCCGATGACCGTGGTCGACGTGCGCGGCCTGGAGTCCGTCGTCGAGAAGGTGCCGAGCTGGAAGTGGGCCGAGAGGATCGGCCGCAAGATCGTCGTCGAATATGGCTCGACCGCGTCGACCTGCCAGCCGCCGCGCACCGGCGCCGAGGTGAAGAAGTGGGGCATCCACGGCACCACGAGCAAGGCGATCGCCATCGGCCATGCCGTGCGCGAGGCCCAGCGCACGCACGACGATCCGGTCGCCGCCATCCTGGCCGTCGAGCCGGGCAAGCTGCTCTATCGCGGCAAGGTGGTCGACGTCGAACGTCGCGTCACGGAAGGCTATCTGCGCGGCATCGCGCGCTTCGAGGGCATGGACGACTGGCGCGGTGTGGCGATGGAGATCGATTTCCAGAACGAGTGGATCGTGGCGCGCTGCGACGGAGAGCCGCTCGCCATGTCGCCCGACCTGATCTGCGTGCTCGATTCGGTGTCCGGCGAGGCCGTCGGCAGCGAGACGATCCGCTACGGACAGCGGGTGACGGTGATCGCGTTGCCGCCGCCGGATGTTTTCTTGACGCCGAAGGGCATGGAGCATGTCGGCCCGCGCGCCTTCGGCTACGACTTGGATTACAGGAGCGTGTTTTCAGCATGAGACGCATCGGCATCGACGTGGGCGGCACCAACACCGACGCAGTCCTGATCGAAGAAGGCAAGGTGATCCGCGCGGTCAAGGCGCCGACCAGCGAGGACGTCACGACCGGCATCCTGGAGTCGCTGAAGAGTCTCGGCTCGACCGGCCTTCTCGCAAGCAGGAAGGTCGACGGCGTGATGATCGGCACGACGCATTTCATCAATGCGGTGGTCCAGCGCCGGCATCTCAGCAAGGTCGCGGCGCTGCGGCTCGGCATGCC
>FTCZ01001060.1_pt1 | contig 11191 bp, 12 predicted proteins | sample 1658871 | NCBI WGS metagenome assembly FTCZ01 (sample SAMEA3914864, study PRJEB12502) | metagenome | biome: forest; material: soil | place: USA | collected 2012-03-12 | depth 0.3 m
ATGCCGCATTCAGCCGACGCAGGTCGGCCATCGCGAGATAGAGGGAGAGCAGGATGGTCTGCGCCGGCTTGTCGGTGCGATGGAGATGCACCGTCCAGTTGGCGGGGCGGGCGAGGCGCTGCAGGCCTTCGCGCTGGGCCGCCAGGCGCGCGCTGTAGGCGGTGCGCACGGTTTCGACCCGGCGCACGGTGTGCTGGCCCTCGGACTCGAGTCCTTCGAACTTCACGTGGCCGTCGAACGGCAGGTCTTCCTCGGCGGGATCGAGCACCTGCACGATGTGGCCGCGCACGCCCGCTCCCGAGTAATGGCGGATCACGTTCTCGATCTGGTCGAGCGGATCGAGCCAGTCGGAGACCAGCACGACGCTGCCGTGCGCCGGCAACGGCACGAGTGGCGGCAGGCTCGCCAGCGAGCGTGTCTTGCCGTCCACGGGACGCGTCTCGTCGAACATCGCCTCCGCCATGCGGCGCACGGCCAGGCGGCCGGTGCTCGGCCGCATGCCGCTGCCCAGCAGCGCGATCCGCTCGGCCGCATCGGTCAACAGGTTGGCAAGCGCAAGCGTGATCAGCTCGGCGCGCACGGCCTTGGTATCGAGGCCGCGCAGCGAGGCGTACTGCATGGAGGGCGAGGCGTCGCGCCACAGCCAGACGCTGGCCGCGGCTTCCCACTCGGTCTCGCGCACGAAAAGCTGGCGGCTGCGCGCGCTCTGGCGCCAGTCGATGCGGCCGGCGCTGTCGCCATCGCGGAACGGACGGTATTGCCAGAAGGCATCGCCCTGGCCGACCCGGCGCCGTCCGTGCACGCCCTGGATCACGGTCGCGGCCACACGGTCGGCCGCCACCATCAGCGCCGGCAGGGTGCCAGCGAGTTCAAGTGAGCGATGAAGGGTCGAAGGATCGGCCATTGGCTCCGTTGTAGCGAACGCTAGGCCAAACGGCTAAGCGAGACGATCATGCGAGGCGATTATGCGAGTCGGGCGCACATCTGGGCGATCACGGCATCCACCGTGATGCCCTCGGCACGCGCCGAAAAGTTCACCGCCATGCGATGGCGCAGGATCGGTCCCGCCAGCGCCACCACGTCGTCGACCGAGGGGGCCAGGCGGCCCTGGATGATCGCCCGGGCGCGGCAGGCCAGCATGAAGGACTGGCTGGCGCGGGGGCCGGGCCCCCAGGCCACGCGCTGGCGCACGATGTCGAGATCGCTGGTTTCCGGCCGCCCGGCACGGACCAGCTTCAGGATGGCGTCGACCACGCTCTGGCCGATCGGCAGGCGGCGGACCAGCGCCTGGGCCGCCATCAGGTCGCCCGGCGAGAGCGTCTGGACAGCCTTCGGCACATTGGCGCCCGTGGTGGCGATCATGATCTGACGCTCGGCGGCCTCGTCGGGATAGCCGACGTCGACTTGGAGCAGGAAGCGGTCGAGCTGGGCTTCCGGCAGCGGATAGGTGCCTTCCTGCTCGAGCGGGTTCTGGGTCGCCAGCACATGGAAGGGCGCGGGCAGGTCGTAGCGCTTGCCGGCCACGGTCACATGCTTCTCCTGCATGCTCTGCAGCAGGGCCGATTGCGTGCGCGGGCTGGCACGGTTGATTTCGTCGGCCATCAGCAGCTGTGCGAAGACCGGGCCCTGGAGGAAGCGGAAGGAGCGGCGTCCGCCGTCGCTCTCTTCCATCACCTCGGAGCCCAGGATGTCGGCCGGCATCAGGTCGGGTGTGAACTGGATGCGCTTGGCTTCCATGCCCAGCACGACGCCCAGGGTCTCGACCAACAGCGTCTTGGCCAGACCCGGCACGCCGATCAACAGCAGGTGACCGCCGGACAGGAGCGTAACGAGCGTTTGATCGATGACGGCCTGCTGTCCATAAATGACCTTGCCGATCGATTCGCGGGCGGCGCGGAGCTGGCCGCCGAGGCGTTCGATGTCCGCGAGAGCGGCTTGGGCGTCGGCGTCGGTCGCGGTCGAGGTGTCGGGGGCCACGAGGCGCTCCTGGATGAGTGGGAATATGATTGAGGGAAGCCCAGAATTGAGGCCGGAACAAGGGCATGCTGGTTGACGAAATTGTGCGTCGTGTGCGCGCACGCAGTACTCGTTTGGCATCCGGCTTGCCCGTGTCCGCGCTTCCCGTCGGCAGCGATTTCCAGCTGAACGGACTGGCGCCGACGCAGGAAAAATACCGGGCGGCGTCGGTGCTCGTGCCTATCGTGAATCGCACGCCCGACGTGACGATTCTGCTCACCCAGCGCACCGAGGACATGCCGAGCCACGCGGGTCAGGTGGCCTTTCCGGGCGGCCGGCGCCAGGACAGCGATGCCGATGCGGTGGCCACCGCGCTACGCGAGACCGAGGAAGAGGTCGGTCTCGATCGGAAATTCATCGAGGTGATCGGGGCCTACGACCACTACCGGACCGGAACGAGCTACGAGATCACGCCGGTCGTGGGCATCGTGACGCCCGGATTCACCATCCGTGCGGATCCGCGCGAGGTCGCCGACGTGTTCGAAGTCCCGCTCGCCCACTTCCTGGACGAGAGGAACCACCGGATCGACAGCCGCATGGCCCAGGGGCGGGAGCGCCGCTTCTATGCCATGCCCTATGAGGGACGCTACATCTGGGGGGCGACAGCCGGTATGCTGAAGAACCTTCAGTTCATTCTCACCGCCGACGGCTGACGTCAGCGAGAAAGTAGCAGCCATGCTGCGCATCGTGTTGCTGGTAGTGGTCCTCGTGACCTTGCCGACGGCCGCGTTCTTCCTGTGGGCGTGGGGGGTCAAGATCAAGCAGGAGCGCAAGCTCGCGGGCACCCTGCCGGAATGGCAGGAAATGCCGATCACCTGGCTCGCTATCGCGGGCCTGGTCTGCACCATCATCGGCTTCCTGGTGATGTTCTTCACGCAGAGCCATGGCGTGGGCGGACTGCTGCCGGTATGAGGGCCAGGGTATGAATGCGGCCGGCACCATCGAGCTGCCACCGCGCATGCGCGATCCCGCGACCCGGCGGCTGTTCGCGGCGCTGAAGGCGGGCGGCGTCGAGGCGCGCTTCGTCGGCGGGTGCGTGCGCAACGCCGTGCTGGGACGCGCGATCGACGACATCGACATGGCCGTCGCGGCACCGCCCGAGACGGTGATGCGCGCGCTTAGTGCCGCGAAGATCAAGAACGTCCCGACCGGCCTGAAGCACGGCACGGTGACGGCGATCGTCGAGGGTCGTCCCTACGAGCTCACGACCCTGCGCCGCGATGTCGAGACCGACGGGCGCCACGCGGTCGTGGCCTTCACCGACGACTGGCAGGAGGACGCCGCGCGCCGCGACTTCACTTTCAACGCGCTCTACGCCGATCCGGACGGCACGCTCTACGATCCGTTCGACGGCCGTGCCGATCTCGCCCAGCACAAGGTGCGTTTCATCGGCGACGCCGACCAGCGCATCGTCGAGGACCGCCTGCGCGTGATGCGCTTCTTCCGCTTCCATGCCTGGTACGGCAAGCCGCCGCTCGATGGGCCGGGTTTCCAGGCCTGCGCGCGCAATGCAGGCGCGCTCGGCAGCCTGTCGGCCGAACGGGTCGCCAAGGAGCTGCTGCGCCTGTTGGCGGCGCCAGTATCCGCTGGTGGGCCGGCCGATGCGATCGAGGCGATGAGCGAGGCGGGCGCGCTCGACCACTGGCTGCCCGAGTACGACGGCACCAAACGGCTGCGCGCGCTGATCGAGCGCGAGCCGAAGGCCGACGGCTTGCGGCGCTTCGCGGCGGTCCTGCCGGCGGACGCCGATGCGACGGCGATCGGCAAGCGGCTGAAGCTCTCGACCCAGCAGGCGCTGCGGCTCGAGATCATGCTGGCGCGCGAACCCGCGCTCGACGTGGCGGGCGGCGCCAAGGCCTGGCGCGCGGACATCTATCGCCTTGGCGCCAGCCTCTATATCGATCGCCTGCTGCTCGCCGTCGACGCGCCGGGCGACTGGCGGGGCGCGCTTGCGCTCGCCGGAAGCTGGACGGCGCCCGAGCTGCCGGTGAGCGGCGGCGATGCACTGAAGCTCGGTCTCAAGCCCGGCCCGAAAGTGGGCGCACTGCTCGACCAGGTCGAACGTTGGTGGATCGCGGGCGACTTCGCGGCCGACCGCGCGGCCTGCCTCGCCCAACTCGAGAGACTCGCGAAGAGCGCATGATCCGTCCCGGTTTGACTTTCGCGCTCTGGCTCGCCATCGCGGCCCTCGTCGTCGTGAACGACACGCTGGGCGACACGGTAATCGTCGAGCGTCTCTCGACGTTCGCCGTCGAGTGGTACAAGACCCTGGTGCCGTTGCCCTATGTCGTGCTGATGGCGGTGATCCATGCGCGCCGCACCGCGGGGCCGCGCTGGCTCGAGGCGGCGCTGATGGCGGCCCTCCTGTGGCCCACGACCACGGTAATGGCCGACTATCTCTACGAGCACTTCACCTTCGGCCAGGAGCCGATTGCCTTCCTCGACCGCTTCGCCTTCTGGTGGGGCGCGCCTTATCCGTTGCTGGTGATCGTGTTGTTCGCAGCCCCGCTCGTCGCGGGCGCCGTCATGGCGCGCCGCACGCGCTAGACGTCATCACTTGTCCTGCTGAACCGCCGAGCCGTCGCCCGGCGCCTGCTCGAAATTGTTGCTGCCCTGCAAGGCCATCACGCCCACGAACAGCGCGACGGCAAGCGCTACCCAGACGAGCCACGCGCTGGCCGTCGACTTCGGGACGAGCGCCGACTTTACCTTCCCGATGAGGGGAAGGCCTGGTGCGGCGCGCCGTGGCGCGGGAGGCGGGACCGCCGGCGTGCTCTTTCCCGGCAGGCTGCCGACGAGGCGGGCGGCGATCGCGGGCAGGCCGGCGGCCTTCCAGTCGCCGTCGGGCAGCCGCGCCATCGCGGCCGCCAGCGCCTGGGCCGCGGCGGCCTTGGGCATGTCGGACAGGCGGGCGGCTTCCTGCCAGGGATCGACGCCCAGGCGGATCAGGGCCGTCTGGACCGTGAGCGGCAGGCCCGTCTCCTCCTCGCCAAGGGAGGCGAACAGGAAGGCATTGTAGTCGGAGTGACCGAGGGAATATTCCGGACGCAGCGTCATGGCCCCTCCCGGAGTAGCTGCTACTTGCGCTTGCTGGCGGCGGCGGCCTTGCCGGGATTGGTGTGCGCGGCGGCAAACGGCGAGGTCGAGGCGACCGCCTTGCTCTTGTTCTGCTTGGGTTTCTTGGCTTCGCGGTTGCCGCGCTGCTGCTTCTGGGCCATGGGGTTTCCTTATTGTTATCGGCGCGCGGAGAATCCGCAGCGCGCAGGGACCCTAGGCTCTTTTCGACGGCGCGTCCGATTTGTCTCGTGTTCGCTGGATATTTTCTCGTGCTCGCCGCCCTGAAATGTCTCGCACTTCGGCCATCAATGCCGCGCGGCCGCGTCATTCGATGCGGAAGTTCCAACGAAGCGGCCAAACAGGAAAAATGTTGATGCATCGCGGTAAAAGTCTCGTGCGGCGGCATGCTTGGCAAAGCGGGGCGGCAATCACAACGTGATCTCCAGTGATCCATAGGAGAGCATTGCCATGTCGCTCGTCATCGACTCGCCAAGGACTTCCGTTCGGACCAAGCCTCTCACCGCCACGCTGCACTACCTCAAGCGCGGCGCCGAAAAGACCGTGCGCTACGTCAGCGACCCGCCGCCCGGCGTGCCCGCCTGGAACGGCATCGACGATCCGCGCGATATCCGGATCGAGGATGCGCGCGGCCGGGAGGACGAATTCACGCTCGACAGGAACGGCTTCCAGCTCGTGCAGGCGCCGTCATCCGTCACCGACTTCTACTCACCCGAGGAAGTCGAGCGGGTCTACTATCCGGAAGTCGAACAGGTCCTGAAAAAGACGCTGGGTGCGACCCGCGTGCAGATCTTTGACCACACGGTGCGCAACGTCGCCCGCGAGGGCGCGCGCGAGCCGTCGCGCCGCGTCCACAACGACCACACGGTGAACTCCGCCCCGCGCCGGGTGCGGGATCATCTCGGCACCGAGGCGCCGGAGCTGCTGAAGCAACGCTACGGCATCGTCAATGTGTGGCGGCCGATCCGCGGCCCGGTGGCCGATTCGCCGCTGGCGTTGTGCGATGCGCGGAGTTTCAGCAACGACGACCTGATCGCCAGCGACCTGGTCTATCCGCACGTCCGCGGCGAGACGTCGTCGGTCGAATACAAGCCCGGCCACCGCTGGTACTATTTCTCCGACCAGCTGCCCGACGAGGCGCTGCTGATCCGCGTGCACGACAGCGCCAACGACGGCCGCGCGCGGCTGTCCTTCCACACCTCGTTCGACAATCCGCTGGCACCCAACGCGCCGCCGCGCGAGAGCATCGAGGTGCGTGCCCTGGTGTTCTATCCGGAAGGTTGAGACGAGACCTGCCGCCGGGGGCCGGTTATCGCATTTGAACCGGCCCCGGCACTGGCCCTACTGTGGACGTCATGTCCCGGCAGTTGCACCTCAACCTCTTCATCCATAGTCGCGGCCACCATGAGGCGTCGTGGCGTCATCCGCTGGCCTCGACCTTGCCGCTGACCGACATCCGTTTCTATCAGGACACCGCGCGCCGGGCCGAGGCCGGCCTGTTCGATTCGATTTTCCTCGCCGATCAACTGGCGCTGGGCGAGGACGTGGCCCATGCCGGGCGCACCTGGCTGGAGCCGATCACGACCCTGGGCGCGCTCGCCTGTTCGACCGACCGGATCGGTCTGATCGGCACTGCCTCGACCACCTATACCGAGCCCTACAATCTTGCCCGCCAGTACGCCTCGCTCGATCACATCAGCCAAGGCCGCGTCGGCTGGAACATCGTCACCTCGTGGCTTGCCGCCGCGGCGCGCAACTACGGCGGCGATCGCCAGGTGAGCCACGCCGATCGCTACGCGCGCGGCGAGGAATTCATGGAGGTGGTGAAGGCGCTGTGGGACAGCTGGTCCGACGGCGCCGTGCTCGACGATCGAACCACGGGAGGCTATGCGCGGCCCGAGGCGATCGCGCCGATCGATCATGCCGGCGCCTTCTACAAGGTCGCGGGCCCGCTCAACATGCCGCGCGGCCCGCAGGGGCGGCCGGTGTTCGTGCAGGCGGGCTCGTCCGAGACCGGGCGCCGCTTCGCCGCGCGCCACGCCGAGGCGGTGTTCACCGCGCAAATGGAGAAGGCCACGGCGCAGGAATTCTACGCCGACCTGAAGAAGCTCGCCGCGGCCGAGGGACGGGCGCTCGACCAGGTGCTTATCCTGCCCGGCCTCAGCCCGCTGATCGCGCCCACGGAGGCCGAGGCTGAGCGGCTGTCGCGCGAGTTGAACGACCTCACCGATCCCGAAGTCGGCCGCAAGCGCCTGTCGGGCCGCTTCGGCGGCCACGACTTCTCGCACCTGCCGCTCGACAAGCCGCTGTCGCCCGAGGATTTTCCCGACCCCGGCAAGGTGGAAGCCGCGCGCAGCCGCACCGAGGTGATCGTGGGCCTCGTGCGCCGCGAGAAGCCGACCTTGCGACAACTGCTCGCCTATCTCGCGGGCGCCCGCGGCCATTACACGACCGCCGGCACGCCCGAGCAGATCGCCGACCTGATCGAGGACTGGTTCAATGACGGTGCGGCGGACGGCTTCAACGTCATGCCGCCGATCTTCCCGGCGATGCTCGACGTGTTCGTGAGCGAGGTGATTCCGTTGCTGCAGCGCCGCGGTCTCTTCCGCACGGAATACACCGGCGAGACCCTGCGCGATCACTATGGCTTGGTGCGGCCGCCAGGAAAAAACTAGGGCAGGAACTAGGGCTTCTTTCCCCAGGTGATCTCCGGCCTACGCAGACCCATCGCGATCCGGGCGGCGAGAAGCCTCAACATGGCCTTGCCGGGTTGCCCACTGTAAGTCGGCAAGTCGTCGGTGAGCGTGACGCCCTCTCGCCGGTCTTTTGTCATCACTCGCATTTCAACGGGCGGCGCGCCTGTCGCAAAGCGATTGCGGTACATCGTCAGCCAATGTCCCTTGGTGAAGTCGAGGAACATTCCCGAATTGCAACAGGTCGCAACGACCCGCCGGGTTGGAGAAGAAGGCTTGAGCCGGTGCTCCTCGAGAAATTCCTGCCCCGTCACACAGTCCACCCGGTCCTTTCGATAAAGGACGTAGTCCGTTCCGCCGTCGGCAGTGAGGATGGGAGGCGCGGAGCTGAGCTGCTCGAAGCGACGTCCGGCTTCCCGACAGCTCGCGCAATAGCAGCAGGCGGCCAGGATCGGCCGGCCGACCGCCTCCAGTTTCACCTTGCCGCATCGGCATGTCGCAGAAAGGTGTTGGTGCTGTTTCTGGTTCACGGCGACCGTCATTCGTAGGTCCTGATTAAAGTTCACTAAACGCGCGCAGGCGAGATGTTTGTTGCAACGGGCATATTCCGTCCGGCTGATTACAACCGGACGGAATATGCTCTAGGTGCCGTTAGGCAACGCGGTCTGCGCAGGCTATAGCTAGGAGCAACGTCGAACCGGTGGGGAGGCGGAATGAGCGAGCCCGGCGGCTCTTTACGTCCGCGATCGGTTGCGGACACCGGCGGATGGCTGCGCTGGTTGCCCGGCATCACGATGCTGCGCCACTACCAGATGGGCTGGCTGCAGCACGACATCGTTGCCGGGATCGTGCTCACCACCATGTTGGTGCCTGTCGGCGTCGCCTATGCTGTGGCCTCCGGCGTGCCAGGCATCTATGGCCTCTACGCCACGGTCGTCCCCCTCCTCGCCTACGCCGTGTTCGGGCCGAGCCGCATCCTCGTACTCGGCCCCGACTCCTCCCTGGCACCGATCATCCTCGCCGTCGTGCTCCCGCTATCGGGTGGTGATCCGATGCGCGCCGTCGCGATCGCCAGTGCCATGGCCGTCGTTGCGGGCGCCGCCTGCATCCTGGCGGGCCTCGCCAAGCTCGGCTTCATCACGGAGCTGCTGTCCAAGCCGATCCGCTACGGCTACATGAACGGCATCGCGCTTTCGGTGATCGTCAGCCAGATCCCCAAGTTGCTGGGCTTCTCCGTCGATGCCGAGGGACCTCTGCATGCCCTGTGGGCGACCGGCGATGCGGTCTGGGCGGGCAAGACCAACTGGACGGCCTTTGCGGTCGGCGCCGCAACCCTGGTCGTGATCTTCCTGCTGAGAGGAAAGCGCGTGCCGGGCGTGCTGATCGCCGTGGTCGGAGCGACCGTCGTGGTCGGCGCGCTCGACCTTGCGGCCAGGGCTGGCGTCGCCGTGCTCGGCCCGCTTCCCCAAGGCCTGCCCAGCTTCCGCCTCCCGTGGATCGATGCCGCGGACATCACCGCTGTTGTGCTGGGCGGCTGCGCGGTGGCGCTGGTATCCTTCGCCGACACCAGCGTGTTGTCGCGGAGTTACAGCGCGCGCACCGGCCACCCTGTCGACGCAAGCCAGGAGATGATCGGGCTCGGCGCGGCCAACCTCGCGGCCGGCCTGTTCCAGGGCTTCCCTATCAGTAGCAGCAGCTCACGCACGCCGGTTGCAGAAGCGGCCGGCGCCAGGACCCAGTTGACCGGCGTCGTAGGCGCGCTGGCCGTCGCCTTTCTGCTCGCGCTGGCGCCGGACCTGCTGAAGCACCTGCCCTCGACTGCGCTGGCCGCGGTTGTCATTGCGGCGGCGATCGGGCTGGTCGAGGTCAACGACCTGCGGCGCATCTGGCGCATCCAGCGCTGGGAATTCTGGCTGTCCATCCTCTGCTTCGTCGGTGTGACGGTGCTTGGCGTCATCCCGGGCATCGGGCTCGCTATCGTGATCGCCGTCATCGAATTCTTGTGGGACGGCTGGCGGCCGCACTCGGCGGTGATGGGACGCGTCGACGGGGTGCGGGGGTACCACGACGTCACCCGTTATCCGAATGCCCGCCTCGTCCCCGGGCTGGTACTGTTCCGCTGGGATGCACCGCTGTTTTTCGCCAACGCCGAGTTCTTCCAGCAACGAGTGCTTGAGGCGGTGGCGGCCTCACCCACGCCGGCGCGCCGCCTCGTGGTCGCCGCCGAACCCGTCACCAGTGTGGATGTGACCTCGGCCGATACCCTGAGCGAGCTGCAGAAGGCTTTGAGCGACGCCGGGGTGGAGTTCTGCTTCGCCGAATTGAAGGATCCGGTTAAGGACAAGTTAAGGCGCTTCGAACTGTTCGATCGCTTCGGCGACGATCGCTTCTTCTCGACCGTCGGCGAGGCGGTGGACGACTATGTGAAGCGCTACGGCATCGACTGGGAGGAGCAGCGTTGATCCGGCTGACAATTCAACCTGCTGCTCTGCTGGGCGCGCGTGCCGACCATTCAGTCCGGTAAACCGGCCCGTCGCAGTCCGTCATTCAAATTGGCCGCGTCGGTCGGCACGAGGCGGATGAAATTCAGCCAACTGGCGATGGTGAAGTCCGGCTGGAGGCGCCTGAGCCTCACCGAGGCGTCACGCGCCTCATGATCTCGTCCGGTTCGAGCAGCGGCCGCCGCGAGCCAGACCAGGATGCTTTGATAGTCGGGCTGCGAGCACTTGCAACCACCGCCCCACAGCGCGCAGCGATCCTGCCGCAGGTGCCGACCGCCCGCGAAGCAGGCTATCCGGCTGGAAGGCGTCGAGTGGTTCGGCCTCTTCGTCCCGGCCAGCACGCCCGCTGAAATCGTCTCGGGTCTGAACGCGATCGTGCACAAGTCGCTGGAGAGCGAAGCGGTCAGAACGAGCATGGCAAAGCAATCCTTCGAACCGAGCGGCTGCACACCGTCCGAATTTGCCCAGCTGATCAAATCGGATCTCGATCGGTGGGCGACGACCGTCAAGGCGGTCGGCTTCAAACCGATGGATTACGGCCGCCGACGAGGACAAGCTGGTGTTGGCATGTCCGCTCAGGGTCAGGAGCGGACATTCGCCACCGGGACAACCCATGACGCGCGTGCGGCTGAATCGGAGAGCATGCAAGTTAGGCTTCTGGAATGAGACGTCGCGGCGGCAGGTGTTTCAGTAGTTGCCGTGTCAATGCAAGCTGCAGACGGCGGTGCCCAGCAAATTCTCTTTGCCTCTCGTCCGCATCGTGCAACCGTCGAGATGCCTGCCCAGTTAGGGCGGTGGACGAATGCAAGCGAAGGCGTTGTCGTGGCACTGCCAGCACCAGCCCCTAGCATCGTCGGATGCGGTTTGTCCGCATCCGGTGTTGTGACGATCTGCTCGCCAACGAAG
>FTCZ01008168.1_pt1 | contig 11191 bp, 10 predicted proteins | sample 1658871 | NCBI WGS metagenome assembly FTCZ01 (sample SAMEA3914864, study PRJEB12502) | metagenome | biome: forest; material: soil | place: USA | collected 2012-03-12 | depth 0.3 m
AACAGCGTCGAAAGGGTCAGTACGCGCAGCATCTCTCGCCTTTTGCCATCAATGCGTTAAGAGCGCATTCAGTCCGTCCACGAAACTGTCCATCCGCCTTGCAGGCCCGTTTCCGGGCCGCTTCCCTCCTCCGGATCGAGCCGCTAAGGATCGTCGTCATGCTGCGTCCTGCTTCCCGCCCGCTCCTCCTCGCCGCACTTGCCGCGATCGCCTTTGCGCCCCTCGCCGGCTGTGCCAGCGGCGGCAAGAAGAAGGCGGATACGCGCTTCATCGCGCGCGACGTCGACACACTCTACACGCTGGCGCGCGAGCGTCTCGATCGGCGGCAGTACAAGGTGGCCGCCCAGCTCTTCGACGAAGTGGAGCGCCAGCATCCCTATTCGGTCTGGGCGCGCCGCGCCGAGCTGATGAGCGCCTACAGCTATTATCTGGCGCGCGACTACAACGCCTCGATCGCCTCGGCGCAGCGCTTCCTGTCGATCCACCCCGGCAACCGCGACGCGCCCTATGCTTACTACCTGATCGCGGTCGATTATTACGAGCAGATCAACGACGTCACCCGCGACCAGAAGATCACCCAGCAGGCGCTGGACTCGCTTGGCGAGCTGGTCCGCCGCTATCCGGATTCACGCTACGCGGCCGACGCGCGGCTCAAGATCGATCTCGTCAACGATCACCTCGCCGGCAAGGAGATGGAGATCGGCCGCTTCTACCAGCGCCGTGGCGCTTGGCTGGCCTCGATCATCCGCTTCCGCGTTGTGGTCGACAAATATCAGACCACCACCCATGCGCCCGAAGCACTCGAGCGTCTGACCGAATCCTATCTCGCGCTGGGTGTGCCCGAAGAGGCCCAGAAGGCGGCGGCGGTGCTCGGCAACAATTATCCAGGCTCGAAGTGGTATGGCCGCGCCTACAATCTCATGACCAAGAAGGCGGTCGAGGCGAAGCATCGCCATGTGCGCCACGAACGTCACAAGACGCCGGCATGACGGACGGGCGGATCGCCGCCTGCACCAGTTTTTGTTCTTGCCCTGTTCTCATGCGTGTGTTGATCGCGTAGAGAGAGGGCGATGCTGATCCGTCTCGCCATCCGTGACGTCGTTCTGATCGAGGCGCTGGACCTCGATTTCACCGCCGGTCTCGGCGCGCTGACGGGCGAGACGGGTGCCGGTAAGTCGATCCTGCTCGATGCGCTGGGGCTGGTGCTGGGCCAGCGGGCGGATAGCGGGCTGGTGCGCCACGGCGCTGCACAGGCGGTCGTCACCGCCAGTTTTGATCCGGGCGAGGACACCGTCATCGCCGCCCTGCTCGCCGACAATGGGCTGGCGGGCGAACCGGGCGAGCCGCTGATCGTACGCCGCATCGTCAAGGCCGATGGCGGCAGCCGCGCGAGCATCAATGACCAGCCGGTTTCTGCCGCACTGCTGCGCGATCTCGGCGGGCGGTTGGTGGAGATTCATGGCCAGCACGACGATCGCGGGCTGTTGAACGCGCGTGGGCATCGCGCGCTGCTCGATGCCTTCGGTCGCTTCGACATCACCATGCTGGCCGCCGCACACGCGCGCTGGCGCGCAGCCGAGGCGGCGCTGGCGACGGCGCGCGCGGATCTCGAAGGCGCGGAGCGCGATCGCGAATGGCTCGAACATGCGGTGAAGGAACTCAACGCCCTGTCGCCCGAGCGGGGTGAGGAGGAGGAACTCGCTGCCGAGCGCGCCGCGATGCAGAAGGGGGCGCGGCTGGCCGAGGACATGGCCGGTGTCGCCCGGCATCTCGACGGATCGGAGGGCGCGCTGGCGGGGCTGCGGCAGGCGGCACGGCGGCTCGACAGGGTGGCGCACGAGCATGAGACGCTGGCCGCCGCACTCGCCGCGCTCGATCGCGCGGTGATCGAGGCCGTCGAGGCCGAGGAGGCGCTCGAGGCGGCGGCGCAGGCGATGGCGTTCGATCCCGAGCGGCTTGATCGGATCGAGACGCGGTTGTTCGATCTGCGTGGCCTCGCCCGCAAGCATCGCGTCCAGCCCGACGAATTGGCGCCGCTGGCCGAGGAGCTGGCCCAGCGCCTCGCCCGGATCGAAGCTGGCGGTGCCGGGCTCGCGGCGCTGGAGCGCGAGGTGCAGACGGCACGCGTGGCCTATGAGGCGGCGGCGGCGGCACTCTCGGCGGAACGCGCCGAGGCAGCGACGCGGCTGGATCGCGCGGTGGCCACCGAGCTGGCGCCCTTGAAGCTCGACGCCGCGCGCTTCCGCACCGCGATCGAGCGCCTGCCCGAGGCGCAGTGGAGCGTCGACGGCCGCGATCGGGTCGAATTCGTGATCGCCACCAACCCCGGCGCCCCCTTCGCGCCACTCGCCAAGATCGCATCGGGCGGCGAGCTGTCGCGCTTCATCCTCGCGCTCAAGGTGGCGCTGGCCGAGGCGGCGGGTGCGCGCACGATGATCTTCGACGAGATCGACCGCGGCGTCGGCGGCGCGGTGGCCTCCGCGATCGGCGACCGGCTGGCGCGATTGTCGGCGAAAGCGCAGCTGCTCGTCGTCACCCATAGCCCGCAGGTGGCGGCGCGCGCCGACCGCCAGCTGCTCATCGCCAAGAGCCATGACGGCACCGTCACACGCACCGGCGTCCGCCTGCTCGACGCTGCCGAACGGCGCGAGGAAATCGCGCGCATGCTGTCCGGCGCCGAAGTCACCGACGAGGCCCGCGCGCAGGCCGGACGGCTGTTGGTGGCGTGAGGAGGCGTTGGGTTGGAGCGGCGGGTATCGTCCAATCTCAGCCGAACCCAACCTCTTCAAAGCTCCCGCAAGCTCTGCGCCGGCCGCGCCGCAAGCGCGGGGAGGCTGCCCAGCACGCCCAGCCCCAGCGTCATCGCGATCGCGACGGCCAGCGTGGCGGCGACCACCACCGGATCGGGCGCCCAGGGCAGGGCGAACACCGCCGTCACCACATACCAGCCGCCGAGCCCTCCGACCGCCAGCGCGATCCCGGCGAGCAAAGCCGACAGCAGCAGATATTCCAGCGCTTGTCCCAGCAACACCTGTCGTCGACTGCCGCCGAGCAGCTTGAGGATCACCACGTCGTAACGGCGCGCCCGGCCTGAGGCGGCGATCGCGCCGATCAGCACGACGGTCCCCGCCGCCACCGTCACCGCTGCCGCCGCGCGGATGGCGAGCGCGATCTTTCCGAGCAGATCGCCGACCTGCCCGATCACATCGCCGGTGCGCAGCATCGTCACCGAGGGCAGCGCGATCGCTACCGCGCGTGCGATCGCGCCGTCGCGGGACGGTGGCGCATAGACACTGGCGAGCAGCCCGTGCGGCGCCTCCTCGATATAGCCGGGCGAGAAGATCAGCGCGAAATTGAGTCCGAGGCCGCCCCAGTCGACCGACCGCAGCGCGGCGATACGCGCCGGCACTTCGACGCCCAGCACCGCGACGGTGATGGTGTCGCCCACCTTTAGGCCGAGAAGGACCGCCGCCTTGTCCTCCATCGAGACCAAAGGCGGGCCGCGATAGCCGGCCGGCCACCATTGCCCTGCCGTCACTCGGTTGCGCGGCGGCACCGTGGCGGACCAGGTGATGGTGCGATCGCCTCGTAGAATCCACGCGCCTTCGGGCAGCGCCTTCATGTCCGCGACGCGCTGGCCCTTGAGCGCGACGATCGATCCGCGCAGCGAGGGCACTGTCTCGATCCGCGCGCCGGGCGCCACGCTCGTGATCGCGGTGCGGAAGGTGGCGGCATCGTCGGGCTGGAGGTCGATCGCGAAGAAGCGCGGCGCCTTGGCGGGGGCGGAGGCATGGATTTCGCTCGACAGGCTGGTGTCGATCGCCGCCAGCGCCACGAACAGCGAGAAGCCGAGGCCGAGCGCCACCACCAGCCGATCGGTCTGCGCGCCGGGGCGGTGGAGGTTGGCGAGCGCGAGGCGCACCAGCGGACGGCGCGGGCGGGGCAGGCGGGCAAGCCCGAAGCGCAGCGCCATGCCGAGTAGCCACAGCCCCGCGACCAGCCCGGCGGTCGCCCCGACGAAGCCGAGCGCAATCTCCCGGTCGCGCGCGGTCAGCACCGCCAGCGCGATCAGCAGGCCAAGCAGTAGCGCCATGCCAGCGAGCACGGGGAGCGTCGGCCGCCGCGCCGGTAGGATCGCGTCGCGCAGCAGCGTCGCCGCCGGCACCGAGCGCGCACGGGCGAGCGCGGGGAGAGCGAACAGTAGCGCCACCAGCACGCCAAGCACGGCCGCGACGATCAGCGGCCCCGGATAGATGGCCAGGCGCGGCGGCACCGGCAGCGCGTCGCCCACCACTGATGCCACGATCGCCGGCACCGCCGCGCCCAACGCCAACCCGGCGACGATGCCACCGCTTGCGACCAGCCCGAGCTGGATGAGGAAGATCGATGCGATGGCTCCCGAACGCGCGCCCAGCACCTTCAAGGTGGCGATGATCCGGGTCTTGCCCGCGAGGTACGCGCTTACCCCGCTGCCAACGCCGACGCCCGCGATCGCCAGCGCGGCGAGGCCGACCAGCAGCAGGAACTGGCCGAGTTGGGCGATGCCCTTGCGCAAGCTGCCCGCCGCCTGATCGGGGGTGCGCGCGGTCCAGCCGGCACTGGGGAAGCGGTGGACGAAGCGGTCGCCGAGCACGCCCGCGTCGTTGCCGGGTGGCAGGCGCAGGCGGTACCGGCTCTCATAGAGGCTGCCCGGCTGGATCACCCCGGTGGCGTCGAGCCCGGCCATGTCGACCAGCACGGTCGGCCCGAGGTTGAAGCCTTCGCCGAGCTTGTCGGGCTCGTCGGCGATCAGCCCGATCACGCGCATCCGTGCCGCGCCGATCCGCACCGCGTCCCCCACATGCAGGCCGAGCCGATCCGCCAGCGCAGGCGCGATCGCCACCTCGCGCCCGTGCGGACGCGCGTCGCGTGCGCCGGAGGCGAGGCGCAGCCGCCCGACCAGCGGCCAGACGTTGTCGACCGCCTTCAACGTCACCAGCGCGGCTGCGCTGCCGTCGAGCGGCTGGGACATGGCGCGGGTACGGATCGTCTCGGAGATCGAGCCGGCGGCAGCAAAGGCGGCGGCTTCCTCCACCGTCGCGCGGCGTTGTGAAACCCGCATCTCCAGATCACCGCCGAGCATCGCGCGGCTCTGATCGTCGAGCGCGCCAAGGATGCTGGCGGAGAGACTACCGATCCCGGCGAGCGCGGCGGTGCCGAGGAACAGGCACAGCGCCAGCAGCCACAGCCCGCGCCCGCCGGCCCGAAGGTCGCGGATCGCCAGCCGCCAGGCGAGCTTCACGGCCGGCGCCGGTCCGCGACGATATGGCCGTCGCTGAGCTCGATCACCCGCGCACAGCGTTCGGCAAGGCTGGGATCATGCGTGATAATGAACAGCGTCGCGCCGGTTTCGGCGTGGCGGTCGAACAGCAGGTCCATGATCGCGGCGCCGGTGGCATGATCGAGATTGCCGGTCGGCTCGTCGGCGAAGAGCAGGGCTGGGCGCGGCGCCAGCGCGCGGGCGATGGCCACGCGCTGCTGCTCGCCGCCCGAAAGCTGCGCGGGATAATGGCCGATGCGGTGGCCGAGGCCGACGGCCGCAAGCTCCGCTTCGGCGCGGGCGAAGGCGTCGCGTTCGCCGGCCAGCTCGAGGGGCACTGCGACATTTTCGAGCGCGGTCATGGTCGGCAGCAGGTGGAAGGCCTGGAGGACGATGCCGATCCGTCCGCGCCGGGCGACGGCCAGCCGATCCTCGTCGAGCTGCGCGAAATCGAGCCCCGTCACCTGCACGGTGCCGCCGCTTGGCCGTTCGAGCCCGGCGAGCACCGCCATCAGCGACGACTTGCCCGATCCCGAGGGGCCGAGCAGTGCGACGCTTTCACTCGCCTCCACGGCGAGATCGATGCCGCGCAGAATCTCGACCTGTGCGGGCGGCTTGCCCAGCGACAGGGTCAGATTGCGCGCCTCGATCACGATGCTATCGAGAAGCGCGGAAGACGGAGGGGATGAGAATGGCACGGCTGTCGAGATATGGCGGCTGGCGCCGGATTGTCCATCTCGTGTTGTGCATTGCGGCACTGGCGGCCACACCGGCGCAGGCGGCGGGGCCGTTGATTTGGGCATTGGGCGACAGCCTCACCGCCGGCTATGGCCTTCCTCCGGCCGATGGCTTCACCGTCCAGCTCGAAGCGGCGCTGCGACGTGCGGGGGTGTCGGCGACGGTACGCAACGGCGGGATTTCGGGCGATACCAGCGCTCAGGGGCAGGCGCGGCTCAAGTGGGGGCTGCGCGGGCTTGGCGCGACGCCCGATCTGGTGATCCTCGAACTCGGCGCCAACGACATGCTGCGCGGATTGCCCCCGGAGCAGGCCGAGGCCCATCTCGACGAGATTTTGGCCGAGCTCCAGCGGCGGCACATTCGCGTGCTGATCGCCGGCATGAAGGCCGCGCCCAATCTCGGCCCCGATTATCGGCGTGCATTCGATGCCATCTTCCCGCGGCTGGCGCAGCGCTATGGCGCTACGCTCTATCCCTTCTTCCTCGACGGTGTGGCGGGCAATCGCGCGCTGATTCAGGCGGATGGGCTGCATCCTAATGCGCGGGGGGTGACGGTTATCGTGAACCGGATGCTGCCGGCGGTGAAGGCCGCGCTGGCGAAATCACACCCCGGTCGATGGGGCGGCTAGTAGGTGGGGACGGTCAGGCGATCGAGGCGTTGCGCCGGCGCCGGCTGAACAGGAACGCCACCGACAGCCAGGGCCGGGCAGTGCGCTCCTCATGCCCGCCAGCGGCTTGCCAGCGGCGCAGGGCCTCCTCGATGTCGGGACCGTGCTCGCACTCGATCAGATCGGCGCATCGCACGACCTCTTCCACCATGGTCGAATCGCTCCCGGTTTGCGCGATTTGCGCGGGTTCTGGGGTAACCTGCACGCCAATGGTTACTACAAGGTGGCGATCCGCGACAGAAAGCGTCAATTTTTCGTGGGCGCGGGGGGCAGTTCGGGAATGGCGATCTGGGCTTCGCGGGTCGGCGCGGCGGGTGCGGGACAGTGTTTGCTGAGCCCCAACCCCTTGAGGAAGCCGCGCCGGACCGACCCGGCATAGACCGCCGCCTGCACGCGACGCTGCTGCTTGTCGGCGCCGGTCACCACACGCACCAGCCCGAGCCCGGGGATGATGCTGCGCACAGCTTCGCCGGCTGCTGCTGCTGCGATTTCCGATCCTTCACCCTTGGCTTTGCCGGGCACGTCGACGTCGACACCGAGTGCGGCGTTGAGTTTTTTGACCTCGGCTGTGATCTGGGCGCAGCTTGTCATGTCCTTGGTGGAATAGGGCGCGGAGGCGGCGAGCTGGAGGATCGGCGGGATCTTGTCTTCCTTGATCCGCGTGTCGCGCAGCGGCTCGGTGGCGGCGCGCTCGATCGTGCTCTGGTTCTTGGCCGTACTCTGCTCCTGCGCGGCGCCGGACGATGCGATCGGAAGGGCCGCGACCAGGGCGATCAGCATCACGCAACGCATCGGCATCTCCTCCAGCCCCGCGGCAAGGGGGCAACCTGTCATAAGCAGTCCGCTTCGCCAAGAGTGGTTGCGGGGCCGCGCATGTACTTCATGCAATTGCCTCCAACCCCCATTAGGCGAGATCGGATGCGCGCGAGACGGCATCAGTGGGGATGGAGGCTGGGCTTGTTCCTGGCGCTTGTTGCCGTCTCCGGTCGCGCCGGCGCGGAGTCGCCGCCGCTGACCATCCATTATATCGGCGATCTCATCGGCGATGCGGCGGGCGGTCGCGCGCGCGGCGCCAACGTGATCAACCGGCTCGACGTCGGGCTGTCGAGCAGCGACCGGCTGTTCGGCATCGATGGCGTCCACGCGCAGGCCGATGTGATGCTGCTCGGCGGCGGCGGCTTTTCTGCCGAACGATCGGGCGATTATCAGGTGGTGAGCAACATCGACGCGCCGCACGCCGTGCGTCCCTATGAGGTGTGGATAGAGGCGCCGCTGAGCGCCTTCAGTCGGGTCAAGGCTGGCCTGATCGACCTCAACAACGACTTCGACGTGCAGAGCGTCGGTGGGATCTTCCTCAACAGTTCATTCGGGATCGGGCCGGACCTGTCGCAGTCGGGGCCCAACGGTCCGTCGATCTTCCCGATCACCGCGCCGGGGCTGGAGCTTACCTACCAGCCGCCCGGCTGGACCGCGCGGCTCGGCGTGTTCGATGCGCGCGCGGGCGATCCCGAGCATATGCATCGCGTGTTTCCCGATAGCTTCGGCCGTGACGGCGCGCTTCTGATTGGGGAAGGGCATGTCGAGATCGGTCCGCGGGTCGCGTTGCAGGCCGGCGGCTGGGCGTATAGCGAGCAGGCGCCGCGCATCGACCGACCTGGCCGGGGGACCAGCGCCGGCGGCTATGCGATGATCGAGGCGCGGCTGTTCGACGGCGATCAAGGGCGGGCGCTGAGCGCATGGTTGCGGGGTGGCGGGGCCAGCGATGCCACCAATCCGGTCGGGGTGTATATCGGCGGCGGGCTGACCTGGGGCAATGACGCAACGCAGTTCGGGGCCGCGGTCGCGCATGCCCGGCTTGGTGATCCGGCGCGGCAGGGCGGCACGGTCGACGGTCGCCCGAGCTATCGCGCCGAAACCGCGATCGAGGGGACCGGGCGCTGGCGGGTGGCGAAGGGCCTCGCGCTCCAGCCGGACGTGCAATATGTCGTCCACCCGAGCTGGAGCCGGAGCATTTCCAACGCGCTGGTCTTCGCGCTCCGGGTTGACTGGATCTGGCTGGTGGCGCGCTAACCAGGCGAGTCAGGACGCGGGAAAGAAGCCGAGATAGTCGCCGGCCGCCGCCTGTTCGGGATCGGCGAGCGCGCCGACTGCGCCCGCATCCGCGAGCATCGCGACGGTCTCGCTGCGGTTCGACAGCACCTGCCAGCCGGTCGCGTCGGGCGTAGCACCCGCCCGTACCGCCTCGAGCGCGGCCAGCAGGCGGTCGGGCGCGGGGGCGTGGATGACGAAGCCTTCGTTGGCGAGTGCCGCGCGATCGATGCCGAGGATCGCGCACAGCGCTTCCTTGGCGTCGGCGTCGGCAACCGCTGCCGCGCGCGAGGCGGTGATGAGATCGGCCGTCACCGTGTCGACCATTTTCCCGTCGCGCAGCAGCCAGGGCTGATCGTCGGCCCACGCCTCGGCCGGGCAGGCCTTGCGCTCGGGGGTGAGCACGGCGAATGGATTGATCTCGGCCGGATAGATGCGGCAGACGCGCGGCCGCTCGGCATAAGCGCCGCAACGCATGTCGTCTGCGAGGAACGGGCAGGCGCCCTCGAACGCCGCCACCAGCGTTACCATGATCCGCGCGGGCAGCGCGCCGCTGGTCGCGGCGAAGGACCGCGCCCGGCGATACTGCGCCTCGGCGTCATCGGCGGCGGGTTCCTCGGGCCAGGGGATCGCCTCGCACAGGATCTTCACCGCGCCGCCACGCCTGAGCCAGGAGATCGCCTCGTCGACGCTGATCGGCAGGTTCAGATTGTGACAGCACTTGCCGCACATCGTGCAATCGAAACGGATGTCCACTGACGCAACTCCCCTTACCCCCGGAAGACGCAGCCAACGCCTCCGTGCTTTGCCCCGATTCCGATGGATTCGTGGCGGGCGCGGGCGCGGTTACAGGCCGACGCACACACACGCCGCGCCCGCCTACCCAAGTACCGAAGTCCCGCGGACGTCGGTCGGCATAGGCCGGGAACATCGCGGCAGCGCGCTATAGCGGGTGCCGCAGGAGAGGCCAACCGCAGGCCGACTCCGCCCAAGCGGGCTGCAAGAACCATGAAGAGGTATTCAGACGGCCTAGGAGAATATTGCCGATCAACACTCTGGTATACGTGCCCAGTCGTCCCTGTGAAAACTTCCCCAATAGAGGCAGTTACGGTCGGATAATCGCGAAATATTCGGGCATCTGACGGACTGGCGCCCTGAAAATGCCCGGATCGGCGGGGCAATCCGATGCCGGCATTGGGGCGTGTTCATGGCGCGTGCGATGGGCAAGACGGCAATGCCGCCCTTGGAGCGGCGTGCAACCGGTCGATGCGATACTGTTTGCTGGGATTACTGGCCGGTGGACTGGCGCTAATCGCATCTGCACGTGCGCAGGCCAATCTGGTTTACAGTCTCCCACCCGGTGAGGCGCCCGTCGACATCTCGGTCGCCGTGGGAACGGGCGTCGCGGCGGCTGATGCACCGCCGCCCGCCCAGGATCCCGTGTACGGGCCACCCCGCGACCCGCCTTTCCAGGCGGGCAAGGGCGCGGATCGCTATCGCACGTTCGGCAGTCGGGTCGGCGCGGTCAAATGGGAGTTCATCGGGATGCTCGCCGTCCTGACTGCGGTCAATCTGCCCAAGGACATCGAGCACGGATCGGATTTCCACTTCCACAATGAAGGCCTGTTCGGCCGTGACACCGACAATGTCGGCATCGACAAGCTGGACCACGCCTTCAATACCTATGTCTATTCGGACATTCTCTACGCGCGGATGAAGCGTAAGACCGGCGGCGGCTTCCAGAGCGCGCTGACGGCCGGGATCCTCGGCATCGGCCTGCAGGCCTATGGCGAGATCTACGACGGGTTCGAGGACAGCAGCGGCTGGTCGATGGCGGATACCGCCTTCAACATCCTCGGCGCTGGCTTTTCGATCCTGCGCAATTCGGTGCCCGGGCTCGACGAGAAGCTCGATTTCCGCGTGCAGATAACGCCCAACGACCATTTCTATTCCCACGAGGGGAAGGAGCATTTTCGGCAGCAGCATTTCCTGCTCGCGCTGAAGCTGGCCGGGTTCAACGCGTTTAAGCAAACGCCGATGCGCTTCGTCGAGCTGCAGGTGGGCTATTATGCGAGCGGCTTCACCCGGCGCGAGCGGGCACGCGGCGAAACGCCCGAGCGCCGGCCTTTCGTCGCTATCGGGCTCAATGTCGGTGAGCTCCTTTTCGGTTCGGCGCCCACGCCGTTCACGCACGCCGCGAAGACCGTGCTCGAATATCTAGAAATTCCCTATACGGCCGTCCGCTCGCAATGACGGCGCGGCCGTGTCGCGTGACCGGAACCCATGGATTGTGGGGAGAAATTGGCGCGCCCGGAACGATTCGAACGTCCGACCCTCAGATTCGTAGTCTGATGCTCTATCCAGCTGAGCTACGGGCGCGCGGTGGAGGCGGGCTCCTA
>FTCZ01002754.1_pt1 | contig 11182 bp, 10 predicted proteins | sample 1658871 | NCBI WGS metagenome assembly FTCZ01 (sample SAMEA3914864, study PRJEB12502) | metagenome | biome: forest; material: soil | place: USA | collected 2012-03-12 | depth 0.3 m
ACGCTCAGGGTCAGGTGGGCAGCCAGCAACAGCCAGAACGAGGTGTCCCGCTGGATGAAGGTCAGCCCCCACAAGGCGAGACTGAGCAGAATTGCGCCCGGGATAACCAGTGGCACTGGACCGTGCTTGTCGAACAGGCGGCCGACGGTCGGCGCGCACAGGCCCATGTTCAGACCGCCCGGCAAGAGGAGAAGTCCGGTCTGCAAGGTCGTGAGGCCCAGGACATTCTGCAGATAGATCGGCAGGAGGATAAAGGCGCCGAACATCGACATCATCAGGATGGCCATCATCACCATCGCGATGGTGAAGCGGCTGTACGTCAATGCGCGCATGTCGAGCAAGGCGCGGTTTTCCGTCTGCAGAAATCTCTGGCGAAGGATGAAGATCGCGATGACGGCGCCGCCCAGCAGCAACGGAATCCACGGCGATATCACAGGTGGATGCAGAGCCATCTCGCCGAGCCCGCTCAGCCCATAGACGAAGCTTCCAAAGCCAACCGCCGACAGAAAGACCGAGGGAATATCGATCGGCGCCTTGTTCGGAACGGACACGTTCTTGATCCGCACAGCCCCAAGGGCCAGGGCGCCCAGGGCGATCGGCAGGACGAGCAGGAACATCCATCGCCACTCCAGAACCGAAAGGATCAGTCCGGAAATGGTCGGCCCCAGGGCCGGGGCCACCGAGATGACGATGGAAATGTCGCCCATGGTTTTGCCGCGCGATTGCGGCGCGACAAGGGTCATGACCGTCGTCATCAGAAGCGGCATCATGATGGCTGTGCCGGACGCCTGCACAATCCGTCCGATGACCAGCACGACAAAACCCGGCGCCAGGGCCGAGATCAAGGTCCCGGAGCAGAACAGCGACATGGCCAGGATAAAGACCGGCCGCGTATTCAGGCGCTGCAACAGAAACCCCGTGATGGGGATGACGACGGCCATGGTGAGCATGAAGGCTGTCGAAAGCCATTGCGCCGCGCTGGCCGTAATGCCGAGATCCTTCATCAGGTGCGGCAGGGCCACAATCATCAAGGTCTCGTTCAGGATCACCACAAAGGTCGAGATCAACAGCAGGCCGATCACCAGCTTGTTGCGTTCACCATGGTCTTCGGCGGTCTTGCCGGCCTCAGGATCCGAGGGAAGTTGCATGTCAGTTGGCATGGGATGTCGCGCCGTTCTCATTCATGTCAGGCATGGCCCTGCCATAAGTAAGAGTGGTGCCAAAAGGCGGCAGTTACCGCAAGCGCGCAATTGAGGCAATTTCACCTCCGGCACGCCCGGGAACCTTGGGCAGAAGCGTAACTCGCGACAATCTTATTGGAGTTTAAAGGACGGCGAATTCCAATTGCATGGTTGCCGACCGTTCTACCAATCAGGCGACACACGTTATGATGTCGGTCCCATAATCTCCCCTCACATAAAAGGGGTCAGAGTTATTATGACAACCGCGTCTTTGCTGCCGGCACCTTTTACACGCCTGTCTTGCGCGCGATTGCGTTTCACGTAAACGTAGCAACACAGAAATCTGGAGCGGAACAACGACTCGACCTAAGTTGCCCGGCTTCACTGCGAACCGCCGGGCCGTACATGCCGTCACCGCTTCTCATTTCGCACATACCGAAAACCGCCGGCATGAGCCTCAGTAACCTGGTGCGTACGCTCAGTCCCGACGCCACCCTGGTTTACAATAGGCAGTTGCGGCTGGGAAATCCCGATCTGGACTTCATCCGCGACTTTCGCGCCGCCGATAAGCCGTCGGTCGTTATGGGGCATTTTCCCTTCAGCGTTCACCGCCTGCTGGGCGTGCCGCCGCGTTATGCGACAGTGCTGCGCGATCCTCTGCACCGTATCGTGTCTCTGTACCGGCACCAGCAGCGGCTGGAAGACTCCCAGTTTGCCGAGATGTTGCGCGATGGCGCCACCTTGCGTGAATTCGTGGCCTCCGGCGTTACCGAAATGACCAATAATCACATGTGCCGGATGATTGCCGGCATTGCGCCGGAAACGGGCAGGATCAACGAAGACTGGCTGTTGGAACTTGCATTGCATAATTTGAAGCATCACTACGTCGCCATCGGCGTGCAGGAGGACCTGCCGGCCCTGGTCGCCCAAATCGGCAGCCTGCTGAACTGGCCCGACTGCACGATTCCGACCGACAATATGTCGACCAATGCCGAGCCCGAAATCGACGACGCGACCCGCGCCGTGCTGCTTGCCGACAATGCGCTGGACATGCGGCTCTATGATCACGTTCGCGACAATGCGTCGCGCCAGGTTACCTAAGTCGAGTGATTACAGGTCGCGGGCATAATCTCCCCTTATCGAAATCCCAAATATTATCGAATGTCTTTATAAGACGCGCACCGGCATACTGCGATCATCAGGAGGTTGCGACATGACTTCGATGTTCCATGAAAACCCGAATTTTTCCGCGAATTTGGTGCGCATGCTGCCGGACCGCACGGCAAAGGCGGTCGCGTGGACCGTGATGGTCGTCGTCTGTGCCGCGGCGCATTTCGAATTTATGCGCCTGATTTCCCCGCTGGCCGCATCGATCGGATTTTGATACCTCGCGGCGTAACAGCGGTTGCCGAACAGTGACTCCGCCGGCAAATCATGTATTATGAAACCAAATCAGGAGGTATCATGGACGAGAAGGCCGGCCCGCACCCCGTCGACATACACGTCGGCAACCTGTTGAGGCTTCGTCGCCGCAGCCTGAGCATCACGCAGCAGGAACTGGCGAAGGCGCTCGGCATCACTTTTCAGCAAGTCCAGAAATACGAAAAAGGCACCAATCGGGTCAGTGCTTCGATGCTGTACAATATCGCCGCGACCCTGAAGGTACCGATCGCCTACTTCTTCCAGAACGTCGAAGAGAACAGCGAGGCCGAGGAAGTGTCCGGCAGCGAGGTCGCCGTCAACAGCTTCCTGCGCTCCAGCGAAGGCCTGGAACTGGCCGCCACCTTCCCCAAGATCCAGCAGCCCTCCATCCGCCGCCGCCTGGTCGACCTGGTGCGCGCCATGGGCGCCGAAGACTAAAGCCCCTCCCCGGAGGCAGGCAGGTCTAACCGAACTTTTACCCCGTCTTTGCGCCATCGGCATGCCAACCTTAGGCCTCCCGACCTAGACTCTCGCGTCTCCAACCTCGAAACAGGAGACCACCATGCCCAGACCCTACCAAACCGGGACCGGCGCCTCGATGTCCGGCCGCACCTACGAACCGCAGGTGACGCCATGGGAGCGCAGCGACGACGATGTCGGCGTCTACGAAGGCTCGACCTACGACCGCGACCGCCAGGCCAGCGGCCGCTACGGTCAGGATGACACATACGGCCCATCGGCCGGCGACCGGCGCTACGCGCAAAACCGCCAACGCGGCGATTATGGCTACCGACGCAATGACGGGCAGGACGCCTATACCCGCCGCGATCTTCAGCCGACCTACCAGGACGCCTATGAACGCGACCGCGAACGCTATGGCCGCAATGACGACGACCACCGCGCCTACCGCGGCGCCAACCGGGACCGCGACTACGACCGGGACCTGTTGGGCAACCGCCGCGACGATCGCGACCGTGACGACCGGCGCGAACGCGACGATCGCGATGAGCGTCATCTCAGCGACCGCGATCGCGAGCGACGCGACCGCGCCTACGAAGACCGCCCCTGGACGGGGTTCGCCGGCAGCTACAACCGCCAGCGCTGGTAAAGAGAAAAGCCCGGGTCATCCCCGGGCTTTTTCTTACGTCTGAACGGGAAGGACGCCGGTGATGACCGGTGTCGGGACATGCGCCTTCAGCGGCCGTCCGTCGCCGCCATATTCGAAGCCCGCAACGCGGAAATGATCGCCGGCTTTTTCGCAGACGAAAACCGGATTGTGATGCCAGCGGATGTCGAGGCGGACATAGGCGCCCTCGTACAGGTACGGCTGACTTTCGACGGCTTGATTTTGTAAGCCAGGACTCTCGAACATTTACCCCTCGCGGCCGGCGAATCGGAATGGGAACCCCATGACGATATCGCGACTTTCGCGCTTCGCCAGGCCCTTTTCGCCGCTGTCCACAACAGAGTTAATCGCAACCCCCGTCACTTTTTCCTTGCCGTCCGGCTGGACACGATTAGTCTCAACCGCAACGGATGGAGGGTTGTTATGCGGACAGCGATAGCCGGTTTGGCAGGACTGATGGCGTTGGGCGCGACGCTGATGGCGGCCGCCCCCGCACCCAAAGCCCCGCCTTCGCCCCAGGACATTCTCGACGCGGCACCCGCCGCCGCGTGGAAGGCCATAGACGCCGAAGATCTGGTCGTGATGACGCTGGCCGACGGCAACACGGTGACCTACCAGCTGGCGCCGAAATTCGCACCCGTCCACGTCGCCAATATCCGGCAGCTGGTGCGCTCGGGCTATTTCGACGGCGCGGTCATCCTGCGCGTCCAGGACGGCTACGTCGTGCAATGGGGCCGCCCGGACGAGGACAAGACCGAAGCCCGCGGCATCGACAAGCACCCGCCCGCCGAATACGACTTCGCGGCCAAGGGCGCGGGCCTTGTCCCCCTGCCCTGGCCCGACAGCTACGCCAAATCGACCGGCCATATCGACGGATGGGCGGCGGCGTCGGACGGCAAGTCGGACTGGCTGGTCCACTGCTACGGCATGATCGGCGTGGCGCGCGACGTCGCCCCCGATACCGGCGATTCCACTCAGCTCTATACGGTCATCGGCCAGGCGCCGCGCCACCTCGATCGCAATCTGGCCGTCGTCGGGCGCGTCATCAAGGGCATGGAGTTCCTGACCGCGCGGCCGCGCGGCACCGGCGATCTCGGCTTTTACAAAACCGATCCCGAACGGCTGAAAATCGTGTCGGCCAAGATGGCGTCGGATCTGCCCGTGGCCGACCGCCCGGCCTTCCAGATCCTCGACACGCATTCCGGCACGTTCGAACGCTGGCTGCACGCCAAGGCCAACCGCAGCGGCGCCTTCTTCGTCCGTTCGGCCGGCGCGCTCGACATTTGCAACGCCCTTACTCCGGTGCGAAAAGCCACCTGAGCGCAACTTTGAGTTAGGCATTCCTTAAGGTTAAGTCGGCAATTTTGCACCCATGGTGCGAGCGAAGTGCCAGCTTACGGGGAGTATGCCTGACATGTTTTTCAAACCGGCAAAAGACGAAGACAAGGCCATTCTTTCGGCCCTCAACCGGTCGCAGGCCGTCATCGAATTCACTCCGGCAGGTCTGATCCTCACGGCCAATGAAAACTTCCTGGCCGCGGTCGGCTACGATCTGAAAGAGATCGAAGGCCGCCACCACCGGATGTTTTGCGACGAGACCTATGCCGGCGGCGACGACTACCGCCGCTTCTGGCAAGACCTGGCCAACGGCCGCTTTTCGACCGGAACCTTCAAGCGCTTCGGCAAGGGCGGCAAGGCTATCTGGCTGCAAGCCAGCTACAATCCGATCACCGACGCCTCGGGCAAGGTCGTCAAGGTCATCAAGTTCGCCTCTGACATCACCGGCCAGACCGCGCGCGAAATCGACCTGAAGGGCAAGGTCGAAGCCATCAGCCGCAGCCAGGCGGTCATCGAATTTACGCCGGACGGCGTCGTCCTGGCCGCCAACCCGAATTTCTGTGCCGTCATGGGTTACGAAGCGTCCGAAATCGTCGGCAAGCACCATCGCGTCTTCTGCGACCCCAACTACGTCCAGAGCATGGACTATGCCGCCTTCTGGGACGGGCTGCGCCGGGGCGAATACGCCGCGGGCGAATATCGCCGCCTGGCGAAGGGCGGCCGCGAAGTCTTCATCCAGGCCACCTACAACCCTGTCTTCGACGACACCGGCACGCTGGTGAAGGTCGTGAAGTTCGCGACGGATATTTCGGCCTCGGTACGCAAACGTTTGCGCGGCGCCGAACTCAATATCGAGCTGGGTGAGGTCGTCGAGCGCATCACCGGCGCCCACGCTCAGGCCGCCCAGGCCTCGACCGCCTCTACCGAAACCGGCGCCATCATCAACAGCGTGGCCGCGGCGTCCGAAGAGCTGAGCCAGAGCGTGCGCGACATCTCAAGCAATATGGGCATGGCCAAGGACAGCGTCGTCGGCGTCTTCCGCCATTCCGAGAACGCCAACCGCTCGGCGGAGTCGCTCAACCGCTCGGCTGCGGCGATGACCAATATCGTCACCCTGATCCAGGACATCGCCGGCCAGATCAACCTTTTGGCGCTCAACGCCACGATCGAATCGGCGCGCGCCGGCGAAGCCGGCAAGGGCTTCGCCGTGGTCGCGTCCGAGGTCAAGACCCTGGCCAACCAGGCCGCCAATTCTACCAAGACCATCTCGGCCGAAATCGCCTCGATGCAATCGGTGACCAACGAGGTCGTGTCGGCGCTCGACCTGATCTCGAGCTCGATGACGACCGTGCTCGACAATGTCAGCTCGGTCGCCGCGACGCTGGAACAGCAGGACGCCGTCGCGCACGAGATTACCGGGAATATGCACGCCGCCGTCACCGCCGTCGGCGAGATCAACGAAAGCCTGGACGGCATGAGCCGGACTTTCGGAGAGGTCGCCCAGGCCTCTGCCAACGTCAAGCACGAGATCGAAGCCTTGGACGCTGCCTGAGGCTACTCCGCCAGCCTGATCGCATCCGGATGATGCTCGGCGCCGAACCTCCCGCGCAGCTCGACCTTCAACACCTTGCCCGTCCCGCCGTGCGGCAGCTCGGGCACGATGATCATGTCCTCGGGAATCCACCAGCTGGCGACGTGCGGCGCGATAAAGGCCCGCAAGTCCGGCCCGGTCAGCGTCTTGCCCTCGCGCAAGACGACGATATAGCGCGGGCGTTCGCTCCAGCGGCTGTCGGCGCGGGCGATCACCGCAGCTTCCTGCACGCTGGGATGCCCCATGGCGAGGTTCTCGAGCTCGATCGACGAAATCCACTCGCCGCCCGACTTGATGACGTCCTTGGACCGATCGACGATGTTCATGAAACCATCGGCGTCAATCGTTGATATGTCGCCCGTCTTGAACCAGCCGTCGGTCGTGAACTGGCTCCTGTCGTCATTGTTGAAATAGGCCGAGGCGATCCACGGCCCGCGCACCTCAAGATCGCCGCGCGCCACGCCGTCCCACGGCATGGGTGTGCCGTCAGGACCCGTAATGCGCATTTCGATGCCGAAGGGCGCGCGACCCTGCTTCAGCATCAGCTTCATCTTTTCGGCTTCCGGCAGGTATTGCTGTTCGGCGCTGAGCACGCTGACCGATCCCAGCGGTGAAGTCTCGGTCATGCCCCAGGCGTGCACCGCCAGCGCCTTGTGCGCCGCCAGACGCTCGATCAGGGTCTGTGGGCAGGCCGCGCCGCCCACCACGACGCGGTTCATCGGCGCCACCGACTGGCCAGCCTGGTCGGCAAAGTTCACAAGGTTGAGCCAGATGGTCGGCACGCCGGCGCCGATCGTCACCTTTTCGCTATGGATCACTTCCAGCAAACCCGGCCCGTCGAGACGCGGTCCCGGAAGCACGATGCGCGCGCCGACCAGGGCGGCGGCATAGGGCACGCACCAGGCGTTGACGTGGAACATCGGCACAACCGGCAGCACGGTCTCGTCGGGCGCAATGCCGAACAGGCCAGGCTGGTTGACCGCCATGGCGTGTAATACGGTCGAACGGTGCGAATAGAGCACGCCCTTGGGATTGCCCGTCGTGCCCGAGGTGTAGCACATGCCTGACGCCGTGCGCTCATCCAGGGCCGGCCATTCAAAATCGTCGTCCTCGCTGTCGACCAGATCTTCGTAGCACAGGATCGGCGGCAGGCCTTCGGGCAGGTCCTTGGGCATGTGGTCGCGATCGCAGTTGAAGACGATGCCGCGCAAGGATTTGGCATAGGGCGCGATCCCCGCCACGAGCCGCGCGAAACAGGGATCGGCGAAGAGGTAACGATCCTGGGCGTCGTTGAAGATGAAGGCCAATTGCTCGGGGAAGAGGCGCGGATTGACCGTGTGGCAGACGAAGCCGGCCCCCGGCACCGCATAATAGAGCTCGAAATGGCGGTGGTTGTTCCAGGCCAGGGTGGCGATGCGGGCGCCGGGCTCAAGGCCCAGCTTGCTAAGCGCCTTGGCCAGCTGGCGCGCGCGCCTGGCCGCGTCGGCATAGCCGTAGCGGTGGAGCGTCGAATCCTCGTTGCGCGAAACGATGGCCTTCTTCGCGTGATATTTGGCGGCGTGTTCCAGAATATCCGGGATGCGCAGCGGCGCATCCATCATCAAACCAAGCACTGGGGCCTCCCTCAAGGCTTATGACCCGTCGTCCGCGGGTGTCTTGGGGAAATGTCTAGCGAAGGATGGGGCTGGCGACAACAGAAACTTTCCGTGCACGTCAAGTTTACGCGACGATAAGTGGCATAAAAAACGCGGCCGGGGATGCCGGCCGCGTCTTGGAACACTCAATGCTTATACCGCCCCGCTCGGCGGGGCGGGGGACCGTCCCACGAAGCTTTAGCGTAGTGGGATGGTGGTGGGGGCGGAGAAGACGCGCGAGCCGAGCCTGTTACGTCTACGCCCCCCACCGTCATCGCCTTGGCTCCGCTCACACGCTGCCACCTCCCCCGCCGAGCGGGGGAGTATAAGATGCTGAAACTATTACCCTTCCAACTGCCCCAAATCGCGCACGGCGCCCGTGTCTGCCGAGGTGACCAGCGCGGCATAGGCCTTGAGCGCGGCCGACACCTGGCGCTTGCGGTTTTGCGGCGTATAGGCCGCCTTGCCGCGGTGTTCTTCAGCGGCGCGGCGCTCGGCGATCTCGCGGTCCGAAATGGCCAGGTGGATGGTACGCGCCGGGATGTCGATCTCGATCGTGTCGCCGTCACGGACGAGCGCGATCAGGCCGCCGGCCGCCGCTTCCGGCGAAGCATGGCCGATCGACAGGCCCGACGTCCCGCCCGAGAAGCGGCCGTCGGTCAGCAGCGCGCACGCCTTGCCCAGGCCCTTCGACTTCAGATAGGTCGTGGGATAGAGCATTTCCTGCATACCCGGCCCGCCCTTGGGGCCTTCGTAACGGATGACGACGACGTCACCCTCCTTGATCTTGTTGGTCAGGATGGCCGACGCCGCCTCGTCCTGGCTCTCGAAGACGCGAGCCGTGCCGTCGAAGCGCCAGATCGACTCGTCGACCCCGGCCGTCTTCACGATGCAGCCCTTTTCCGCGATGTTCCCGTAGAGCACGGCCAGGCCGCCGTCGCGCGTAAAGGCATTGTCCTTCGAACGGATCACGCCCTGGACGCGGTCGCGGTCGAGTTCGTCCCAGCGGCGCGACTGCGAAAACGCCTGGGTCGTGCGCACGCCGCCCGGCGCCGCCCTGAAGAATTCCGTGACCTCTTCGTCGTTGGTCTGGCGAATGTCCCAATAGCTGAGCGCATGGCCGAGCGTCGGGGAATGCACCGTCTTGGCGTCGGTCTGAAGAAGGCCGCCGCGCGACAGTTCACCCAGGATTCCCATGATGCCGCCCGCGCGGTGGACGTCCTCGATATGGACTTCCGACGAGGCCGGCGCGACCTTGCAGATGCACGGCGTGATGCGTGAAATGCGGTCGATGTCGGCCATGGTGAAGTCGACGCCGCCCTCTTGCGCCGCCGCCAATATGTGCAGCACGGTGTTGGTCGAGCCGCCCATGGCCACATCCAGCGCCATGGCGTTCTCGAACGCTTCCTTGGTGCAGATCGAGCGCGGCAGGACCGAAGTGTCGTCCTTTTCGTAATAGCGCTTGGCGATGTCGACGATCAGCTTGCCGGCCTGCTGGAACAGGCGCTCGCGGTCCGAGTGGGTCGCCAGCGTCGTGCCGTTGCCCGGCAGGCTCAAACCCAGGGCTTCGGTCAGGCAGTTCATCGAATTGGCGGTAAACATGCCCGAACACGACCCGCAGGTCGGGCACGCCGCCTCTTCGACCGCCTGGACCTGGGCATCGGAAATGCGGTCGTCGCCGGCCTGGATCATGGCGTCGATCAGGTCGAGCGAGTGCGTCTTCGACACGCCGTTCTCGTCCGGCCACACCACCTTGCCGGCCTCCATCGGGCCGCCCGAGACGAAGACCGCCGGGATGTTGAGGCGCATGGCGGCCATCAGCATGCCGGGCGTGATCTTGTCGCAGTTCGAGATGCAGACCATGGCGTCGGCGCAGTGCGCATTGACCATGTATTCGACCGAGTCGGCGATCAGGTCGCGCGACGGCAGCGAATAGAGCATGCCGCCGTGGCCCATGGCGATGCCGTCGTCGACCGCGATGGTGTTGAACTCCTTGGCGACGCCGCCGGCGGCTTCGATCTCGCGCGCCACCAGCTGGCCGATATCCTTGAGGTGGACGTGGCCGGGCACGAACTGCGTAAACGAGTTGACGACGGCGATAATCGGCTTCTGGAAATCGGCCTCCTTCATGCCGGTCGCTCGCCAAAGCGCCCGGGCGCCCGCCATGTTGCGGCCGGCTGTGGTGGTGCGGGAACGATAGGTAGGCATGATGGTTACCTGTGAAAGCAAATCCAGAAGAAATAAGGCCTTGGCCTATATAGGCAGTCCGTAGACGGCACAACAGGGTTTAGCCGAGAGGGGAGCGGTCGCCGACGTGCCAGACGTGGCCGAAGGGGTCGATGAAGCCGCCTTGGCGGTGCGGGCCCCAAGGCGCGTCATGGGTCTGGACGTCCTTGCCCACCGCGCCTGCGGCAGCCGCCTTTGCGATCACTGCTTCCGGGTCGTCGCAGAACAGCTCGACGCGCGCGGTGACGAAACCGGCAGCAGACGGCGCAACAAACCTGCCTTCGACCGGTTCGTGCAGAAATAAGGGCGCGCCGGCGATCGACAGCCCGGCCACGCCCCCCAGGTCCCAAAGGACCGAAGCGTCGAGGGCTTCGCGGTACCAGGCGACGGCGGCAGCGCAGTCAGGAACAGCCAGCATGACGGAAACGGAGACGCTCATGGCCTTTGGTCCCGCCAGATCCAGCGCAGGATATCGGGCAGCAGCGCCCCGCCATGCGCGTCCGAGTGGCCGCCGTCGCCCCAGACATATTTGAGGTCGTAGCGCGCGGGCCCCAGTTTCCATTGATCGGCATTGGCGTTGGCCCACTCGATCGCCTTGACCATCTGCTGGTTGGCCAGGAACCAATTGCCGTGCTCGTTGTCGAGGTCGTTCGAGCCGTCCTGG
>FTCZ01000822.1_pt1 | contig 11177 bp, 13 predicted proteins | sample 1658871 | NCBI WGS metagenome assembly FTCZ01 (sample SAMEA3914864, study PRJEB12502) | metagenome | biome: forest; material: soil | place: USA | collected 2012-03-12 | depth 0.3 m
GTCCTCGACGCTGCGGAAGTAGTCGGTGAGCAATGTGAGCTTGCCGTTGCGCGACGGCGTCAGCACGAGGCGGTCGAGGAGCTCGGCGAAACGGTTCATGGGCGGGCGCACGCCAATTGCGGAAGCTGGCGCGAAGCCCCCCTCTCTGGCCTGCCGGCCATCTCCCCCTCAAGGGGGGAGATTGGACGTCGCGTCTGCTTTCGCCAATCTCCGGCGTCGCGGGAGATGCGCCGGCGCTGAAGCTGCCAATCTCCCCCCTCGAGGGGGAGATGGCCGGCAGGCCAGAGAGGGGGGCCTCGCGCCAGCCTTCGCGGCGCACCCAACCATGAACCGCTTCGCCGAGCTCCTCGACCGTCTTGTGCTGACCCCGTCGCGCAACGGCAAGCTGACGCTGCTGACCGACTATTTCCGCAGCGTCGAGGATCCCGACCGCGGCCTGGCGCTGGCGGCGATCACCGGGGACCTCAACATCGCCGCGGTGAAGCCGGCGATGCTGCGGGCGCTGGTGGTCGAGCGGATGGATTCGGTGCTGTTCGGCTATTCCTACGACTATGTCGGCGATCTCGCCGAAACCGTGTCGCTGGTCTGGCCGCAGCCGGCCGGGCACATCGCCGATCACGCGCCGACACTTGCAGATGTGGTGGGAAAACTGCAGGCGGCGAGCCGTTCCGACGGGCCGAAGGTGCTGGCAAGGCTGCTCGACGACGCCAGCATCTCGGCGCGCTTCGCCATCATCAAGCTGGTCACCGGCGGCCTGCGCATCGGCGTGTCGGCGCGGCTGGCCAAGCAGGCGCTGGCCGATCTGGGCCAAGTCGACGTCGCCGAGATCGAAGAACTCTGGCACGGGCTGACGCCGCCTTACACCGAACTGTTCGCCTGGCTGGAAGGCAAGGCGGACAAGCCGAGGAGTGCCGCGCTGGCGCTGTTTCGGCCGGTAATGCTCTCCAACGCCGTCGACGACAACGATCTCGCAAAGCTCGATCCGGCCGATTATGCGGCGGAATGGAAATGGGACGGCATCCGTGTGCAGGCGGTCTGTGAAGGCGGTGTGCGCCGGCTCTATTCGCGCACCGGCGACGATGTCTCGGGCGCTTTCCCCGATCTTGCCGCGGCGATGCATTTCGAAGCGGCTCTCGACGGCGAGCTGCTGGTCGGCGATCCGCGCGAGGCGACCGGAACATTCTCCGACCTGCAGCAGCGGCTGAACCGCAAAAGCGTGTCGCCGAAAATCCAGCAGCAATATCCAGCCTTCATGCGCTGCTACGACGCGCTGCAGATCGACGGCGAGGATCTGCGCGCGCTGCCCTTCGCCGAGCGCCGCAAGCGGCTCGAAGCCTTCGTCGCGACGCTCGACCCCAGCCGCTTCGATCTTTCGCCTTTCGTCGAATTCTCCGACTGGGAAATGCTGGAGCGGCTGCGCGGAACGCCGCCGCACCCGATCATCGAAGGCGTGATGCTGAAGCGCTGGGATTCGCCCTATCTCGCTGGACGGCCGAAAGGTCCGTGGTTCAAGTGGAAGCGCGATCCGCACACGGTCGACGCGGTGCTGATGTATGCGCAGCGCGGCCACGGCAAGCGCTCGAGCTTCTATTCCGACTACACATTCGGCGTCTGGTCCGGCCCGGAGGGCGCCGAGGAGCTGGTGCCGGTCGGCAAGGCCTATTTCGGCTTCACCGATGAGGAGCTGAAAGAGATCGACAAATATGTCCGCGACAACACCATCGAGCGTTTCGGACCGGTGCGCTCGGTGCGCGCCGACCGCAACAACGGGCTGGTGCTGGAAGTCGCGTTCGAAGGGCTCAACCGCTCGACCAGGCATAAATCGGGCGTCGCCATGCGCTTTCCGCGCATTTCGCGGCTGCGCTGGGACAAGCCGGCCGCCGAGGCAGACCGCATCGAGACGCTGCAGGCGATGCTGGATTAGAGCTTTGTTTTGACGCAATTCCGGACGGAAGGCTACGGCGAAGTCGCCGAGCCTAACCGTTTTACACTTTTCCTGGAATTGCTCAGTCGGTCGCCGGAACCGAGTGGTGCTCATGCACAAAGGTCCACTGTCCGGCGATCTTCTCGAAACAGATGGTCAGCCGGAAATCCAGGCCACTGGGACCGGCTGGCTTCGCCTCGACGCAGCGCATCAGCGCGATCGCAAAGGCCACATCGGCGCCGGCGGTGATCTTCAGATCGACGATGTCGAATATGGGTGGATTGGGCGACGCGCCAAAGAACAAAGGCCAGGTGTCTCGATAGGCGTCGATGCCTCTGGATTGCAGCGGCGGCGGCACGTCGAACATGATGAAATCCGGCGCGTGGTGGCGCAGGATGCCGTCCATGTCCTTGCGGCGGACAGCTTCGGCCCATTGTTCGATCAGTGCGCGAATCTGCTCGGCGTCTTTTGTGCCGGGAACGGAAGCAGTCATTTTCTCCTCCGGATGGCCGCCGCTTCGCAGTGCAAGGCACACCGGCAAACCGTCGTGCTCATGCTAGGAGGAACGAAAGCGGCGCGAAAACTATTCCGCGATCGAAACGCGTATTTCGTAAATGTCGACCGACTTGCCCTGCTTGTCGAAGTCGGAATTGATCGCGATGGTGCCGGCCGCGCCCGGGTGCTTGTCCGGGAACTGGACGTCGAACAGGTACTCGTTGCGCTCGTGGCCGACCGCGTAGCGCTTGCGACCGCAATCGCCGAGATCGCCGAAATTGCAGTCAACCGAGATCTGCGTTTCCTTGCCCTCTTCCGAGCGGGCGATGATGTCGAACATGGCGTGCTTGCCGGCGAGCTTTTCCAGCACGCCCTGGCCGACATCGAAGGCGATGGCCGAGCCCGACGCGCCCGAGCGGATGCGCAGGAACTGGCCGGTGTCGTCCTTCATCACGTCGGCGGCCGCATCCGACGGCGTGCTGACATGAGTCGGGTCGCTGGGCGCAAAGACGTTGATCCAGTTTTTCGACTGGTCGGCTTCGCCAGGCTTCTGCGGCGACCCGGGTTCGGTCGGCTGCGAGGAGTCCTCGTCGTCCAATGTCGGCGTCGGTTCCGGCGGGCCGGTGTTGAGCTCGGCGGCCGTCTTGAAGACCCCGGTCTGCTTCGCGAAATAGAGGCCTATACCGGCGGCCGCGAGCAGCGTCGCGACGACGAAGATCGCAGTCAGCGGCAGGCGCCGGCCCCGGATGCGCCGCTCGTCGCGGTCGGGCGCCACCTGGGCGCCGTTGCCGACCGGAGCGCCTGGCGAATCGTCGAGCGCCGGCGCATTGGGAAGCGCTGCCTCATCCGGCATGATGTCGGGAACGACAGGCAGCACGCGCGAGCGCGGCTGATCGGAAGCGTCGGGCTGAACCGGCCCATCCACCGTGATGGCGGGCGACGGTGCCGCCTGCGTCGGCGGCTGCGGCGCGTCGACCGAAGGCGCGGCGGATGCGGCCGGAGCCTCGACATCGGGCGCCGGCGCGCCGTTGCCGGCGGTCGCGACATTTTCGGGCGGCAGGGTCACGTCCGGGACGGCCGGCAGGAATTCGGATTCGATCTCGGCGATCTTGGCCTGCACCGCCTTGCGGCGGCTTATGGCGGTCTCGACCGTGATGTTGGGATTGGCCTGCAGTACGCGGTCGAGCGCGGCAAAGGCGGATCGATAGACCCTCTCGCGAAACGCCCTGTCCTCGGCATTGCCTTTCTCGAAGGCATTGCGGATCGCTTTCTCGATGGCGTCCAAGCGAGCTCCCTCTCAGCATTCGCCCCCTGATCGTTAGCCGCGGCCGACCAAGCAATCAACGGGCGGGTGGCTGCCTTGCCGGCGCACCTCAAGCCATTTCGGCATTTTTTGCTTGATAATCAACCATTTTTCGTCGGCTCGGCCGGATCGAGCCACAGCTGACGGCGGCGCGGCACGATCGAATGGCCTAGCGTGGCCGCGGGCAGCGTGTCGCCCCTTGCGCGGCGGTCGCGGACAGGAATTGCCGACCGCAAGGCCGGAATTCACCGCCAGCCATCTTGAATTAGCGGCCGGTTGAGTCTATCACCCAGCCCATTCTGGAAGCGCACCGCTTCCCGGGCCGCTTTAGCTCAGTTGGTAGAGCACATCATTCGTAATGATGGGGTCGCGTGTTCGAGTCACGCAAGCGGCACCAGTTTTCCTCGCCTTCCCGGCCCTGCACCACGTCATCAAAGCATCACGGCTATTGTCGGGAATCGTCGTTGGTGGGAAACTCCCTTTGTCAGCATGGGAGGTCGAAATGCCCAATAGTTTCAAGACCGGAGACGTCGTCAAGCTGAAGTCCGGAGGCCCGCAGATGACCGTCAGCGACGGGGCCGCCTCGGGCACTTATTTGTGCCACTGGTTCAACCGCGAAGGCGATGTCTGGATCCCGCAACATGCCGGCTTCAAGCCGGACCAGTTGGTGGTGATCGACCAGCCAAAGTAAGTCGCAGAGATATGAAGTCCCGACCCGGCTGCGCCGGATAGGGCGTTATATCGAGAGACAACCGACGGATTTCGTTCATGACCGCGTTCAACGGTTGAAGCGTGGCCGCCAATGGTCGTGCGCAACCGGAGACGAGAGCATGATCCGCCGTTCGATATTCGCCGTTGGACTTGGCTTGCTGACCGCCAGTGCGGCGGTCGCCCAGACGACGACGCCCATCCCTGCCCCCGCGCCGGCTCCGGCGGAACCGACCACCCCGGCCACCAAGTCCGGCACGACGCTGGAACAGTTCGAGGCGCGCCGGGAAAAGGCCTTCATGCGGGCCGACACCGACAATGACGGCAAGGTGAGCCTCGCCGAGTGGACCGCCTTCCAGACCGAGCGCAAGGCCAAGGGCGATCCGGCCAAATCCTTCGCCCGCATGGACACCAATAAGGACGGTTTCGTCGACAGGGCCGAACTCGACGCTTTCCTCGCCAAACGCTTCGCCAAACTCGACAAGAACGGCGACGGCGTGCTCAGCGCCGACGAGCGGCCAGGCCACAAAACCGCTCCCAATGAGGAGCAATGACCACGAGGCTATGCCGCGCAATGACACAATTGAGCGCCCCTGTTGATGGGCGCCGATACCGACGAGGAACTGGTACGCCGCATCGGCGCCGGCGACCCCGCCGCCGTGCAGGCGATGGTGGCGCGCAAGCTGCCGCGCATCCTGGCTTTGGCCAGCCGCATGCTCGGCGACGCGGCCGAGGCCGAGGATGTCGCGCAAGAAACCTTCATGCGCATCTGGCGCCATGCCTCGGGCTGGCGCCAGGAGCGCGCGCGTTTCGACACCTGGGTCCACCGCGTGGCCTTGAACCTCTGCTACGACCGGCTGCGGCGGCGCCGCGAATGGACGACGGACGAACTGCCGGAGGTAGCCGATGAGGCGCCGCTTCCCGATGCCGTGCCGGGCGACGACGAGCGGCGGGTCAGCCAGGCGCTGCAGCGCATCGCACCGCGCCAGCGCGAGGCGATCGTGCTGGTGTATTATCAGGACCTGTCCAACATCGAGGCGGCCAGCGCCATGCAGGTCAGCGTCGATGCGCTGGAAAGCCTGCTTGCGCGGGGTCGTCGCGCGCTGCAGGCGATGCTCGTCGGAGACGATGGCGATGACTGAGACCGTGAGGAATTTGCCGGTTTTGCGGGACGCAGCGTGGGGGGCCACGCGAAAAAAGTGGAAGGGGGAACGAAATGGCTGACGAGAAAATGCCGTTGGATAGAAGGCGCTTCGCCGCGCTGGCGGACGCCTATGGCAGCGCCTTGCACCGCTGGCCCCAGGCCGAACAGGCCGGAGCGCTGGTGTTTGCCGAGACCGAGGAAGGCCGAACCATTCTGCGGCGTGCCGGCGGGCTCGACGCCATGCTCGACCGGCACCCTGTCGAGGTGGCGAGCCCGGGGCTTTATGGCGCGATCGTTGCCAGGGCGACGCCGGAAGTCAGGCAAAGGCGGCGCCAGCGGCTGTGGTGGCTGGGTTTCGGGCTGGCCGGCGTCGGCCTTGCGGGCGCGGTAGCCGGGCTGGCGCTGGTGACCGTGGTCAACCCGGACATTCCTTCCGACCATTATGTGATGGACGCGAACGCGACGTCGTTCGGCGATGCCGGTCCCGACGCCGACCAGGCCGAGGAGGACCTATGAACCCCCGTCTCGTCGCGGCATCCCTCGTGCTCAACGTCTTTCTGATCGGCGTGGTGGCCGGTGGCACCGGCTGGCTGATCGGCAAGTCCAATCCGGGGGGTTATTCGCTGGAATCGGCCGGCGGCAGGCTGCCGGCCGCGGACCGCAAGGTATTCCGCCAGGCGTTGCGCGAGGTACGCCGAGACTCGCGGGACGTGATCCTCGACGGCCAGGCCGCGCGGCGCGAGGCGGCCAACCTTCTGCAGCAGCCGACGCTCGATACCGCAGCCCTTGCGGCGGCGCTCGGGCGGGCCCGCAATGCCGACGTCACCGTGCGGGCGCGGCTGGAACAGCGCATCGTCGAGTTTGCCGCATCGGCCTCGCTGGAGGACCGTCAGCTGCTGGCGGACGCCCTGTCGCGGCGCGCCGGCAGGCAGCCGCCGCCTGCAAAAAAATCGCCATAGGCAGCGACGGAAAGGGCGAGTCCGCCCCGTTCAAGGGAAAGAGGGACAGGCCTGGTCCGCAAGTTGCGGGTCAGGTTCTCTTCAACCTCGAACCATTCGGGAGTTTCCCATGAACAGTCTGACGAAATATTCGGTTGCGGCTGCCCTTGCCGTTGGCGGGACGGTCGCGGCAAGTGCCGCTTCGGCCATGCCGATCGCCCCGGTCACCGCGCCGGCAATGATCGAACATGTCGCCTGGGGCTGCGGTCCGGGCTGGCATCCCAATTACTGGGGCCGCTGCGTTCCCTACCGCCGCGTGGTCTATCCGGGCTATTATTACTGGGGCGGACCGAGCGTCTATATCGGCCCGGTCTGGCACCATCCGTACCATCGCTGGCACCATTGGCGCCGCTGGTAAGAGCCACCTCATGATGCCGGTGCTGCGGCCGGCATCACGAGACCATCGAACCAATTGGATATGCCAGCCGGCGCGCGCCGGCTGACGAGATGGAGGCTGGATTGGCCTTGTCCGTTTCAAATTCCGTGGCGCCGGATCCGGCCCTGGTCGCGCTCAACCGCTTCGGACTCAGCGCGAAGCCCGGTGACGAGCTGAGCAAGATCGCCGCCGATCCGCGTGGCTATCTCAAGGCTGAGCTCAGGCAGCAGGATATCGCGCTCATTCCTCCCGACGACCCGAGGAATGCCGGGCTGCTGGACAGCACCGCGGCGATCCAGGCCAGCATGGCGGCAGCCATGGAGCGCAAGACGGCGCGGGAGGCCGCGGCCGCCATGCAGCCGACCGCAATGGACAACCCAACCGACCCGCCCCAAGCCAAAGTCGACACCAAAGCCAAACCCGCCGTGCCGCGCGTCGAGGCCGATATCTATCGCGACGAAGCGCAGGCCCGCTTCGACAAGGCGCTGGCGGCGACGCCCGGTTTCGTGGAGCGGCTGGTCGGCTTCTGGTCTAACCATTTCTGCGTTTCCGTCGCCAAGGCGCCAGTCGTGCGGGCAAGCGCAGGCGCCTTCGAGCGGGAAGCGATCCGTCCCTTCGTGCTCGGCCGTTTCGCCGACATGCTACTGGCGGTCGAGCATCACCCGGCGATGCTTTTCTATCTCGACAACCAGCAGTCGATCGGGCCGGACTCGCGCGCCGGCAAAAGGCGCGGCCGCGGCCTCAACGAGAACCTCGCCCGCGAGATCATGGAACTGCATACGCTCGGCGTCGGCAGCGGTTACAGCCAGGCCGACGTGACCAGCTTCGCCGGCATGCTGACCGGCTGGACGATGGCCGGCCGCGAGGGCCGCCTGGGCGAGCCCGGCAGTTTCGTCTTCAACGCCAATGCGCATCAGCCGGGCAAGGCGGTGCTGCTCGGCAAGACCTATCCGGACGGCGGCATGGGCCAGGCGGAAGCGGCGCTCAACGACATCGCCCGCCAACCGGCGACCGCACAGCATATCGCCGCCAAGCTTGCCCGCCATTTCATCGCGGACGATCCACCGCCGGCCGCGGTCGCCCGCCTCGCCGGGGTCTTCGCCAAGACGGGTGGCGACTTGCGGGCAATGGCGGTGACGCTGATCGACATGCCGGAAGCCTGGTCGGCGCCTTTGGCCAAACTGCGCTCACCGCTCGACTTTGTCGTTGCGCTACGGCGCGCGGTCGGTGCGTCCGCCGGCAACGAGCCGCAGCGGACGCTTCGCTGGCTGAAGGCGCTCGGCCAGCCGCTCTGGGAGCCGCCCGGGCCGAACGGCTTTGCGGATGCGACCGACGCCTGGGCATCCGCAGAAGGCCTGAAGACGCGGCTCGACATCGCCTGGCAGGCGGCGAAACAGGCCGACACCATCGGCAACCCCAACGAGATGCTGGCATCGCTGATCGGCACGTCCGTGTCGGACGAGACGAAGCAGGCGATTTCACGCGCCGAATCCAAGCAGCAGGGGCTGGCGCTGCTGCTGATGGCGCCCGAGTTCCAGCGCCGGTGAACGGCAAGGAGATGCAGCCATGAGCCTTTTGTGCGAAACCCCAAACCCGTCCCGCCGCGCCGTGCTGATGACCGGCGGAGCATTGTTCGCCTGGGCCTTCCTGCCGCGTTTCGCCCGCGCGGCCGACAATCGCGACCCGCGCCTGATCGTCATCGTGCTGCGCGGCGCGCTGGACGGGCTGTCGACGGTCGGGCCGGTCGGCGATCCGGACTATGCCGGCCTGCATGGCGACATCGCGCTTTCGCTCTCAGGCGCCAACGCGGCATTGCCGCTCGACGGCTTCTTCGCCGTCAACCCGGCAATGCCGGTGTTTGCGCGTCTGTTCAAGGCGGGCCAGGCGGCTGTCGTGCATGCGGCGGCGACCGGCTATCGCGACCGCTCGCATTTCGACGGCCAGGACGTGCTGGAAAGCGGCCTGCCTGGACCGGGCAATGTCGGCACCGGCTGGCTCAACCGGGCTTTGGCCAGCCTGCCCGCCGGCGACAGGATCGCCAAGGCGGGCGGGCTTGCGGTCGGGCCGTCGACGCCGCTGGTGATCCGCGGCGCCGCCCCCGTGCTCGGCTGGGCGCCGCAGGCCCTGCCGACGCCCGGCGACGCCTTGGCGGAGCGTGTGCTCGACCTCTACAACCATCGCGACCCGGTGCTGGCGGCGGCGCTGCAGAAAGGCCTCGACGCCGACCGGATGGCAATGGGCGACGCGCTCGACGGCAAGACGATGAAGCCGAAGGGCGGCCTCGACAATGCCGCCGGCATGCGGCAGTCGGCGCAGGGCGCGGCGCGGCTGATGGCGGCGGATGACGGGCCGCGCATCGCGGCGCTGGCCTTCGACGGCTGGGACACGCATGTCAACGAAGGCGGCGCCACCGGCCGGCTCGCCAATCTGCTCGGCGGCCTCGACGGCGCCTTCGAGGAATTCGAGCAAGGCCTCGGCGAGCGCTGGAAGGACACGGCTGTCGTCGCCATCACCGAGTTCGGCCGCACGGCGCGCATCAACGGCACGATCGGCACCGACCACGGCACCGGCACCGTGGTGCTGCTCGCCGGCGGCGCGATCAAGGGTGGCCGCGTGATCGCCGACTGGCCGGGGCTGAAGCCGGCCCAGCTCTACGAACAGCGCGACCTGGCGCCGACCAGCGATGTGCGCGGCGTGCTGAAGGGCCTGCTTGCCGACCAGTTCGGGCTTTCGCCCGCGGTGCTCGGCGACAAGGTGTTTCCGGAGTCTGCCGCGGTGACGCCGATGCGGGATCTAGTGGCGTGAACAAAAACGCCCGCGCCGTTTCCGGGGCGGGCGTTCTCGACCCTCTCGGAAGCGACCATCAGCTCCAAAAACCGGGGTGCCAGCGGCCGTGATACCAGAAGCCGGGGTGCCAATGGCGTACATGCATCGGGCGGATGATCACCCGGCCGTTCGGCACGCATCTGCCCCAGCGGTTCATGTGCCAGCCGGGACCGCAGCGCCAGCCGACGGTCTCGACCGGCAGCGGTGAAGCGCTCGGCTTGGCCATCGGCATGGCCTGCGAGTCGGCGCCGGACAGCATCAAGGTGCCGGCAGCCAAGGCGATAGGCAGAAAATGTCTTGTGAACATGCGTTGTCTCCGTGATTCATCCCTACCGCGGTGAAACGGACGGTACGGCCGCAATCCGTCGGAGCGCGGCCGATCACATTTTCGTTAGACCAGTTCGGCGTTCCCGCCACGTAGCAGTTCGGCAGGCAACGCCGCGCGGTTCGGATCTCCACGCCTGCCGACGCCGCGCCAAGCCCCAGCCTTTGCCTCATATCGAATTGATCATATCAATGAGCCGGGATGTGTCCTGCGCTAGCGTTGACGAGAACCGGAGATTCTTTAGGCCGAAGGCCAGATGGGAGATCATAGCGATGATGATCCGTACGCTCTCTACCTTGGAATGCACGAAACTGCTGGCAGCCAACCGCACTGGCCACCTGGCATGCGCGAAGGACGGACAACCCTATGTCGTGCCATTCCACTATGCCTATGCCGATAGTCACCTCTATGCGTTCTCCTTGCTGGGCAAGAAGATCGACTGGATGCGGGCCAATCCCCTGGTGTGCGCCCAGGTGCAAGAACACACGCAGGGGCGCGGATGGAGAAGCGTGATCGTCGAGGGCCGTTATGAGGAACTGCCGGACCGGGTCGGCCACAAGATCCAGCGCGACCATGCATGGGCGATGCTGAGCAAACATACGGACTGGTGGGAGCCCGGCGCGCTCAAGCCTGTCACGCCTCCCATCTCGGACAGCCTGCCGCATGTCTTTTTCCGGATCCTCGTCGAGCAGGTCTCGGGACGGGAGGCGACGGAATAGGCTGCGGCGACAGTTCGACGTCTATTAAGCCGGGCTATCGCCAAGCGTCGCCACAGTCTTCAGCGCGCCGTCGAGCATGTCGCCCTTTTCGTCCTTCAACGCCGCTTCGCGCAGGCGGCGGATCCAGTCGGCGGCGTCTTCGCGGCCCTTGAGCATGGGCAGTGCCGACAGCACGCGGTCGAATTTCGACCGGGCGCGGGCATGGGTGTCGCTGTAGCCCTTGATCAGCCGGCGGCAGTTGAGGATTTCAGTGGCCAAAGCGTAGTCTTCGCGGGCGTGGGCGAGCGCAAGCTCATACCAGCGCTCCAGATGCTCCATCTCGACCCTGTGGCGCAGCAGGCGGCGGCGCCAGCGGCGCA
>FTCZ01000022.1_pt1 | contig 11145 bp, 8 predicted proteins | sample 1658871 | NCBI WGS metagenome assembly FTCZ01 (sample SAMEA3914864, study PRJEB12502) | metagenome | biome: forest; material: soil | place: USA | collected 2012-03-12 | depth 0.3 m
AAATCAAGGACACCCGCGCCCAGCTTGACCGGCATGAAGAAGAGAGCCTCACCTCGCTCCGGGCCCGGCTCGTTTCTCTTCGGGAAGAAAGCGATGTTGTTTCGCGCGCCCTGCGCGATGGAGAAGGCCGCGCCGCCGAAGCTTGGCGCAAAGCACTTGAGGAGCTGGAAGACGAGCAGCGCGAAGTCGCCCTTGCCATCGCCCGCACACAAGACGCCTCCATCGGCGCTTTGCGAGGCTGCCTCGACGCAATAAAGACTGATGCCGCGCAGCTGGACGACACCATTGCCGCCCGCCGCGAGCGCCTCGCCGCCGAATTGGATGAGCGGCAGACTCGCCAATCCGAGCACGAGCGCGCTGCTGTCGCTCGAATCGAGAGCATGCTTGGCGAACTCGACATGGGTATCGCTGAAAGGCTGGAACGCCACCGCCTTCAGGCCGCAACGCTTGGCGAACGCGCTGGGGCCATCACGGCCGAACTGGATCGCTATCAGGCCCGCCTCGATGCCATCGCCTCCAGCAGCGAGAGCGTCGAAGGCCGCCTGGCCTCCAGCCTTTCCTCGCTTACGGAACGGCTCACCGCCGCCCGCGCAACCTTGACGGCGACCGATGGCGACGTGGACAAGCTCACCGAAAGCAGTGTTCGCCTGCTCGAACTGATCCAGGGCAGTGCGCGTTACGCCCACCACGATCTGCCAGAATCGCTTGCGGTGTCCGAAGATCGGCTCAATCGCCTGCAAACGGCAATCGCCACGCTACTGGAAGCGCTGCGGGATTCTAACGGCAACAGCACAGCGCTTGCCGGCACTGTCGAAGCTTCGGGAGCCAGCCTCAAGGCCCTTGCAACCGAACTTTCCGAGGCGCAGTCCGATTTGGCGCAGAGCGGCCAGGCCCATGCCAAACTGCTCGACGAACTGCGTCAGTCGATTTCCGCCATTGAGATCGCAACCGGCGATGCCGCTGGAAAAGCGCAGGGCGAATTGCGCGATGCGATCGCAGCGCTCCAAGGAGCGCTAACCGATTCCGTCAGCTCCATCGAAACCGAAAGTGCCGAGCGCATCGCCCAGATTGCCCAAGACCTTGGCTCGGAAAGCGCTCAGGCTATCGACAAGGCGATGCGGCAGCGTGTGGCCGAAGTCACCGGCCAACTGGACCAGGCCGTCGCGCACGCCTCAGGCGCGACGCGCGAAGCGACGATCCAACTGCGCGATCAGCTTGGCAAAGTCGATGAACTGGTCGGCAATCTTGAAAATCGCGTCGCCCACGCGCGTGAACGTGCGGAAGAGCAGGTGGACAACGACTTCGCCCGCCGCGTCGCGCTCATCACAGAATCGCTCAATTCAAACGCGATCGACATTGCGACATCGCTTTCGGCCGATGTCTCGGACACTTCATGGGCATCTTACTTGCGCGGCGACCGTGGGATTTTCACCCGCCGCGCTGTCGCCCTTCTGGATGCAAGCGAAGTGAAGTCTATCCAGCAGCTCTTCGAGCGCGACGACGCATTCCGCGAGCATGTCAGTCGCTACATCCACGATTTCGAAGCCATCCTGCGCCAGATACTCTCGACGCGCGACGGCAACGCCCTAGGCGTCACCCTACTCTCGTCCGACATGGGCAAGCTCTACGTGGCCTTGGCGCAAGGCATCGAACGGCTCCGCAGCTGACCTGAAACACAAAAAAGGCGAGGGCCCTAGGATCCTCGCCTTTTTTGTAAGGTCATCTTCAAGCGGATCAGTAACCGAGGTCTTTGACCGGCGGCTTTCCGAAGAAATTCAGGTCGTCCACCGTTACCCATTGCTGGGCATAGTTCACATAGTAGAGACCGAACAACACGACCGCGAGGATCGTGGCCCGCTTTGCGATCAGCTTGGGGCGAAAGTTCACCGGCGCGCTGGTCGCATGCCCTTTTTCGATCTCGTAGCCTTCCACTTCGTCAGGCGTGCGCAAGCCGAAAGGCATAACCAGGAACGCGCTCAAGACCCAGAACAGGCCATAAATCGCCACCATCGAAGTCCACTGCATGGCCATGCTTTAATCCTCCAGCAGCAATACCTGCACTTGCGGCTTCTTGCCGGACCATCGCGTCGCCGCGCGGCGCGCCGCCAGACGGGCAGCCTCTACACGAACCTCGCGATCTGACTTTTTCGCACGGCCCAGCGCATCGGCCACGTCGCGTTGCGCTTCCTCGACGAACTTTGCATAGTCCTCGTCAAGCGGAAGCCCCACGGCCGCAACCTGCACATGTCCCTTGCGATCAGCCGCGACCGATACCACGCCGTTGTAGGAAATGCGGCGGCGCATCACCATGGCATCACCATCCGCAGGCGCGATGATGTCGCCGTCCAGGATCAGGCGCCCTGCCCGCACTTCGCCGAACTTACCCGGATGGCTGGGCGCCAGGCGGACGAGATCCCCGTTCTTCTGGAAGATCGCCTTAGGAATGCCACTGGCAAGACCAAGCCGAGCCTGTTCGCGCATGTGGCGAACCTCACCATGGACGGGCACGAGAATTTCCGGCCGCAGCCAGCCATAGAGGGCTTCAAGCTCCGGACGTCCGGGATGACCGGAGACATGGATCGGGCTCTGCCGATCGGTAACGATGACGATGCCCGCATCCGAAAGGCGGTTCTGAATCCGGCCGATCGGGATTTCGTTACCCGGGATCTGGCGGCTGGAAAACAGCACCACGTCACCGGCTTCGAGCTTGATCGGGTGATTGCCTTCCGAAATGCGGGCGAGAGCGGCGCGCGGCTCCCCCTGCCCGCCTGTACCGACAATCAGAACTTCACCCCGCGGAAGGTCCATCGCGGTCTCGAGGTCGATGAGTTCCGGCAGCTTCTCAAGATAACCGCTGGCCTGCGCCGCTTCGATGATACGGTCGAGCGAACGCCCGGCGACGCAGAGCTTGCGATTGGTCTTGCGCGCAACGTCGCCCAGCGTTTGCAGGCGCGCCACGTTGGAGGCGAAGGTCGTTACCAGCACCCGCTTGCCGCGATGCTTCTTCACTTCCTCCAGCAGCCCGCGATAGACTTCGCCCTCGGAACCCGACGCTTGTGGATTGAAAACATTGGTCGAATCGCAGACAAGGGCCAGCACGCCCTCGTCACCGATCGCAGTCAGTTCCTGCGAAGTTGCCGGCGTTCCGACTTGCGGCTCATCATCCAGCTTCCAGTCCCCGGTGTGGAAGATCTTGCCGTAAGGCGTGTCGATCAGCAGGGCATTGCCCTCCGCGATCGAATGCGCCAGCGGGACGTAGCGGATGCCGAACGGTCCAAGCTCGAACCGTTCGAGGTCTTCGACCACGATCAGTTCGATATCGTCCAGGATACCCGCCTCTTCCAGCTTTGCAGCGACGAGCCGCGCCGTGAACGGCGTGGCGTAGATCGGCACGTTCAGTTCCTGGGCAAAGTAAGGCACCGCACCGATATGATCTTCATGCGCGTGGGTCAGCACGATGCCCAGCAGGTTCTCCCGCTCATCCTCGATAAATTCGAGGTCGGCAAATACCAGATCGACGCCCGGATACTCGTTCATGCCGAAGGTCATGCCAAGATCGACCATCAGCCACTTGCCCTGGCAGCCATAGAGATTGACGTTCATGCCAATCTCGCCGGACCCACCCAGCGCACAAAACAGCAGTTCGTTACCCGGAATCACTTCTTGGCAGCCCTTTCGGCTAGAATAACAAGGCCTTCCAACGTCAAGTCGGCGTCGACGGCGTCAAAAATATCGGTCGCCTTATCGAACAATACGGCAAGGCCGCCCGTGGCGATGACTTTGGCGGGGCGGCCGATTTCCGCCCGCATACGGGCGATCAGCCCTTCCATCATACCTACATAGCCCCAGAAGACGCCGATCAGCATCTGATCCTCGGTATTGCGGCCGATCACCGATTTGGTTTCCGGCACGGCGATGGCGATGCGCGGCAGCTTCGCGGTGTTTCCAACCAGCGCGTCGAGCGACAGGTTGATGCCCGGCGCGATAATACCGCCCTTGTAGGCACCGTGATAGTCCACGACGTCGAACGTGGTCGCGGTGCCGAAGTCGACGACGATCAAATCGCCACCGTGACGTTCATGCGCGGCGATGGCGTTGACGGCGCGATCCGCGCCCAACGAACTGGGCTGATCGACATCGATATCGATCCCGTATTCCGCCTTCCCGCGCCCCGCAATCAGCGGTTCGACCTCGAAATAATGCCGGCAAAGAATTTCGAGATTATGCAGCGCGCGCGGCACCACGGTCGAGATGATGATAGTCTCGACACCCTTTGGGTCGACGCCACGGATCGCCAGCAATTGCATCAGCCAAACGGCATATTCGTCGCCCGTGCGGCGCGGATCGGTGGCGATACGCCAACGGCCGCGCAGTGTGCGGCCTTCGAAAAGCGCGAAAACGACATTGGTATTGCCGGCATCGATCGCGAGCAGCATGGAAATTCCTTCAGACCAGCGAGACATCGCCCGCGTGGATGACACGTAGGCCACCCTCGGCAAGACGCAAGCGCAGAGCGCCATCAGGGTCAAGCCCAGCGAAAGTTCCGGTGACTTGCCCTTCCCCGTCCAGCATGACTTTCAGTGCCGTTCCCAACGGATAGGCACCCTGCTGCCAAGCCGAAAGCGTGCCTGACAGCCCTTCACGTCGCCATTGCGCAAGACGTTCGACAAAGCGGGTATCAAGCACTTCCAGCACGCCCTGCGCGTCAATATCGGCTGCACCGGATGCCAGAATAGAGGTTGTCGCTCGATCGGAAAGTTCGGGTGCGGATACGACGTTAATGCCGATCCCAACGATCACATGATCGCCACAGCGTTCAAGCAGGATACCGCTGATCTTGGCGCCCTCAACCAGAACGTCGTTCGGCCACTTGAGCTGGACTGCGATGTCATGTGGAAGCAGCGATACTACCAGATCGCGAACGGCTAGCGCCGCTACGAATGCCAGCGTGTGTACGGGCGGGTCACCGGCGCGCAAGGCAACAACGGTGCTGGCGTAAAGATTGCCCGCGGGCGAAGACCAAGCCTTGCCCCGGCGGCCGCGCCCGGCGCTCTGTCGCACCGCGCGCAGCCAGAAGCCTTCGCCAATGCTCTCGCCGGCGCCGAGGCGCCGGACGAGATCCGCATTGGTCGAAGCAGTCTCTTCAACGACCTCTATCAAAGGCCGGCGAAGAGAGCCGAAGCGGCCGTGTCGGCCAGATGGCCCAGCCACTTGGTAAGGAAGAAGCCGAGCGGCGAGATCACCACGCACGAGCCGAACAGGATCAGCTTGTGCCAGATGTCGCTCTCACCCTTCACGACGTCAGCCGGTTCGTCGAAGTACATGATCTTGACGACCTTCAGGTAGTAGAATGCGCCGATCACCGAGGCTGCGAAGCCCAGTGCCGCGAGCGCAATCATGCCACCATCAACGGCTGCCTTGAAGACCAGGAACTTGCCCCAGAAACCGAACATCGGCGGAATACCGGCAAGGCTGAACATGATCATGGCAAGGCCCAGCGCCAGACCCGGACGGGTGCGCGAAAGACCGGCCATCTTGCTCAGATCCTCAACCTGGTTGCCGTTTTCATCAGTCAGCATCAGGATCATCGCGAAACCGCCGACCGACATCGCGACGTAGATCGCAAGGTAGAACAGCATGGCCGAGATGCCCTGCGGCGTGGCGACGGCAAGACCGACGAGCATGAAGCCGACGTTGTTGATCGAAGAATAGGCCATCAGTCGCTTGATGTTCGACTGGCGGATAGCGCCGAGAGCACCGACAACGATGGAGGCCAGCGCTGCGAAGACGATGATCTGCTGCCAAGCGTGAGCCTGTTCGCCGAACGCTTCGATAGCGACACGCATGGTCAGCGCCATCGCCGCGACCTTGGGGGCCGTTGCGAACAGCGTGGTCACCGGGGTCGGCGCGCCTTCGTAAACGTCCGGCGTCCACATGTGGAACGGCACCGCGCTGATCTTGAAGGCAAGACCGGCGAACACGAAGACCAGGCCGAACAGCGCACCGGTTGAAAGGCCATGCGCCATCGAAGCACTGATACCGTCGAACGAGGTAGTGCCGGCGAAACCATAGGTCAGGCTCATGCCGTAGAGCAGGATGCCCGAAGCCAGCGCGCCCAGCACGAAGTACTTGAGGCCGGCTTCGGCCGAACGACCGTCGGTACGCAGGAACGCAGCCAGCACATAAGCGGCAAGCGAGTTCATTTCGAGACCGATATACAGCGTGATGAGGTTCGTTGCCGAAACCATCATGCTCATGCCGATCGTCGCCAGCAGGATGAGCACCGGATACTCGGCGCGCATCGCGTTGAAGCGATCGAAGAACTTCGGCGCGACGACCAGAGCGACGGCGGCCGAAATGTAGATCAGCACCTTGGCATAGGATGCAAAGGCATCGGCCTTGAACTGGCCGAAGAAGGCGTAAGTGTCCGCCCCCATCGCGCCGCCGCAAAGTGCGGGGGCGACCAGGAAGCCGGCGGCGACGAGCGCCGCCACGGCGAGAACGGAGATCAGCTTGGCGGCCTTGTCGCCACCCCAGGCGGCGACAAGGAGCAAGACGAGACTTGCGATGCTAAGCGTTTCTTCCGGCGCGATCAGGCGCAGCGACTGTGACCAGTCCATCAGTGTGCCCCCTCATGCGCAGTGGCTTCTTCGTGCGCAGGCTTTTCCTTGCCGATTGCCAACTTGGCGTCTCCTTCCGGCTTTGCGCGAGCGAGCCGGGCGTCGAGCGCGGCAATGTCTGCGCGCATCGGAGCAATGAAGCTCTCAGGATAAACGCCCATCCACAGCACCGCGAGGCCAAGCGCACCGACCATGATCAGTTCGCGAGCGTCGAGGTCGGCCATGGCGGCGGCATCGGCATTCTTCTGGTCGCCAAAGGCAACCCGGCGATAGAGGTAGAGCATGTAGGCAGCGCCCAGGATAATGCCGGTGGTGCAGATCAGCGCCGTCCAGCTCGATGCCTGGTAGATGCCGCCAAGGCTCAGGAATTCGCCGACGAAACCGCTGGTGCCCGGAAGGCCGATCGAGGCCATCGTGAAGAGCAGGAAGAACAGCGCGTAACGCGGCATGTTGATGGCGAGGCCGCCGTAACGGGCGATCTCACGGGTGTGCAGGCGATCGTAGATGATGCCGACGCAAAGGAACAGCGCGCCCGAAACGAGGCCGTGGCTGAGCATGACCAGCATCGAGCCTTCAAGGCCCTGCGGATTGAAGGCGAAGAGACCGATGGTCACGATCGCCATGTGAGCGACCGACGAGTAGGCAATCAGCTTCTTCATATCGTCCTGCACCAGCGCGATGAGCGAGGTGATGACGACGGCGGCCATCGACAGACCCCACACCAGCGGTGCGAAGTAGGCCGAAGCTTCGGGGAACATCGGCAGCGAGAAGCGGATGAAGCCGTAGCCACCCATCTTCAGCAGCACGCCGGCCAGGATCACCGAACCTGCGGTCGGCGCCTGAACGTGCGCCGCCGGAAGCCAGGTGGGAACCGGCCACATCGGCATCTTCACCGCGAAGCTGGCGAAGAAGGCGAGCCAGAGCCAGGTCTGAACCTTCGGATCGAAGTCGTAGTTCATCAGCGCGGGAACCGAGGTCGTGCCGGCAGTGTGGACCATCCACAGCATCGCCACGAGCATCAGTACCGAGCCGAGCAGCGTGTAGAGGAAGAACTTGTACGAGGCGTAGATACGGTCTGCGCCACCCCAGATGCCGATGATCAGGTACATCGGGATCAGGCCTGCTTCGAAGAACATGTAGAACAGGAAGATGTCCTGAGCCACGAACACGCCGATCATCAGCGTTTCAACGAGCAGGAAGGCGGCCATGTATTCGCCGACGCGCTTCTCGATCGAATTCCAGCTCGCGCCGATGCAGATCGGCATGAGGAACACAGAAAGCATGATCAGAAGAAGGGCGATACCGTCGATGCCGAGGGCGTAGGAGAAGCCCGAGAACAGCTCATGCCGTTCCGTGAACTGCCACTGCGCTCCGCCGACGTCGAAGTTCATCCAGAGGACGATGCCAAGTGCAAGGTCGACGAGGGTGGCGAGAAGCGCCACCACTCGGGCCGATTTGGCATCAAGGTAAAGACAAGCCAGCGCCGCCGCGAGCGGCACCAGCAACATCAGACTGAGGATCGGAAAACCACTCATCATCTTATCCCGCGATCACCCAGCTGATGGCGGCAACGACGCCGATCAGCATGACAAGAGCGTAGCTGTACAGATAGCCCGACTGGACCTTCTGCGCGTAAGTCGAACCCCTGGCGACGACCCAGGCCGCACCGTCGGGACCGAACTTGTCGATCACGCCGATATCCAGGACCTTCCAGAACACATTGCCGAGCCAGAAAGCGGGACGGACAAAGATGTTGTTGTAGAGTTCGTCGAACATCCACTTGCGGTACACGAAGGTGTAAACCGGCCCGAGCTGTTCGGCGACTGCCTTGGGGAACGAGAGGTTCTTGATATAGCCGTACCATGCGGTCAGCAGACCCAGCGCCATCACCGTGAATGGAGCCCACTTCACCCAGGTCGGCACGCCGTGCATCGCGTGGATCAGGTGTTCGTGGAAGACCAGAGCGCCCTTCCAGAACTCACCCTCTCCTTCGGAGACGAAGGCATGCTGGAAGATGAAGCCGGCGAAGATCGCACCCATTGAAAGGATGATCAGCGGCAGCAGCATGACCAGCGGGCTTTCGTGCGGGTGGTAACCACCCGTGCCGTCGCCATGCTGCGTATAGTCGGGACCACGCGAACCGAGTTCTTCGCTCGCATGCGAGTCTTCGTCTTCGGCATGATCGTCATGGCCGTGCCCATCATGAGCATGGTCGTCGTGACCGTGGCCGTGTGCGTCATGAACCGCGTGCTGAATATGCTCCGACTGGATCCAGCGCGGCTTGCCGAAGAAGGTCAAGAAGACCAGGCGCCACGAATAGAAGCTTGTCATGAGAGCGGCAGCGATACCCATCCAGAAGGCGAAACCGCCAACCTGGGTGCCCGAACCGAAGGCCGCTTCAAGGATTGCGTCCTTGGAGTGGAAGCCTGCGAAGCCTGCGAAGCCCGCGATACCAACGCCGGTGATGGCCAGCGTACCCGCCGTCATCGCCCAGAAGGTGATCGGAATGTGCTTACGCAGCGCGCCGTAGTAACGCATGTCCTGCTCGTGGTGCATCGAATGGATGACCGAGCCGGCACCAAGGAACAGCAGCGCCTTGAAGAAAGCGTGCGTGAACAGGTGGAACATGGCCGCGCCGTAAGCGCCGACGCCAGCGGCGAAGAACATGTAACCGAGCTGCGAGCAGGTCGAATACGCGATCACGCGCTTGATGTCCCACTGGGTGCAGCCGACGGTGGCGGCGAAGAAGCAGGTGCAGGCGCCGACGAAGGCGACGACGTGCATCGCGGTCTCGCTGGTCTCGAACATCGGCGAGAGGCGGCAGACCATGAAGACGCCGGCGGTGACCATGGTGGCCGCGTGGATCAGCGCCGACACGGGGGTCGGGCCTTCCATCGCGTCCGGAAGCCAGGTGTGTAGGCCGAGCTGCGCCGACTTACCCATCGCGCCGATGAACAGCAGGATGCAGATCACCGTCATGGTGTCGAAGCGGTAGCCGAGGAAGCCGATCGTCGCGCCAGCCATGCCGGGCGCGGCATGCAGGATCTCAGGGATCGAGACCGTACCGAACACCAGATAGGTAGCGAAGATGCCGAGCATGAAGCCAAGGTCACCGACGCGGTTGACCACGAAGGCCTTGATCGCGGCGGCACCGGCCGAAGGCTTACGGAACCAGAAGCCGATCAGGAGGTACGAGGCAAGGCCCACGCCTTCCCAACCGAAGAACATCTGCACCAGGTTGTCCGCCGTCACCAGCATGAGCATGGCGAAGGTGAACAGCGACAGGTACGCGAAGAAGCGCGGCTGATCCGGCTCCTCGCTCATGTAACCCCACGAATAGAGGTGCACGAGCGCGGAAACCGACGTGATGACCACCAGCATGACGGCGGTCAGCGTGTCGACACGCAGCGCCCAGTCGAAGGTCATGGCGCCAGACTGGACCCACTTGAGGACCGGAACGACGCTGGCTTCGGCGTGGCCGCCGAGGAACTGAAGGAAGATCGGCCACGACAGGATGCACGATACGAAGAGCGCACCGGTCGTGAGGACCTTGGCCGGTACATTGCCGAGCTGTTTATTGCCCAGCCCGGCAATGATCGCTGCCAATAATGGCAGGAAGACGATGATCAGGATCGACTGCAAGGCCTTATCCCTTCATCCGGTTGACGTCGTCGACGGCGATGGTGCCGCGGCCACGGAAGTAGATCACGAGGATTGCAAGCCCCACTGCAGCCTCGCCGGCGGCGACCGTAAGCACGAACATCGCGAAGATCTGACCCGTAAGGTCGTGCAAGGCCGCGCTGAACGCGACGAGGTTAAGGTTGACCGCAAGCAGGATCAGTTCGATCGCCATGAGCAGAACGATGACGTTCTTGCGGTTGAGGAAGATGCCGAGGACGCCGAGCACGAAAAGGATCGAGCTCACGACCACGTAATGTTCGATGCCGATCACAGCTGGACCCCCTTGCCCACTTCGGGCTTGACGTTGACGGTCGCTTCGTCGGGACGACGGGCGATCTGCTTGCTGATCTTCTGGCCGCGCGTGTCGCCACGCTTGCGATGGGTCAGCACGATGGCGCCGATCATGGCAACGAGCAGGATCAGGCCCGCAGCTTCGAACAGGAACAGATAGCGGCTGTACATCAGCGCGCCGATCGCTTCGATGTTCGTCGTGCCGGCAGGTGCAGCGTTTGTGCCGTCAGGTGTGCCCGGAACGAGCCCGCCGGACTTGTAAGCACCGATGCCGAGCACCATTTCCGCCAGCAGGACGACCGCGACAAGCAGGCCGAGCGGGAAGTTCTTGACAAACCCGGCCCGCAGCTCGGCGAAATCGATGTCGAGCATCATGACGACGAAGAGGAACAGCACCGCGACGGCACCGACGTAGACGATGACGAGCAGCATGGCGATGAACTCGGCGCCGGTGAGCACCATGAGCCCGGCGGCGTTGAAGAACGCCAGGATCAGGAACAGCACCGAATGAACCGGGTTGCGCGAGAGGATCGTCGCAGCGGCCGACGCGATG
>FTCZ01003867.1_pt1 | contig 11135 bp, 7 predicted proteins | sample 1658871 | NCBI WGS metagenome assembly FTCZ01 (sample SAMEA3914864, study PRJEB12502) | metagenome | biome: forest; material: soil | place: USA | collected 2012-03-12 | depth 0.3 m
ACGAACTGAAGCAGCGCCGTCACGCCCAGCGCGAAAAGGATGCGCAGCGCGAGCGCCGCAATGATGCCGATCAGGATAACCTTGCGGCGGCTTTCCGCCGGCAGTCCGGCGGCGAGCGCGCCGACGACGATGGCGTTGTCGGCCGCGAGCATGACGTCGATGAGCACCACTTGTCCGAAGGCGGCGAGGGCGGAGGCAGAGCCGAGATGCGTAAGATCGGCGATGATCTGCTGGTACATGTCAGTCACGAACTCCGAAATGAAGTGCTGCTGCGGTGTGGCGCGGGAAGAGGCAGCAGGGACGAGTGCATTGTTCCGTCTCCGTCCCTGGCTAGACGACGAGGGGGAACGCCAGGACGGCTATGCCCACCATGGTCATCGCAAGCGCGACCAGAATGGCTGGTATCAGCGTGAAGCGCTGATGGTCGCCCAGCTCGACGCCGGCGAGGTTGATCAGGAGATAGGTGGAAGGCACCAGCGGGCTCAACAGATGAACCGGCGCACCCATCAGCGACGCGCGGGCGATCGCGATCGGCTCGACGCCGTAATGGCTGCCTGCCTCGGCCAGGATCGGCAGCATGCCGAAATAGAAGGCATCGTTGGAGATGAAGAAGGTGAAAGGCAGGCTCAGCACCGCTGTGATCGGCGCCATGTAAGGGCCGAGAACGGGGGGAATGAGGTGCACGACGTCCCGCGACATCGCCTCCACCATGCCCGTGCCGGAGAGGATGCCGGTGAAGATGCCGGCGGCGAAGATGATCGAGACGACCGCCAGCACGTTGCCGGCATGGGCGGCGACGCGCGCCTTCTGCTGGTCGATGGAGGGATAGTTGAAGATCATCGCGATCGAGAAGGCGATCATCATCAGCACCGGCAACGGCAGCACACCCCAGACGAGCAGCACCAGAAGTGCGATCACAAGCGCGCCGTTGAACCAGGCGAGATGTGGACGACGGGCTGCCGGATCGCTGGAAACGGTCAGACCATCGAAGCTTTCGGCTGCCGTCTCCAGCTTTACGGTGCCAAGGCGTGCGCGCTCCTTTCGGCCGAAATGGAAGCCGAGGAGCAGCAGCACACCGACACCCGCAATCATGCCAGGAATCAGCGGCAGGAAGAGCGCGGCGGCATCGACCTTGATGGCCGTCGCCGCGCGCGAGGTCGGGCCGCCCCAGGGCGTAAGGTTCATCACGCCGCTCGTCGTCATCAGGAGCGCGGTGAGATAGAGCCGGTTCATGTTGAGCCGCTTGTAGAGCGGCAGGAGGGCGGAGACGGCGATGATATAGGTGGTCGATCCGTCGCCATCGAGCGAGATCAGCGCGCACAGGACTACCGTACCCATGGCAATGCGCAGCGGATCGCCATGCACCAGGCGGATGAGGCCGCGTACCAGTGGGTCGAACAGCCCGGTGTCGGCCATGAGGCTGAAGAAAAGGATCGCGAAGAGCAACATCACGCCGGTTGGAGCGAGGCTCTTGATGCCGTCGATCATCATCGGGCCCAGTCCGGCAGCTTGTCCAGCGAGAAGGCCAAAGGCGACGGGGACCACGATCAGCGCCACGAGGGGCGTGAGCCGACGCGTCATGATCAGTGTCATGAAGCTGGCGACCATCAGAAAGCCGAGGAGGGAAAGCATGGATACGCCTCGTCAGGACCGGAGAAGAGGGCTGGTGCGCGCGCTCGCGGGCATCAGAAGGAGACCGCCGCGCGGACACTGACCGTTTGGCCGTCGTCAGCGCCTGTGAATGCGCCCGATCGATTGTCGGTGTGCCACTCGATGCCATTGAGCATCAGGCGGGTGAAATCGTTGAGATACCAGTTCGCGCCGATCGTGGCGGCCCAGCCGCGGCCGCCGGTCGCCACGTCGGTATAGTCCAGGCTCTCGTAGCGCGCGGTCAGCTCGATCGCCCCGGAGCCACCGTCGAAAAACGCCTTTTTGACATGAGGGTGGGTGAAATTGCCGGTGCGCGCATTGTAGGGCGGCTTCTCGCCGGTGAGATAATAACCGCCCGACACACTCCAGGCGCGGGACGTAAAGTCCGGCTGGCCCCGTAGTCGTGCGCCGCGCTGACCAGCTTCACCCATCAACCAGAGCGAGCCGACGAAACCGCCGAGCTCCGCGCCATAGCCGCGGTCGCCGGTTGCATCGACCAGGGGACCGGTCGAGACGCGCAGATTTCCGTTGAAGCGGCCGCCAATTTCGGAGTTGGCGGTAATCGTGCTGGTTGCAGCCGAGAGATCCTCGTTGAAGCCCCATAGGCCGACATGGATGATCACCTTGTCGGTCTTCACCGGATTCCAGTGGCCGCGCAGCTGAATGGTCCGACTGTTGCTCGCGGTGGTGCTGGAGCCGACATCGTTGCCCGTAGCCGCCAGCGACAAATGCCAGTTGCTGCCGTAGAGACGCCCCTGCAGGCCCACGCCGTAGAAGCCGCGCTGCGGAAGAATCGCCGTGCCGACCACGTTCCGTTGCAGGAACGGCGTCGAGTCAGTCCCGGTGCCACCTTCCATGCCACGGTCGTTGAAAAGATTGCCGATGCGGACGTCGTAGCTTTCGCGACCAAGCTCGCCGCGATAGCCCATATAGGCGGTGACGATCTTCACCTGGTTGTCGGCGAAGTCGCTTTCGAACTGATAAAAGGCGTGACTGCCGATGCCGCCTTCGATGCCCAGGCGAAGCGCCCGAGAGCCGGTGGTCGTGATGTTGCGCTGATCGTAGCGCGACCCGGTCGTCGTGGATGCATCCAGCAGTATCCGGCCGCGCAACTTGAAGGACCACGTGCCATCGGCGGAGCGCAGGATGGGAGCTCCCTGTCCCCATTCGGCGGTGATGTCCGGCTTCTTGCTGCCGATCCGCGCGCGCAGCGTATCGTCGATACGTTTCTGCACTTCGGCCGGCGTCATGCTGGCGGAAGGAGTGGGGCGCACGCCATCCGGCAGGACGTGCGGCAGCGCGGGCGCGAGTTCGGTCTTGTGGTCGCCGCTCTGTTCCGCGGTGAGTTGGGCATGATCACCGTCTGACTTCGCCTGCGCCGCTTCCAGTCGGGCCAGCCGGGCGTTGAGGTCGGCGATCTGCGCGGCCTGTGCCTGGACGAGGGCTTCCAGCTCCTGTTGTGTGGTAGCCGGTGCGGGGGCGGGCAGGGCGAGCGCGGCGAGCGCACCAGCGCCTTCCAAGGCGATACGGAGGGGCATGGGACTCTCAGTTCTGCTTCTGAACCTTGGCCCAACGCCGCAGGAAATGTTGGTGCTTGATGGGATCGAGATTGGCGAGCAATTGCGGTCCGACCCGGATCGGCGCCGCGCCAGCGGGCGTCGGGCGCGAGATGGCTGCGCCAACATCGGGGCGAATGGGCGAGAGGCTTCTCTGCGCAAGCAGGGTCTGGCCGGGCCTGGACAAGAGATAGTCGAGGAAGAGTTTGGCGACGCTCGGGTGCGGCGCCTGCGCCGGGATCAAGCCGATCCGCGACATGGTGAGCGTGTAATCTGACGGGAAGATCACGCCGAGCTCGGGGGCGTGCCGGGCGCGTTCGAGCGCGTAGGAACCGATCACATTATAGGCGAGCACGAAATGCCCTGAGGCCACGCCGTCGATCATGTCTTCGGAACGGTTGGACAGCAGCGGCTTCGTCGCCGCGAGTGCGCCGAGCAAGCTCCATGTATCGAGGGTCGTCGCGAGATCCTGCTGCAGATAGAGATATCCCACTCCCGATCGCGCCGGATCGAACGTGGCGACGCGCCCCTGCAATCTGGCGCGCTCCCGCACGAGCCAGGCCGTCAGTGCCGCATGGGTGCGTGGCGCGCGCGCATCGGGCAACAGCTTGCGGTTGTAGGCGATCGCGATCGGTTCGGCGGTGATGCCATAGCCCTGGTTCTTCCAGACGGCCGCCGGCGGCAGGGCGGGCTTTTCCGGGCTGGCATAGGTCTGCGCATAACCATCGTTGATGAGCTTGATCTGCAGATCCATCGCCGAGGAGACCAGCAGGTCCGCCGATGGCTTGCGCGCGTCCGTCTCGCTCACGAAACGGCGGAACAGTTCGTTTGCCGGAAGATCGACGTAGACGAGGCGGATGCCCGGGTAGCGTCGGCGGAAACCATCGAGCACCGGAGCGGCCTCGGGGGTGTCGATGTTGCTGTAGACTGTCAACGTTCCCTCGCGCTCTGCCGAGGCGATCAGATCGTCATAGGATCGCGGATAGTTGGTTGGGCGAGGCGGCGGCACCGCGCTTGCGATGGCCGTTGCGGCCACCAATGCGGTCAATATCGTGATCAAGACTCTCATGCGCATATCCTCTCGCCTTCGCCTCTTCGTGCGCTTAGGCCCCGCATCGTTCGGCTAGGACGCCAAACTTTCATGAGCCTTTCATCCGGTAGGAGGTGTTACCGACGTGCGGATTCTGGTTGTGGAGGATGATCCGGCTCTCGCCCGCAGTCTTGTCGCGCTGCTGCGCGCCGGGGGGCATGCGGTCGATCATGTGCTGGATGGGCATGATGCGCTTTCGGTGCTGGGAACGGAGCCCTATGCCCTGATCATCCTCGATGTCGGCCTGCCCGATATCGACGGTTTTGAGGTACTGGCGCGGCTGCGTCGCGATGGCCACAAGTTGCCGGTTCTGATGCTGACCGCGCGTGACGCGCTCGACGATCGCGTGCGTGGCCTGGACCTCGGCGCCGATGATTATCTGCGCAAGCCCTTCGAGGCGGCCGAACTGGAGGCGAGGGTGCGGGCGCTGGCCCGGCGGCAGGTGGGCGATCCGCTGCCGACGATCACGGTCGGAACGCTCGTCATCCATCGTTCGACAGGAGTGGCCGAGGTGGCCGGCCGCGCTCTGGATCTCCGCCGACGGGAATGGTCCGTCCTCGAGGCACTGGCGTCGCGCGCGGGCCAGATCGTGCCGAGGGAACGCCTCACATCCGAAATTTTTGGCTTCGATGAGCCGGTCGGGCCGAACGCCATCGAGGTGCACGTCGCGCGCCTGCGCGCAAAGCTTGCTCCTGATGGCCCCGGAATCCGCGTGGTACGTGGCGTCGGCTATCTGCTGGAGAACCGCTAGGTGCCGCGCCAACCGCCGCGCCTGCGAACGCGTCTGGTTCTCACCATGTTGGTGCCGCTCCTAGCGGCGGCGATCGGATTGGGCGTCGCGGGGTATTGGCTGACCGGAAGCGTAGCCGAGCAGACCAACGACCGTGTGCTGGCGGGGGCACTCGGCGCCATCGCGGAGACGGTTGCCGTCGAGGATGGCGAAGTGACGCTCGATTTGCCGCCGGCCGCCTTCGGGATGCTGGAGAACAGCGAACGCGACAATGTCTATTACCGGATCGCGCGCGGCCGAGCGGTGCTGACGGGCTACGCGGATCTTCCGGCGACCGACCCGGACTCGCTCCGGCGTGACGAGGTGAGTTTCCGCTATGCGACGTATCGCGGGCGGGGAATCCGGATCGCTGCCACGGCACGGCGGCTGCCACGAATCGCGGAGCCGGTGCTCGTCGAGGTCGCGGAGACGCTCGACAACCGATCGAGCTTGCGACGCAAGCTGCTCCTCGGATTGCTCTTGGTGGAAGCCGTGCTTGTCGTGATCGCGGCGGCTCTGTTGGTGCCCGCCCTGCGCTGGAGCTTGCGGCCGCTGACCATCCTGCGCCGGGCGGTGGAGCGTCGCACCGGCGCCGGATCGCCCGATCTCTCACCGCTCGACACCGGCCCGATGCCGCAGGAGCTCATGCCTCTCGCCACCGCCTTTGACCGCCTGCTCGAACGGCTGGACGCCTCGACCTCGGGCGTCCGTCGCTTCACGGCCGACGCGTCGCACCAGATGCGTACGCCCCTGTCGGTGCTCAAGGTCCAGCTGGCGCTCGCCAAACGGGGGACCGAGGCGGATCGCCGGACCGCGCTCGACGAGATCGCGCTGGCCGTCAACCGGCTCGAGCGGCTACTGGTCCAACTCCTGGCGCTGGCGCGGGCGCAGGAAGAGGGCAGTGTGGCCTCGCCGGAGGAGGTCGACCTGCGGGAGGTCGCGACGACGGTCGTCTCACGCTGGATCGATCGCGCCCTGGAGCTTGACGTAGACATCCGCGTCGAGCCGGCCGAGGGGCAATTTCGGGTGCTGGGATACCGCACACTCATATTCGAGCTGATGAGCAACCTGTTGGACAACGCCATACGTTACAATCGGCCGGGCGGGGAGGTCGCGATCATTCTCGGCACGCGGAATCGGACGGTGCGACTGGTGGTCGAAGATACAGGTCCCGGCATTCCCGAAGCCGAGCGGCAGCGTGCCTTCGAGCGTTTCGTGCGGCTGAACCCGGAGGGCGACCAGGAAGGCAGCGGCCTCGGCCTGTCGATCGTGCGATCGATCGCGGCCCGGCTCGGCGCATCGCTGCGTCTGAGGAAGCGTCCCGGTGGGGGGCTGCGCGTGGAACTCGGCTTCGGCGTGCGCCACCTCTGAGCGAGACCGGGCATCTCACGATGAAATTCATTTCACTCGCCAACCGGCGATCCGGCCGTAATCATATTCTCCCGGCCTCCGGCATAATTCACGAGTTCTAGATCGGCGATGCGGCGACGCCCCGAACTATTCTATGGATGTAAAATGGCCCGTATCCTTGTCATCGAGGATGACTCCGCAACCGCGCAGGAAATCGTCGCGGAACTGAGCGGCCATGGCCATGAGGTTTCGCACGTCGACAATGGCCTGGTCGCGCTGGAAAAAGCGATACGGGAACCCTTCGATGTGGTGACGCTTGATCGCATGTTGCCCGGCCTCGACGGGCTGACGGTGGTCGAACGCCTGCGGGCGCTCCACATTCGCGTACCCGTTCTGATGATCAGCGCGCTCAGCGACGTCGACGACCGCATTGCCGGCCTGCGTGCGGGCGGTGACGACTATCTCGTCAAGCCGTTCGCCTCGAACGAGATGGCGATGCGGGTCGAGGTGCTGCTGCGACGTCACGAGCAGACCGCGGCCCAAACTTGCCTGCGGGTAGGTGATATCGAAATTGACCTGATCCGCCGCCATGTCAGCGTGGCCGGAGAATCCGTGCGACTGCTGCACATGGAATATCGCCTGCTCGAATTTCTGGCACGCCATGCAGGGGATGTCGTAAGCCGGCGGATCATCTTCCAGCATGTGTGGGGTTATTATTTCGACCCCGGCGCCAATCTCATCAATGTCCATATCGCAAGGCTGCGCAAGAAGCTCGATCGACCCGATCGGCCTTCCATGATCTCGACCGTCAAGGGAGAGGGCTACCGTCTCGATGCCGACTGATCGGTTGCGTTTCCGGGATATCCGAAACACGAGCACGTTTCGGCTGACCCTCGCATTGGGAGGGATCTTCACCGTCGGCGTGGTGATGCTTCTCGGGCTGATCTACATCTTGTCGGCGCGGGAGCTCAATGCGCGCTCCGACCTCATCATCAAGGCACAGGTCGAACGATTCCGATTGGTGCCAGCAGCCCTGCTACCCCAGGCCGTCGCATCGGAAATCGCCAGCACGACGAGGGGCCTCAATTATTTCGCGCTGCTGACCCCTCGCGGCCGGATCACCGTTGCCAATTTCGCGCCGCCCAAGGTGGAATTATTCGACAGGCTATTGGATGTCCGCCCGAAGCCGAGCGCGCATGGGCCGCTTCGACTCATCGCGATCCATGTTGCCGGCGGAGCAACGCTTCTCATCGCGCGCGATATCAGCCCGATCGTCAATTTGCGCAGCCAGATGCTCAATAGCATGATCGGTAGCGGGATCGTGATTCTGCTCGCGATCCTCGTTGCGGCCGTCGCGCTCAGCCTCGCGCCGTTGCGTCGCCTGCGTGACCTGCAGCGTGCCTGTCGTGTTATCGCCGCGGGCGATCTGGATGCGCGTATGCCGATTCTCGGGCGGCGGGATGAGCTCGATCTTTTTGCCGGCACGGTCAACACCATGGTCGATGAGGTGGGCCGGGCCATGGCGCAGGCCAAATCCGTGACCGACGCGATCGCCCACGATCTCAGCACGCCGATGACCCGCGTCAGGAACCAGCTTTACCGAATCCGGCAGCAGGCCGGAGTCACCCCGGACGTCGCCCGCCGCATCGATGCGGCGACCGAAGATCTCGACATCGTGCTGGAGCGGTTCGCCGCTTTGCTCCGCATTTCCGAGCTCGAGGTGACCGATCGCCGCGCCGGGTTCGGCGAGGTCATGCCGGATCGCCTGATCGCGAGCGTGTGCGAACTGTACGAGCCGCTGGCGGAGGAACGCGGCATCGAGCTTTCCTGGCATGGCGCGGTCGGCGACCTGATCCATGGCGACGAGCAGCTCTTGTTCGAGGCCGTCAGCAACCTGCTGGATAACGCCCTCAAATATACGCCACCTGGAGGGTGGGTTTCCGTTGACCTCGTGCAACATGAGCACGGAATCTCTATCGAGATCCGGGACAATGGGCCGGGCATACCGATCGAACAGCGCAAGGCCGTATTTCGAAGGTTTCAGCGTGGGAGCGGCACGGAGGGGATAGCCGGCAGCGGCTTGGGGCTCAGCGTGGTGGCTGCAATTGTGCAGCTGCACCAATTTTCGGTCGAACTCGAAGACGCGTGCCCCGGTCTCCTCGTCCGGCTTGTCTGCCCACAACGCTGATCTTGCCTCCATTTCGAGGTGAAATTCATTTCACTCGCCACGCCGATCTCAGGGGAGGATGGTGCTATCGTCGATGGTGCGCTGCGGTAGCCTTCCGTTTCCCGGGGTGGCGCCCATCGGCATCCTGTTTGCCGTTGGGATGGCCATGCTCCAGCTCGTCAAGCTTGCCCTGAGCAAGCCCTATACTTTCGTCGTTCTTGCGATCCTGATTCTGCTTGGCGGCGGAATTGCATGGGAGACAACGCCGACCGACATTTTCCCGGACATCAAGATTCCGGTCATCGCGGCGGTCTGGACCTATAATGGCCTGCCGCCGAAGGACATGGACGGGCGCATCTCCGGCTATTATCAGCGCACCCTTTCGACGACCGTCAACAACATCCAGCATATCGAGAGCCAGTCGCTGAACGGCGTCGGCGTCGTGAAGATCTTCTTCCAGCCCGGCACGGATATCCGTACGGCGACCGCGCAGGTGACGTCGATCTCGCAGACGGTGCTGAAGCAGATGCCGCCCGGCATCTCCCCGCCCCAGATCATGAACTACAGCGCGTCGACAGTGCCGATCCTCCAGCTGGCCCTGTCGTCCAAGACGCTGTCCGAAAAGAACATCTTCGACCTCGGCAACCAGTCGGTGAAGCCGGCGCTCTCGACCGTGGCGGGTGCGGCGTTGCCCACGCCCTACGGCGGCCGCCAGCGCCAGATCCAGATCGACCTCGATCCGGCGGCGCTCCAGGCGCGGCATCTGTCGGCGGTGGACGTCGGCAACGCGCTCGCGGCGCAGAACCAGATCGTGCCCGCCGGTACCACCAAGATCGGCCAGTACGAATATCAGTTCGACCTCAATAACAGCCCCGAAGTGGTGGATCGCCTCAACGACCTTCCCATCAAGACGGTCGATGGTGCGACGGTGCTGATGCGCGACGTCGCCCAGGTGCGCGATGGCTCGCCGCCGCAGACCAACGTCGTGCGTGTCGATGGCCGCCGCTCGGTGCTGATGACGATCCTGAAGAGCGGATCGACGTCGACCATCGACATCGTCGATCAGGCCAAGGCAATGCTGCCCCGGCTCAAGGAGACGCTGCCGGCCGCGCTGCATATCGACACGCTGGGCGACCAGTCGCTCTTCGTGAAGGCGGCGGTGTCGGGCGTGATCCGCGAAGGCGTGATCGCCGCGGTGCTGACCAGCCTCATGATCCTCCTGTTTCTGGGATCCTGGCAGTCGACGGTCATCATCGCGGCATCGATCCCGCTCGCCATCCTGGCCGCTGTCGCCGGCCTCGCCGCTGCGGGTCAGACGCTCAACGTGATGACGCTGGGCGGGCTCGCACTCGCCGTCGGTATCCTCGTCGACGACGCGACCGTCACCATCGAGAACATCAACTGGCACCTGGAGCAGGGCAAGTCGGTGCGCAACGCCATCCTCGATGGCGCAAAGCAGATCGTCGGCCCGGCCTTCGTCTCGCTGCTGTGCATCTGCATCGCCTTCGTGCCGATGTTCTTCCTGCCCGGCGTCGCGGGCTTCCTGTTCGCGCCGATGGCAATGGCGGTGGTGTTCGCGATGATCGCGTCCTTTGTCCTCTCGCGCACGCTCGTGCCGACGATGGGCAATTATCTGCTGCGCGAGCATGCCGGAGGGCACACCGCCGAGGTCATGGTGTCGCACGATGCCGCCGCCGGGCGTCCGAGCACTCGCAACCCTTTCCGGCTTTTCCAGCACGGCTTCGAACGCCAATTCGAGAAAGTGCGGGGCTATTACGTCCAGCTCCTGCACTTCGCGCTGGCCCGTCGGCGGGTGTTCGTGCCGGCCTTCCTCGGCGTGGTGCTGCTCTCCTTCTCGCTTGTGCCGATGCTCGGGCGCAATTTCTTTCCGGCGATCGATTCCGGCCAGATCGACATGCATGTCCGCGCGCCGGTCGGAACGCGTATCGAGGAGACGACCGCGCTGTTCGATCATGTCGAGGATCACATTCGCCACATCATTCCGGCGAACCAGATCGACTCGATCGTCGACAATATCGGCTTGCCCGTCTCGGGCATCAACATCGCCTATTCCAATAGCGGCACGATCGGTCCGCAGGACGGCGACGTGATGATCACGCTGAAGAAGGATCATGGCCCGACCGCCGACTATGTGAAGGAACTGCGCAAGGCGCTGCCGCAGGCTTTCCCGGGCTCGAACTTCTCCTTCCTGCCGGCCGACATCGTCAGCCAGATCCTGAACTTCGGTGCGCCCGCTCCGATCGACGTGCAGGTGATGGGGCCCGATGCCGAAGCAGGAAAGGCATATGCGCAGGAAATCGCCGACAGGATGAGCCATGTCGCCGGCATTGCCGACGTCCGCGTCCAGCAGGCGACCAACTATCCAGACCTCACTTTTAGCGTGGATCGTGCGCAGGCAGATCGTCTTGGTATCACCGAGAATGACGTGACCCGCGGCGTCTCGACCAGCCTTGCGGGCAGCTTTCAGATCGCACCGACCTTCTGGCTCAATCCTAAGAACCAGGTGTCTTACCCGATCGTGATTCAGACGCC
>FTCZ01004900.1_pt1 | contig 11135 bp, 3 predicted proteins | sample 1658871 | NCBI WGS metagenome assembly FTCZ01 (sample SAMEA3914864, study PRJEB12502) | metagenome | biome: forest; material: soil | place: USA | collected 2012-03-12 | depth 0.3 m
CCCGCCGTTATTGGCGTTGAAGATGTCGAACCCGCCTGGCGCGGCCCATTCGCTGAGGCCGCTGTCGTGGCGATAATCGGGAGCTTTGAAGACGGTCGCCGTATAGTCGACCAGCCGCTTCTGCGTGTCGTGCATCCGCTCGAGGATGCGCGTGTCGCCATAGGTCTGGTAGAGCTCCCACGGCAGGATCATCGCCGCGACGTCCCATGGTGTCGTCGGGCCCCACATGAATTGCCAGCCCGGCGACCCGTCATAGCCATAATAAGGGGTCGCCGGCACGATCTCTGGGAGTTCGCCGCTCGGCGCCTGGGCGTCGGGATAATCGGCGAGCCATTTGCTCCAGACGCGAGCGATGCCCAGGCTGCGCGCGGCGGCGCCAGCCGATGCCTGGGCATCGCCGGTCCAGCCGTTCTTCTCATAGGTCGGCGTATCGGTCTGATAGCCGTGCATGTTGTTGAGGATGGTGCGGATCGCCGCGTCGTCGATCTCGCCGAGCAACGGGTTGGCGCTGGCGAAGGTGCCGACCGTTGCAACCGACGAATGGACTACCTTGCCGGTCAGCGTGCCGAGTGTCGGCGTGCCGGCGAATCCCCGCAGCTCGACATAGCGGAAGCCGCGATAGCCGAAGCTCGGCTGCCAATGCTCGCGGCCCTTGCCGGCCAGGGTATAGCGATCGGTCTGGAGCTGCGCGTCGATCAGCCCGGAGGCGGGAACGACCATGCCGTCGTCACCGATGCGTTCGCTCGCGACAAGCGAGATGGTGCTGCCGCGCGGGCCCGATACGTCGATCGCGGTCCAGCCCGCGAAGATCCGGCCGAAATCATAGATCCAGACGCCTGGCTTAACTTGCTTGAGCGCGACCGGCCTGATCTCCTCGACCGGCGCAATCGGTTCGAGATTGGCGGCGCGCAGCACGCCTTTAGGGCCGGCGACGACGGGGGCGGGGGCCCAGCCTTTCGCGGCAAATCCCGCGCTGTCCCAGTTCGCCGGCAGCAACCGCGCATCGTACCGCTCGCCGCGATGGAGCGAGTCGTCGAGCGTGGGGCCGGATATCGTCCGCCAGCTGCCGTCGGTCGCGACACTCTGGCGCGAGCCGTCGGCGAAGGTCACCTCGAGCTGCGCGCGCAGTGCCGGCTCGCCATGCCACGGCGCCTGGTTGAAATACCATTCGTCGGGGTCGGTCAGCCCGTACCAACCGCGTCCGAGCTCCGCGCCCAGGGCGTTTGCGCCGGGATGGACACGGCCGGTCACGTCATAGGTCTGGTAGAGGACGCGCTTGTCATAGGCGGTGAAGCCGCTCGCCAAGGCGGTCTCGCCGACGGTGGTTCCGTTCAGGTGAAGGCGCGGCCACCCCGCGCCCGCGACGTAGAGCCGTGCCGCCGCGATCTTCTTGGCCGGCAGGACGAAGGCCTTGCGGACCAAAGGGGCGGGGGCTTCCTGCGGGAGCACGATATCGACCGAGGGCACCCCGCTCGCGACGACCAGCCCGTCGGGCTCGACGGTGCCGCCGACGAACGGATTGTCGTTTGCCCTAAAGGCGGTGGCGAAGGCCGGACTGCCGCTGCCGGTCACCCGCACCGAATGGATCGTCGCGGCCTTGGCCTCCCGCGAGGCGAAGCCGATCGTGCCCGTTTTCTGCCCGCCATCGGTCAGCTGGTCGACCTGCTTGCCGTCGATCGCGGTGACGATGCGGTCGCCGCGTGCCGTGATCGTCACCCGATGCCGAACGTTGCGGAGGGTCAGGCCGGTCAACGGAACGCGCTTGAGCTCGGTGACGGCGATCGCCGAACTGCGGCCGCCGGGATAGTGACGCACGCGCTCGATCAGGACGGGGCCGGTCTTCTCGTCGGCGAGCGTCCAGACATAGGCTTCGCCATAGACCTTGCCCGCGGGCCGGGCGCGGAACAGCAGGTCGATCGACGCGCCGGTCAGCGTGAGGTCGGTTTCGAAGCTCAGGTCGCTCCAGTCATGGTCGGTCCGCGCCGGACCGGCAATCCATTTCGCCGTCCAGTCGCTGGGCTTGAGCAGCCCCATTTCCCACCAGCCGGGCACGCTCCAACCGCTCTCGCTGCCGTCGGCGTCCCAGGTCTTGACCTGCCACCAATAACGCGTGCGCGCCGCAAGCGCGGGGCCGGCATAGGGAATCTGGGCGTCGTTTCCCGAGGTGACTTTGCCGCTGTCCCAGGTCAATTGTCCCGTCGCGAGCGCGCTGCGCGACGCGGCAACGCGAATCCGGTAAGCAGCCTGCCTCCTCGCCACCGAATGCCAGCCCAGCCGCGGCGCCAGCTCGTCGATGCCCAACGCCGCGTCGGTATATTCGACCGTCAGTGCCGAAGGCGCGGCCTGCCCACCATCGGCCAAAGCGGCGACGGCGGGCAGGGTTGCCGCCACCGCCAGGCCCGCGACGAGCGCGAACCCAGCCAGAAAAGCGGCCGATGGCTTTGCTGACACCGGCACGCGCCTCTCCTTGTCAGAATTTCGTCCGAAGGCCGACCGTGATCAGCCGCCCGAGCGTGCTGCCGTTGGTATAGCCGGTCGAGCTGTTGAGGTAAGGCGGGTCCTGATCGAACACATTGTCGACATTGAGCGTCAGCATCGTGTTCTTGAGCGCGCCGCTCTTCGCGAGATCGTAGCTGAAGAACAGATCCACCGTCTTGAAGGCATCGACCCGCGTCTGCGGTGTGACGCCGAGGATCGGATAGCCGCCCTTGTAGTTGAGCGCCGCGCGCGCGGTGAGGCCGCCGACCTTGCCGCCTAGCGCGGCGACGAAGGCGAGCCGGCCGACGCCGTTGTCGAGGTCGTTGCTGAACGCGCCGCCCGCAACCGCTTCGGACTTGCGGTTGAGCGTGTAGGTTCCGGCGATGCTGGCGTTGATCGCGCCGAAGCCGGTCTTGCGCACATAGGACAGGTTGAAGTCCAGGCCGTCGGTGTTGACCGCGCCCAGATTGTTCCGCCGTGCGTCGATCAGGACATAAGGCGACGTGCCGACATACAGGCTCTGCAGGCTCGGCGCGCCGTTGAGCAGCAGATTGCCGACCGCCGCTTGCGCCTGCGCAAGCGTGGGATTGAGGATGTAGAAGTTCTTGTAGTTCGGATCGGTGTAGAGCGTCGGCAGCAGGAACGGCGCCAGGCCGATCGCGTCCTTGAACCGGACATTGTAGTAGGTGACGCTGACCGTCAGCCCGGCAATCGCCCGCGGTGTCCAGTCGAACCCGACCGACCAGGTGTTGGCGCGTTCGGGCTTCAGGTTCGGGTTGCCGCCCGCCAGCACGATCGTCGGCCGCAGGAAATTGAACGGCGAATCGCCCGGTTTGAGGAACGGGCTGAACAGCAGGATCTGCGCGCGAGAATCCGCCGTGCTGGTCGTGTCGGCCAGGCTGGGCGCGTGGAACGACGTGCCGTAATTGCCGCGGATCACCAGGTCGTCGAACGGCTTGTAGTTGATGCCCACCTTGGGATTGGTGGTGCCGCCGACATCGTTATACGAATCGTAGCGTACCGATCCCGAAATCTGCAGGCCGCGCAGCCCCGGGCTGCCATTGCCGGCCCCCACGATCGGGATCAGCAATTCGCCGAACAGGGACTTCACGTCGCGCGAGACGCTCGACGAAATGGCGTTGGCGAAGACGTTGCGGCGATCCTGCGAGATCCGCGACGCGAGGTTCTCGTAGTGATATTCGGCGCCGACGGCGAGCTTGATGTCGCCGCCGGGCAGCGTCGCGAGCGATCCGTCGAGGATCAGCCGTCCCTCCGCGAGTTCCTGCGTCGCATCGCCGAAATTCTCGTAGTCCGCGATCGCAGCGAGCAAGGCGGGATTGCTCGCGGACGGGTTATAGGGATTGAGCGCGGTCGCCGTCGTGGTGCCATTCAGCGCCGCCGAAGCGAGCGTGGTGTTGAGCGCGGCCTCGCGGACGACATTGTAGCTCCGGCCGAAATTGCTCTCGGCGCGCAATTGCCAGCCATGGCCGAGCGAGATCGCGAAGCCTGGCGTCACGCCATAGGAATCGAATCGCTGCCGGCTGGTCAGGCTGTTTCCCAATGCGCCCGAGAAGGACAGGGCGACATTCTGCGAGAGTTCGCCGGTGATGCTGTGGAAATAAGGATTGAGCGCGGTGACCGTGCCGGTCAGCGTCCCCTGCGCTTCCATGATGGTGGTGTCGCGCCGCGAGAAATAGGCGGTCATCGAAAAGTCGACCCCCTCGCCGAGCGTCTGCGTCAGCGCGGCGAACACGGAATGGCGCTCTTCGCGCGGATAGAGATCCGCATAGGCGTTCTGCTCGCACCGGTTGGTGGTGTTGGCCGTGAAATTGGGCAGCGCATAGTTGGTGGCGCCGACCGTGACATTGCCGGGGAAGCAGGTGGTCGAGCGAAGGTCGAGTCCGCCTTCCTGCGTATTGTCGGCGCTGACATAGCTGCGCTGGCGGTTGAGGATATTGTCGTGCCAGACATAGGCGTAGGAGACGAGCAGCGAACCGCTGCCCCAATCCTTGCCTAGCGTCAGGTTGCCGTCGACCGTCCGGTAATCGTCGGCGAAGCCGTAGCGGATATTGCCGCCGATGCCGTCGAACCGCTTGCGCGTGATGAAGTTGATCACGCCGCCGATCGCGTCGGAGCCATAGATCGACGATCCGCCGTCGGGGATGATCTCGACCCGGTCGATCACGTCGGGCGGAATGATCGAGGGATCGACCGAGGTCTGCAATACGCCCGCCCCGACCAGGCGATGGCCGTTGAGCAGGACCAGGGTAGTGGTGCCGCCCGAGGCGCCGAGATTGCGGATGTTGGGGCGAACGATCGGCAGGCCGAAGGCCGCACCGCCGGCGGGAACCGTCCCGAAATTGCCGATCTGGGGGATCGAGGCGAGCAGATCGTTCGACGAGGCCGCGCCGCTCGCCAGCACATTGTCACGCGACACCCCGATGACGTTGGTGCCGGTCGGGGCGACGCCGCGCAGCAGCGTCCCCGTGACGACGATATCGCGTTGATCCTGCTCGTTCGGCGGGTTCGTTGCGTCGCTGGCAGTGGGCGGGGTATCGACCTGCGGCCGATCGGCGGCGGGTGCGTTGGTCGGCGCAGCCTGTGCCTGGGCAGCGCCGCTCCATACCAGGGTCGTAGCGAGCGCCAGCGCCGACAGCCCTGCCAGCTTGGCGATTTTGCGCTCCTGAACTTCGTTCGCCTTCTTGATGTTCATTTTTTCCTCCCCTTCCGGTCCTTTGGACTCTCAGTCTCCCGCGGGGTCTATTGCCGGCCGCTCGGAGGAATCTCGCCTCGGCGATCATCCCACGGATCGCCAAATCTCGATCTTTTTAGGTCCTGTCAATTGTCATTTTATCATATCATACACTATTGGTAATTTCGATAAATTGTGTGGTATTTTTCTCGCTATTGATAAATGCCATGGTGAAGCGCGGTCGTTGCGGGGTCGCTTCCAACACACCGGCGGATGCCGTCAGTCCAACCCGGGGCCTCACCCGCGATGATGACGCTGGTTTGATCGACGTCTTCGCACCGGACGTGCGGCGTCAGGCAGCCTGGTCTGCTCGACGGCACATAGTGGGAATTATCGATATTTGCCGGCTTGGCGCCGTCTTCGATCGCCAGCACCGGCGAGGAACCGTAACAACCGCCGAGGACGGTTTTCAGCGCGTGAAACTCGCGCCGTTTGATCGCCACGATCCGATTGCCGGCCTGTCCGCGGTTGCTGGATTGGTCTCGAGCAATTAATTTCGCGTGGGCGCGGCCATACTACCTCGCTCGATGAACTCATAGGGTAGCTCGACGCAGACGCTGCCGTCGCGGGTTTGCTGTCCCGGTCCCACGAGCAGGTCGATCGCGGCTGCAGCCATTTCCGGGTTGGGTTGACGCACGGTGCTGAGTTGCGGCCAGGCCATGCGGGAAACCGGCGCGTCGTCGAATCCGACAATCGACAAGACCGTGGGTACGCTGATCTGGTGACGCATGGCGACGACCAATACGGCCAATGCCATCTCATCATTGCTGGCGAAGATCGCGGTCGGCGAATCGCCATCGCCCAGGATCGCCTCCGCGGCGATAAGGCCGGTTCGAAAAGTAAAATCTCCCTGCAGCACCCGTTTTGGCGGGATCGATATGCCCGCCGCGGCGATGGCGTCGCAAAACCCTTCCCACCGCCGCACGGTCGCGCTGTGGGTGGGATTGCCTTTGATGAATCCGATGTCGCGATGGCCGAGCGCGATCAGTTTCTCGGTCACCTCGCGTGCCGCGGCACGATCGTCCATGCGTACTTGCGGCGTGCGATCGAGCGCCTCACCGGGCGCGATGCGGACGATCGGCACTTCGTTCGTCTCGAGCATCTCGATCAATTCCGGCCAGTCGCAGATTGGCGGCGTGAGCACCGCGCCCGCCAGCCGTACCGTGCGCAAGGTGGCATCGAGCCGCGCCATCCAATCGGGCTGGGTGCGGTCGACCTGTTCGATCAGCAAGTGATGACTGAGCGCGCGGCAGCGCGTGAGCGCGCCGCGCTGCAGATCGGCGGCATAGACCGAGGCCGGGTCGTCGAAGAACATCCCGATCAGGAAAGACCTGGCGCTCGACAGTCCGCGCGCAAACGCATTAGGCCGGTAATCGAGTTCCGCGACCACGCGCATGACCTGCTCGCGGACTTCGGGGCGGACGTGCACTTCATCGTTGATGACGCGCGACACCGTCTTGGGCGACACGCCCGCGCGTTCCGCGACGTCCTTGATGGTGACCGTCTTCATGCCATGCAAATGTCCGCCAACCGACCGGTCGGTGAGGCGGTGCGATAATACCAATTGGCACGGAAGCAAGGCCGGGACGTCACAAAGACGATCCTAGCCGGCCCCACTCCACATGCAATGGAACGGGTCAGCGGCAATCGACCACCCCTTCGGGCGGCGAGGCGAAGCGGATGCCGGAGATGGTCAAATCGAGCCGGCCTGCCGTGGTCAGCGTCAGCGGCCGGCTGACGCGGTCGAGCGGCGTGCCGGTAAGGCAGCGCAGCGGCACGGCAATTTCGTCCCATTGCTTGTTCGCCGCCAGCGCCGTCAGCCGTGCGGTCACGTTCCTGCCGTCCAACAGGACGGGGGCCGTCGGCGCCTCGTTGACTTTGAGATCGATGACCAGCGCGACGTCGCCATTGGCCTCACGCGTCAAGTCGACCGGCGCTCCTACCAACGCGGCCGTCGCGCTCGCTTTCCCCGTCCAGGCGATCCTGATCGAATCTTCCTGCGCGCCGCGATCGGCCGAACGCGCCGATATCAGGGCCGGATCCGGATCGGCCGAGAGCGCGCCGTCGGCGCCGAACAGGAAGCGTCGACCGTTGGTCGGCTTGCCGCGCGCGAACAGGATGTTGCGATCGCCCCTTAGCGTGCCACGATCTTCCGGCAGCGGCGCGAGATCGCCCTTGTCGCGCGTGGTGAGGCCGAAGCCATAGGCAAAGAGCGGATCGTACCCCGGATCGCCGACATTGAGCGGCGCCTGATCGGGTCGCCTGGGCCAACTGAACGGCAGTTTCCCCCGGAAATCGGCCTTGCCGAACAGCAGGTCGGCGATGCCTTCTCCTTCCGATCCCGGCAGCCACGCGGCGACGAACGCGTCCGATGCGTTGAGATAGGGATTCACCCAGAGCGGGCGCCCGGACAGAAACACCGCGACCACCGGGACACCAGCGGCCTTCAACCGCTTCATCGTCGCCAAATTGTCGACCGTGGCGGGATCGTCGAACGACACGTCGCTGCGGTCGCCCTGGAATTCCGCATAGGGATTTTCGCCGAAGATCACGATCGCGGCATCCGGTTTGGTCGCGAACTGCCCGTCGATCGACAGACTGGCCTTGCCGCCGGCGGCCTTTACCTCGTTCTCGATGCCTCGCCAGATCGAGGTGGCATTGGGGAAGTCGCTGGGGAGAGTACCGGTACCCTGCCATGACAATGTCCAGCCGCCGGCCTGTTTCGCGACATTATCGGCGCCATCGCCGGCGACGAGGATCGTGGCTCCAGCCCTCAGCGGCAGCAGCGACCCCGAATTCTTCAACAGCACCAGCGATTCGCGCACGGCCTGGCGTGCGACCGCGCGATGATCGGGCGAGCCGAGTTGATCATATTGGCCGGCATAGGGGCGTTCGGACGGCCGCTTCGCATCGAAGATGCCGGCGCGGAACTTGACCCGCAGGACGCGGCGCACGGCGTCGTCCAGCCGGCTCATCGGGATCGCTCCCGATTTCACCTCGCGCAGGGTCGATTCCCAGATGCCTTTCCAGCTGTCGGGCGCCATATAGAGGTCGAGCCCGGCCAGGATCGCTTGCGGACAATCGGCCGCACTGCATCCTTCGACCTGGGCATGCGCATTCCAGTCGCTGACCAGGAAGCCGTCGAAATTCCAGCGATCCTTGATGACTCCGGTCAACAGGCTGCGATTGCCGGTCATCTTGCGACCGTTCCAGCTCGAAAAGCTTATCATGATCGACTGCACGCCGGCCTTGATCGCGGCTTCGTAGGGCGGTGCGAACAGGTCGCGGAGCTGCGCTTCGGTGACCTGGGTGTCGCCCTGATCCTTGCCGTTCTTGGTGCCGCCGTCGCCGAGGAAATGCTTGGCGGTGGCAATGACATGCGGACCCTTCAGCCAGTCCCGGGCGCCGATCTTACCCTGCAATCCTTCGACCAGCGGGCCGGCATAGCTGGCGGCGATCTGGGGGACTTCGCCGAAACCTTCGTAGCTGCGGCCCCAGCGATCGTCGCGGACGACGGCGATGGTCGGCGCAAAGGTCCAGTCGATGCCGGTCACGCGCATCTCGATCGCGGTCACTTCGCCGATCCGCCGCATCAGCGCCGGATCGCGCATCGCGCCGAGCCCGATATTGTGCGGGAACAGCGTCGCGCCGACGATGTTCGAATGGCCGTGCACCGCATCTATCCCCCAGATCGCCGGGATGCGCGGCAGACTGGGATCGTCGCTGGTCGACGCGTCCCAAAAGGCATCGGCGAGTGCGAGCCAATCCTTGGCGGGGGCGTTATACTTTCCGCCCGGATCCGAATTGCCGCCGTTGAACACCGAGCCGAGGTGATATTTGCGGACATCGTCGGGGGTGATCGAGGCGATGTCGCCTTGCACGACCTGGCCGACCTTTTGTTCGAGCGACATGCGGGCGATCAGCCGGGTGATCTTGCCCTCGATGACCGGATCCTCGGGCACCGGCGATTTGATCGCGGGCCAGCTTGCCGGATCCGCGATGCTGGATACGGCAGGGGCGTCAGCGCGCGCGGATGATGCCTTCTGTCCTGATGCGGGCGCCCCAAGTGCCAAAGCGGCCATGGCAAGACCGGTCAGTGGCGCTCCCCTTCGAATCATCTCCCACCCTTTTCGTTCTGCAGGCGTCGTTCGCCGAAACTAATTGACATCGATGTCGGTCTTGGCGATCTACGTCAAGCATTTCGGAAAAACCGAAAAAAGGGGAGAGGGATGATCACCGCCGCGCGAGCTCTGCCGTCCGAGGCCCTTCCCGCCCCATTTGCCGATTCTCGAATCCTCCCCCCGCCGGGCCTTGCCTCGGCGGGCTAGCGGTCGCCGCAAGCTGCGGCGGCCGCTTTTTTTGTCATATCGATTGAGGAATCCGTGATGAAGTCTCGTCTGTTCGGCGCCTTGATCTGCCTCGGCGTCGCAAGCCTGCCGGCCGCGCTCCTCGCGCGTGACACCGGGCAGAAGCCTGCGGCGGCGGGTAAGACGAGTCGCGCCGACGAGCCCTGGCGCGACAAGAGCCGCTCGGCGGCCGCGCGCGCCGCGGCGCTGGTCGAGGCGATGACGCTTCAGGAGAAGCTGACCTATATCCACGGACTGTTCCCCAACAGGATCGATCCCCGCCCGGCCGACATGGTTCCTTCGGCCGGCTATGTGCCCGGCGTGCCGCGGCTCGGCATCCCGACCTTGCGCGAGAGCGATGCCAGCCTGGGCGTCGCCAACCAGATGAACCTGCGCACCGACGACGTCGCCACGGCGCTGCCCTCGGGTCTCGCGACCGCCGCGACCTTCGATCCCAAACTCGCTTTTGCCGGCGGCGCGATGGCCGGGGCGGAAGCGCGCGCCAAGACGTTCAACGTGCTGCTTGCCGGGGGCGTCAATCTGACGCGCGATCCCTGGAACGGCCGCAATTTCGAGTATCTGGGGGAAGACCCGCTGCTCGCCGGCACGCTCGTCGCCGCTGCAATACGCGGCGTCGAATCGAACCATATCGTCTCGACCGTCAAGCATTTCGCGCTCAACGCGCAGGAGACCGGTCGCACCATCCTCGACGCGCGGATCGACGAAGCGGCGCTGCGCGAGAGCGACTTGCTCGCCTTCGAGATCGCGGTGAAGGACGGCCGGCCCGGCTCGGTCATGTGCGCCTATAACAAGCTCAACGGCGACTGGGCGTGCGAGAACCCGTTCCTGTTGACCAAGGTACTGCGCGACGACTGGAAATATCCCGGCTGGGTGATGTCCGACTGGGGCGGAGTCCATTCGACGGTCAAGGCGGCAATGGCGGGTCTCGACCAGGAATCGGGTCAGGAACTCGACAAGGAGATCTATTTCGGCACACCGTTCGCCGCGGCGGTCGCGAACGGCACGATCCCTGTGACACGCCTCGATGAAATGGTGCGCCGCATCCTCACTGGGGTGATCGCCAGCGGCCTGTACGACGATCCGTCGCCGGCAACGGCGCAGCCGATCGACTATCGGGCGAATGCCGATATTGCGCAGCGCGTGGCCGAAGCGTCGATCGTCCTGCTCAAGAACCAGGGCAACGTCCTGCCGCTCGCCAAGCGCGCGCAGAAGATCGTGCTGATCGGCGGCCATGCCGATGTCGGCGTGCTGTCGGGCGGGGGGTCGAGCCAGGTGCGCTCGGTCGGCGGTGTGCCGATCGAAATCCCGCTGACATCGGGCGCGGCGGCATCGTTCGTGCGCGTGACCTATCACAATTCCTCGCCGCTCAAGGCGATCCGGGCGATCGCGCCGGACGCCCAGATTACCTATGTCGACGGCAAGGATCCCGCAGCCGCGGTAGCCGCGGCGCGCGATGCCGACATCGCGATCGTCTTCGCCACGCAATGGGCGACCGAAGCTGAGGATAATCGCGACATCGCGCTGCCGGACAATCAGGA
>FTCZ01005418.1_pt1 | contig 11131 bp, 10 predicted proteins | sample 1658871 | NCBI WGS metagenome assembly FTCZ01 (sample SAMEA3914864, study PRJEB12502) | metagenome | biome: forest; material: soil | place: USA | collected 2012-03-12 | depth 0.3 m
AGGTCGGCGACAAGATCCTTCAGGACCGGCAGGTGCGGCAGCGGCGTGATCCGGCTCGCGCCCGACTTGAGGCTGTCGATCGGCGTGAGACAGGCCAGCTTGTTGTGCCCGTCGATGTTCATCGCACACGAGCCGCACACGCCTTCGCGGCAGGAGCGGCGGTACGAGAGCGTCGGGTCGATTTGGTCGCTAATCTCGACCAGCGCATCGAGGACCATCGGGCCGCAATGATCGAGATCGAGATCGAAGGTGTCGATCGTCGGGTTCTCGTCCTTGGCCGGGTTCCAGCGGTAGATGCCGAAGGACTTGAGGCGCGTCCCGTCCTTGGGCGACGGCCAGTGCTTGCCCTTGCCGACCTTGGAGTTCGCAGGAAGCGTGAATTCGGACATTTCAGAGTCTCCTTGGTTGACGGTTAGTGCGTGCGTTCGGCCGGCGGGAAGGTCTTCACCTCGTCCGACAGCGTGTCCTGGCGTACCGGGCGATAGGAGAAGCGGACGTTCCAGTCCTCGTCCTTGAAGGCGACCGTGTGCTTGAGCCAATTCTGGTCGTCGCGCTTGGCGTGGTCCTCGCGCGCGTGGGCGCCGCGCGATTCGGTGCGCGCGACGGCGGAGTGGGCGATCACCACGGCCTGTTCCGCGAGATTGCTGAGCTCGAGCGCGGAAACCAGCGCGTTGTTCCAGAACAGGGAAGAGTCGTCGACGGTCACGCCGTCGAGCGGATCGCGAAGCGCCGTTAACTTCTTCAGCCCCTCCTCCAGGACGTCGCCGCGCCGGAACACGCCGAAGCCCGATTGCATCACCTCCTGCATGCGGGGCCGGACCTCGCCCGGCTTGCTGCCGCCCTTGCTGTGGCGAAGACGGTCGAAGCGAGCCATCGCCGCGTCGTGCGAAGCACCATTGGCCTGGCGGACAAGCGCTCCCGGCTTGATCAACTCCGCCGCGCGCAGCGCCGCCGCACGTCCGAAGACGATGAGGTCGAGCAGGCTGTTGGTGCCCAGGCGGTTGGCGCCGTGCACCGAGACGCAGGCCGCCTCGCCGATCGCCATCAGGCCCGGCACGACCGCCTCGGGGTCATCCTTGGTCGGGCGAACAACCTCGGCTTTGATGTTCGTGGGAATGCCGCCCATGACGTAGTGCACGGTCGGGATGACGGGGATTGGTTCCTTGTGGGCATCGACCCCGGCGAAGGTGCGTGCAGTCTGGACGATGCCGGGCAGCCGCTGGTCGAGCACATCGGGCGGCAAGTGCTCAAGGTGCAGGTGGATGTGGTCCTTCTTCTCGCCGACCCCGCGGCCTTCGCGGATCTCGACCGCCTCGGCGCGGCTGACCACGTCGCGCGATGACAGATCCATCTCGCGGGGCGCGTATCGCGGCATGAACCGCTCGCCCTCGCTGTTGGTCAGGTAGCCGCCTTCGCCGCGCGCTCCTTCGGTGATGAGCACGCCCGCGCCGTAGACGCCAGTGGGGTGGAACTGGATGAACTCCATGTCCTGCAAGGGCAGTCCGGCGCGCAGCGCCATGGCGCTGCCGTCGCCGGTGCAGGTGTGCGCCGACGTGCAGGACTGGTAGACGCGGCCACAGCCGCCGGTCGCGATCACGGTCATGTTGGCGCGGAACCGGTGGATCGAGCCGTCCTCGAGGCACCAGGCGAGCAGGCCCCGGCAGACGCCGTCCTCGTCCATCAGCAGGTCGAGCGCGAAGTACTCGATGAAGAAGCGCGCGCGGTGCTTGAGGCACTGCTGATAGAGCGTGTGCAGGATGGCGTGGCCGGTGCGGTCGGCCGCAGCGCACGCCCGATAGGCCATGTCGCCCTTGGCATAGTCCGTCGTGTGGCCGCCGAACTTGCGCTGGTAGATCGTGCCGTCATCGGTCCGGCTGAACGGAACGCCCAGGTGCTCGAGCTCGACGACTGCGTCGATCGCCTCGCGGCACATGTAGGCGATCGCGTCCTGGTCGCCGAGCCAGTCGGAACCCCGGACCGTATCGAACATGTGCCAGCGCCAGTCGTCCTTCGCCATGTTGCCGAGGGCGGCGCTGATCCCGCCTTGCGCCGCCACCGTGTGGCTGCGCGTCGGATAGACCTTGGTGATGCAGGCCGTGGTCAGGCCCGCCGCGGCCATGCCCAACGTTGCCCGAAGTCCGGCACCGCCGGCGCCGAGAACGATCACGTCGAAGGAATGGTCGATGATGTCGTAGGCGTTGGGCATGTTGGCTCCTAGCGACCGAGAAAGAGCTTGAGGACGGCGAGCAGGCTGGCGCCGGCGAGGATCACCGCCACGGCGCGGACCAGCAGCCCGGCGGCAAGCAGCCGGCCGCGGGTGTGGACATAGTCGAGCAGGACCGAGCGCACGCCGATCAGCGCATGCGCCAGCGCGGCGACCATGAAGAGCATGACGAGCAGGGCCGACGCCGGAGAGCTCAGCCAGGCCGCCGCGGCCATCCGGTCGGAAACGGCAAGCGACAGAATCGAAGCGACGAAATAGAGTCCGAGCGGGATCAGCGCGATCGCCGTCAGGCGTTGGAGCCGCCATTCCCGCAGGCCGTCGCGCGCACTGCCCAATTGCCGAACGCGCCGGAGCACCGTCTCGTCGCGCAAGGCGGTCGAGTTCGACAACGAACGAGCCTTTGCCATGCGAGCCTCCTAGGCCAGGAACACGTAGAGCCAGGCGAGCGCCGTGAGCAGCGCGGTTGCGGCGAGGACCGCGTAGCCGCTGCGATAGGCATCGCGGAGCTCGAAACCGTAACCGGCGTCCCAGATCAGATGGCGGATGCCGTTGCACAGGTGATAGAAGAAGGCGATCGACCAGCCGAACAGCAGCAGCAACCCGACCGGCGAAGCGATGACGGCGTGGGTCGCGACGAACAGTTTTCCGCCGGCCGCGACAGCGACCAGCCACCAGGCGAGCAGGATCGAGCCGAGCGCCAGGGCGATGCCGGTGAGGCGGTGAACGATCGACAGGGTCGAAGTGAGCTGGAAGCGATACCAGGTCGGGAACATGAAGGGCGAGATCGGACGTTTCATCGCCTATTACTCCAGCTTGCCGGGATTTGGTGGGTGACGGCGTTCGACGCAGAAGCCGCGCAGCCAACGCATCACGTCGTGGTCGTGTTCGGGCGGTGGCACTCGGCCCATGACCCAATCGAACACGTCGGTGTCGGGGCAATCGAGCAAAGCCTCGAACCGGTCGAGTTGGGCGCTGTCCAGGCTCGCGAGATAGGTTTCAGCGAACGGACCAAAGATGAGGTCGTTCTCCTGGGTTCCGCGATGCCAGCTGCGAAACAGTAGGCGCCTGCAGCGGACATCCGGTTCTCGTGGCAGGTCGGCCTCTGACATTTGCCGCGTTCCTCCGGGATGGAGCTTGCTCAAGTAGCCACATAGGCCCTGCGCGACGCGCGATATATCCCCCGACCGGGGGACACTCTGCGGTGTTTAGGGGGAGGCGCGAGCGCCGAGCGTGCGGTAGATGGCGTGCGCCGCTTTCCCGCCAAGGACAGTGCTGCGCACCGCGGCATTCGAATTTCAGGTCCTTGAACTGAGAGAACCGCGCATCCGATGCTCGGTTGCTGTCAGGGAATGTTGTGCACCATCATTCCCATATGTTGTGCCACTTGCCACCACGTCGTCATGCGCGCCAGCACAACCGGCGCCGGCATAGATCGTGATCGCTTCACTGTTGTTGAGGACGGTCGCGACTTCATCGAGATCCGCGTCGCTCGGGCACCCGTGCCATTTTGAAATGACTTGGGCATCGACCGCCTTGCCTTTGGCCGCATTCAGGCGGTCGCAACCGACCGGCCGTCAGCCCGAGTAAGCTCTAACTTGATCTGACAGTGGGCTGATGTCGAGCGCGCCAACGTTGGGGCGTCTCACGCCCGAAACATCTGATTACAATCGTGAGAAGTCGAAGGTGGGGCGCTGCTCTGTGGCGCTACATCGGCTCCGCCGGAGTCGGCTTTGACTGCATACCGTCGGCGATGGCCGGCTAATGCCGGCTGGCGGCCAAGTCAACCTGATGACGCTACTGAAGCACCGCGGCCGCGCTCATTGCACGAGCCCCATCATTCTTGGGCGTTCCCAACAAAGCAAACAGGTGGTCGAGCAAAAGCACGTGAGGCCCTGATGAATTTCTCCGGTCGCACTCACGCGGTAGTGCGCGAGAGACATGAAGCCGTTTCCATAGCGGAATTGGCCGTTGCATTCTGGGCACTCCCGAAGCGCTTGTAGCTCGTGGGGGATGACGAAGTGTTCGGGCTTCAGCGAGTGAAGCATCATAGCCTCCGTGAAGATTGAATGAATTCCGACTAAGGTTTCTCACGCAAATGATAAGGTCGCATGCAAGGGCGGCGCGCAGGCCGGCATGGCTACATGCCCGTGCTCGGCGGAACGAAGCATAGCACCCTGCCGTACAAGTAAAGCAGGTGGCTTGCGCGCCACCCCAACGCCACCGGGTGTTCCGGTGATGATCACATCACCCGGCTCCAGACTCATCGCGGCGCTGATCATTTCGATCAGCGCGGGGACGCTGATGATGAGCAAGTCGGTACGTGCATCTTGTATTACTTCGCCGTTCAAGCGGCCTTGACTGCTTCCAGATCGATTGCGGACGCGGGCAGAAGGTCTCTGCCTGTGCGCAATAGATCTACACCTTGCGCAATCAGTTCGGGCAGGGTGCCCGGAAATCCACTTTCACGCTCCGTAAGGCCATGCCAGCCCGAGCCGTCGTCTGCGCAATTCCAGGGATACCCTCCCTTTCGAAATGGACAATGCGCATGGATTTCCGTTCAGTGAGGCGCGGACACGTCCTTCAGCGCCATAGATTCGTTCTGGCCAGGTCGATAACTTCGTCCGCCCGACCACTCAGGACGGCCTTAACCATGTAGAGCGAGAAGCCCTTGGCCATCTCGAGCGTGACCGAAGGCGGCATCGCCAGCTCCGTTCGGTTGACAACCGCGTCGATCACGACGGGACCGTCGTGCGCGAAGGCGGCAGCAATCCCCTCCTCCACCTCGGCCGGATCTTCGAGTCGAATGCCGCGGATACCCACTGCTTCGGCCATCGTCGCGAAGTTGGGATTGTTGAGGTCGGTTCCAAAATTGAGGAAGCCCGTCGATTTCTGCTCGAGCTCGATGAATCCGAGCGCGCCGTTGTTGAACACGACGACCTTCACCGGCAGTTCGAGCTGCTTCAGACTGATGAGATCGCCCATCAACATCGTGAATCCGCCATCGCCTGAGAGCGAGACGATCTGCCGGCGAGGAAACGCAGCTTGTGCTCCGATAGCCTGCGCCATGGCGTTCGCCATGGAACCGTGCCAGAACGAGCCAAGAAGCCGGCGTTGCCCGTTCATCGCAAGATAGCGAGCGCCCCAGACGGTCGGCAAACCTACATCGCAGGTGAAGACAGCATCGCTCGCCGCTCGATCACTGATCGCCTTCGCGACCTGCTGCGGGTGAATTGGCTTTTGACCCGATGCGCCAACCGCCAATTCATCGAGTTGCTTGCGCGCCTTGATGTAGTGCGCCCGCGCCTGTGTCAGGTGAGAGTTGTCGCGCTTCTGCTCGAGAATCGGCAGCAACGAACGCAGCGTGTCGGCGACATCGCCGACCACACCGAAATCGATCGTGGCGCGCCGCCCCAGGTTCTCCGGCCGGATATCTATTTGGGCGATACGTGTGCCGCTGCCCGCGGGATAAAACTGTCGGTAGGGGAAATCCGTTCCGAGCATCAGCAGGACGTCGCAGTCCAGCATGGCATAGTAGCCGGAAGAGGAACCGATGAGCCCCGTCATGCCTACGTCGTACGGGTTAGCCCACTCAACGTGTTCCTTACCTCTCAGCGCATGCACTATCGGAGCCTGAAGTCGCGCACTGAGTTGCAGCAACTCATCATGGGCCCCCGCGCATCCCGAGCCACACAGTACCGTCACACGCTTATCGCCATTGAGTAGCGCGGCGAGGCGATCAAGATCCTCGGCCGCCGGCGTCGAGACCGGTCGAGGCGGTAGCAGACCCGCGATGTCACGGATTGCAGATTCTGAAGCAGGCTGTAGCGCGACATCGCCTGGCATGACGACGACCGACACACCTCGCTTGCCCACTGCTTCGCGAATGGCCCGCTCCAGCGTCCGAGGCATCTGGTTGGATCCGGACACGAGCTCACAATAGTGACTGCACTCTCTGAACAGGATCTCCGGATGCGTTGCCTGGAAGTAGTCGGAGCCGATTTCCGCGGACGGGATGTGAGCGGCGATAGCCAACACCGGTACGCGCGAACGGTGACAGTCAAAGAGGCCGTTGATCAGGTGCAGGTTACCAGGTCCACAACTTCCTGCGCAGACTGCGAGTTCGCTGGTCAGATGGGCCTCGGCGCCGGCGGCGAATGCAGCCACCTCCTCGTGCCTGACGTGCACCCAGTCGATCTTCCCTTGCCGCCGAATTGCATCGGTGAGACCATTCAGACTGTCGCCTACGATTCCGTAGATGCGCTTCACGCCAACCGCTGCAAGGGTCGCCGCGAATTGGTCCGCAATCGTTACCATGATCACCTCACTTCTCTCATGCGTGTCTATCTAGCCGCGCTGCGGCTAGATGAATTTTGAACAATGCAGCCGTGACTGCCTCAGGTCGCTCCTCCTGAGACAGAAGTCCGGAATGAGCGATGGCCGCGGGGCGCGACCTAAATTGATCGCCCCGGCGATAGGGGCCCCGCAGTGAGGTACTGTCGATCAGTGCTGCACTACCTCGCAGCCTTCAGCGAAATCTCAGCCACACCACCAGCCACATTGAGGCCGATGCCGCCTTCGACGCTGACGGGCTGGAGATTAATCTGTTTGTTGCTGCCACCTACGAGAACGTTCGCGCCAGCACCAACACCGACAGCAGCCTGTGCGGTCACACCGACATAACTGCCCGTGAGCGAACCTGAGGCGATATTGCCAGGCGCAAAGACCAGCCAGACGATCTGTGCGTCTTTCGTGTAGCCAATGTCGATACCAAAGCGCTTGATCTCGCCTTCATAGCGCTCGCCGAGGCCGTCGGTGCGAGTGAGGATGCAGTTCAGCGCCTTGCTCGAACCGAAGATAAAACCTATGCCACCCGCCACGTTGCACGACAGCGAGCCAACATTGACGCCCTTGCTTCCGGCCGGCGCAGCACCCGGGCTCGCTGAGGCTGGTGCGGGCTGTTGCGCATGAGCCGCTGCGCCAAAACATAGTCCTGCTGCGCCAAGCAGCGCCAATAGTGATCCACGCATAGTAAGTTTCTCCTACGATTTTGCCGCACTAGGGCGCCGTTGGCCCGCTCGCGCCTAGAAGTGGAGCAAACTCGACCCTGACGCGATCACCCAAACAGGGGGCACGCAGTGGGCCGAAGGGGGATGCGAAGGCACGGCGCGCAAATGGGTCAGGCGGCCGGTCCCAAGCGGCATCGCCGGGCTCCTTAAAATACTGCGCCTTCATCACGCCGACGCTCTTGTCGTAAACCTGTCCCCCCTGGAGGACCTCATCCCCTATTTGGGTGATTGGAACAATCGACAGGCTGCCGATATCGCCGCTGCTGCCCTTCATTCGGATTGGCAGTTCATATCGAAGAGCTCCCGTGACCGGCCTTCATCCAGCATCGAACGACGATAGTCTCGCTTCCGCGGCGAACGGTGCGGGAATCGTGCTTGAGGGCCGGATCACTGCGCACAACGCCAGCCCGATCTGGCGGAGGGCGATCGAGACCCTGACGCTCCGCCCTGACGTGCCCATAACGGTGGATGCTTCGCAGCTCGAATACGTTGATGACGTCGGCGTTGCTTTTCTGTTCGATCTCACGTGCCGGCAACGGTCGTCCGGGGCAGAGGTGCGGATCCGGGGCCTGGCGCCGAAGTTCGCGTCCTTGATCCAAGCCTACGATCCCAAGGATCTTGCACAGGCACCCAAGGGGCCGCGCCACATCGGGACGTTTGAGCACCTTGGTCGAGCAACGGCTGACCAGATGGCGTATGCAAAGCGGATGGCCGACTTTGTCGGCCAGTGCACTACAGCCTTCGCACACGCTCTTTCGCGACGTGGTGTTATCCGTTGGAGCGAAGTGCTCGATGTGGCGACGGGGGCCGGCGCCAATGCCGTGCCGATCGTATTACTGGTCGGCGGCCTGATGGGTTTGATTACCGCCTTCGAGATCGGTCTCGTCGCCCGGCAGTTTGGAGCGGTGATTTTCGTCGTGAATGGCGTCGGGGTCGCGATGCTGCGCGAGCTTGGGCCGCTGATGATCGCGATCGTCTTTGCCGGCCGGACGGGGGCGGCGTTTGCCGCCCAGATCGGGACGCAGAAGGTCAACGAGGAGGTCAACGCGATTTCCACGTTCGGGCTCGACCCCGTTCATTTCCTCGTTCTCCCGCGCCTCATCGCGGCCACGCTGGTTCTGCCCCTGCTCGCAATCGTGGCCGACATCGTCGGCTTGCTCGGCGGCGCGCTGGTCATGGTGACTTTCGATATCGGCTTCCTGCAATACTACAACCAGCTGCTCGGGGCGGTCAGCGCCACGGACTTTCTGATCGGCATCCTGAAGGCAGCGGTATTTGGTATCACCATCGCCGTGATCGGCTGCGAGCGAGGACTGGAAACCGGCGCCGGCGCCACTGCCGTCGGCTTGTCGGCCACCAGTACCGTGGTCTCGAGTATCGTCATGATCGTCCTGGTCGACGGCATCTTCGCGATCCTCTCGAGCTAACCATGTCGCCCCAGGAACAGTCCCACCTCGTCCCCGCCATCAGCGTGAGAGGCTTGCGCATGGGCTACGGCTCACGGGTGCTTCTGGAAAACGCGTCGTTCGACGTGAGGCGCGGCGAGATCCTGGTCATTCTCGGCGGCTCGGGCTGCGGCAAGTCGAGCCTGATGAAGAACATCATCGGCCTCTATCGGCCGATGGCGGGCGAGATCAGCATCGCCGGCAAGAGCATCGTCAGCGCCTCGCCCCAGGACAAGGCGCATCTGCAGCGCAGCCTCGGCGTGATGTACCAGAGCGGCGCACTGTTCGGCTCGCTTACCGTGCTGGAGAACGTCCGCTTTCCGCTCGACCAATTCACCGATCTCGGCCTCGCCGAAAAGAACCTTACGGCGCGGCTGCTGCTGCGTCAGGTGGAGATGGGCAACGCAGAATCGCTGATGCCGGCTGAGCTCAGCGGCGGCATGCTTAAGCGTGCCGGCATCGCTCGTGCCATGGCTTTGGGATGCGACATTCTGATGCTCGACGAGCCCTCGGCAGGACTGGATCCGATCACCGCCGCCAATCTCGACCGCACGATCCTGACGCTGCGTGACTCGCTCGGTTTCACTTTTGTGGTGGTGACCCACGAGCTTCAGAGCATCTTCGCGATCGCCGATCGGGCGATCATGCTCGACGCGCTGTCACGCAGCATTATCGCCGAGGGCAAGCCGGCCGAACTCAAAGGCCGCAGCACCGACCCGAGGGTGCGCCAGTTCTTCAATCGGCAGCCGACGGCGGCGACGCCACTTACGGAACCTTAGGCAATGTCCGAAGAAACCAGATACCGCCGGCTCGGCGTTTTCGTCTTCCTCGCCCTCTCACTCTGTGGCGCAACACTGTTCCTGCTCGGCGGACGCTCACTGTTCCAGCCGACCTTCACCTTCGAGACCTATTTCAATGAGTCCGTCGCCGGCCTCGAGGTCGGCTCACCGCTACGTTTCCGCGGCGTGCCGCTTGGCCAGGTTACCGCAATCCTGCCGTCATGGACGGAGTATGAATGGCATGCTCCAAGCGACAAGCGTCGTGACTACATCGTGGTGCGCGCTACGATCGCGCAGAACCGGGAGTGGATCGAGCGCATCCGCCATGACGCTCCGGCTTTTATCAAGGCGGGCCTCCGGGCGCAGACCCAGCTGGCCGGCATCACCGGGCAACAGTATCTCGGGCTCGACTTCCTTGGCCCAGTGCAGCACCCGCCGTTGCCTTTCGACTGGAAGCCGAAGGACCTCTACGTACCTTCGGCGCCGAGCCTGACCAGCCAGATCATTGCCAGTGCGCAGCATTTCCTAGCCAATCTGGACAAAGTCGACGTCGCGGCGCTGGGCCGCAATCTCAACGCTCTGATCGAGAATTTAAACAACAAGATCTCCGAGGTGCCGGTCGCCGCGTTTTCCGCCGAAGCAATTGCGGTCCTGACGGATGCCCGCACCGCCATCGACCATCTCGACGCTGTTTTGACCAAGCCGGAGATCGCGATCTTCCTCGGCAACATGGCGCAAGCCTCCGGCCGGCTCGACGGCCTGCTCGCCGATCCGGGCCTGAAGCAGACCGTGGGCAACGTAGCGGAAACGAGCGATCGGCTGCGCCGGTTCGCGGCTACCGGCGAACTGGATCGCACCGTGCGGCGGATTGACGAACTGGCCTCGCGGCTCAACGCGGTTGTGCGCGACAACGGTTATGACGTGCGGGTCATAGTGCAGGACTTGCGCGTCAGCGCCGACAACATCCGAACGCTGTCCGACACCATCAAGCGCAACCCCGCCGGCGTCCTGCTCGGCGGTCCGCCCGAAAAGGTCCCGTTCCCAGGGAGGTCCCCTTGAGCGCCAGGAGCATCGCCCGAATCTCGAGCTTGTTGTCCTTCATCGCCCTTGTGACGACGGCCTGTTCGATCGGCAAACCCGTTCCGCAGGCAACGACTTACATCGTCGAGCCCGGCCCGCCTGAACGGCTATCGGCGGCGCGCGGCCAGGAGGTGGTTCGCATGGGCAACGTTCGTGTGGCAGCAGCCTTTGCCGGCAGTTCCCTGATCTACCGCACTGACGACGTAACCTTCGTCTCAGACCCCTACCAGACCTTCGTCGCGGATCCGCCGGCGATGTTCGGGACTCAGATGGCGACTTGGCTCGACCGGGCCGGGCCGTTCAAGGCGGTCACGCAACCCGACAGCGCCCTCTCGGCGAAGTATAGGCTCGAGGCGACCGTGACCGAGCTGTACGGTGATTTTCGCCCCGGAAGGCCCGCAACGGCGGTGATGGCGGTGCAGTTTGCGCTGGTCGATGTCGACGCCATCGGTCCGGGGCTCTTGTTCGAGCAGACGATCACGCGGCGGGTACCACTCGAGGGGGCTTCGCCAAGTGCGCTGGTACGCGGCTACAACC
>FTCZ01007129.1_pt1 | contig 11130 bp, 11 predicted proteins | sample 1658871 | NCBI WGS metagenome assembly FTCZ01 (sample SAMEA3914864, study PRJEB12502) | metagenome | biome: forest; material: soil | place: USA | collected 2012-03-12 | depth 0.3 m
CTACCAGCTTGAATGGGGCAAGGCTGGCCCGCCGAGCGATCCGAATGCGCCGCCGTCGGCCCGCGACGCCGCCGCCTGGCCGAAATCGCCGGTTTCGACGCCGCCGATGCCTTACATCGACTTCCCCTACGGCGGTACCCCTGCAATAGGAACGACACGGCCCAACTCGGTCGACAGCCCGCTTATGGCGGCGATGGCGAATACGGCGGTCGGCAAATGGCTGCAGGACTCGCACATCCAGATTTACGGCTGGCTCAATGGAGGCTTCAACCTGAGCTCCAATCAGAAGCAGCCTGCCGGCAACGCCCCGATCGGCTACGCTTACACCCCGAACACCGCTCAACTCGACCAAGCCGTCATTTATGTCGAGCGGCTTCCCGACACGGTGCAAAAGGATCACATCGATTGGGGCTTTCGCCTGTCAGCGCTTTATGGCGAGAACTACCGCTACACCAACTCCTATGGCCTCGCCAGCTGGCAGTTCAATGGGAGCAACAATGTCACCGGCTATGATTTTCCGATGGTCTATGGCGACCTGTACATTCCGCAAATCGCCGAAGGCATGAATATCCGGGTCGGACGTTTCATTTCGGTCCCCGACATCGAGGCGCAGCTCGCCCCGAACAACTTCGCCTATACGCATTCGTTGACCTACACGTATGACAACTACACCAACACCGGCATCCTCTTCTCGCTGGCCGCGACGAAAAACCTGATGGTGCAGTTCGGCGTCACCGACGGCACGGAAACACCGTTGTGGAACAACGGCGCGACGATCCCGAACCCCGCCCCGAATGCCTTGTATCCCGGCAACACGATGTTGAAGGATCCGGGAAACCAACCCAGCCTGACCTTCTGTCTCCGCCTTACGAGCGACAGCGGCAACGATACTTTTTATCCGTGCGTCAACGGCATCAACAACGCAGCCTGGGGGTATAACAACATCCAGTGGCACGGATTTACCTACTACCACAAATTCAACGAGTACTGGCACCTTGCCTTCGAGGCCTATTGGATCTCTGAAAGCGGAATTCCCAACCTCCGGAATCCCAACGCCCAGGCGATCGTTGCGAGCGGCGGCACGCCGTTCTCTCCGCAGTATAATAATTTCAACTCGCCCACGATGGCTTACTGCGCCGATGTAAATGCGCTCACTTGCGATGGCAACGCGTACGGCGTGGTGGCTTATCTCAACTACTCTCCGGACAAGATGAACAACATTTCGTTTCGCCCGGAGATCTATGACGACCCGCAGGGTTGGCGGACCGGCACCGGCGCTCCTGTTCGCTACTACGACTTTACAGTGAGCTGGCAGCACTTCTACTCGCCGCAAATTGAGATCAGGCCCGAGCTCTCCTATTGGCACTCCGAGGGCGCCCCGGCCTTCAATGGCGGCACGAAGAACGACATGTTCATGTTCGCTATGGACACCATCATCCACTTCTAGAGCACATTCCGCCCGGCTGCAGTCAGCCGGGCGGAAATCGTTCTAGCGAGACTTCGCGTCGGACCGATTGGGACATGGCCAACGTGCTCCACGACTTCCTGGCCGGCGCGACCAACGCCCCGCAAATCCCGATGCGGCCAGGTTAAGTGGAACGCCACGTAACCGCCCTTGTAGCGGACGAGGATCCCGGTATCCGCAAACTCGTCTCGCGTATTCTCATCGATGCGGGATATCGTGTGCATGAAGCCTCGTCTTGCGAAGAGGCTTGTCGAGCTGTGACGCGGCTCGGGCCACATCTCCTGGTATTGAGTTTGGACACGGCCGACTGTCCGGGAGGCGAAGCTATTGCTCTGCTGAGGAGCGAGACTGAAGCACCGATCCTGGCCCTTTCCAGTCGGGATGATGAAGCAACCGTAGTGGACGCCTTAAATGGCGGAGCCGACGATTTCCTGGTCAAACCCTTCCGGTCTCGGGAATTCCTGGCTCGTGCAGGCAATGTCCTGCGCCGTCCAGTGCAGAGAAAAGGGATGAGGCCAATCTTCGTCGAAGGGTCTCTGAAGGTGGATATTGTCTATCGAAGAGTTTGGGTCGGAGACACGGAAATCCATCTCGCACCCAAGCCTTATCAGATTCTCGAGCTTCTGATCGAGAACGCCGGACGCGTCGTCGGTTATCGGGAATTGCTGACTCATTTGTGGGGGACGGATGGCATCGGCCGCGTGCCATATCTTCGCCATGCGGTGCACGAGCTTCGATGTGCCATCGAGGTGGATCCAGCTCACCCGCAACTCATCACGACGGAGCTGCACGTCGGCTACCGATTGACCAGGACTTCCAAGCATCGACGCGGCGATTAACATCGCCTGCTATTGGAAGGTCTAGTCGTATAGATGGCAGGCGACCATGCGGCCTTCCACGCGGGCCAGCGTCGGCACCTCCCGCGTGCAACGCGGCATGGCGTGCGGGCAGCGCGGATGGAAGTGACAGCCGGAGGGCGGGTTGAGGGGGCTCGGCACCTCGCCCGCGACCACCACTTCTTCGTGCCGCTCGTCCGGATGGCTCGGCAGGGCGGCGGAGAACAGGGCCTTCGTATAGGGGTGCAGCGCACCGTGGGCGAGCGTGCGCGCATCGCCGCTCTCGACGATCTTCCCAAGGTACATGACCACGATCTCGTGGCTCATGTGGGCGACGGCGGCGAGGTCGTGGGCGATGAAGAGATACGAGAGGCCGAGCCGCGCCTGCAGGTCGCGCAGCAGATTGAGAATCTGGGCACGGATGGAGACGTCGAGCGCCGAGACCGGTTCGTCCAGCACCACCAGCCTCGGCGACAGGATTAGCGCCCGGGCGATGGCGATGCGCTGGCGCTGGCCGCCCGAGAATTCGTGCGGGAAGAGATCCGCCGAGCGTTCCGGCAGGCCGACCAGATCGAGCAGCTCCGCCACGCGACGGCGGACTTCGGAGGGTGTGATCGTCTCGTTGGTGATCAGCGGCTCGGCGATGATGGCGCTGATGCGCATGCGCGGGTTGAGCGAGGCGTACGGGTCCTGGAAAACGGCCTGGACGGATTTTCGATAGTGGCGGCGGCCGGCCGTATCCAGCCCGACCAGATCGCGCCCCTCGAAGAGGATGGCGCCCCCGGTTGGCGATTCCAGCCCGAGCACGAGCTTCGCCGTAGTGGTCTTGCCGCAGCCCGACTCGCCCACCACACCCAGCGTCTTGCCGCCTTCGATCGAAAAGGTGATGTCGTCGACGGCGCGCACCACGCCGCGACTGGCGCCGAAGATGCCGCGCCGCGCCGGGAAGTGCTTGCTGAGACCGGCAGCATGCAGAACGGCGGTCATGCCACGCTGCTCCGCGCCATCGCGGCCTTCGCTTCGGCGTCGGGTACGGCCAGCCAGCAGCGCGCCGTGCACCCCTCGTCGATGGCGAATTCGGGCGGCGCCTCGACGCGGCAGCGGGCGAATGCCTTGGGGCATCGCGGCGCGAAGGCGCAGCCCGCCGGCAGGGAGGCGAGATCGGGCGGCTGGCCCTCGATGGCCGTGAGGTGCTCGCGATTGTCCGTCATGCGCGGAATCGAGCCGAGCAGCGCCTTGGTATAGGGATGTACCGGCGTGGAGAAGATTCGCGACACCGGTCCCTGCTCGACGACCCGTCCGGCATACATCACGGCAAGCTGGTCGCACATCTTGGCGACGATGCCGAGATTGTGGGTGATGAAGATCAGCGCCAACCCATGATCGCGCTGGAGGTCACGCAACAGGTTGAGGTATTGCGCCTGGATGGTGAGGTCGAGGCTGGTGGTCGGCTCGTCGGCGATCAGCAGGCGCGGTTCGCAGGATATGCCGATCGCGCCGACGATGCGCTGGCGCATGCCGCCCGACATTTCGTGGGGGAACTGCGACACGCGGGTCGCCGGCGAGGCGATGCGGACCGACTTGAGCAGGCCAACCGCGCGCGTCCAGGCGCTGGCGCGGCTTGCGCCTTCGTGTACGCGGATCGGTTCGCCGACCTGGTTGCCGATGGAAAAGAGCGGATTGAGCGAGGCCATCGGGTCCTGCAGGATCATGGCGATGCGCTTGCCGCGCACGTGGCGCATCTCGACGTCCGACTTGTCCAGCAGGTTCTCGCCCTCGAACATCATCCGTCCGCTGACGATGCGCGCCGCCGGCGGCAGCAGGCGCAGGATGGTGAGGGCGAGCGTGCTCTTGCCCGATCCCGATTCTCCGACGATGCCGAGGGTTCCTCCGGCGTTCAGGCTGAGCGTCACCTCGTCCACGGCGCGCACCACGCGGCTGCCCTGCTGGGAGACGTAGTGGGTGGAGAGATTTTCGAGGGACAGCAACGGTTCCGGCGACATGACGGCCTTTCACAGCTGGCGCAGTTGCGGGTCGAGTTTCACGCGCAGCCAGTCGCCGAGCAGATTGGCCGACAACACCATCAGCATGATGCAGATGCCGGGAAGCACCGTGAGCCACCAGTATCCGACCATCAGCCCCTTCTTGCCGTCCGCCATCATCAGCCCCCACGCGGGTTTCGGCGGCGGTACGCCGACGCCGAGGAAGGAGAGCGAGGCTTCCGTGACGATCACGACGCCGAGCATGAGGGTGGCGAGCACGACGGCCGAGTTGATGACGTTGGGCAGGATGTGGCGCCACATGATGACCCGCTTGGAACAGCCGGCGACAACGGCGAGGCGCACGAACTCCCGCTGCTTGAGCGACAGGACCTCGCCGCGGATGACGCGAGCGTACCGGGTCCAGTACACCAGGCCCAGGATAAGGATGATGTTCAGCTCGCTGGGCCCCACGATGGCGGCGAGGAAGATGGCGAAGGTCAGCGCGGGCAGCGCGAGCCACGTGTCCGTCAGGCGCATGATCACCTGGTCGGCCCATCCGCCGAGATAGCCGGAGACGATGCCAAGCAGCGTGCCGATCCCGCCGGCGACCAGCACCGCGGTGATGCCGACGATCATGGACACGCGGGCTCCGAAGATCAGCCGGGACAGCACGTCGCGCCCGACATGGTCGGTGCCGAGCAGATGGGCCATGCTGCCGCCGTCCTGCCAGGCCGGTGGACGGAAGCGGCGCGCCAGGCTGCCGATCTGCGGATCGTACGGCGCCAGCAGATCGGCAAAGACGGCGACGAAGGCGATGAACAGCAGGATCAGCACCGGGATCAGCGGAAACCCCTGCAGCCGCCAGAAGGCGGTGGGCGGCGTGGGGGCGGCGGTGGCGAGGGGATGCGTGGTGACCGTCATGACCGTCAGCTTTCCAGACGAATGCGGGGATCGATCAGCGCGTAGAAGATGTCGACCAGCAGATTGACCAGCACGATCATGGCGCCGCCGATGATCACCACGCCCTGCACGATGGGGAAGTCGCGGAAGGTGATGCCCTCGTAGAGGAGCCGGCCGATGCCCGGCCAGGCGAACACCGTCTCCACCACCACCGCGACGTTGATCATCACGACAAGGTTGATCCCGGCGAGCGTGATCACCGGGATCAACGCGTTCTTGAACGCGTGCTTGCCGATCACCAGGGCTTCCGGCAGCCCCTTGAGTCGCGCCAGCTTGATATATTCGGAGCCGAGCACCTCCAGCATCGAGGAGCGCGTCAGGCGCATGTGCGCGGCGGCAAAATACCAGCCGAGCGTGAAGGCCGGCATCAGCAGATGCAGCGTGGTGCCGGAACCGGAGGAGGGCAGCCAGCCGAGGTAGACGGAGAAGAACAGGATGAGCACCAGCCCGACCCAGAAGGAGGGCAGCGACAGACCCAGCAACGAGAAGATCTTGCCCGCGCTGTCCCAAAACCCGCCGACGCGCACCGCGGCCAGAATGCCACTCGGGATGCCGATCAGCAGGGACAAGGCCATCGCCACCGCCGCCAGGAGCAGCGAATTGGGCAGGCGCTGGAAATAGAGCTCCAGCACCGGCGTGCGATAGTAGAAGGAGAGGCCGAGATCGCCGGTGGCGAGACTGGCCATGAAATGCCCGTACTGCATCCAGAGCGGTCGATCGAGGCCGAACTGGCGACGTACGTTCTCGATGTCTTCCGGGCTGGCGCCGGGTTCCACCAGCAAGCTCACCGGGTCGCCCGTCACACGCACGAACAGGAAGATCGTCAGCGACAACAGGAACAGCGACAGCAGCGAATAGCCGACGCGGCGCAGGATGTACTGTTTCATGGCCAGCGCCTCTCAGGCCTTGCCCTTCAGGGTCAGTTCTTCATAGGGCGCCGTGTAGACAAAGCCCTTGATCAGCCCGAAGCCGGACTCCCCGACGCGCGGTCCCACGCCGGAGATGAAGGCGAGCTGCCAGATCGGCGCATAGATCGTCTTTTCATGCACCAGCTGCTGTATGCGATGCAGGACCGTCTCGCGCTTGGCGCGGTCCATCAGCGTTGCCTGCTCGGCGAACAGGGCGTCGATATCGGGATAGCTGCCATAGACATACGAACCGCCTTTCACCACGAAGGCCTCGGCCCGCGTCGCGCAGTTGCCGAAGGCGCCCGAGGCCCCCTGCACGATGTTCTTCAGCTTCTTCTCCGAGTAGGCCTTGAAGAAAGCGGCGCGTTCCAGCGGGCGCAGTTTCGCCCGGATGCCGACCTCCCGCAGGTTGTTCAGCGCGACCTCGCCGATATTGGAGTAGGAGGCATCGCAGTAATATTCCCCGGCATCGAAGCCGCGCGCATGCCCGGCCTCGGCCAGCAGCTTCCGGGCGTGTCCCGGATCGTGCACCGGCTCCGGCGGTTGCCAGTAGAATTCGAAATTTTCCGGGAACACGCTGCCCGTCAGGCGCGAGTAGCCGAGCGTCAGCGCCTGGTTGATCGTCTTGAGGTCCAGCGCAAGACCGGTTGCCAACCGGACACGCGGGTCGTGCCAAGGCGACTGCGGATCCCATTGTTCCGGGAAGTAGAGCCAGAACGGCGCCGATCCCAGCGCCGGCTTGATCGCCAGGCCGGGCGTGCTCGTGAGCTCACCGGCCAGCTCGCCGCGGATCGAATAGGCAACGTCGATCTCGCCGCGCTGCAGGGCCGCCAGCCGGGTCGCTTCGTCCGGGATCACCTTGAACACCAGCCGCCTGATTGCCGGCGCCTTGCGCCAGTAGCCCTCGAAGGCCTCGCACACCAGCTCCACGCCGGGTGTGAAGGAGGTGAATTTATAAGGCCCCGCGCCGATGGGCGCCTTCTTGAATCCGTCCTCGCCGACCTGCTCGACGTATTTCCTGGGCACGATCCAGCCCGCGCCGGTGGCGCTTGCATAGAAGGTCAGAAAATCCGGCCATGGCTCGTTCAACCGGATCGTCAGGTGGTGCGGGTCGTGGATCTCCACTCCCGTCACGCGGTCCTTCAGCGACTTGTTCGCGGCGCCGCGATAACGCTCCAGCGAGAATTTCACGTCTTCCGCCGTCAGCGGCTCCCCGTTGTGGAACTGCACGCCCTTGCGCAGCGTGAACGCATAGCTCAGCCCATCGGGTGCCATCGTCCACGACTCGGCCAGGCAGGGCGCCATCGGGTCGCCCGGCATCGCCTTCATCATCGCGTCATGCATGGCGTACAGCAGCATGAAGGGCGTGATGATGCCGGAGGTCTCCGCCGGGTCGAACCAGGTCGGCGCCAGAGAGACATGCGAGCCGATGCGCAGCGTGTCGTCCGGCGCCGCGCGGGCCGGCTTGATGCCGGCGGCCAGGATGCCGAGCGTGGCGGCGCCCAGCAGCTCGCGGCGCGTCGTACGCGCTGCGGTGCTCCTGGCGATGGGATCGACGTGGCCATGTCGAGATGAGAGCATGTGATCACTCCCTGTTGCCTGCGGGCTCCCGGCTCGCAGATGGCGTCGCGATTTTTTGCGATCGTTGCGTCGGGTGTCCGAATGCCACCGAAGGGTGGCGTCCATCGAATGCGTGCTGCCTGGCGTGCTCAGTTGCGCGAGAAGTCTTCGAACCCCGCGGTCACCCGGGCGAGCATCTATTCATGGCTCCGCCCTCGAAATGGCGGACGATCGTCCGGGCTTGGACGGGTTGGACCTAATCCTGCTCTTTGAGTAGGCGCAGCGCAGGCACGTCGGCAAAACGGTGACGACTGATCTTCTTTGAAACCATTGTTGCCTCCCTGTAGTCATCGCCCGCTTTGCGCGGGACGGTGATCCTCGATAGGACCTTGCCGCCGACGTTAGGGGACAAGGCCGGGGATGGGCAATGAAATTCCGCCAGTCAGAAAAAGATCAGACGATCCCGGCTGGTGATGCGAAGATCGCAACATCGTCCCGTCCCGGCTCGTATGGGCAAGAACCCTCGATTGAAAATCGCTGCGGCGATGGTTCCGGAGTAGACAAGAGAGCTCAATGGCCAACGATCCTTCCGCACTCGACCTCGTACTGACCGCCGACCCCGCGCTTCTTGCCATCGTCGGGCTGGCGTTGATCGTCAGCCTGCTGGCGGTGTTCTTCGCGGCCTTGATCGGCGTGCCGCTGGGAGCCCTGATCGCGCTCTCCGATTTCCGTGGCCGCGACGCAATCATCGTCCTGCTCAACGCGATGATGGGCCTGCCACCCGTCGTGATCGGCCTGGCGGTTTACCTGGCGCTGTCGCGCTCGGGGCCGCTCGGCTCCTGGGGACTGCTGTTCACGCCCCAGGCCATGATCGTCGCCCAGACGGTTCTCGTGGCGCCGATCATCGCGGCGTTGTCGCGCCAGACGATCGAGGACCTGTGGGTCGAGTATCGCGACGAGCTCACCGCGATGAATATCGGACCGCTCAAACGCGTGGCGACGCTGGTCTGGGATGCCCGCTTCAGCCTGGTGACGGCGCTGCTGGCCGGCTTCGGCCGTGCTGCGGCGGAGGTCGGCGCCGTCATCATCGTCGGCGGCAACATCGACGGTTACACCCGCACCATGACGACGGCGATCGCGCTCGAGACGTCGAAGGGCAACCTGTCGCTGGCGATCGGACTGGGCCTCGTGCTGATCGCGATCGTGCTCGCCGTCAATGCGCTCGCCTGGGCGGTGAGGCGCGCCGCCGAACGGTTGGCGGGATGACGACCGCCGACCTGCCGATCCGGTTCGAGGACGTCACCATTGCCGCGCGGGCGGTCATGCTGCTCGATCGTGTCACGCTGGCCTTCGCGGCAGGCGAACCCACCGTGTTGATCGGCCCGAACGGGGCAGGGAAGACGACTTTGCTGCGGGCCGCCATGGGACTGGCCCAGCCGTCGAGCGGGCACATCAGCTGGGGCGGCGCGGAACACTCCGCGCCGACGCGTCGCGCCATCGTGTTCCAGCGCCCGACCATGCTGCGGCGCACGGCCATCGCCAATATCCGCTATGCGCTCCGCGCCGCCGGCATTCCGCGCGCCCGGCACAAGCGCGGGATCGAAGAGTTGCTGGCCCTCGTCGGGCTCGAGCACGCCGCCGGCCGGCCGGCGCGGCGGCTGTCCAACGGCGAGCAGCAACGGCTGGCGCTGGCCCGCGCCCTGGCGCGCGACCCGGCGGTGCTGTTCCTCGACGAGCCGACCGCCAGCCTCGATCCGGCCTCGACCAAGGCGATCGAGGACGTCATCCGCGCCGTCAGCCAACGCGGCATCAAGGTGGTGCTGTCGACGCACGATCTTGGCGAGGCGCGCCGGTTGGCGGGCGAGATCGTCCTGCTTCATCGCGGGCGGATCGTCGAGGCGGGCCCCGCGACCGCTTTCTTCAACGCACCGCAAACCGCCGAGGCGCGAAAATTCATCGGCGGCGAACTGCTCGTCTGATCGACCAAAGAGAGCTCTGCCATGTTCACACGTCGTCTGCTGCTGGTCCTGGCCGCGAGCCTCACGTTCGCCGCGCCCGTGGCGGCGCAGGAGAATGCACCGAAGAAAACCATCATCGTCGCCTCGACGACGTCGACGGAAGACTCCGGCCTGTTCGGCTACCTTCTGCCGCTGTTCAAGGCCAGCACCGGGATCGACGTGAAGGTGGTGGCACTCGGCACGGGCCAGGCGCTCGATACGGCGCGCCGCGGCGACGCCGACGTCGTCTTCGTTCACGCGAAGTCCGAGGAGGAGAAATTCCTGGCCGAGGGCTTTGGCGTGCAGCGCTATCCCGTGATGTACAACGACTTCGTCCTGATCGGACCGGCCAGCGACCCGGCCGGCATCAAGGGATCGAAAGACATCGCGGCCGCGCTCAAGACGCTGAAGACCAGAGGCCTTCCGTTCATCTCGCGCGGCGACCGGTCGGGCACGCACATCGCCGAGCTGAAGCTGTGGAAGGAGGCGGGCATCGACATCGCCGCCGAGAAGGGGGCCTGGTACAAGGCGATCGGGCAGGGCATGGGCGCGGCCCTCAACACCGCGGCGGCCTCCGGCGCCTACGTTCTCGCCGACCGCGGCACCTGGCTCGCGTTCAAGAACAAGGGCGATCTCGCAATCGCGGTGCAGGGCGACAAGCGGCTGTTCAACCAGTACGGCGTCATGCTGGTCAATCCCGCCAAGCATCCGACCGTCAAGAAAGAGGCAGGCCAGAAGTTCGTCGACTGGCTGATCTCGCCCGAGGGCCAGCGCGATATCGCGGGCTACAAGGTCGGCGGCGAGCAGCTATTCTATCCCAATGCCAACGACCCCAGCGCGTGAGGGAGGGGCGGCGGTTTTCTAGTAACCGCCGAACATCGCGCGCAAATTCGACTCGAGCTGCTGCATCGCACCGACCAGCGGGTTCGAATATCCCGGTGCCGGAGCCTGGTAGCGCGGCTGGCTGCGCGCGGCGACCTGCTCGGGCGTGAGACGCGGGCCGGTGTCCTGCTGCAGCCGCGCGAGCAGCGCGCCGTCGATCGGCACCGGACCGCTGCCGCCGCGATTCTCGTTGTACTGCTGGGCGGCGGCGTGGGTCGCGGGACCGGCCTCGCCGTCGGCCGGGCCGGGATCGAAACCCAGCCCGATCAGCTGGCTCTGCACCTCGCGCACGCCGTCATGGCCAAGCGGCAGCGCGGGGAAATTGCCTCCCGAGTTGTTCGCCGGTGCCGGCTGTTGCTGTTGCGTGTCGGTCTGTTGCTGCGGCGGGGCGGGGTCACCGGTGGTCTGGGCGCCCACAGCGGCCGCCCAGCCGATCAGCGCGACGGTAGTCATGGTGGCGCCCGTGGTGCACACGATCTGCTTCAGTGGGGCGAAAAAATTCCGGCGAAACATGGCTGTTACCTCGACGAGGGAACGGCC
>FTCZ01002717.1_pt1 | contig 11122 bp, 11 predicted proteins | sample 1658871 | NCBI WGS metagenome assembly FTCZ01 (sample SAMEA3914864, study PRJEB12502) | metagenome | biome: forest; material: soil | place: USA | collected 2012-03-12 | depth 0.3 m
CATCTGGGCGCCCATGTTCTCGAACTTGTCGGCGAGCTCGATCTCCTTGGCGACGGTGACGCCGTCCTTGGTGATGCGCGGCGCGCCGAAGCTCTTGTCGAGCACGACGTTGCGGCCCTTCGGACCGAGCGTGACCTTGACGGCATTGTTGAGGATTTCCACGCCGCGCAGCATCTTGTCGCGGGCGTCAGTGGAGAATTTTACGTCCTTGGCAGCCATGGGCTAAGCCTCCGGTTCAATTCGAATTGTCGGGTTCAAAGGCGATGAGGGCTGCGATCAGCCGATCACGCCCATGATGTCGGATTCCTTCATGATCAGGAGATCCTCGCCGTCGAGCTTCACCTCGGTGCCGGACCATTTTCCGAACAGCACCTTATCGCCGACCTTAAGATCGATGGGGATCAGCTTGCCGGCCTCGTCGCGAGCGCCGGAACCAACGGCGATGACTTCGCCTTCCTGCGGCTTTTCCTTGGCGGTGTCGGGAATGATGATCCCGCCCTTGGTCTTCTCTTCGCTGTCGAGACGGCGAACGACCACACGGTCGTGCAGAGGACGAAACTTCATGGGTTTTCCTCAAAATCTTGCGGCGCGGTGGCCTCTGGCCCCGCCCCAGGCTGATAGAAACAACGCCATTAGCACTCACCTTGCATGAGTGCTAACAAGCTGCGCCCGATTTAGGGAAAGGGTCCGGCAGTGTCAAGACGCGGGCCGCGTAACACCTGCGGCAAAGGCCAGATGGTTAACCTGCCTGAACGGCGGGCGACGACCCGTACTTGCCCGATAGCGACACCAGTAGATGAACCAGCGCCGCCATGGCCGCGAAACTCGCGAATATGCCGACCATCGGCAGATCGGAATAAGTGAAGGCCGCACCACCGAGCGCCGACCCCACCGATGCCGCTATATAGATCGCAGCGGCGTTCAACGCCAGTATGACACTTTGGGCTTGTGGAGCGAGGCCAAGCAGGCGGGTCTGCTGCGGCACCATGAAGGACCAGCCGCAGACGCTCCAGAAGAACGTCAGCAAGACGCCCGTCATCAGGTTGAACGGCAGTAGGGTCATGGCCGGTAGCAGGAAGACCTGCGCCGAGACGAGCAGCACCAGGGTGCGTCCCGCTCCCAGCCTGCTCGTGAGCGCTGAACCGACCATATTGCCGACGACAGCACCGACACCGAAAGCGGCGAAGATGACAGTTACACCCAGGCCTCCCATCTCCAGCCGGAATTCAATCAGCGGCGCGAGGAAGGTGTAGACCATGTAAAGCGCGCCGAGAAAGGTCGTGCTGAACAGGACCGCAAGCAATTGCGCGGGGTTGGCCAAAACCTTTCCGAGCGCCCCGAGCGATGTCGGCTGGAACGGGATTTCACGCGGCACGAGCCGGAGCAGGCAGACGATCGCGACTAACCCGAGGACGGCGACAGCGATGAAAGCGCTAGGCCAGCCGAGGCTATAGCCGAGATAGCCGCCGACCGGCACGCCAAGCACCTGAGCCAGCGTCAAGCCGCCGAACACGCGAGAGAGCGCCGCGGGTCGCTCCTCCGGGCTGCTGGTCGACACGGCGACGGCCGCGGCCGCCGGCGTGAACAATCCAGCGCCGATGGCTGCCAGCACTCGACTCGCCATCAACATGCCGGGCGACACGGACAGAGCCGTGAGCAGGGCCGCGAGCACGAAAACCGCCAGCGAACCGACCAGCAGATTGCGGCGAGCAACGCGGCCGGTGAGCGCCACGAGAACCGGCGAAGACAGTGCATAGGCGACAGCATAGGCTGTCATGGCAAAAGCGGCCTGCGCCTTGGTCATGTGAAAGGCATCCGCGATCGGCACCAGCACGCCAACAACGACGAAGGCGCCCATGCCGACGATGAAATTACCGAATGCGAGAACATGTTGCAGCCGCAGGCTGCGCGCGCGATCGAATGAAGCTTGATCCGTCAAAGCCGACTCCCAGCGTTGGGAATCTTCTAGTTGGTCAAACCCATCCGCACTGTGTTGCGCTGCACACCGGCCTGTCAGTGAAACTGGTGCGCCACGTCGTAGAGCATCTTAATGGCGGCTGCGAAGAGGAGCAGATAGCACCAGAAGAAAAGGCGCTTCTGTTCCAGCCGGTTGTGGAGCGCCACTCCGGCGGCGACGCCGAACGGAACAATCGGCGCCAGGACCAGCGCATCGGCCAGGGTCTGCGGGCGTGACAGAGCGAGAAACAGATAAGGAAACAGCTTCAGGAAGTTGCCGAGCGTGAAGACCAGCACCGTCGTGCCGGTGTAGACCGCCTTGGACAGGCCGCGCCGCAGCAGATACATCGCGACCGGCGGGCCACCGGCATGGGCGACGAAAGTGGTGAAACCGGATGCCGTTGCGGCGGCGAGCGCAAGCGGCCCCTCGACCTCCCGGTTCTGATCCGGGGCATGACGCCCCCGCAGAAACCAATGGCCGGTGAACAGCAAGGTGATGATTGCGATCAACAGCGTGACCCACCGGGGGTCCACCGCGCTGAAGAATACCCAGCCGATCGCGATGCCGAGAACCAGCCCCGGCAGCAGCCAGACCAGATCCGGCCAGGACCACGTCGCCCGGCCGAAGGTGCGTAGCGTGAACATATCCATCAGGGAGACGAGCGGCGCGACGACGATCGCGGCGGCAATCGGCTCCATCACAAGCGAGAGCAGCGGCACACCGACAATGGCGAGACCGCCGCCGAAAGCACCCTTGCTCAACGCGATCAGCAGGGTGGTCGCAAAGCCGATCGCCAGGAAGGAGGGGTCATGCAGCCGCAGCGCGGCGAGGTGCAAAAAGTCGCCTGTGGTCATGATAACTGAAAATTGTCGAAAATTGCCGGGATTGGAGACATCCGCGCTTACGGTTTTGTAAAGCGGCGATGATACATGATCGACGCGCAGGGATGCGACAGCATCGGACGCAACCCCTGCCCGTCACACTCTGATCGCATTTCGACCCGGTACGCGCAATCCACATGCTGGTGCTTCTAACCTTCACCATCAATGCCGGGTTCAACTTCGCCCTCGGCCTGCTGGTCGCGCATTTTCTCGGCCCGGCCGATTTCGGCCGCTATGCGTTTGCGCAGGCGCTTGGCGTGCTGATCAACGTCACCTTCATCGACTGGGTGCGGCTCAGCGCAACGCGCTTCTATTCGCAGAAGTCGCGCGAGGTGGATCGGTCCGTACGACGCACGCTGGATACGGCCTTCATCAGCTCCAGCATTCTGATCGCGGTGGTCTGCGGCTTCTGCCTGATCGCCGGCGTGAACTTCGGGCTCTCGACAGCGCTTGCGGCCTCCATCCCGGTCGTAGCGGTTGCCTATTCGCTGTTTGACTACCACGCGGCAATGACGCGGGCGCTGTTCCGCGAAAAGCTCTACGCGCTGATCGTGATCAGCAAGAACGGCCTGTCGCTGGCGTTGATGGTAGGCGGCGCCTGGTATTTCAAGGACCCCGTCATCGTCATGGCGGGCCTGTGCCTGAGCCTTGTCGCGGCCTGGCTAACGGTGCGTCGGCCGCTTGCCGAGCCGAAAACAGACGCTGCGCCAACCTTGCCGTTGGCAAGGACGTTTTTCCTCTATGCCATGCCGATTGTGCTGGCGAATACCTTCTACCAGATGATCCCACTCTACAATCGTTCGGCGATTTCGGGGGCGCTCGGCTTCGCTGAAATGGGTCAGTATTCGCTCGCTTTCGACCTGAGCACGAAGCTGTTCTCGGCTGTCGGCTCGGCCTTCGATATCCTGCTGTTCCAGCTTGCCGTGCGCAGCCATAACGAGGACGGGCTGGATGCGGCGCGCGTACGGCTCTCCAGCAATCTCGGCATCGTACTCGGCGCGATCGCCCCGCTGGCGGTCGGCCTCTGGTTTGTCTTGCCGAGCCTTGAAGCCGCCTTCGTGCCGGAACAGTTCAAAGGTGCCTTTAGCGATTATGTCAGCGCATTGATTCCCGGCCTCAGCGCGCTCTCGATGATCCTTTACGGGCTGAACCCGATCTTCCAGATCCGCAACCGCACCTATCCGATCATCCTGGCCTGCCTGGTGGCGGTGCTCGTCAACGTGGTGCTGATCGCGCGCCTGCCGGCGGATGCCGCCGGCCCCGATTATGCGCGGATGCAGACCTATGCGCTTTATTCGGCGATCGTCGTAACCCTTGCCTTCGCGGCAGCCATCATGCCGACCTGGCCAAGCCCACGTTCGCTGATGGGCTGCGCCGCAGGTCTTGTGGCCATGAGCGCCGTGCTATGCCTGATGCGGCTGCTGCCGCCCGGCCTGCCCGCCTTGCTCGTCTCGGCGCTTGCGGGAGCGGAAGCCTATCTCGTGGCGCAGCTTCTGGTGAATTCCGCCGACGTGCGGGCAGTGTTGCTCAGCCGCCGGCAACAAAAATCCCCTGCGCAGCCGGGTTGACCGGGCAAGTCAGACGCGGGACATCTTTGGCGCTATCACGCCGAGGCTCCCCATGTTCGCCAGACCAAGCCGCTTCCTTGCCGCATCCGTCGCCCTGCTTTGCTCCGGAGTCGGGATCACCTCAGCATACGCGCTGGAAACAGGCGATCTTGTCGGACGATGGGGAGTCGCAGCCTATTTCGCGGAGAAGGACGCAGCAGCGACCCGCGCATCGGCAGCTTCCGCCTGCGGCCAGCCCTATACGATCACGCGCGGCAAGGGCGGAAATCCGGTGATGTATTCGGCTTTCACCGGCAAACCGGTCGAAGTCACCGTTCAGGGTGACAAGATCGTCAACGCGGATGGTGGCGACCCGAACAATACGAAGACGATCGTCTCGGCAGATGGCGGTTCGATGCTGTTGCGCTATGTGAGTGATGAAGCGACGCTGCGCTACGGCACGATGGTGTTCGTGCGCTGCCGGCGATAACGCTTTTCAGCCAAACAGCGCGTCGATCCCGCCCTGGTCGATATGGCCGGGCCGGCCAGCGATCTGTGGGCCACTCGCCAGCCCGAAACTACCCTCGGATTCGCGTTCGCTTTCGATAGCCTTCGCCTGATCGGCCACAAGCGACTCGATCGTGCCGAAGCCGCCCCAGATTTCGAGAATCCGGTCGAGCCGCTTCTCGATGAAATTCAGCGTGTCGACGACGCGGTTGATACGCTGGCCTGCCAGATCCTGGAAATTGCAGGTTTCGAAGATGCGGCTGACCTCGCTCTCGATATGATCGAGCCGGAGATGGTCCTGCGGTGCGATACCGCCCTGGCGGAGGATTTCAGTAGAGCCGCGGATGGCTTCGGCCGCATCCAGAATCGTATTCGTCGCTCTGGACGTGTCCTCGACCACGGCGCCGAGCTCTTCATGCAGCCCCTGGATGCCGATATCGTGGGGAACGGCGACCTGCATGGCCGCGAGTTCGCGGCGCGTCTCGTGGATCGAACCTGAGACGGAACGCAGATCGTCGCGGAATTGGGCAATATCGTGCGGGCCCAGCCGCTCGGACGTATCCGTCCCGGCGGTTTCGACGCTCGGCCTCATCGCTGCCTTTAACTCGCTCAACTCCTGAAGCAGCACCTGCTGCAGGAGCTTGAATTCCGAGGAGGTCTCCAGCTTGACGCTGGCGGAGGGGGCAGTGGCGCCGTTCGGGCCTAATTCAATACGATAGGTCCTGGTGTTTGCCGTCATGATCACTCAGGCGCAGAGATGACTGATTTCAAATGATACGGCCTCGGAATTAACAAAGCCTTGCCACAGATTTTCTCGTTAACGATCTCTAAACTATATAATTTTCGTCCATCTTAATCAAAATTACCCGGCGTCAACGAATTGGCAATCATAGTCTTTGTTTAAGGCGGCAAAGCAAGTTTTAAGCGTTCGATCGGCGCTTTGTTTACCGGCCTCATTAAACTTCACAGCTTCTAATCGCCTCGTATACGGCGCAGCTCCGGCGTCGATCGAAAAGTCACGACCATTTCCCGCGTAGCGATGAGTAAAGCGATGAAGAAGTCCCGCTTAGCTTTGATACCATTCATTTCCGGCGTCCTGCTGACGCCGGTGGGCGCTTGGGCCGGCCCCTACGATCCGCCCGGAGCTCCCTCGTCCAATCTTGGCGGTGGCTTCATCGAACTCCTGATGACCGGGCAGACGCAATCACCGGCGCAACGGAACGTCATCCGTCAGCAGTTGCGCTCTGCACCCGAACCCGCCCGCGCCTATTGGGGCAATGCCGGGTTCCATCTCTCCGACCAGCCGGAGGAAGACCTTCAGTTCATCCAGCGCCGCCCGGTCGGCGCGCCTCAGCAACCGCAGCAGCAGGCCTCGCTCGGCACCTATCCCGTGCAGGGCGAGATGGATCCGATCTACCGCCGCCAGGAGGTGGATTACAACGGTCCCCATGGTGCCGGCACGATCGTGATCGATACGCCGCACAAATTTCTCTACCTGGTGCAGGGGAATGGCCGCGCGATGCGCTACGGCATCGGCGTCGGCCGGCCGGGCTTCACCTGGGCCGGCGTGAAGACGATCACTCGTAAGGCGGAATGGCCCGGCTGGACGCCGCCGCCCGAGATGATCAAGCGTCGTCCGGACCTGCCGCGCCATATGGAAGGCGGCCCGGAGAACCCGCTTGGCGCACGCGCCATGTATCTTGGTTCGACGCTCTACCGCATCCACGGAACGAACGAGCCGAACACGATCGGCACCAATGTGTCGTCCGGCTGCATCCGGCTGATCAATGACGACGTCGCTGATTTGTACGGCCGCGTGAAGGTCGGCACCAAAGTCATCGTGATGTGATCGTTTGACGGTCAAGACAATAAAAAAGGCCGGGCGATCGCCCGGCCTTTTCGATTCAGAGGTTTCGCTCAGGCGAAATCGTCGTCGCTATCGCCATCGTCGAAGGAGGCATCCTGCTGGGCATCCTGATAGGCGTCGTCCTGAGCCTGCTGACGATCGAAATCGGCGTCCTGCTGGGCGTCCTGATAGCCGTCATCGTATTTCTGGCCCGAGCCGTTGCCGTTCAAGGCATCGCCGAAGCTCGACGTGTTGACATTGCCGAGGCCAGCCGCCTGCGCATGGCCGCCGCCTGAAAAGGCGTTCATCAGCATATTGCCGACGACCATGCCGCCTGCGACGCCGGCCGCCGTCATCGCGGCTGACTTTAGGAAGCCGCCAGCGCCACCACCGGGTTGCGCTGCCGCCTGCCCGCCCCAGGGACCGGAAGGCGCGGCGGCCTGCGAACCCCAAGCGGGGTTCTGCTGCTGAGGCGCATAGTTCTGTTGCTGTGGTGCGTAATTCTGCGAGCTCTGCGGCGGAAGGCCGGATGGACGCGGCGCGGCAGCCTGGCTGGCGCCGCCACCGAACAGGCCGGAGAGGAAACCGCCCGACTGTTGCTGCGGGCGCTGCTCGGCCTCTTGAAGCTGCTGCTTCAACTGCTCGACCTGCTTCTGCAGGCCCTCGAGCGCCTGCTCCTGCACATAAATGGATTGCGCCATCACATAAGGCGCGTAGGGCTGCTTCGCGACCAGATCGGCGATGAAGCGTTCGGTTTCGGCGTCACGCGGGGCGTCACCCGCCTGCTTCAAGCGATCGAAAATTCCAGAAATGACGTCGCGTTCCTGCGGGGTCATCAGAGCATCTCCTGCCAGTCAGCGTCGGAGCGTTCCCGACACCTGACAGAGTAGCTATGGATTGTGGCGCTATTTGTCACGGGGCCAGCATGTGAAACTTTAGTAATAGCGCCTCCACCAAAAAGAAAAACGGCCCCAAAGGGCCGTTTCGCTTCATTTTTGCGGATTATGCTTCTTCAAGCAATCATGCGATAGGCCGGCAGCGTCAGGAAGTCCTCGAATTTCGGCGCGAGAGACATTTTGCGGAAGAGCTCGATCGCCTCGGGGAAACGGCCCTTGGCGTAGTTATCCGCACCGACCTCGCCCTTCACGCGCTCCATCTCCTCCTTGAGGCAGGTCTCGAAGAGTTCGGGCGAAGCCTTCTTGCCGCCATCGAGTTCAAGCCCGTGCTTGACCTGCTGCCAGATCTGCGCGCGGGAAATCTCGGCGGTCGCGGCGTCTTCCATCATGTTGTAGATCGGCACTGCGCCACGGCCGCGCAGCCAGGCTTCGATATATTGCACGCCGACACGAATGTTTTCGCGGAAGCCTGCCTCCGAGCGGGTGCCTTCATGGACCTGCAACAGGTCCTTGGCGGCCATGGCGACATCGTCCCGCAGCTTGTCGAGCTGGTTCGGCTGCGGCATCAGGCGGTTGAACACCTCCATGGCGACAGGCACGAGATCGGGATGCGCAACCCAGGTGCCGTCATGGCCGTCACCGGCCTCACGCTCCTTGTCCGCCTTGACTTTGGCGAAGGCGGCGTCGTTCGCGGCCGGGTTGTTCTTGATCGGGATTTGCGCCGCCATTCCGCCCATGGCGAAAGCGCCGCGGCGGTGGCAGGTCTTGATCAGCAGAAGGCTGTAGGCGCGCAAGAAAGCCTTGCCCATCACCACCTGACCGCGATCGGGCAGGACATAAGCCTCGTTATTCGCGAGCTTCTTGATGAAGGAGAAGATGTAGTCCCAGCGGCCACAGTTGAGGCCGACGATATGGTCGCGCAACTCGAACAGGATTTCGTCCATCTCGAAGGCGGCCGGCAGCGTCTCGATCAGCACCGTCGCTTTGAAGGTGCCGACGGGAACGCCGAGCTTTTCTTCCGCATGCTCGAAAACCGAGTTCCACAAGCGCGCCTCGACGTGGCTTTCGAGCTTCGGCAGGTAGAAATAGGGCGCGGTGCCCTTGGCCATCGTCGTCTTGGTGTTGTGGAAGACATAGAGGCCGAAATCGAAGAAGGCGCCGGCCATGTCCTCGCCGTCGACCGTCACATGCACTTCCGGCAGATGCCAGCCGCGCGGGCGCACGATCAGCACAGCCGGGTTTGGCTTCAGCTTGTATTCCTTGCCCGAAACCGGATCGGTGAAATCGATCTTGCCGGCCCAGAGGTCCTTCAGGTTGATCTGGCCCTCGATATTGTTGGCCCAGGTCGGCGAGTTGGCATCCTCGAAATCGGTCATGAAGACCTTGGCGCCGGAGTTCAGCGCGTTGACCACCATCTTGCGGTCGACCGGGCCGGTGATCTCGACGCGACGGTCGAGCAGGTCGGCCGGGATCGGCGCGACCTTCCAGTCGGCTTCACGCACAGGCTTGGTTTCAGCGAGGAAGTCAGGCGTCTTGCCGGCGTCGAATTGCTTCTGGCGCTCAGTGCGGAGGCTGAGCAGAGACTTGCGCGTGGCATTGAAGCGACGCTGGAGATCGGCGACGAAAGCAAGCGCCTCAGGCGTCAAAATCTCTTCATATCGAGCTCCGATATCGCCCTTGATGGCGACGCCCGGAACGGCCTTTGCGAGTGTCTCGGCAAGCGACATGGCTGGTCCCTCCAATGATCTTGATATTGGAGAGCAGCCTAGCTCAAAATAGCCACCCCTCGCTAGGCGACATAATCTTCAGGACTATTGCCCTGAGAGAAACAATCTATCTGGCTTTTGCCGCATGCACGGCGGCGGCAAGCGCTTTCGCCGCCAATTCTGGCTCAGGCTTGCCGCAAATGGCCGAGACAACGGCTACTCCGGCCGCTCCCTCCTTGATAAGATCGGCCGCATGCACGGCCTGGATGCCGCCGATGGCTACTACCGGCAAGGCGCTCGAGCGGCAACGCTCGCCAAAGCCGGCAATGCCGAGCGGAGCAGAAGCATTGGCCTTGGTCTGCGGGTTGACTGCGAAGATCGGGCCGATGCCGAGGTAGTCGACTATCGCCGGATCGGCCGCTGCGATTTCCGCCGGATCGCGGGCGGAAAGTCCGAGAATGCGGTCGGGGCCAATCAGGGCACGCGCGTCGGCAGGGTGTATGTCGCTTTGGCCGACATGGACACCATCGGCATCAGCGGCAAGCGCGACATCGATGCGATCGTTGATGATCAGTGGCACGCCATGAGGTTGCAGCGCTGTCTTCAAGGCGCGCGCGTGTTCAACGAGCGCGCGGCCATAGGCGACGGTATCACGGAGTTGCACCAGCGTCGCGCCACCCTGCACGGCGGCGAGCGCGGTTTCGACGAGACCGTATCCGGCGCAGAGGATCGGATCGGTGACGAGATAGACAGAGAGATCGAAAGCTCGGCGCACCATCGCTCAGACCTCTTCGATCTCTGCCGCGCCGACGAGCTCGGCCGGGGTCAGATTATAGAGACCGTCAATGAAACGCTGGCGCAGGGAAGCAGGACCGGATGCGCCCTCACCCGCCCTGCGGCCGGCGACGGCGAAGGTCGCGATAGCCGCGACGGTGCCTTCGAATCTATTCGCACCAAGCGCCAGAAACGCCGCTGTGGTCGCGCTCAAGGCGCAACCGAGCCCGGTGACCTGGGGCATCAGCGCATGCCCGCCATGGATGGCGACAGTCGTATCGCCATCAGTCACGTAATCGACCGATCCGGTTATCGCGACGATGGCTCTGGAGCGTCGCGCCAAGGTCACGGCATCGGCGACGGCAAGATCAGCTTGTAGTAATGTGTCGACCCCCTTGCCCGTCTCTCCGGTCGCACCGGCGAGCGAAGCGATTTCGCCAGCATTGCCTCGGATGACGGTTGGCCGCAGCGCAAGCAGGCCACGCGCCGCGGCGAGCCGGAAGGCGGTCGCCCCGCAAGCGACCGGATCGAGTACCCATGGCTTGCTCTCATGCTGCATGACAATGGCCGCGAGGCGCATTGAGTTGAGCGACGATGTCGAGAGCGTGCCGATATTCGCCACTAGCGCATCGGCCTTCGAGGCGAACTCCTCAACCTCCTCCGGCGCCATCACCATGGCGGGTGAAGCGCCGAGCGCCAGCAGGACATTAGCGGAAATATCCATCGCGACAGTGTTGGTGATGTTGTGCACGAGCGGGCGCTTTGCGCGCAGCGCTTCGAGAAGGTCGCCGACAGTTTTGGAATTCATCCGCTTCACATCTCTTCGCGGCTCATGGGCGGTTTCGTATCTAGTCGCGCGGGTCAGCGGCGGCAACCCGGCTCAGCGCTCGTCAACGCTCGCTGCCCAGCCCCAGTTCAGCAGAGGCAGGGCGCGTTTGGCGAAATCCGCCACGTCATCGACGAAGCCGGGTTTGTGGATCGCCTTATCGTCGATCGGCGAGCGGATGA
>FTCZ01007841.1_pt1 | contig 11122 bp, 13 predicted proteins | sample 1658871 | NCBI WGS metagenome assembly FTCZ01 (sample SAMEA3914864, study PRJEB12502) | metagenome | biome: forest; material: soil | place: USA | collected 2012-03-12 | depth 0.3 m
CCAAGCGCCAGAGCCGCAACCGCGGCGATCGTGAAAGCCTTCTTCATCGATATACTCCTATTCGTTCACCAGCGGACGTTCGGCAACGCAGCACGTCCGTAGCCGTTCCGAAAAACGCGATAAATGCGGCCGGCGTCAAGCCCCGACAGCCGTACTTTCCACCCAAAAGCGCCGAAAATCGGGCAAATTCGGCCTTCTTGCCCCTCCTGCCCCTCCCCAATCGGGGAACAGCGGGAAGAATTGCGACTAGAAATGAAGCGTACGACCATACGCAGACAGCACACTTTCGTGCATCATTTCGCTCAGCGTCGGGTGCGGGAATACCGTCTCGATCAGCTCGGCCTCGGTGGTCTCGAGCTGCTTGGCGACAGTATAGCCTTCGATCAGCTCGGTCACCTCGGCGCCGATCATGTGCGCGCCGAGCAGCTCGCCGGTCTTGGCATCGAACACGGTCTTGACGAAGCCCTCCGCCTCGCCGAGCGCGATCGCCTTGCCGTTGCCGATGAAGGGGAATTTGCCCACCTTCACCTCATAGCCGGCTTCCTTGGCCTTCGCCTCGGTGAGGCCGACAGAAGCGATCTGCGGGCGCGAATAGGTGCAGCCCGGGATATTGCGCACATCCATCGCGTGCGGGTGCTTGCCGGCGATCGCCTCGGCGGCGATCACACCTTCGTGGCTCGCCTTATGCGCCAGCCATGGCGGCGCGGTGACATCGCCGATCGCCCAGATGCCCGGCACATTGGTGCGGCACATGCCATCGGTGTCGATATGGCCCTTGGTCGTCTTCACGCCGAGCGCCTCGAGACCGATATTCTCGCTGTTCGGCACGATGCCAATCGCGACGATCGCATGGCTGTACTCGTCAGTCTCGACCTTACCGTCGGCGAGCTTGATCGAGGCCTTCACGCCCTTGCCGGTGCTCTCCAGCTTCTCGACGCCGGCCTTGGTGATCACCTTCAGGCCCTGCTTGGTGAGCGCCTTGGTCATGAATTCGGAGACTTCGGCGTCCTCCACTGGCACGATCCGGTCGAGCATCTCGACGATTGTCACCTGAGCGCCCATGTCCGCATAGAAGCTCGCGAACTCGACGCCGATCGCGCCCGATCCGATGACCAGCAGCTTGGTCGGCATCTCCTTGGGGGTCATCGCGTGGCGGTAGGTCCAGATCCGCTCGCCATCGGTCTTCGCAAAGGGCAGGTCGCGGGCGCGCGCGCCGGTGGCGACGATGATGTCTTTGGCCACAAGCTCGGTGGTCTTGCCGTCCTTGACGACCGAGAGCTTGCCCTTGGCGGTAATCTTGCCCTCGCCTTCGACGACGGTGATCTTGTTCTTCTTCATCAGGCCCTTGACGCCGGCGTTGAGCTGACCGGCGACGTTGCGCGAGCGCTTCACCACCTTGGCGAGATCGAAGCCCGGCTTCTCCGCCGACAGGCCATAGGCATCGGCGTGGGTCATGTAGTGATAGATCTCGGAGGTGCGGAGCAGCGCCTTGGTGGGAATACAACCCCAGTTGAGGCAGATGCCGCCCAGATTCTCGCGCTCGACGATCGCGACCTTGAGGCCGAGCTGCGCCGCGCGGATCGCCGCGACATAGCCACCGGGGCCTGAACCCAGCACGATGAGATCGTAGGTGTCAGCCATGCTTGTCCTTCCTCAGAGCCCGCCCCTGTCAGGGCGGGCGATAGATGGATGGGCCGATCGGCCCGTCAGTCGTTGTGTACGGCCTTCAGCGACGCCCAGGCGATCACCGTGACCAAGGAAAAGATCAGCCAGGACCAATGGAACTCGATCCCACCGACCGGGAGACGGACCAGCTTGCCGGCCAACACGCCTCCCTGCGTTTCGTCACTCCGCGCGGCCAGCCAAGGCACCACCACCGCCGTAACCGCTCCGGTCGCGAGGGCGGTGGGAAGCGCCATGGCTCAGGCCGCCTCGTCCTCGCCCGCGGGCACCATCGGCGGCACCCGGCGAGGCTGACGGTCCTCACCCACCGCGACGAAGGTGAAAACCGCCTCCGTCACCTTGTAGCTGTTGTCGTCGTGGCGGGCGCGGCGCCAGGCCTCGACCGCGATCTTCATCGAGGTGCGGCCGGTGCCGACCAGCGACGCATAGACGGAGACCTCGTCACCCACGAACACCGGGCGATGGAAGGTCATGCCCTCCATCGCGATGGTGACGGCGCGGCCATGGCTGTGACGCGACGCCACCGAACCGGCGGCCGAGTCCATCATGCTCATCAGCCAACCGCCGAATATGTCGCCATAGGGGTTGGTGTCCTTGGGCATGGCCACCACCCGGACCGCCGGCGCTTCCTCGGGAGGCAGATCGTCGAGCGGCTTCATCACGCGAGCATCCCCAGCGGGTTCTCGACCAGCCGCTTGAAAGCCTGCATCAGCTTGGCACCGTCGGCGCCGTCGATGGCGCGATGGTCGAAGCTGCCGGTCGCGGACATCACGGTCGCGACGGTCAGCTCGTCATGGACGACATAGGGACGCCTCTCACCAGCGCCGATCGCCATGATCATGCCCTGCGGCGGATTGATCACCGCCTCGAACTGCTTGATGCCGTACATGCCCATGTTGGAGATCGACGCCGTGCCGCCGGCATATTCCTCCGGCTTCAGCTTGCCTTCCTTGGCACGGGCCGCGAGATCCTTGATCTCGGTGGCGATCGCCGAGAGACTCTTGGTGTCGGCGCCCGTCACGACCGGGGTAATGAGGCCGTTGGGGATGGACACCGCGACCGAGATATCGGCGCGCTGGAAGGTGATAAGCTGGTCACCGGCGAGCATCACGTTGCAGCTCGGCACCTCGACCAGCGCGACGGCCAGCGCCTTCACCAGCATGTCGTTGACCGACAGCTTCACGCCGCGGCTCTCCAGCCCCTTGTTGAGCTCGGTACGGAGCTTGAGCAGCGCGTCGAGCTGGATGTCGACGGTGAGATAGATGTGTGGGATCTGCTGCTTCGATTCGGTGAGGCGGCGGGCGATCGTCTTGCGCATGTTGGAGAGCTTGACGCTCTCGTGCGGAATGTCCGGGATCTGCGCAGGTGCCGGCGCAGCGGCCGGAGCGGCAGCGGCGGCCGCCTCGACCTTGGCGGCGGGTGCGACTGCGCCCGGTTTCGCACCGGCGAGATCGGCCTTCACGACGCGCCCGTTCGGGCCCGTGCCCTGCACCGCGGCGAGATTGATACCCTGCTGCTCGGCGAGGCGGCGGGCGAGCGGGCTCGCCTTCACGCGATCACCAGCGGTGGCGGCGGCCGGTTTCGGTGCAGGCGCAGCCTTGGCAGCCGGGGCTTCCTGCTTCAGCGGAGCGGCGGCGGGCGCCCTGGCTTCTTCCTTTTTGGGGGCAGACGCCGCCTTGGCGGTGGCGACGTCTTCGCCTTCACCCGAAAGGATCGCGATCAGCGCGCCGACCTTCACCCCGTCCGTGCCCTCGGGCACCAGGATCTGGGCGATGGTACCTTCGTCGACGGCTTCGAACTCCATCGTCGCCTTATCGGTTTCGATCTCGGCCAGGATGTCGCCGGACTTCACCTCGTCGCCCTCCTTGACCAACCATTTGGCAAGGGTGCCCTCCTCCATCGTCGGGGACAGGGCGGGCATCTTCAATTCGATGGGCATCGCGGCGAGGGCCTCTCTGGCAGTCGGTCAAGCGAGGCGCTCATTTCGGCCCTTGGCGGCCCATGGTCAAGGCTGACGCTTGCGTGAGAGTGCGGGATGCCGCACCGTAACGCCCATGGAAGACGCCATTACGCCCATGGAAGACGCCATGATGCCCCGTACCTACCTCGTCGTGCTGGACGGGAGCCCCGAGGCGCGGGTGGCGTTGCGCTTCGCCGCCCGCCGCGCCGCCAAGACGGCGGGACAGGTGGAAATGCTCGCGATCGTGCCGCCCGCCGAGTTCGTCCAGTGGGGCGGCGTGCAGGAGGCGCTGGAGGAAGAGGCCCGGCTCGGCGCCGAGGCGCTGCTCCATCAGGCGGCCGGAGAGATTGTCGAAGAACTGGGCCTGAAGCCGGTCCTGACGGTGCGGCAGGGCGAGCCGGCCAAGACGGTACGCGCGGTGCTCGAGGAGCGGCCAGGCATCGCCGCGCTGGTGCTGGGGGCGCAGGCCTCCGGCGGTCCGGGGCCGCTCGTCTCGCATTTCACCGGCAATGATTCCGGGCAACTCCCCTGCCCGGTGATGATCGTACCAGGCTCGCTCGACGACGAGGCGCTCGACCGGCTGAGCTGACCCTCCGCTCGCTGCCGGAACCGGAACGCGCCCGGCCCGTAGATTCCGCCGATGCGGATCGTGGCTCAGATCTCGGACCTCCATTTCGGCGCGCACGAGCCCGCCGTGGTGGCCAACCTGCACGCGACGCTGACGGCGATTCGGCCCGATCTGGTGGTAGTGTCGGGCGATCTCACCCAGCGCGCGCGACGGCAACAGTTCGCACAGGCGGCCGCGTTCCTCGACCAGCTGGAGGCGGACGGGCTGCGCCTGCTGGTAGTCCCCGGCAACCACGACGTTCCGGTCCATAAGCCGCTGGCGCGTCTGTTCTGGCCACTGCACCGCTATCACCGATTCATCATGAGGAGCCGATCCTGCTGGTATGCCGATCCCGAGATCGCGGTGCTGGGCCTGGCTTCGGCACATGGCCTCACCATCAAGGACGGGCGGCTGACGCGGATCCAGATCGGCCTGATCGGCGAATATTTCACGCAGGCGTCGACCGACGCCACGCGCATTCTCGTCACCCACCATCCGCTGGTTGCGCTGCCCGGCGACGAGGCCGGGACGATCGAGCCGGCGCTGCGCGGCGCGCGACGGGCGCTCGCCGCCGTCAAGGCGGCGGGTGTGCACCTGATGCTCGCCGGTCATCATCACGCGCATGGCGTGGAGATCGCCGGACCAACGCTTTCAATCGATCCGCAAGTGATGGTGGTACAGGCCGGCACAACCACGTCATGGCGGCGGCGCGGCACGCCCAACAGCTTCAACCTGATCCGGCTCGGCCGCGACACGGCAGCCATCGAGGAATGGATATCGGAAGGCGGCCCATTCAGGCCCGGCAGGCGCAGCTCGACTTACGCACGATCCGGCGGCGGGTGGTTCGCCGTGGCGCCTTCCTGACCGCGCCGCCTTGGTAGGACGTCACATAGTCAGTCCTGGTGATGGTCGTGGTGATGATCCGGCCGGGCGTGGCGGAAACCACCGAGCTGCCCGCAGCGTAGCCCGGCATGACCCCGCCGACGACGGCGGGCATCGGGCCGGGCCGCTCGGTGCGGGTAACAACGGTATTGGCGTCGGGCTGATAGGTCGTGACGAGCGGGGCGGAATCGGCGGTCCAGGCCGGACCGGGCGCCGAAGCGGTCGATTGTGAGTTGAGGGCGGCCGGCGCGGGCGCGGAGCCCGCCTGCCAGCCGCCCTGCCCCCAGCCCCCCGGCTGCGAAGCGGTGCCGGCGGTCGCGCCGGTCTGCGGAACGGTTGTCGAAGAGGCGGGCGTGGAGGCAGGCGGCTGCGGAGTCTGGGCACTCAGGGCCCCGGCCGGAATTACTCCGAGCAGCGCCGCTCCCGCCAAGATGCCGATCCGCACCATCCCCGTCATCCCCTTGTTGCCGGGGTGCAGCGACAGGCGCGCACCCCTCGGATCAGGTGCGTATCATCACGCGCGGGCGCACCCCAAGGAGATGCGCGGCACACACGTCCCGAATCGGGTCAGCCGGCGAGCCGCTCCGCGAGCAGCGCGCACAGACGCTCGGCACCGGCCGCGTCCTCGGCGTCGAACCGCGCTGGCGTCGGGCTGTCGAGATCGAGTACGCCGATCACCACGCCATCGACGACGATCGGCACCACCAGTTCGGAGGCCGACGCCGCGTCGCACGCGATATGGCCCGGGAAAGCGTTGACGTCTTCAACGAGCTGCGTCGTGGCGGATGCCGCGGCGGTGCCGCACACGCCCGCGCCCAGCTTGATGCGGATGCAGGCGGCCCGTCCCTGGAACGGCCCGAGCACCAGCTCGCCGTCGACCATTCGATAGAAGCCCGCCCAGTTGAGGCCGGGGATCAGGTCCCACACCAGCGCAGCGACATTGGCCATGTTGGCGATGGCATCGCGCTCGCCGGAGGTGACGCCGTCGGCGGCGCCGACCAAGTCAGCCCAGGCGGTAGCCTTATCGGCGTCGCCCTGGCGTGCGAAATCGAACATGATGAAGCTCCTGAAATCGTTCCGCCAGATAGGCGCTCCACCTGCATGACGAAAGGCGCATTCCTGCTTGGCGGGGCGCGAGAAAATCTGGTGGTTGGGCCGGCTCAATCCAGCCGCGGCTTGCCCCTGGCGGCCTTCACCCCGGAACGGGTCGCCTTGGTGGTAAGCCGACGCTCCCTCGAGGCCTTGGTCGGCTTGGTCTTGATTCGTCGTTCAGGCTTCACGAAGGCCTTGCCGATGAGCGCGGCGACGCGGGCGCGGGCGTCCTCACGATTGGCCTCGCGGGTGCGATGGCTGCGTGCGGTGACGAGGATGCTGCCGTCAGCGTTCCATTTGCTGCCGGCCAGCACCTTCAGCCGTTGGAAGACCGAAGGCGGCAAGCCGAGCGCATAAACGTCGAGCCGGAGCTGCACGGCCGTCGCCACCTTGTTCACGTTCTGCCCGCCGGGTCCGGTGGCGGCGAGGAAGCGCTCCTCGATCGCCTCCTCGGGCAACACAAAGCCCTCAGGCGACGGCATCGACGAATTCCGCCCAGCGCGCGAAGCTCTCCGGCAGCGGCGCCTCGCCCTCGATTGCCGGCTTGGGATCGCGCGGCAGGCGCAGGCGACACGCGTGGAGCAGCATCGCCCCGCCGCCCCGCCCATAGACCGGGTCGCCGACGATCGGATGACCCAGCGCCTCGGCGGCATGGACACGGAGCTGGTGAGTGCGTCCGGTGCGCGGACGGAACTCGACGAGGGCGCGCCCCCCCGCCTCGCCGAGCAGCCGCCAGTCGGTCACCGCGGGCTTGCCTTTGCGGTCGGGGACCATCCGCCAGCCCTCCTCGCGCGTCGATCGCTTGGCGAGCGCGAGGGTGATTCGCCCCTCCGTCTCGGCGGGCACGCCTTCGAGCACGGCCAGGTAGATTTTTTCCGCCAGCCCCGCCTCGAATGTGGCGGCGAAGCGCTTGTGCGCCTTGGGGTTGCGCGCGAGGAGCAGACAGCCAGAGGTGTCGCGGTCGAGCCGGTGCACCGCCGCCGGGCTCCGCTGGAAACCAAAACGCAAGGATTCCAGCGCAGATTCAACACTAGGTCCGCCGGCACGTGGCGCATCGACCGGCAAACCCGCAGGCTTGTCCAAAAGGATCGCCTCGGCATCGATGAACAGGACGCGATCAGTCAGCATTGCGCCCCTGTGCCATGTTGGTCACGCTGCAGCAAATTCGTCATCGGATCGCGTTAACCCGGCTTTACCAGAGATTAACCTTTTTCCTTCATCCCCGTAATGGTTAATACAGTTGCAGTTGCGCGGGGTGGCGTAACGGGGCTGACGGGGATGGACCGATGCGTGTTCTTCTAATCGAAGATGATCCGACGACGGCCAAGGCAATCGAGCTGATGCTCGGTGCGGAAGGCTTCAACGTCTATACGACCGATCTCGGCGAGGAAGGCCTCGATCTGGGCAAACTGTACGATTATGACATCATCTGTCTCGATTTGAACTTGCCAGACATGCATGGGTACGACGTACTGAAGCGGCTGCGCGTCGCCAAGGTGCAGACGCCGGTGCTGATTCTGTCGGGCGTGTCCGAGATGGACAGCAAGGTTCGCGCGCTAGGTTTCGGCGCCGACGACTATGTCACCAAGCCTTTCCACCGCGAAGAGCTGGTGGCGCGCATCCACGCGATCGTGCGCCGCTCCAAGGGCCATTCGCAGTCGGTCATCAAGACCGGCAAACTGTCGGTCAACCTCGATGCCAAGACCGTCGAGGTCGACAGCGCCCGGGTGCACCTGACCGGCAAGGAATATGCGATGCTGGAGCTGCTCTCGCTTCGCAAGGGCACCACGCTCACCAAGGAGATGTTCCTCAACCATCTCTATGGCGGCATGGACGAGCCGGAGCTTAAGATCATCGACGTCTTCATCTGCAAGCTGCGCAAGAAGCTCAGCCTCGCCTGCGAGGGCGACAATTATATCGAGACCGTGTGGGGCCGCGGCTATGTGCTGCGCGATCCCAACGATATGAGCGCAACCCAGGTCGCCTGATCCCGTTCGTCACGCAGGCGCACACGAAAAGGGGCCGCTCCGATCAAAGGGGGATCGGGGCGGCCTCTTGCTTTAGGGGCCCCGGGCCAAAGCACTTGGCCCTATTTGCGGTAGAAATCATAGGAGTGGCGATAGGGCGTGTCAGTCCGGTATCGCCAGCTGCCGAGCGGTGGGAAGGCCTCCTTCCGAAAGCGTTGCAGGCTGTCGATCTTCTCGATTGGCACGGGCGCGCGAGGCGGGATGTCGTCCCAACCGAGAACGAAGTGCCCGCCGTCGACGAGGCGGGAATGACAGAGATCGAACGCCCGCTCACACTGCTCGCGGCTGTCGAGCCCATAGCCGTAGACGCCGTTGCAGAGGATGAGATCGAAGCGCGCGGGCGGAAAGGCCTCGTCCAGCCTCTCCAGCGGCGCGACGATATGCTGTCGTCCGGCGAACTTGCGCGCGCGGGGCAAAGGGTCGATCGTCCAATAATCCCTGCCCTCGAAAAACACGCGCTCATAGTGCTTCGTGTACCAATCGCACCCGACGAACAGGATCGACCGGATCGCGGGGAACGAGCCGAAATAGGGAAAGATCGTCTGCTCCAAAATCCTGCGGTCCTCTGTTTCCATGCGAACCGGCAAATTGAGCAGATATCGCATACCCCGTAGCGCATACCTCGGATCGACCAAAAGCTTTCGCACCTTGCCGGCGATCGAAGCGCTGGCGGACCTAGTCGCGATGACACGGAAGACCTCGGCCTCCTGCTGCTTTCGCCTGCCGGATGCTGATGACATTTCGACCCACTCACTTCACGACCCCTGACGACTGCCAACGATTGCGCGTTTCGGTTCGCTCCGGCGCCGCGCGTCGCCTTCGGATGCACAAGACAGACTTTGGCAGTAGTCCTCCCGACTAGCCAGGTCGGTCGGGCCGCTCTCCCTGGCCAGCAGGAGACGCGATGCCTCACGCCCTTTCCTTCGTCCATTTCCGCTCGAAACGGTGCGGCGCAGCCCTCCCCGAAAGAGTTCTGGACTTGGCTTTTGGATGATGGTCCACCACGCGAGGGATAGTGTGCAGTGCCGATCAAAGGCGCCCTCGGGGCCGACCATTCCGGCTCCCGGAAACATCGACCCAACAAGCCGGAGATCGCTTGATGACGTCTCCTTGGAATTCCTCGGGCGTCAAGGAGGGGGCCCGTCTTTCCCGATCGGCGCAGGGCAGGATTGTTCAGCATCTTCCGTCACGGGACGAATTACCGTCGGTGCTGATCCTGGGGGACCATTTCGGCTATGCCGGCAACGTCGTTCACGGGGTGACGACCTATTATCTCCACACCCTTCCGGCTCTGGCCGAACGCGGCGTGCGCTTGCGGGCCTGTTTCCTGCGCGAGCCTCATCCGGCGGCCGAGGCTCTGCGTCAGCACGGGATCGAGCCGATTTTTCTATCGGCCCGCAAGTGGAACCCCCTGGTCGCCTTCCACGTCGCCACGATTATTCGAGCCTGTCGCTGCGACATTGTTCACGCCGCCGGCATCAAGGCCACGCTGATCGCGCGTATCGCTGCCCGACTGGCCGGTGCGCGGGTCATCGTCCATGTCCATGACCTCGGCTATCCGGCCGCGCCGGTCGGCCTCATGCACCGCCTGTTCGCAAAGCCCGCGGACGTCGGCATCGGCGTCTCGCGGGCTGCGCGGGACGTCCTGGTCAGGGGCTATCACGTCGCTCCCCGGCAGTGCCATGTGATCCACAACGGCATCTCGCCCAATGCGATCGGCGAAGTCGCACCCAATGCGCGATCCCGCATCCGGGTAAGCCTCGCCATCCCCGACGATGCAGGCGTCATCGCCATGATCGCGCGCATGCATCCGATCAAGGGACACAGGACCATGCTCCGCGTGATGGCGCGGATCGCCGCGCAGCGACCGGATGCCCTGCTCATCCTGGCAGGCGACGGGCCGGAACGGTCGGCGTGCGAGGTGTTGTCGGAAGAGCTCGGCCTCAGGGACAGGGTGCGTTTCCTTGGCAGCCGCAAGGATATACCGGAGCTGCTGGCGGCCTGCGATCTCGTCGTGGCGCCGTCGGAATCCGAGGGGCTTCCGACGGTCGCGATCGAGGCGTGCGCGGCGGGGCGTCCTGTGGTCGGCTTTGATGCGGGGGGCCTCCGGGACATCATCGATGACGGCACCAGCGGCCGCCTGATCCGGCCGGGCGATGAAGAGGGGTTCGCGAGGGCAATCCTGGACCTGCTTGGCGATCCCGACATGCTGGCGCGCTTCGGCCGGGAGGCGCTGGTCCGCGCGCGCGACTTCACGATCGACCGCCATGTCCGCCAGCTCATCGCCTGCTATGGGCAGACGGTCGGGTTGCCCGCCGCCGCTTCCGGTCTGTCGTCCTGGCCAGCGGGCTAAACCGTGCGGCGGTCGACAGCGCTGCACGATGTCTGGCGAAAGAACGCGCCCGAGGTGATCGGCCTGTTCGACGGCTCGCTGCCGAATTTCGTGACCGCCCGGAAGCCGCCCGACACCTACGCCGGCGTTCCCGTCTTCTGCTATCATCTGGTGGACGCTGAACGATTAGAAGCGGACCTGAGCTTCCTCCAGCGCAATGGCTATCACATGCTGAGCGCCGCAGAGTTTCTGACCTATCTGACGGGCGAGCGCGTAGTCCCACTACGTTCGGTGCTGCTGACCTTCGATGACGGGCCACTGAACTTCCACGACGTCGCCTTTCCCCTGTTGCGCGCCTTCTCGGCAAGGGCGGTGGCGTTCGTGGCGCCGGGCCTGCATGCGGAGATGGGGGTGGATGGCGATGTCGCCGCGAGACCGATGGACTGGCACGAACTCGGCGAGATTCACGCGTCGGGGCTGGTTGAATTCCAGTCGCACACCTTCGAGAGCCGCTACGTCCCGTGCTGGCCCGCACCCGC
>FTCZ01006484.1_pt1 | contig 11121 bp, 11 predicted proteins | sample 1658871 | NCBI WGS metagenome assembly FTCZ01 (sample SAMEA3914864, study PRJEB12502) | metagenome | biome: forest; material: soil | place: USA | collected 2012-03-12 | depth 0.3 m
CCTTCGAGAGCCGCTACGTCCCGTGCTGGCCCGCACCCGCCGCACTGGTCGGGTGCGAGCCGGCGCTGGAGGCCACCCGGCGCCGGCCGATGCCGCTGCCCCTCCGCGACGACCTGCTGCTGTCGCGCACAATGCTGGAGGAACGGCTGCCCGGCGCGCGGATCCGGCATCTGAGCTTCCCTATGTATATCGGCACGGCAGACGCGGTCGAAACCGCCCGATCGCTGGGGTTCGAGGCCTGCTACTGGGGCTACCGCCCCAACCGGCCGCTCAATCTGGCAGGCGACTCGCCCTTCTTCATCAGCCGTGTCGGTGACGAGTTCCTCCGTCGCCTGCCCGGCGATGGGCGTATCACCATGCGGGACATGGTGCGCGAGCGTGTTCGGCGTATCCGTGCGGGCCGCGAATGGCGACGACGGTTTCGTTCGGGAGATCGAGCTTGAGCCCGGCCACATCCAAGCTGCTGCGCCTTACCGTCTCGATCGGCCTTCTGGCGCTGATAATCTTCCTCGCCGACTGGAAGGAGGTGTGGCAGGTGCTACGCACCGTCGAGATCCGGTGGATCATCGTCGCCTTTGTGTTGGCGGCGCTCGACCGGCTGATCATCAACCAGCGCTGGCAACTCCTGCTGGAAGCGCGCGGCGTCGACATCGGCTTCGCCAAGGTGGTCCGCATCCAGCTCGGCGCAAATTTCCTCGGCACCTTCCTGCCCACCTCGATCGGTGTCGACGCGCTCCGCATCGCCGCGCTGTGCCGGGCGGGCGAGCCCGCGCCCGCGGTCATCGCAGCGACGCTGGTCGATCGGATCTCGCTGATCCTTGCCACGCTGCTGTTGGGGGCGGTGATGCTGTTGTTCTTCGCGCAGTCCTTCATCCCAAAACAGGTCACCGACGAGGTGGTGGCGGGAACCGCGTTCATTTTCGCGGTTGGCGCGATCTGCCTGCACAAGTCGGTTCGCCGCTGGGTACGCCTGGCGCTACTGCCTCGCGTACCCGAACGCTTCCGGCAGACGCTCCACGATGTCGCCGAGGCGGCGCTCACCTACCGCCACGAATATCGCGCAATGGCGGGGCTGGCGGCGCTCACCCTGCTCGCCTTCGTGATCCGCATCTATTTCGTGAAGGCCCTCACCCTCGCGGTAGGCGCGGACCTGCCGATCCTGACACTGGCGATGATCGTGCCGATCCTGTGGATCATCGTCATGCTGCCGATCACCGTCGGCGGGCTGGGCGTGCAGGATGCCGGATATGTCGCGCTGATGACGCTCATGGGGGTTCCGGCCTCGCTCGCGGTCGGCATGTCGCTGATGGAGCATGTGGTGGCCCGGCTGGGCAGCCTGCCGGGCGTCTTCTTCATCGGCGAGACCACCGCGAAACGGCCGACCGCGCTCAGTAGACGGGCGTGATCGTCATCTGCGGCTGCGGCCGCGGGGGCCTGCGCGTGAGCGAGGGGGAAGAAATCCCCCACGCCGCACCCGCGCTCACCAGCGCCGCGAAGCGCCGCTGCGCCTCCGCCTGCTGGGCAGCGGTAAACCGGTAGGAGGGCGGTGCCGGCCTGCCCGTCGTCGCGCTCGCATGGGCCTCCGCATAGGACAGGGTGATCGGCCGCCCGCCGCCGATCGCGAAGGCCTGCGCGAACCGCTCGCTGGTGGCGGCGACGTTGCGCCAGCGGATCCACCAGTGATTGTTGAAGTCGAATTCCCGCACCAGCATCTGCCCCGCCGCCGTTCCCTTCGCCGCGATCGAGGCCAGCACGGGCTCGGGCATGTCGAGGTTCATACCCCCCTCGGTGCTCGACAGCGGCACCCGCACGATTCGGTCGCGGTGGCCGGGCGCCCGGGACTGGAGGAGATCGCGCCAGTTCTGCATGGTCGCGACGATCGCGAACAGGAAGCCGCTCACCTCGCTGATCGCCGATCGCGCGGCAATCGATTGGTAGTGCCGCTGCCAGCCCTGGTTGTTCTCTTGGGGCAGGAAGATCTGGTTCTGGGGGCCGTCGCCGGTCTTGGGATAGACGAGGTCAATCGCGAAGGTCGGCCAGCGCGGCAGCGGCGTGTCGAAGAGATGGATAGGGAAATTGCTGCTGATCCCGCCGTCCGAAAACCAGCACACGCGGAACGGCACCGCCTCTCCGCCGGACGCCACGAAACCGTCCCCCGCCCCGCCGGAGGCGAGCGCGTTGGTGCTTTCGAGGATCGATTTCTGCGGCTGGTCCTTCCCCGGAACCTGCGAGGCGACGGGGCTGCGCTCCATAGCCACGGTCCGGAAGTCCGGTTCGTAGAGCGGCACCGCGCTGATCAGCAACGGGAAGCTCAAGCTCATCCGCGCTCCGACGATGACGGGTAGGCCGCCGTCGCGCGGTAGCTCGTAATAGGTCTTGCCCTCGACGACGACGGGAGATGAATCGCGCGCTGCCATCCAGTCGACGAGCGTGATGGGGAATAGCTGCTCAAATTCCTCGCGAAGAAACCAGAATCGGCCACTGTCGAGCGGCAAGCTGCGCGGCTCGTGATGTGACACGCCGGTGGTGATCATGCGCAGCGAGAGCGCGCGATCGCCGGGAGGCTCGTCTCCATAGCGCGGTGCGTTCCAGAGATGCTCGAACAGCAACGGGTCTCCATCGGACTGCCCGGAGAGCGTCTGGATCACGTCGAGCAGCCACTCGGTCAGCGCCGGCCGCCGCTTGCGCAGAAAACGTCGCTGGCCGAGACCGGTGCAGATCCCCAGATGGTTCCGCCGCATGACACGTGCGACGCGGAGCAGGCCCAGAAGCGCCGCTCCAGAGAGCGCGCAGATCAAGGCGGCGGGGCCGGCGGCGACCATCCCGGTGCGTCCGGCCCAGCCATATCCAAAGGTCAGGAAGCCGGCGAGGATCAGCAGGAATTCGAACCCGGCGATGCAACCGATGGCCACCAATACCGAGATCAGCCGGCCAATGAACCCGCCCCCGGCCGACAGGCCGACGAGAAGGCGATAGGCCGAACGCGCCCCGCGGCTCGGCTGGAACAGCGCGTAGATGAATCCCTTGCCCGCCAGGTCGACCGCCACCCGCCCGAGCCCGGCAAAGCCCGCCTCATCGGGCCTGCCCGCCAGGCTCGCCGGAGCCAGCGTCTTGCGGCGCTCACCAAGCGCGGCCGCAGCGCACACCGCCGCCGCAATGGCCCCGGCCGAGGTTCCACCGATATTCTTGAAGCGATACCGCTCGGCGAGCGCGAGCACGGCGTTCGGATAGACCAGTCCGCTCGTGATCCCGCCCTTCATAACGAGATCACAGAATTCGCCGTACTCGCCCATCCTTCTTCCCTCCCGCCGTCAGGTCCGACCGGAACTGGGGATCCGCCGCGGAAGCGTGCCGAAATTCACGGAAGGATGCCAGCATCCCCGAGTCGATACCGCGGCGGATGTGCTGCACTGGCCTGAAAGGTACGCCAGGTGCTCGAAGAAGGTTGAACGATTGCGGCCGATCGCCGTCAGCGCGAAGCCAACACCGCGGCCTTCGGGGTGATCGTCATCACCCCGTTCTCGATCTCGATGCGGCCGAGGCGGGCGATTTCGGTCTGGCCGAGCAGCGTGAAGGGGATGCCCTCCTGCCCGATCGCGGCGGTGAACCCGCCAAGCTGTTGGCCGGCCACCTCCATCGAGCGGACACGGGTGACATCCAGGGTGGTATATCCACCGATACCGGCCATTTGTTCGGAGCTGACGACATCCCGGTTGGCGCCGGTCACTCGCGCGTCTCGGGCCGAGAGGATCGTCTCCTGCGCCCCGGTGTCGATGATCGCCCGAACATTGACCCCGTTGATGCGGATCGGCGCGATGAAGTGGCCGGTCTCATGGTCGCGTGCTATCCGGAGCGACTGCGGATTCACGCGGTCGCCGGGATCGAGGAGAGCCAGCACGGTTGCATCCAGATCGAGATGCGGAGTCGGGATCTGGAGAGCCGTGACCGGCGGCGTGTAGATGGCGGGCCGAACCTGATAGGCGGCCGGCCGGATGTCCGGCGCGTAGGCGACCGCGGCGACCGGCTCGATCCGGGTCTCCAGGCTCGTTTGCACCAGGTTCCCGTCCTCGTCTTCCTCGGTTGTCTCGATCGTGGTGACGCTCACCGTACCAGGCAGCATGGTGCCCGCGAGCGGAAAGGCGGAAAAGGCTGGCGAGCCATCGGCTGTGGCGGCGATCGGACTCATCATGCCGGGAGGCTGTTGCCCCCGCGCATCGACGCCAAAACGTGCCTGGCCGTCGGCCGGGATGCTCATGGCCCCAGCAACGAATGCGAGCATTGGCAGGATGGAACTCACCATCCGTCGTCTCCTTCCGCAAGAGACACTACATGCAGTCGCCTAACCACTGGTAAATCCAGACGGCGAACGGCGTGGGGGCTTGGCAAAAGGCTAGGTGAGGGCTTTCCTGTCCGTGGGTCGCGGACAGCAGTCTGCCGGCGGCCGACGAGACTTCTCTCGTTTCGCGGAGACACCGATGTTCGACATGAAGAATCTGAGCCGGCTGAAGCAGCTCAACGAGAACGCCCCTGATTCCATGAAGGCCTTCTGGGCGTTCGACAAAGCCGCCTTCGCGGAAGGCGCGATCAGTGTTCTCAACAAGCAACTCATGGCGGTCGCCGTGGCGCTGACGACTCAGTGCCCATATTGCATCGAGATTCACACCAAGGCGGCGCGCGACGCCGGAGCCAGCGATGCGCAGCTTTCCGAGGCAGCGGTCGTCGCGGCCGCGATTCGTGCCGGCGGCGCGATCACGCACGCCACCCACATGTTCGGCGGCTGAACTCAAAGGGCCGGGGTGGCGCCGGCGCGTTCTACCCCGGCGCCACCGCTTATTTTAGTTCGAGCCGATCGGTGGGGCTAAGCATGGATTTCAGTCCGCTGGCGCTCGCCAGCCAGCGATGCGCCGCATCGTCCCCGAGCAGCGTGGCGCGCCAGAAGGCGGTGGTGGCGGCGATTGTAACGGCGCGGACGTGCGGATCGGGCTTCATGCCATCGCGCAGCGTATCCTGTCCGTTGAATTCCATATGGTTGGCGCCGTCGAGCACGAGTAGATATTTGCCGCCGGGCGGCATCGCCCGATAGGGACGCTGGCGGTCCTCCGGCTTGATCCAGGGGGTGATCGCCACGCTGTCGGCTGTGCCCGTCACCGAGAAGAAAGGCATGTGGATGCCCGCGAAGGCGGTGGCATCGTCGCCTTGGCGGGGCGGCGACGGACTGAAGGCGATCGCGGCCTTGATCCGCGCATCCGCGAGGCTCTCGAAGCGCGCCTTCGCGTAGCGCTCGCCCGACACCGCCTCGGTCGTGATCGCGCCGAAGCTGTGGCCCGACATGCCGACGCGCGAAAGATCGATGCGCGTGAGATCGCAGGTGCCTACGCGCGCGTGGCGCTCCACCTGATCGAGCACGAAGTGGATGTCGGCAGCCCGCGCAAACAGCTGGGCGGACGACATCGCCGTCAGCCAGCCGCCGCGACGAAGGATTCCACGATCACTGCCGGCGTGCTGGATATTGATGACGGCGATCCCCGCCTTCGCCCAGGCTTCGGCCCAATCGGTGCCCGAGTCGAGCGAGCCACCGAGTCCATGGCTGAACAGCACGAGTGGCACACGACCCGTCCCGACTGGAATACGGATGCGTACCGGAACCTGGCGGTTCTCGCGGACCGGATCCGTCCAGCTCGTTTCGCAAAGCTGCACCGGCGCGGCAGCATGTGCGGCAACCGACGAGGTGAGCAACGCGATGCAGGCAATCGATCGAAACATGATCCTCTCCCCGGTATGCGGTCGGAAACCGGTCGCAAATGTGCCTCGCCCCTCGCGCGCGTGCCAGACCGTGTGCCGATTCACGCGGGTCAACAGTCCTAAAGGCTATTGGCCGGGCGCGAATTTTCGTGGCGGAACATTCTCCCGCCGGTAGGATCGGGCGGAAGCGCGCCCGGACAAGAGCAACGAGGGAGGCGACATGACCGGATCGACCGATTTTTCCTCCGGCGTCACGGCGGTCCGCGAGGGGTTCGGCATAGATGCCGCCCGGCTCGAGGCCTGGATGGTGGAGCATGTGGCCGGTTTCGCCGGCCCGCTTTCGATCACGCAGTTCGCGGGTGGGCAATCCAATCCCACCTACCGGATCGAGACGCCGACGCACCGCTACGTCCTGCGCCGCAAGCCGCCCGGCCAGCTGCTCAAGGGCGCGCACGCGGTCGATCGCGAGGCGCGTGTCCAGATGGCGCTCGGCAAGACGGGCTTCCCCGTCGCGCCTATCCATGGCCTCTGCACCGACGAGAGCGTGATTGGCACGTGGTTCTACGTGATGGACATGGTGGAGGGCCGGATCTTCTGGGACGCCACCTTCCCCGACGTGTCGCGCGAGGAGCGCCCCGCCTATTTCGACGCGATGAACGCCACCATCGCGGCCCTGCACGCGATCGACCCCGCCTCGATCGGGCTTAGCGACTATGGCCGCCCGGGCAATTATTTCGAGCGTCAGATCAGCCGCTGGGCCCAGCAATATCGCGATGATGTCGATGCCGGCCGCGACGCGGACATGGACTGGGTGATCGACTGGCTGGCCGCGCACATTCCGGCGAGCGACGAGAGCGCCGTCGTTCATGGCGATTTCCGCTGCGACAACATGATCTTCCATCCCACCGAGCCGCGCGTGATCGCGGTGCTCGATTGGGAGCTGTCGACGCTCGGCCACCCGCTCGCCGACTTCGCCTATCATGCGATGATGTACCGGGTGCCGCCCGACATCGTGGCAGGGCTGGCGGGCGCCGACCTCGCTGCGCTCAACATCCCATCCGAGACCGACTATGTCGCCGCCTATTGCGCGCGGACCGGCCGAGGCTCGCTGCCCGGCTACGACTTCGCAATCGCCTTCAACGTCTTCCGGCTGGCGGCGATCTTCCACGGCATCAAGGGCCGTGTGATCCGCGGAACGGCGGTCTCGGCGCAGGCGCGCGAGCGGGTGAAGGCACTGCCCAAGCTGATCGCGCTCGCCCGCACACAGACCGAGCGCGCCGCCGAACCTCAGAGCTAGAAGCGGATCTCGCGGATCGGATCGCGCCCATCGAAGCCGATGCTCGCGTCGCGCACCATGTCGTAGAAGCCGGTGAGCGTCGGCACGCCTTCGTAGAGCTCGATCATGTGGCCGTAGCGCGCCGTCGCGTCGACCATCTCGAAGGCGAAACCGTTCATCATCTCCGCGTGGAGCGCCACCTCCAGCCCCTCCGCCTCGAAGCGGGCGCGGGCGGCGGCAAGATCGTCGACGATCAGGGCCACGTGATGCATCCCCTCCCCGCCCTCGCTGAACATGTCGCGGAAGACGGAGGGGCCGGGATCGTTCTGCTGGACGAACTCGATCATCAGCGCGCCCCACTGGCCATAGGCCGAGCTGTGATCCAGCGCCGCCTCGCGCCCTCGATGGAACACGCGCCGAAGCGGGATATGGTCCGCGACGAAATAGGGACCGGAACCATAGAGCGCCATGTGCCGCAGCGCCGCCGCGCGCACGTCCGCCACATAATAGGCGATCTGGCGGATCGGCAGCGCCGTGGGAATCATGACGGCCAGTTCCTTGTCACACTGAAATCGGCCTCCCGCCGTCCGCCGACGACGAGTTTGTCGGCATTGGCTGCCATGAAGCCGTCGGCCGCCGGATCGGTGCGTGCCCAGTCGATCAGCTCGCGCCGCTTGGCGATCCGCCATTCGCCGCGGCGTTTCTCGTAGCGGTCGACATAGCGCCCGGCGACGATCAGGTCCTTCTCCTCGCCCTCCTCAACAAGGCGGTGCCAGGCGATGAAATAGACCTCGCCATCGGCCGCCGTATCGCCATCCATCTCGATGCGGACCTGCCCGATGAGGTGCTGGCTGGCCTTGAGATCGCCGAGGAAGCCCTGCGCGAAATCGACAAAGCCGTGGGCGGGACCGGCGTAGAGCCCGCAATCGACATAGGCGCCGTCGTGGAAGGCCGAGCGGTGCAGATCCGGCAGCAACCGATCCTGTCCGCGCATGTAGCGCTGGATCGCATCGGTAATGTCGCGCCGTGCCGCGAGGTCGCGCACCTCGGCCTCCAGATCGAAATGGTGCTCGGGGTTGTCCACGTTCACTTCGCGGTCTCCCCATTGTCGATGACGAGGGTGGTTCCGGTGATCTGCCGTGCCTCGTCGGAGGCCAGGAACAACACGAGATTGGCAACGTCCTCAGGCTTGCCCTGCCCCTGGGCCTGGATCTGCGCGAGCCCGGCCTCGCTCTCGGGCAGCTGAGCCATCGCCTGGCGCGTCATCGGCGTATCATGGGCGCCGGGCGCGATCGCGTTGACGCGGATGCCATAGCCTTGCTCCTGGCAGTGGACTGCGATCGAGCGGGTCATGCCGATGATCGCCGCCTTGGCCGCCGCATAGGCCGGCAACACGCCGACCCCCTTGAGTGCGCCCACCGAGGACACGTTGATGATGGCGCCGCCGCCCGACTTCGCCATCGCCCGCACGCCATGTTTGCAGCCGAGGAAGGTACCTTCGACCATCACCTGCTGGTGCAGGCGGAAATCCTCAAGCGTGCAGTCCTCGATCGAGGCAAAACGGACGAGGCCGGCATTGTTGACGAGGATGTGGAGGCCGCCCATCCGCGATACTGTCTCGGCGATCACCTGCGTCCACCGCGCCTCATCGCGTACGTCTTGCTCGAAGAACAGCGCCCCCGCAATCGTCGCGGCGGTCTCTCGACCGAGGCTGGCGTTGGCATCGGTCAGGACGACGCGCGCGCCCTCCTCGGCCAAGCGGCGGGCGTCGGCGGCCCCCAGTCCGGAGGCCGCGCCGGTTACCAGCGCGACCTTGCCCTCGACACGTCCCATGCCCGCTCCTCTCGTCTTTGCGGTATCAACCCGGGCCGATGCGCAGCACCGTCAGGCTGCGGCTGGCGAAGAGCCAGCGGCCGTCGCGCTTCACCCACTCGTCGTCATAGCGGTTGAGCCAGCGCTCGGTCTTGCCCTCGGTGTCGGTGCAGATCTCGTCGGTATAAGTGCGGCCCTGCGCGCGGTCGCCATCGACGCGAATCTCACCGCAGCGCTGAAAATTGACCTGAAACGGCCAGCCCGGCATCGCCGCTTGCCATGCGTCGAGGATCGCCTGCCGGCCCTCGATCCGCTCCATGCCGGGGATCGCCGGCAGCTTCCACACCGAGTCCTCTGCCCAGTTGGCGATCCACGCGTCTGCATCGCGCCGGGTGACGGCATCGCCATAGCTCGCAACCAGCTCGTGGATCGCCAGCCTGTCTTCGAGTGGCCCGGTGAACACCATCAGCGTCGCCCCTCCAGATAGTCGTTGAGCACCTCGTGGAACCGTTGCACGCGGCTCTCCTGTCCCGACAGATAAGGGTCGGAATAGCCGCGCGAGTTGAAACCCTGCTGCTGCGCGACCGCGATGGACAGGTCCTGGTCGATGAAGTCGCCAAGGTGATGGCCGCCGACGCCCTCGCCATAGGTCGAGACCTCGTGCTCAGCCTCTTCGTAGGGACGCATGCCATAGACGGTGGCGACCTCGTCGCGGCCGGCGATGCGCGGCACCAGATACCAATAATCGAAGGTGCACCATTCGGGGTCGTGCGCCAGCGGCTCGGTGCGGAAGAAGTGAACCCCGTCCGGCGTTCCCGTGATCGTCACGTTGGGGAACAGCGTGTGGTGGAAATAGTCGGTCAGCTCGTCGTCGAGCATCGCGTCGAAATAGCCGTAGCCACGCGAAGGCCCGAGCCGCCGCTTGGCGGCCTGGAGATCGCGCCGCCCCTCGCGGGCGCGCCCTTCATAAGCAGCCGGATCGAGCCCCCATTCGGCCAGCATCATCTCCCATACCGGCTCGACCATATTGGGGAAGTCCGCGCGCATCGACGGCTGGCCCTGCTCGATCATGCGGTTGTGGCCGTTGGGGAACATGTCGAAGACAGTGTTCCTGTAATCTTCGTCGATCATCTGTCGCATCTGCGGATGGACGGTCGGCAGATGGTAGCTCTCGTTGAAATTGTCCGGCGAGAATTTCCAGTTGGTGTTGACCTTCACGGTGCGCCACACGGCGCGGACGAGATTGTCCATGTCGCGCCCGGCGAGCAGGTCGGGCATCGGGTAGAGATATTGGGCGAGCGGCTTCGCGCCCGGGTCCATCGAGTACCAGACGAAGCCGCCCCACGTGGCGCAGGGCAGCTCCTTCAGCCGCACCTTGCCGCACGGATTGCCCTGCGGGAAATCATCGGGATCCTGCGCGTCGCGCAGCACGCCATCCAGCCCCCACAGCCAGCCATGATAGGAGCAGCGCAGGCCATCCACGACGCCGCCGCTCTCTGTCCAGGCGAGGCGGTTCCCCCGATGCTGGCATGTGTTGTAGAAGGCGCGCACGGAGCCATCCTCCTGCCGCACCATCACCACGGATTCCTTCAGGAAATTGTGGACGATATAGTCGCCCGGCTCCTCGAGTTGCGCCAGGCGGCCGCCGACGTGCCAGACGCGGGTCCACATCCTGTCCCACTCTGCCTGCGCGAACTCGCGGGAATAATAGCGATCGCCCGTGATCGGATCACCGCGCAGCGGCAACGGACCGGCTTCGGGTGCGACGGGATAGGTCGGCGCGGTCGGTGGCTTGGTCTGCAGCATGGCCCTCTCCCTGGCCGCGGGATACCCTCGTGGGGCGCTGGGCCATGCTATCCGCCGCCCGTCCCGGCGGCCACAACTGGCCTATGTCGCAGCTGTTCGCTCGCCGTTTTTTGTGACAGCCGTTTGAAATAGATTCGGCGCGGAGAGGATCGATGGACATTCCCGAGAACGTCGCCGGCACGGCGCGGTGCCCCGGCGCGCCGAGCGTGCAGGACGTGCTGGCCGCCGATCCGGATCGTGACCGGCAACCGCCTTCCTACCGGCTGGAATCCTACAAATTCCTCGGTGACCGCGACATTCCGTTTGAACGCTACACCAGTCCGGAGTTCTTCCAGGCCGAGATGGACAGGATGTGGCCGCGCACTTGGCAATGGGCCTGCCGCGAGGAGCATATCCCCAACCCCGGCGACTATTATGTCTACGACATCGGCCCCTATTCGCTGGTCGTGACTCGCACCAAGAGCGGCTCCATCAAGGCCTATTAC
>FTCZ01007042.1_pt1 | contig 11098 bp, 11 predicted proteins | sample 1658871 | NCBI WGS metagenome assembly FTCZ01 (sample SAMEA3914864, study PRJEB12502) | metagenome | biome: forest; material: soil | place: USA | collected 2012-03-12 | depth 0.3 m
CTCACAGGAAAGGAGAGAGGCATGGGCAGGCTGATTGTCCGCTATCGCGATGGAGACCAACTGCGGTGGGGCGAGCTCGAAGGTGAGCCGCCTGTCCAGCCTGACGAAATTATCAACATCATCCCGCTTGCCGTAGAAGCTGTCACCACCGCGCAACTCATCGCCGCGATCGACGACGCGTCCCCTGCAATGGGTAGCGTGACCCAGATCGCTGCAGGCCAGCTGCTTAGCCCGGTCACCCCCGACGCCTCGATCCTTGCGCAGGGCCTCAATTACCAGACCCATGCGGCCGAAGCGCAGCATGCCAAGCGCCGCTCCAACCTCATTTTCAGCAAGGCGAGTTCCTCGCTTACCGGCCCGTTCAACAATATCGAGCGTCCGGGTGAGGTGCAGCTCCTCGACTATGAGGTCGAATTCGGCATCGTGCTTCGGCGAGATCTGGGCCGGACCGATCAGATCTCGGATGCGACGATCGGCGATGCCGTGGCCGGCGTGGTGCTCTGCAATGACGTGTCTGCGCGCGATACCATGTTTGGCACCAGCTTTCTCCAATGGTTCCGGGGCAAGAGCTATCGAACCTTCTGTCCCGCAGGGCCGGTTCTGTGGCTACTTGAGCGGGACGAGGTCGCGGACGCATTGCGCGGCCTCGAGATCAAGCTCTGGGTCAATGGCGATCTGCGCCAGTCTGCCTCATCCGACCAGCTCATCTTCGAGCCTGTCGAGACGCTCTCCTACATTCTGTCGAGCATGGATATGCGGCAGGGCGATCTTCTGCTCACCGGCACGCCGGGGGGAGTGACGGCTCCGGCCTCGCCCCGCCTGGTCGAAATCCTTAAGGAGCATCTGCTGGCTGACGAGACGCGCCGCGACGAGCTTCGGCTTGAGATGACCAAGGGACGTCCGTTTCTGCAACCGGGCGACGTCGTGACGGCGACGCTGAGGGACGGCAGGGGGAAGTCGCTCGGGGGCCTCGCGAACAGGATCGTCGACGCATATTAAACCGGGCGCTGCGGACAGCCGCAGCGCTCGCCGACAAGGCCATTGAGCACAGCACGACCGGGACAATCCCGGCCGAAGGTCCCGCGCAAGCTGGAGAGGGGACATGTCCAGAATTATTGAAACCGATGTGCTGGTGGTGGGGGCCGGCCCTGCCGGCGCCGCAACCTCCGCATTTCTCGGACGCTATGGGGTGCGCACGCTCATGGTGTCGCGTCACCATGGCACGGCAGAGACGCCGCGCGCGCATATCACCAATCAGCGCACAATGGAGGCGTTGCGCGATGCCGGGCTCGAGGATGCCTGTATGCAGATCGCCTCGCCAAGCGCCCATATCGAACATAGTTTCTGGCTGCGTTCCATGGCCGGCGAGGAGCTGGCGCGCACGTGGTCGTGGGGCAATAATCCCTTGCGCAGCGGCGACTATGCTGCGGCCAGCCCCTGCAGCATGAACGATTTGCCACAGACCAGGCTCGAGCCCATTCTCGTCACCGAGGCGGCTCGGCTCGGCGTGCAAGTCCGTTTCGGCTGGGAGCTGCGGAGTTTCGAGCAGGATGAAAATGGCGTGACGGCGACACTCGTCGATCGCCTGAGCGAAGATGTCATTACCGTACGGGCGCGCTACATGGTCGGGGCCGACGGTGCCCGCAGCCGCGTCGCTGACCAACTCGGTCTGAAGCTTGTCGGCCAGCATGGCCTCGGCAATGTCTTCAACGTGCTGTGTGACGTCGATTTGTCTCATTATGTCGAACATCGCCACGGCTCGCTCTATAGCGTTATCCAGCCCGGCAGCTCCTACTGGGCGCCGGTGGCGGTGTTCCGCATGGTTCGTGCATGGAACCAGTGGCTTATCGGTCTGATCGTACCCCAGGCGGCTGGCAAGCCCGAGCCGGCCCTGAAGGACTTCGAGACGCGAATCCGCGAGTCCATCGGAGACGACAGCCTCCCGATCAAAATTCTCTCGACCTCGATGTGGACGATCAACGATGTCTATGCCGAGCAATATTCGAAGGGTCGCGTCTTTTGCATGGGGGATGCGGTACATCGCCACCCGCCGACCAATGGCCTGGGTTCCAACACATGCGTCCAGGACGCCTTCAACCTCGCCTGGAAGCTGGCATTGGTGATTCAGGGCAAGGCGGCCCCGAGCCTTCTCGACAGCTTTGATGCCGAGCGCCAGCCGATCGGCAAGCAGATCGTCGCGCGTGCGAACAAGAGCTTCATCCAGAACAACCGGATTTGGGATCTGCTGGGTGCGGGCACCCGTACCGAGATGACGGCCGAAGATCATGCCAAGGTGTTCGACACGAAGGAAGGTCGCGCGATATTGCGTGCCGAGGTCGATCGCATGAAATTCGAATATCATGCCCATGGCGTCGAGATGACCCGCAATTACACGTCGAACGCCATCGTACCGGACGCAAGTCCGGAGCCGGTTGCCGATCATGATCCCGAACTCGAATATCGACCGAGCACGCGTCCCGGATCGGCGCTGCCGCACGTCTGGTTGACCAGGCGATTGCCGGGTCCGAAGCTGTCGTCGCTCGACGTCGCCGGCAAGGGACGCTTCGTCCTGTTTACCGGCCCCGGGGGCGAGAAGTGGCGTGATGCGGCGGCGGCGGTGTCTGCGCAAACCGGCGTCGAGGTCGCAGTCGTCGCCATTGGCCCTTATTGTGATTATGAAGATCCCTATGGCTGGTGGGCCGACTATGCCGGAACCGAAGAGGAGGGGGCCGTTCTGGTACGCCCGGATCTCATCGTCGGCTGGCGCTCCCAGGTCCTGCCGGATGACACCACCGCTGCCCTCGGAGGCGCGTTGCAGCAGATTCTCGGGCGATCGGGCCAATAGGAGCAAAGAGGGATGAAGGTTAACAATGTCGGCGTCATCGTCACAGGTGGTGCCTCCGGTCTGGGTGGGGCTACGGCCGCGTTGCTGGCGCGTGGCGGCGCGCGGGTCACCCTGTTCGATCTCAATGCCGAGGCTGGCGAGACCCATGCCCGAGCGATCGGCGGGCGTTTCGCGCGTGTCGACGTCACGAGCGATGAGGATGTCAGCCAGGCGGTCGAAGCGGCGGAAGCTGCGCACGGGACGACCCGCATCCTCGTCAACTGCGCGGGCATCGTCGTGGCGATGAAGACGGTCGGGAAGGATGGTTTGCCGCACTCGCTCGCCACATTCCGCAAGGTGATCGAGGCCAACCTTATCGGCAGCTTCAACATGATCTCCAAGGTGGCGGCCCGGCTGATTCCGGCAGAGCCGCTCGGCGAGGAGAGGGGGGTGATTATCAATACCGCATCGGTCGCGGCCTTTGAGGGTCAGATCGGGCAGGCTGCCTATTCTGCTTCCAAAGGAGGCGTCCATGGCATGACCTTGCCGATCGCGCGCGACCTCGCACCCTCCGCCATTCGGGTATGCACAATCGCACCCGGCATATTCTGGACACCGATGCTGGCTGGTCTCCCCGAGGACGCGCAGGCCTCGCTTGGCAAGCAGGTGCCGTTCCCGAGCCGGCTCGGAAGGCCCGAAGAATATGCCGAGCTTGCGGCTGCGATCATTTCCAACCCGATGCTGAATGGCGAAACGATCCGTCTCGACGGGGCGATCAGGATGGCGCCGCGATAACAGCGATCGCGGCGTCGCCCGGGCCCGGGGGTTTTGCTCCCGGCCTCCAGCGCTTGCAGGGTCGCTCCCGGTTCCGCGGTTGACGGCAGGGGGCGGTGTAGCGGGTGGAATGGACTTCTTATCCGGGTGCCAGCCAGGCGCCGGATCAAAATCCGGTGATCCCCAGGGCAGCCGCAAGACATCGAGATGCGAGCGTCCTGGCACCGCTCGGAAGCCGCCGTTGCCGGTGGCGTTGCCCCGTTGGGGAAGATCGACAGCTTGCGCCGGTGCGCGCGTTTCAACAGTACCGTCCGGATCTCGGCTCGTTCGCCGCGGGGACCGGCCGGCTTATCCTTGGGGTGTCCCGCCGTTCTCTTTTGCCAGGACGCGCGCAGCCTTGGCCGCCCGAACCCGTGGAGCGACGTCTTGTCCGAGGACCTCGATCGCGCGTTGCATGCGCGCATGGTCGACGCCGGCGGCACCCATCTGCACCGTGATCCTGTCCACACCGCCCAGAACCTGGTCGGCATAAAGCATTTTTTCGGCAACCAGCGCGCCATCACCGACCAGCATCGACATTCGCGGGCCCCGCATCTGGTCAAACTGCGTGCGTGTCATGGGTGCCCAACCGCGTTCCGCCCCAACCTCCGTCATGATCCGTGCGAAGCCCGGAAAGAAATCATTAGCGGCTTCTTCAGTGTCGTCGCCGGGAAATCCGACCATGTGCAGACCGACATGCAACGCCTCGACCGGATGCCCCGCCGCAGCACCTGCCTGGCGGTACAGGTCGACCAGAGGGCGAAAGCGAGCCGGGTCGCCGGCTATGATCGCCACCATGAGCGGCAGTCCCAGCCGTCCTGCCCGAACGAAGGACTGCGGCGAGCCTCCCACGCCAAGCCAGATCGGAAGGTGCGACTGCAAGGGGCGCGGGGAGATCGACTGACCATGCAGGGAAGGCCGGAATTGACCGCGCCAGTGGATCTTCTCCTCCGCGCGCAGCTGCAACAGAAGGTCGAGTTTTTCCGCAAACACAGCGTCATAGTCGGCAAGCTGGTAGCCGAAGAGCGGAAAGGCTTCGGTGAACGATCCCCGTCCGACGGTGATCTCGGCGCGACCGTCTGAAATCAGGTCAAGCGTTGCGAAGTCCTGGAATACGCGTACCGGATCCGCAGCCCCCAGCACGGTGACAGCGCTGGTGAGCCGGATCGAGCGAGTGCGTGCCGCCGCCGCGCCCAGAATGACCGTCGGCGCGGAATCGAGAAACTCGGCTCGATGATGTTCACCGACGCCAAACACATCGAGGCCAACCTCGTCCGCGATGATAATCTCTTCAAGAAGATCGTGCATGCGCCCTACAGGCGGCTTGCCGCCGACCTTCTCGGGCGTGAGCACGGCGAAACTGTCGATACCTATCTGCACAATGTGTCCGATCGCGAAGGTGAAATGTGACGTGCACAATCTTGGCGTGGGCAGCTTGTAAGGGCCGGAGGCGCCCGTGCCAGCCAGAGTTATCCGATTGAGACCATCGGCTGAGGTGATGGATCCGCTACCAGAGTGCTGCGATTCCGGCCGGGCTCCGGTTCAGGCAGGAACGTACCGACGCACGCCGCAAATGGCCCTGTCCATCATTCTCCATGTGTCGCGCCTTCGCACCATCACCTGGACCGATGATCAGCATCGAATGATTTCGTCTGCCGGCGGCCGGGGCGCGATGGCAGAAGAGGCGGGACAATAGGATATTGGAGAGGTCTTGCAGTGACTGTCATCAGATCCGATGCAGGGGCAATCCCGGCGCTTGGCTTCGGGACCTACGGCATGTCGGGCCAGTTGCTTGTGGACCTTGTCCGGGAGGCGGTGCGGGGGGGATTTCAGCATGTCGACACGGGGCAGATTTATCGCAACGAGGCCGAGGTCGGGGAAGGAATCCGCCAATCGGGGTTGAAGCGGGATTCTGTCTTCGTCACCACCAAGGTCTGGGTCAGCAATTATGGCCGCGGTTTCGCCGCATCCGTTGACGACAGTCTTGGCAGGCTCGGCATGGAGCATGTGGATCTGCTCCTGCTCCACTGGCCCAATCCCGAAGTCCCACTTGCCCACCAGATCGATGCTCTCAACGCGATGGTCGATGCTGGCAAGGCCCGCCACATCGGTGTCAGCAATTTCACCATCGCTATGATGGAAGAGGCCTCGCGGCTGTCGAATCACAAGCTGCTCACGAACCAGTTCGAATATCATCCCTATCTGGGGCAGCGCCGGCTGGTCGAAGCTACGCGCGAGCAGGGGCTGGCCGTGACGGCATATTGCGGCATGGCGGTCGGGCGGGTCTTCCAGGAGCCGCTGCTCCAGGATCTCGCACGTTACTACGATCGGAGCGTCGCGCAGATAGTCCTGCGCTGGTTGGTTCAGCAGGAAAAGGTCGCGGCGCTGTCGCGCACCACCAGCATTGAGCGACTGGCAGGGAATGTGGCGATCTTCGACTTCAGCCTGGAGGAGACGGACATGGGGCGGATCAGCGCTCTGGCCCGGCCCGGCAGCCGCATCGTCGATCCTCCGGGGCTCGGTCCTCAATGGGATCCCACTGATTGATCGTCCAGGTTTCAGGTTGAAGTCAGGCCGACCCGCGGCTGTTGCGGTCGATGGGATGCGAGCTACCCGTGGTACGCCCAGACGAGCGTCCTGATCATGACGTCGGGCTGACTGGGCGAAGGGCAGCGGGCCCCTGTCCGGAGCCCGATGACCAGTGTCCGGGCCAGGCGGCAAGCGCTGTCCTCACAATGCCCGCAAGATCATCCGCCGTGGCACCCGCGCTGGCGTGCACGCAAAGACCCTGGATTACCGCGATGAGATAGCGCGCCAGCACATCGGGAGCGACGTTGGCAGGCAAGTCGCCCTCCGCCTGGGCCCGCCGGAGCCGATCGGCCAGAGCGTCGCTGATCAGGCCGCGTCTTGTGTCGACTTCCCTCCTCACCCACTCCGCTTCCGGCCCGCACGTTATCGTGGAGGCGATCCCGATGCAGCCCCGGGATCCGGTTGCGTCAAGCTGGATTGCCAGTGCTGCACCCAACAGCCGTTCAACGACGCCCCGAGCGCTCGGAGCATTGAGGGCAGCCGCCAGGTGGGCATGTTTCGCCCGGTCCTGGTCATCGAGCACCCTCCGGAAGAGCAGCTCCTTGGATTCAAAGCAGGCGTAGAAACTCGAGCGGGTGATCCCCATGGCGTCGGTCAGCTCGGCTAACGACGCGCCCTCATATCCACGCCGGCGAAAGACGCGAAGGGCGGCGGCCATAGCCCCGTCGGTGTCGAAATTCCGGCGGCGTCCACGCGCTGCGATCAGGTCGGCGGCCATTTCCATACTGATCGATATAATAGGTGGCGGGGATGGGGTCCAGAGCATCTCGTCGTAGTGATCCGCTCAGGTGGCGCGATAGGAGCGACAAGTTCGGCCTGCACAAGGCGTTGCGGGCATTTTCGATGGTCTCGCCTGATACGACTGCCACGAACGGATGAGGGCTCGGCAATCGGATATCGCGAGTGCCGCGCAAACATCCCGCGGCACTCGCCAGTTCGCATCATGCGGCGATTTTAAAGTCGTGACATGAGATCAGTCATCCTTGGTGGCGATCCGTTCCCGCGATCAGAGGCGCCCCTTGCGCTGGAGCTCGGCCTGGATCTCACGAATGCGTGCCTCACCGGCCTGGAGCGCGGCATGGGAGGTGTGAACCGAGTAATAGCCGAGCACGAGGTCATGCTCGTGCGGTGCAGCCGACCCGATTACGAACTGCGCATCCTCGATGGCATGGAACTCAACAGGCTGCGAGCCATGTTCGAACAGCGCCAGTTCGCCGGCATCGATCCGGCCGGCGGCGTCCACCGACCCGCGTCCGACCGCCGCCCAGAGCACCTGGTGGCCAGCCGGCAGTTCATAGACCCACCGCTCACCGGCATGAAGATTCACGGCAAGGTAGGTGATGGGCGACGGGGCGTCGATGGCATTAGCGACCCCCTGATACGTGCCGAGCAACACGCGCGCCGGCCCCACCTCCGGGATATCGGTCGGAGCCTGATATGTGCTGATCGATGCGCCCAGTTCGAGATGGGGCGGAAGCGCGACCCAAAGCTGAAATCCCCAAGCACGGCCAGGCTCGCCTGCGCCACCGCCGTGCCAGACGCCCTTTCCCGCGCGCATCCACTCGACCCCGCCTTCGGGAAGAAGACCGGTCGCGCCGTTGGTATCCTCGTAGCTTACGTTGCCCTGAGCCATGTAGGTCAGCGTTGCGATCCCGGAGTGAGGATGCAGGCCGAAGCCGGTAAACGGCCGCCCGCCATTGTCGAAGAGATCCAGGAAGACAAACGGCTTCAGATGCTCCCCAAGATCGCTCGGGCTCATCAGTCGCGTGACCATGCCGTGGGTCTGGCCCCGGGTCTTGTGGACAATGGAGCGGGCGGCGGCTTGCAGGACGGTGGTGGGGGGCATGGACAGTCTCCAGGAATGTTCGCGTTGGACGACCTGGGCGACACCCCCACAGGGGCGTCACCCAGGTCAAGGATTGCCTCAGGCCGAAAGCGCCTGGGGGCGACGGCCGAAGCTCGCCGCTTCACGACGTTCGCGGCGGGCGTCGAGGCTGAACGAGCCCGCTCCAAAGGCCGCGACCTGCAGCAGGCCGCCGGTGATGGCGACATTTTTGAGGAAGTGAACCATCGTGTTCTGGTCGGCGAAGTTGGTGTGGAACACGAATGCGGTGATCATCGTGAAGATGGCCATTCCGGTTGCGACCGGCCGCACACGAAAGCCGAGGATCAGCAGCAGGCCGCCGCCGACTTCCGCAAGAGTGGAACCTAGATAGGCGAGCAGCGGCGCGGGGAGCCCCACCGAGTTGATATAGCCCAGTGTGGCGGCCGGTGCCGCGATCTTGCCAATGCCGCTCATCAGGAAGAGGACGGCGATGAGAATGCGGCCGAAGGCGGCCGTGCGATCCGAGGTGTTGATCACTGATCAGCTCCTTTAGCTTTGGCCGCCGGATGGACAATGACCCCGGGACCGGTTGATCCGAGGTCATGTCGCGCCAGCGGCACTCCCTCAGTGCTCAATCTAGGCTAAGGATTGTCCGGCAAAACTCACATAGCGCCGGTTGTTATGTTCAAGGAAATTGAATAGTGGTTGGCCTGCAATTGCGGAAAGCAGCTCCTCCGCGCCGCCGCTCGGAGTCGGATGGAGCCCCCGTCGCCCGATCAGTCCCGCAGGAGAGCGGGTATGCTTGGCCTATTCATCGTATATCTTCGATCGCGAAATTACTGAGTTCATGCATCTTGGTTCGAACTAGCCGGCCAGGTGCCCGGTTCGGCAGGTCAGGAGAGTGGTTCGTTGCCGACAGTCGGTATTCCCAGCTTGGACCAGCTCAGAGTATTCCTGATGGTGGTGGAAACCGGAAGCTTTGCCGCCGCGGCGCGGAAGCTCAATCGCGCGACCTCGGCCGTCAGCTACACGATCGCGAACCTGGAGCAGCAGCTTGCCGTAAAGTTGTTCGACCGGGAGCAGACACGTCGGCCTGTGCTGACGCAGGTGGGCGAAGCCGTCCTCGCCAAGGCGCTCGTGGTCTCAGCCGATGTCGATGATCTCCGCGCGAGCATAAAGAGCTTGCTGGACGGACTGGAGGTAGAGGTCACTGCGGTCGTCGATGTGATGTTCCCCTCCGCACGGCTCGTGGATGCGGTGAAGGCTTTCGAGACAAACTTCCCCACCGTGAAGCTGCGGCTGCACGTGGAAGCCTTGGGTGCGGTTTCACAGCTGGTGCAGCGGGGCGTGGCGGCAGTAGGATTCGGCGGCGGCCCGCAAAGCGTCGGAACCGGCCTCGAGATGATCAGTCTCGGCGATGTCGAAATGATTCCCGTTGCAGCGCCTGGCCATCCGCTGGCGAGGGTGAAGGATCCCAAGCCTGGAGATGCGCGTCGTCATCGCCAACTGGTCCTGACCGTACGATCGCATTTTGACGAAGGCGACAATGCCGGCATCTTCTCCGCGGACGCCTGGCCGCTGGCAGACCTCGGCGCAAAGCATGCGCTACTTCTGGGTGGGGTGGGGTGGGGTAATATGCCGGAACCCAATGTCCGCGACGATATTGATGTCGGCAGGCTCGTCAGGCTTGACCTGCCGGACGTCGGCACCGGGCGATATCCGCTGCACGCCATCTATCGGATACATAATCCGCCGGGGCCCGCCGCGAGCTGGCTGATCAGGCGCTTTGCCGAGCAAGCAACCTAGATCCGATGCCGCGAACAGGACCGGACTGGTTCGAGCCAAAGCCGGCGCAGGCCGACAAGTTTCGTGGCGACACCGAACTATTGCTTCTACAGACGATCTGCGAGGTAAGAGGCGAAATCGTACCCAAGATTCCTTCGGAGCGGGCGACGATGTGCTCAAAAGCCTGACCTGATCAGGCGCCGCAGGACTCGCGTACGATCAGATTCGTGGCCAGCCTTTCAGGTTCGTGGTCGGCATGTTCGGACAGAATGCGATTGACCAGCATCCGGCCGGCGCTGGCTGTATCCTGGCGAACGGTCGTCAGGGCAGGCGTGGACAGCCGGCTCAACAGCATGTCGTCATAACCCACAACCGAAACATCGCCCGGGACCGAGAGGCCTGCGCGACGCAGGGCATTGATGGCACCCAGTGCAATGAGATCGCTGGAGGCAACGATACCGTCAAACGGGACGCTACGCCTCAGTAGCCGTCCGACCGCCGCTTCCGCGGACTCCAGCTCGAAATCGACTGGCACGATCAATTTCGGATCTGCTTCCAGCCCGCTCTCCTTCAGCGCCTCCGTATAGCCCTCGCGCCTCTGGATGGCTTCCAGGTCCGAGCCGCCGATGAACACGATCGATTTGCGGCCCAATCGAGCAAGATGCAGCGTCGCCCGGCGTCCCCCCAGCACGTTGTCGGAACCGATGGAGCAGTAGCGCTGTCCCGGCATCTGCGCGCCCCAGACGGCGAAGCGGGCACTCGTGCCGGCCAGCTGGTTGAAGGCCTCGTGCAAGGTGCTTTGCCCGAGAAAGATCACACCGCTCGCCCGGCTGGTCGTCGTTGCGTGAACGAGATCGTCGTAGCTGGTGGGCGAGATGTGGCTGACGGTGAAGTCGCAGTCGCGCGCGCGCGCTGCCTCACCGATGTTGGCGAGCAGCTCCAGGAAGAAGGGATGGGTAAGCGGCAGCGGGCCGCTGCGCACATGCGGTGTCACGATCGCGATCGAACCTTCCGCGCCGATTGGACTGGCCGGCATCGTCGTGCGGAAGGGATAATTATGCTCACGCGCCAGCGCCCAGATGCGCTGTTTGGTGCGCGCACTGATAAGAGGCTGGTCGTTGAGCGCGCGCGAAACGGTGGAAACCGATACCCCGGCAAGCTTCGCCAAATCCTCGAGCGTCGTATTGCTGTTGCTACCGTTGGTCATTGCGCTCAAATTGTTCCGTGGCCCGCGGGCCGAGTTAAGACAGCCGAAGTCCGCC
>FTCZ01002347.1_pt1 | contig 11078 bp, 7 predicted proteins | sample 1658871 | NCBI WGS metagenome assembly FTCZ01 (sample SAMEA3914864, study PRJEB12502) | metagenome | biome: forest; material: soil | place: USA | collected 2012-03-12 | depth 0.3 m
CGATGAAGAATCAATGCTGCCCGAACATGCCATTCCGGAAGATCGCGCGAAGCATTCATGAGAATGCACGGGACGTAGCGCGCAAGCTCGCGGTGACAGCCGAGTACATACAATCGCGCCGGGAGCGAAAGAAGGTGGAAATGCTATTTGCTCACCTGAAGCGAATCCTGAAGCTTGACCGCTTGCGGCTACGAGGGGCTGACTGGAGCTCAGGATAAATTTTTACTGGCGGCAACAGCGCAAAACCTGCGGCGAATGGCAAAGCGGTTAATGCCACTCGTTGAAGATCGGAATGCGATGGCGACCTAGGAGCGATGTGCCGGGTCGAAAGACTCTCAAAGTTCGAGCGCGACGGCTCAACGCGAGTCTCTCCATACGCCCACACCTATCCTGGGCGATGCCGAAGTCGGGTTTTTCAACAGAATCGGTCGGGTACAGCCCTTCCCCAGTGCAGATTGAACGGCAGTAGATCGGCCAACGCAGACCTTTAATCTGATATTTCCGCGTGAGAGACTGATCAAGGCCCCTATCGCCGCCGTGTGCTACTCAGACGCAATGAGCCCAAAAATGAACCGGGGCAACTTGCGCGGGCACGCCGGCTGGCGTGTCACCTACAGTACCGTGCCCCCCGGCGCTGGCGCCTGCCAGCCCCCGCCCAGGGCCTTGAATGCAGCGATGGCCGCGCGGGCTGACTGCGCTTCGGCCCGCGCCTTCGCATCGGACGTCTTCAGCAGGTTCTCGTCGGCGAGCAGCACCTCGATCAGGCGGACGACGCCCTTCTCGTAGGCCGCGAACGACGAATTCCGCGCCTTGCGGAGCGCCAGTTCCCCGCGTTCGAGGGTATTGGTCTGTTCCTCGCGCTTGACCAGTGCTGTGAAGGCATTCTCGACATCCTCCGACGCATGCAGCACGGCCAGTCGATATCCCGCCAGCGCCTCGGCCTCCTGCCCCTTCGCCTGATCGATCTGCGCCCCGATACGCCCAAAGTCGAACAGTCGCCAGCGCAGCCCAGCCACGCCGGCAGCCTGGTTGGCGCCGGCCGAGAACAGGCTGCCGCTGGCCACGGTTGTCGCGCTGCCCAGCAGCCCGCTGAGCGAGACCTTCGGGTAGTACTCGGCGATGGCCGCGCCGATGCGGGCATTCGACGCCGCCAGCCGACGCTCTGCCACGATCAGGTCCGGGCGCCGCCGAAGCAAGTCGGCGGGCGTGCCGGTGGCTTCAATCCGTGGCGCAGCCGGGATCGCCTTGATGTCGGCGAGTTCGGCGCGGTAGGTGCCCGGGGGGCTGCCGAGCAGCACGTCCATCGCGTTCAGCGCGGCGTCGAGTCCGGATTCGAGCTCCGGAATGGTGGCCTCCACCTGCGCGAGCGCGCCTTCCGCCTGCTGCACCTCCAGCGCGGCGGCCAGTCCCTTGGCGTAGAGCAGCCTGACGGTCGACACCAGCTTCTGCTGCGTATCCACCTGCTGCCGTGCGATCGACAGCCGGGCCTGCAGGCCACGGATGGTCACGTAGGTGTCGGCGGCCTGTGCCACCACCTCCACGCGGGTGGCAGCCAGCCCGGCCTCCGACGCCTGGTACTCCGCCTGCGAAGCCTCGCGCTCGCGCCGCAGGCCGCCGAAGATATCGATCTCCCAACTTGCGGTGAGGTCGGCCTCGTACAGGCTGCCATGCCGGTCGAAGTTTGGCGTCGCATTCAGTACCCGGCCCAGCGGCGTTTCCACGGACTGGTACTGCTTCGCGGCTTGGGCGCTGACGCCGCCCGAGGGCAGCAGCGCGGCCGTGGCGAAGCGCAGTCCGGCCCCGGCCTGCGTGACCCGTGCGGAGGCTGCCGCCAAGTCGAGGTTCTGGTCGAGCGCCAGCCGCACGAAGCGCGTCAGTTGGGGGTCGCCAAACCCTTCCCACCAGACTTCGAGATCCGCCCGGCTGGCGCCCCCGCGCTGCTCCACGTAGCGCTGCCCAAGGAAGCGTTCCGCATTGGGCACGTTGGGCTTGCGGTAGTCAGGGCCAACGGCACAGCCGGCGAGTGCCGCCAGTGCAGCCACGGTGACAACGAGGCCGGACAGGTGGGGGAGAGAACGGGAAGTGAGGCGTCGGGAATGCATGGGTTGCCGGAATGACATGGTCGGATTTTTTTGTGACGTGTGACCATAATACAAACAGGTCACTCTTTGTCAATGACCATTCAGCGTGTAAGCTCACGAACATGACCGATACCCAACCCACCACCCCCCAGCCGCGCGGCCCAGTGGGCCACAGCGTGCGCAACCAGATCGTGGAAGCGGCCACGGAGCACTTCAGCCTCTACGGATACGAAAAGACCACAGTGTCCGACCTGGCCAAGGCCATCGGATTCTCGAAGGCCTACATCTACAAGTTCTTCGACTCCAAGCAGGCGATCGGCGAGGTCATCTGCTGCAATTGCCTCGACCAGATGCGCCGGGCCGTGGACGAGGCGGTGGCCGGTGCCGACTCGGCATCTGAGCGGCTGCGACGCCTCTTCGGCACGCTAGCGGAGGCTGGCAGCCGGCTGTTCTTCCAGGACCGGAAGCTGTACGCCATTGCCGTGGTGGCCTGTGAGGAACAGTGGGCTTCGGCCCGCGCCTACAACGCCCATATGCAGCAACTGACCATTCAGATCGTGCGCGAGGGGCGCGAGGCGGGTGAGTTCGAGCGCAAGACGCCGCTCGACGAGACGGCTCACGCGATCTACCTCGTGATGAAGCCGTACCTCGATCCGCTACAGCTTCAACACAACCTGGACTTCGTCGAAGTGGCGCCAGCACAGCTCAGCAATCTGATCCTGCGAAGTCTGGCGCCCTGACCTGCCGAGTGCCCGTCATGCCCCAAGCGCGAAAATCACTAGTGACTATTGACTAAATCGGTCACTGTTACTACAGTGAAGGCCATCTGTATGGAGGGCCTCATGCTTCAGCGCCGATCTTTCGCATCCACCGTCACCCAGGCCGCCACCAGCGCCTCTGCGTTCGCTGCCGTTTGCCTCCTGCCGCTTGCACTCGCGGCATGCGGCGGCAAGCCACCGTCCGATCCCCGCGTGCAAGCGCCGCTGGTGAGGGTGGAAAACGTCCAGAACGCGTCAGCCGCCCGGCGCGCATTCACCGGCATCGTCGCCGCGCGGGTGCAGAGCGACCTGGGCTTCCGCGTGCCGGGCAAGGTGTTGGAGCGCCTGGTCGACACTGGCCAGTCCGTGAAGCGCGGCCAGCCGCTGATGCGGCTCGATCCCGTTGATCTGAAGCTGGCGGCACGCGCGCGGCAGGAAGCCGTGGCCGCCGCCAAGGCGCGCGCCACGCAACTGGCGGCTGACGAGGAGCGCTACCGCGACCTCGTGGCGGCCGGCGCGGTATCGGCGTCGGCTTATGACCAGATCAAGGCCTCCGCCGACGCGGCGCGGGCGCAGCTCAGGGCGGAAGAGGCACAGGCCGACGTGGCGCGCAACGCATCCGACTATGCCGTGTTGCTGGCCGATGCCGACGGCGTCGTGGTCGAGACCGTCGCCGAACCGGGGCAGGTGGTGAGTGCCGGCCAGGTGGTGGTGCGGCTGGCCCGCGCCGGGCAGCGCGAGGCCATCATCCACCTGCCCGAAACCCTGCGCCCACCGGTAGGCTCGACGGCCCGCGCGACGCTCTACAGCAAGGACGCCCAGGCAGTCACCGCGACCCTGCGGCAGCTTTCCGACGCTGCCGACCGACAAACCCGCACCTATGAAGCGCGCTACGTGCTCGGAGGCGCGCTGACCGATGCGCCGCTCGGCGCCACCGTCACGCTGCAGGTGGCCGATCCGCAGGACGCGTCGCAATCCGGCCTGCAGGTTCCCATCGGAGCGCTCCACGATCCGGGCAAGGGCCCCGGCGTCTGGGTGCTCACAGGCACCCCAGCGCACGTGACGTGGCGACCAGTCACCGTGCGCGCCATCAGCGACGATGCCGCGCGGGTCGAGGGCCGCATCCAGGCCGGCGACCGCGTGGTGGCGCTGGGGGCCCACCTGCTGAACGAAGGGCAGCAGGTCAGGGTGGCGTCGGAGGTGAAGGTGGCCGAAGCCGCCACCGACGGTAAAGGCCGCAACACCGTCAACGGCGTGCGGGGGCAGCAATGAGTGGCTTCAATCTCTCGGCACTCGCCGTGCGCGAGCGTGCCCTCACCCTCTTCCTGATCATCCTCATCTCGATCGCCGGCTGCGTCGCCTTCTTCCAACTCGGCCGCGCCGAGGACCCGCCATTCACGGTCAAGTCGATGATCTTCATCACGGCATGGCCCGGCGCGACGGCACAGGAAATGCAGGACCAGGTCGCGGAAAAGCTGGAAAAGCGCATGCAGGAACTGCGCTACTACGATCGCACGGAAACCTACACACGGCCCGGACTGGCGTTCACTACCGTCACGCTGCTCGACAGCACGCCGCCAGCAGAGGTCCCGGAGGAGTTCTACCAGGCCCGCAAGAAGCTCGGCGACGAGGCGCGTTCCCTGCCGGCCGGCGTCATCGGTCCGCTCATCAACGACGAATACTCCGACGTGACCTTCGGCCTCTTCGCGCTGAAGGCCAGCGGCGAGCCGCAGCGACTGCTGGTGCGCGAGGCGGAGACCATCCGCCAGCGCCTGCTGCATGTGGCCGGCGTGAAGAAGGTCAACATCATCGGCGAGCAGGCGGAGCGCATCTACGTGTCGTTCTCGCACGACCGGCTGGCCACGCTTGGCGTGACGCCGCAGGACATTTTTGCCGCGCTCAACAGCCAGAACGTGCTTACCCCCGCGGGTTCCATCGACACCGACGGGCCGCAGGTCTTCGTGCGGCTCGACGGCGCGTTCGACAAGCTGGATCGCATCCGTGACACCCCCGTGGTGGCCCACGGCCGCACGCTGAAGCTGTCTGACATCGCCACCGTCGAACGCGGCTACCAGGACCCGGCCACCTTCGTCGTGCGCAACAAGGGCGAGCCGGCGCTGCTGCTCGGCATCGTGATGCGTGATGGCTGGAACGGCCTCGACCTCGGCAAGTCACTCGACACGGAAGTGGCGAAGGTCAACGCCGAGCTGCCGCTGGGCATGGAACTGAGCAAGGTTACAGACCAGGCCGTCAACATCAAGTCGGCCGTCGACGAGTTCATGGTCAAGTTCTTCGCCGCACTGATCGTGGTGCTAGTGGTGAGCTTCGTCAGCATGGGCTGGCGGGTCGGCATCGTGGTCGCGGCGGCCGTGCCGCTTACGCTGGCCGCCGTCTTCGTGGTCATGGCCGCGACCGGAAAGAACTTCGACCGCATCACGCTGGGCTCACTGATACTGGCGCTCGGACTGCTGGTGGACGACGCCATCATCGCCATCGAAATGATGGTGGTGAAAATGGAAGAAGGCTATGGACGGATCGCGGCGTCGGCCTATGCCTGGAGCCATACGGCCGCGCCGATGCTGTCCGGCACGCTCGTCACTGCCGTGGGCTTCATGCCGAACGGCTTTGCGAAGTCTTCCGCAGGCGAGTACACCGGCAACCAGTTCTGGATCGTGGGGATCGCGCTGATCGCGTCGTGGATCGTCGCGGTCGCTTTCACGCCCTATCTCGGCGTGAAGCTGCTGCCTGAGATGACGAAGGTGGAAGGCGGCCATGGCGCCATCTACGCCACGCCGAACTACCAGCGCTTTCGCGGGCTGTTGGGGCGGGTTATCGGGCGGAAATGGCTGGTGGCGGCAATCGTCGTCGGACTGTTCGCCGCGAGCGTGGTCGGCATGGGCGCCGTGCGCAAGCAGTTCTTCCCGACCTCTGACCGTCCCGAGGTGCTGGTGGAGGTACAGATGCCCTATGGCACGTCCATCGAACTGACCAGCGCCGCGACGGACAAGGTAGAAGCGTGGCTCGACAAACAGCCAGAAGCGAAGATCGTGACGTCCTATATCGGCCAGGGGGCTCCGCGCTTCTACCTGGCGATGTCGCCGGAACTACCCGACCCGTCCTTCGCCAAGATCGTGGTGCGCACAGACAACCAGGAAGAACGCGACGTGCTCAAGGGCCGGCTCCGCCAGGCCATCGCCGAAGGCCTCGCGCCGGGCGCGCGAGTGCGCGTGACGCAACTGGTGTTCGGCCCCTACTCGCCCTTCCCGGTCGCGTTCCGCGTCATGGGCCCGGAGCCCGACAAGCTGCGCGCCATCGCGAAACAGGTAGAGGGCGTGATGGACGCCAGCCCGCTGATGCGCACCGTCAACACCGACTGGGGCCCGCGCGTGCCGGCGCTGCACTTCACGCTCCAGCAGGACCGGCTGCAGGCGGTTGGCCTGACTTCCCACGACGTGGCGAAGCAGCTCGAATTCCTGCTGACCGGCGTGCCGGTGACCGAGGTGCGCGAAGACATCCGCTCGGTGCAGGTGGTGGCGCGCGCCGCGGGCGACATCCGCCTCGACCCGGAGCGCATCGCCGGCTTTACGCTGATCGGCGCCAACGGCGGGCGCGTTCCCCTCTCACAGGTCGGCACGGTGGACGTGCGTACCGAAGATCCCATCCTGCGCCGCCGCGACCGCACGCCGACCATTACCGTGCGGGGCGACATTGCCGACGACCAGCAACCGCCCGACGTATCGAAGGCCATCCTGGCGCAACTGCAGCCGGTCATCCAGAAGCTGCCCTCTGGCTACCGCATCGAGATGGCCGGTTCCATCGAAGAATCGGGCAAGGCGAACAAGGCGCTGGCGCCGCTGTTCCCCATCATGCTGGCGATCACGCTGCTGATCATCATGTTCCAGGTGCGGTCTATGGCCGGCATGGTCATGGTTATCCTGACGAGTCCGCTCGGACTGATTGGCGTAGTCCCGACGCTACTGCTCTTCCACCAGCCGTTCGGCATCAATGCGCTCGTGGGGCTGGTGGCGCTGTCTGGCATCCTCATGCGGAACACACTGATCCTGATCGGGCAGATCCAGGGCAACCTAAAGGAGGGACTGCCGTCGTACGACGCGGTGGTGGAGGCCACCGTGCAACGGGCCCGGCCGGTGCTGCTGACGGCCGCGGCAGCCATCCTCGCCTTCATCCCGCTCACGCACTCGGTGTTCTGGGGCACGCTAGCCTATACGCTGATCGGGGGGACGCTCGCCGGCACGCTGTTGACGCTGGTGTTCCTGCCGGCAATGTATGCGATCTGGTTCCGGATCCGCCCGCCGGCGCAGGTGGCGGTGCAGGAGGCCCCCGAGGGCGAAGTGGCGCAGGTGTCGTAAGCAGGCCGGTCGCGAGCAGCTCGCCGCCGCCCCGTTATCCAAGTGCAAGACCACTCTGTTCTCCGGGCCCATGCAGTCAAGGGCATGATGTGCGGCAACACCCGGTGCTTTCGCTGGCCGGGCAGCCGATCCGGGAGCCGGCGGCCGGAGCTTGCTGCTCGATCTGTTGATTTGGCACGGGCAATGGGAGGCAAGTTGCGTTGGCGAGAATTGAGAACCTAGGTCGCTTGCCGGCGGCCATAAGCCGCCGTTTGTATCCATAGTCCGTCGGACGTTCTGGCGTCGGCTCTGCACCAGCAACCGGCCGTCCGATAGGCATAGCCGAGCGATCCTCATCGGCCGACTCGGCCGCCCACCGGTGCGAAAGAGATGCCGATGCATTGCACGGTCGATCGCGTGTACCGGGGCCGGCCTGCGACTACCCGTTCCGGAACTGCTGGAGTGTCCGCGCAAGGTCTGCAGCGAGGGCGTTACGCTGCGGCCGTAATTTTGGGACAAGGCCGCTCGCCGTCGATGAATACGGACACCCGTATTCGGCGGGTGTCCGGATGTCTTTACTCCTCCTTCTCTAGCGTTCTTGCCCCTGCCGCAGAAACGGCGCCACGGCACAAGCTACAAGAAGGAGCACGGCCATGATGATCAGCCCGTTGCGCGTGCTGCCGGTCGCCTGTTCGATGATGCCCATCACCGACGGCCCGATGAACCCTCCCACCAGCCCGCAAGTATTGATGAGCGCCAGGCCGCCCGCCAGCGCAACGCCCTTCAGGCGCGAGGACGGGAACAGGAAGACGATCGACTGCACCACAAAGAACATCAGCGCGGTCAGCGAAAAGCCTGCCAGCCCCACCACCGGGCCTGCGAAGGCGGCGATCAGCAGGCCGACGGCCATCACGACCAGACCCAGGCAGAGCAGGCGACGGCCGCGCTGCGGGGTGCTGGCGTGGCGGGGCAGCCAGGCAGCGCCGATGGCGGCGGCGATCCATGGCAGGGAGTTGAGCATCCCGATTTGCAGTGGCGAAAGTTTGCCGTACGTGCCGATGATCCCCGGCAAGAAGAAGATCACCGTGTAGATCGAGATCTGGTGGCAGAAGTAGATAAAGATCGCCAGCCAGACCTGCGGATCGCGCATGGCGCTCAGGAACGAGTGACCGTCCTTGCCGGCGCTGCCGTCCGCTCCCTCGGCAGCCAACTTGTGGCGGATTGCCTGTGCCTGGGCCGGCGTCAGCCACGATGCGCTCTCCGGACCGTCGGGCAGCTTTTTCCAGACCACGGCCGCGAGTGCCACGGCTGGCAGGCCCTCCAGCACGAACATCCATTGCCAGCCCTTGAAACCCCAGACGCCGTCCATGCCCAGCAGCAGGCCGCCCAGCGGACCACTCACGATGTTGGCGATGCAAACGCCGAGCAGGAAATAGCCCACCGCCCGGGCGCGCTCCTCGCGGCCGAACCAGTACGTCAGGTAGAGCATCACGCCGGGGAACAGGCCCGCTTCGGCGGTGCCGAGCAGCACACGCATGATGTAGAAGGACGTCTCGCCCTGCACGAATGCCATCGCGGCCGAGAGCAAGCCCCATGTCACCATGATCCGCGTGATCCAGAAGCGCGCCCCCACACGATGCATGATCAGGTTGCTCGGCACCTCCAGCAAGGCATAGCTCAGAAAGAACAGGCCCGCGCCCAGCCCATAGGCGGCCGCCGAGATGTGCAGGTCGACAGCGATGTGAGACTTGGCGAGCGCGATGTTCGTGCGATCGAGGAAGCTGATCACGTACGACAGCACCAGCAGGGGCATCAGCTTCCGGAAGAGCAGTCCGGTCAGCGAATGATCGGCCGGCGCGACATGCGATGGCGCGCCGGTGGTGGATACGGTCTGCATGCGTGGTCTCCATTCGGCGGATACGGTGCCGCGCCACAGGGGGGCGCGCGGTATCCGTTCCGCCTGGTTAATGTATATGAGGGTCCGCCAGTGGGCGGCGCGGCGCCGCCGCCTAGAACGCGGTGCCCGCCGCGCCCTTCAGGTCGAGGATGTCGCGTGCTTCGTCCGGCGTGGCCACTTCGATATTGAGCGCTTCGAGCACGGTCCGGATGCGCGTGACCTGCTCGGCGCTCGATGCCGCCAGTTGGCCCGGACCGATCCAGAGCGAATCTTCGAGGCCGACGCGCACGTTGGCGCCCATTGCCGCACCGATGGTGGCCAGTGGGATCTGATTCCTGCCCGCGCCGAGAATCGACCAGCGGAACTGGTCGCCGAAGAGACGCTGCGCGGTCCGGTGCATATGCATCAGGTCCTCGGGATCGCCGCCGATACCACCCAGGATGCCGAAAACGGACTGGATGAATACCGGACCCTTCACCAGTCCGCGGTCGAAGAAATGCCGCAGATTGTAGAGGTGACTGATGTCATAGCACTCGAACTCGAATCGTGTGCCGTTGGCGTTGCCGATGCGCAGAATGTTCTCGATGTCCTGGTAGGTGTTCTTGAAGATCAGGTTGCGGCTGTTCTCCAGGTGCTCGCGCTCCCATTCGTGCTGGAATTCCTTGAAGCGGTCGAGCATCGGAAACAGGCCGAAGTTCATCGACCCCATATTGAGCGACGCCAGTTCCGGCTTGAACGTGGTCGCTGGCAGCATGCGCTCCTCCACCGTCATGTGCGGGCTGCCGCCGGTGGTGATGTTGATGACCGCGTTGGTCTCGGCGGCGATCTTCGCCAGGAACGGCCGGAACAGTTCCGGATCTTGCGACGGGCGGCCGTCCTTCGGGTCGCGCGCGTGCAGGTGCAGGATCGCGGCGCCCGCGCGAGCGGCGTCGATAGCGGCCTGGGCGATCTCGTCGGCCGTCACCGGCAGGTGCGGCGACATGCTGGGCGTGTGGATGGCGCCAGTCGGGGCGCAGGTGATGATGGCTTTGGCTCGCTTGGCCATGGTGAATCCTTTATCGGCGTTTTGAGGGGGGCGATGGACATCCGCCACCCCGGAATGCGGGAGCTGCCTTAGCTGAGTGCCTGGGTCAGGCCGTCCACCACCATCTCCTGGCCGTGGACGTTGGCCGCCTGGTCACTGCATACGAAGCGGACCATGTTGGCGATGTCGCGCATCGTCACCATGCGGTTCAGTGCCGCCTGCGAGGTGTAGTTGCGCGTGACTTCCTCCAGCGGCTTGCCCAGCGACGCGGCCTTGGCGGCGATCACGGCCCGGATGCGTGGACCGTCGACCGCACCGGGCAAGACCGTGTTGACGCGAATGCCGTCCGGCCCGAGTTCCAGTGCCAGCGACTTGGTAAAGCCGACCACGGCCCATTTGGACGCCGAGTAGGCCGATCGGCCCGGCATGCCGAGGTGCCCGGCCGCCGAGGACAGGTTGACGACCGACGGCGAGCGGCCCTGGCGCAGACGTGGTACGGCGGCGCGGGCGCACAAGAACTGACCGGTGATGTTGACCGCCAGCGCACGCTCCCAGTCGGCCAGTGACAGTGTCTCGACGCCACCGGTCGGGCCGGCCACGCCGGCATTGTTGACGAGCACGTCCAGCCCGCCCAACTCGGCATCGATCGCTTTGAACAGCGCCGCCACGTCGTCTTCCTTCGACACATCGGCACGCAGCGCTACCACGCCAGGGAGGTCGGCTGCGACGCGCTCCAAGCTCTCGCCCGATACATCACATACCGCCACGCGCGCCCCTGCCTCGACGAAAGCCCGCGTGATTTCCAGGCCGATTCCGTCCGCGCCGGCAGTCACCAGCACGCGCTTGCCGACGAGCGATTCATCCTTCCACATCTTTCAGTCTCCAAGGCACAGGCCGATCGCCTGTCTTCGGAGGGAGGTTAAACTGTGATCACAGATCTCATATAGCGAATAACCCTATGTGCTATGC
>FTCZ01000195.1_pt1 | contig 11076 bp, 1 predicted proteins | sample 1658871 | NCBI WGS metagenome assembly FTCZ01 (sample SAMEA3914864, study PRJEB12502) | metagenome | biome: forest; material: soil | place: USA | collected 2012-03-12 | depth 0.3 m
GGCGTCAAATGTCGGCTTCCAGCATAAGCTGACATTCGTGCGTTGGATCACGGCAGTTCGTTGAACGAGCAAGGCTGGCCGAAAACGGTCGGTCCGTTAATTGGGTGCTTCAGCGGATTCCGGCCGGTAGACCCTTGCGAAGTCTCGCTCGCCCGAACAACAAGTCCGATGCGTTCGTCACACATCTTGGGCACTTTCCGAACCGTCGGCGGCTATTTAATCGAGGGCAGCAAATTCATCCCCAAAGGGTCCGGTCGTCGAGCTTGAGGGCGCAGATCTTGGGCCGGCCGAGCAAGCGGCTGCTCCAACAGCCGCGAGGCCGATCGCTCGAAGCTTATCTCGCTTCGTCATAGACGAGCGCTCCTCCGACCCAAATCCGGGTAGGTCGGATGGGCACCTGCGCTAAGCCCGGTTTCTGAAAGGCGAGTGCGATGCGGTCGCCGCCCCCGCCGAGGAGAACACCGGTTTCCAACGCGGGGGCAGACCCGGCCGGCGAACTTACCGAACAAGCGGACACGTATACATTTTGGGTAATCGCAACAGCCGAAATACTGGTGCGCTCCTTCAATGGCTGATCACATCTGCGCGGTTGTCGTTACGCCTTCGCGTTATCGATCGCGGGATGAAGAAACCGATCGATGGGGACGTTCAACTGCCGAAAAATTGTCCCCCGATTTTTCTTTACCCCAGATTGCCAACCGCCTCTGAATGTCTAGCCTCGTCGACCAGCGCCGCGAGTCGGGGGTCGTTTCGCGGTCTGGGGGATCACGATGGGTCGTGACCAGCGCGTCAATGCTGAGCCGGTGCTGCTCGAGCGGCTCCACCGCCGGACCGAGCGCAAACCCGTTCTCGCTCTTTCTCGCCGCGCGTTCCTCGCGGGCCTTAGCGCGAGCGGCCCCTCGGCCGCAGCATCGTTTTCCCTGGGGCCGGAGCGCGACCCGATCGTTTCTCGCCAGGGGTCGCGGCTCGTCCTTTCGTACCGCGGTCGTGAGTGGGTTCTTGACCGGAGCGCGTTCGGGCCGGCCGCGCGAATCTCCGCGTCGCGCAGACGGGACCGGATCCTGATCCAGCTCGCCCGGGCAACGTTCCCGGGAACATCGCTTCGCGCCGACCTCGTCTGCCGCCTCGACCGGACCAAGCACGGCTGGTCTGCCACCCTTTCCATGCCCGCGCTCCGGGCCGGCGGCACCTGCGCCTTGGCCGCCTGGATGGACGGGGCGCCGCTCCGCTCGCGCGGGCCGGATCTGCAGTTCGCCGCTGGGGAAGGACAGGCGAGGGTCGAACGCGGTTCGCGCGCGCTCTCCTCTCGCGACGGCCTGACAGTCGCCTTCGAGGGGAAGACGCGCCTGTCCGGCGCCGCAGAATGCACCGCCCGCGGGCTCGAGGTTGCCGCAGTGGTGCCCGGGGCGCAGCCGTTCGGCGACCAAGCCCCCACGGCGTGGGCGACACGCTTCGACCTTCGATCGCCGGCGATCCGTCGCCGCGCCTTCGCCTGCGGCACAAAAGCCTCTCTCGCCACCGTCACACCGCTAACCGTTGCCGCCGCCGACGGACATTTCTTCAGCGACCGGGACGGCACTCGCCGGCAATTGCTGCTGATCGACGGCCAGGCACGCGTCGAGCTTCGAACCGACCGTTGCAGAACCACCGGCTTCCGACTGTCGCGGGCCGTGGTCGCGCTGAGCAAAGGCAAGATCGGCATCGCCGGAGAGCTCGGTGTCGATCCCCAGCTGGTCACCGCGATGAACGCGACGGCGCTCGTCGCGCAGGTCCCGGGCGCGCCGTTCCAGGCGCAGTTCCGCGCCGGCGAGCCGCCCCGGTTCGCGGCGGCGCTGTCGGCTTCGCGGTTGTGGCTCGCCGAGGGCGGCGCGGGCCAGGTAACCCTCTCCCTCGCCGGGCAGAGCTTCTCCCTCGTTGCCGGGCCCGGCGATGTTCCCGCGTTCAAGCGCTCCTATCCGGACAGTGGGACTGCCGGCGCCGCCGCCATCGTCCTCGACCAGGACGCGCCGGGAATCGACCTGTCGCTCGCCTCGCCCATCCGGGTCCGACGCGTCGACAATCTCCTCGACTGCACGATCTGGTTCGCGAGCGGTTTCACGCTTCGGCACGAGCCGATGCCGCTCAAGTACAAGCTGGTCCGGTCGCGGCAGGGAGCATGGCTCGACGAAGGCTTCATCGTCGTCCAGCTGGGCCCCCAGCATCGCTCCGAAACGGTCGTCAATTGGGATCAGGCCGCCGGAAACTGCCCCGCGCCGACGCCGACGAAGAGCGACTATTCCGGTACCTCCCTGCTGGTCTTCACGCTGCCGAGGGAACGCGACACGGGAGGCGCGCAGTGGCGCGAGCGTGAGCTCGACGCCGACAGCCTCACCGACTGGTCGGGCCTCCGGATGGTGGTCGACCGCCGTGCCAGTTCCACGATCAGGGACGATGACCTCAAGAGCCAGCTCGATGCCGTCGGGATAGCGCTCGGGGACGACGCGCATTCGGACAAGCGGAACCTGAAGACGATCCTCGAGGCGATCGCGGCCCAGTTCGCCCCCCCTGTCCCGCCCGCGCCCAATCCCGCCGGAGCCGTGACCCGCCTGGAGCTCGTCGACGGCATCCTCTTCTCCTGCGCCGAGGCTACAGGGCTGGAGCGCGCCGCCTTGCCGCCGGCCGGCTATGACGGTGGCGACAGCTTCGTCCAGCAGGTTGCCCTGTTCTCGCAGCGGATGGGCCGCGGCGACGATCGCATCCTCGCGGAGCGACAGGCACAGGATGCGCGCCTTCGAGCGCTCTGGTCAGAGAAGCTCCAGCCGCACAAGCTGCCGGTCGACAAGCCGACCGATGGCTCCTCTAAGGACGCCTACCCCCTGGTCGCCGACGACCATTGGCAGATCATCGGCCAGACGTCCGTCTACGGGCTTCCTGCACTCCGCCGGCTGTCGCCGGAGGAAGCCGCCGCCGCCGGCGCCCCGCGGCCGTCGACGGTCGAGACGAGCGCCCGCAAGGTCCCGCGCGGAGGGGTCGTCAGGCCGATCGTCCGTCCCGGCGGCCCAAACCATACGCTCGCCTATCTCGAAGAGATCGACCGCGACTATTTCAAGGGCGCCCCGGAGACCGGGATCGCGCTCGCCACGGCCTTCCAGACCGCGGACGTCAGCCTGACCGCGCTCGGCGCGACCATGCGCCTGGACTGGCGCGGCGAGCCCGCAATCCTCGAGCCCGAGAAGGTCGCGCCCTACGGCTTCTCACTCGAGCGCTTCTATTACGAAACGGTGCTCGGACGCGACGTCCGGGTGATCGCGGCGACCAAGGGCTACCTGCTCCCGTTCGGCAACCGAGCTTCGCTCTTCCACGTCTCCGAGCGGATCTTCCTTGCCGGTCCGGGAAAGCTCCCGGTCGCGCAGGAGATCAAGCGCCAGTTCATCGTCACTCCGGCGATCCCCAAGGGCTATCCCGCGGTGAACCAGCCCGACGGCGGCCGCGACTTCCCGGCGTCGTCCGTCACCATCCTCACGGACCATACGCCAGATCTCGTCGACCCGGAGACGGAGGCCGGCGGCCGTATCTTCCCCGATCAGCAACCGCTCGCATTCTGGCCCAAGGTCAGGAACAAGGCGAACGAGATCGTCGATTTCGAATGGAAGAGCTCGGTCGACGAGGACAAGACCCCGCTCAGCAACCGGATGATCTTCATCGCCGCCGACGCCGCGGCGAAATATCCGGCCTTCGTTCGCGACGTGGTCGCCGTCTACAACGCCGACGAGGCCCGCCGGGTCGCGACCCTCGGCGGGGCGCGTCGCAATTACGTCCGCCGTGAGCAATCGCTCGTTCCCGTGCGCGGATCGGCGGCCGACCTCCCCGAAACGGCGTTCGACACGGACAGCTGGATCCTCCAGGCGCGAGGCCGCGCCTCCGACGAGGCCGAAGCCGCCTTCGTGATGGACGCACGCATGAACGGCGCCGACCAGCCGCCTTTCTACCCGAGAGTCGAGACGGCCAGGATCGCGGTGCAGAGCCTCGACCGGCTGATCGGCGAACCCCAGGGACTGGTCGACGTGGCCTTCTACCGCCCGTTCGTCACCGATGCCTTCACCGACACCAAGGCCGCGAAGAATGCCCAGGCCCAGATCTTCCTCGAGATCCTCGGCCCGCAGATCAGGCTCCGCCGCGGCAAGCAGCCCTCGACCGGCGGGATCGCGGAGCCCGGCGCGATCGCAGCGGCGCTCTCGGCCAAGATCGGGCTGGTCGGCAGCTCGCCCTCCAAGACGCAGGCGCTCGCGCTGACCCAAGGTCCCTGGCCGTTCCCGGGCGCCGCCCAGGGCCAGTTCAACCCGCGGGAATTCTTCCAGCTCAACCTGTTCGGCGTCGACCTTACCGCGCTCATCGAGCCGGGAGCCATCGGCGCCGCGCCGAAGCTCACCGAGAGCGTCGATCTCGGGGTGCACAGCGCGGCCGCGCTCGACGCCGCCACCACGGCTGCCCGCCTGGCGGCCGACGCCCTCGACCGGCTCCAGCCCCAGATCGAGGCGTGGATCGCCGCAGCCAACGATGCCATGAAACCGCTGAAGGTCGAGGACGCCTACCCCGACCTCATCGCGCTCTACCGCTCCGACTATCCGGCGATCCTCGGGGGGCTGCGCGACGTCCAGAACGCGGGATCGCTCCCGGAGCTGATCGAGCCGGCGCAGCGCACCGCGAGGATCGCCGGACCGCTGCTGCGCGAGATCGGCAGGGTCCTTCGCGATCCGGTGCCGCCAGCGGTCAGTCTGCTGCTCGGCGATATCCTGGCCCAATGGGCGGTCGTCGAGAAGCAGATCCGCGCCCTGCCGGACGCGCTGGGGCGGGCGCTGGCCGATCGCGTCCGTCAGGAGCTCTATGCGCTCGCCGACACGCTCGCCCCGCTGTTCGGCTTGCCCGACGGAGCGACGCTCATCGCGGTCCTGTCGAGCCCCGAAGCCCGGGCGCGGCTCGCCAATGCTCTCTTCTACGACGAGCTCGCGCGTCCCCTCCTCGACCTTCTCGACAGCTTGTTCGGGTTCGCCGACGCAGTCCAGGGAAGGCTCGCGATCGCGCTCGGAATCCTTCGCGAGCAGGCCCGGAGTGCGGTCGCCGCGGCCGTCGAGGAGAATGCGGCCGCGCTGATCGAGGACAGTGGCGCCGCGCATGACGTCCTTCGCCCGGAAGATGCCGACGCGCTGGCGGCCGCGCTCGCAAGCGCCGTCGCCGATGCCGTCGCCGGCCTTGTGCCGACCACCGTGACGCCGGCCCAGGCGCTCGAGAAGTACAAGGACGCGCTCGCGACCGGCCGGCTGGCGAACACGGTCGAGCTCAGGGTCAGGAGCGAGCTCGCCGCCCGCAGCGGCTGGTTCCACATCACCGGCGCCGACCCTGCCGCTCTCTTCCGCGAGCTGGCCCACCGCATCGCGGTGGCGGTGAGGCAGCAGCTGGTGGCCGCCGCGACGCGCCGGATCGACGAGGTCGAGGCCGCCGTCATCGCGGTCGCCGAGGGCAAGCTCACATTCCTCCTGAGCTGGGCCGGGGACGAGATCGGCCAGATCATGACCGCCGCCGAAGAGCTGCTGCGCGCATCGGATGTCGCTGAGCAGGGCCAGGCACTTGCCAACTGGTGCAAGGACCAGCTTGCCGGACCCCGCGCATTCGCGGCGGCCGTCGGCGATCGCCTGCTGGGTCCGTCGGCGACGATCGCAGGCTCGCTCACCGCGCTGAAGGCGGCCGCGGCGAAGATCGACGCGCTGACGGTGCCGCCCACCGCGCCCGCGTCCGTCGTTCGTGAATTCAATGCCGCCCGCGCGGCCCTTGGCCACGCGATCGCGGCACTCGAGCAGACGACCACGCGCCTCGACCTCGCGCGGACGGCGGTCCAAGCCGCCGCCACCGCCGATATCTGCGCTAACTTCAGGGCAACCGGCGACGCTCTCGCTCGGGCCATCGATGCGGCCGCGGATGCCGCAAGCGAAGCTGGTGCGATCGCACGGGCGACCGCGCGGCTCCTGGCGGTCGCCAATTCGGCGCCTCTCGCGGCGGCAGCGGAGGTGGGAAGCTTCCCCGACGACCTCCGGGACTCGCTCGGCAATGCGGCCGACGCGACCGGCGCCCTGTTGCGGGACGTGACCACTGCGGGCAAGGCGGGGCTCGCCGGCGACTGGACTGGAGCTCGAGCAGCGGCGCAGCGGGTGAGCGCGAACGTCGGCAATCCGAAGTACCGCCAGCTGCTCCTCGACGCGCTAAATGGCGTGGAGACCGCGGCCGGCAAGATCAGGGCGGCGCTGCCGGCGCTCCACGATCATCCCGAAAAACTGATCGACCTCCTCGACGAGGTCGCTCGCCTGCTCGGCGTGCAGCGCCAGTTCGACAGCCTGGTCCTCCAGACGGCGGCGCTCGGCGCGAACGGCATCAGGAAGCTCCGCGATACCGCCGCGGCAATCGTGAAGCAGGTCGCTGCCGCAGTTTCGCCCGTGCACGGCGCGGCGCTCGGAGCGCTCGAAGCCATCGATACGCTCGGGCTCGGCAATCCGGTGCTCGCTTATTTCCTCGCCAATTTTTCCGACTTCGACAAGAAGGTGAAGGAGGCGAGAGCCGACCAGCAAACCCTCGACACGATCACTGCCAGCAGCGACCCCGCGGCAGTCCTCTCCGCCGGCCGGTTGCTGGTCGCGAGCTGGAACGGCGCGCAGCCGCCACTGCTCGCCGCCGGGACGACCCTCGCGCTCGCGCTCGACCAGCTGCTGCAGGGCAAGTTCGCAGCATTGGTCGCCGAACTGGTTCGGGAGAAGCTCAAGGAGGCGAAGGACTGGCTCGACCGCTTCATCGCTGAGCTCGTGCCGACGTCGGTCAGCACAAATTACGAATGGGACGGCGCAATCACCGGTGCCGGCATCTTTCGGATGGCGAAGCCGGACGACTGGGGCGCCGTGAGCCCGCCCGCTTTGGGCCCGGAATTCGCCAACGATCTCACGATCAGGACCAGGATCGAGTTCGACTTCCTCACCAAGAAGTCGACGGTCGTCACGCGCGGTTACCTGAAGCCGTTCAAGATCGGACTGATTTCGGCCGACAACGCGAGCTTCTTCGGAATCCTGTTTAACAAGGCCGAGTTCGAATCGATCAACGGCGCGACGCCGCATTTCCGCGCCGACCTGGCGAAGGTCGAAATCGGCCCCTCGCTGAAGCTGCTGCAGGCCCTCCAGCAGCTCATGGCCCCGGGCGAGAACGGCATCTACGTCGAGCCGCGCTTCGACGGCATCAAGGTCGGCTATCGCCTCTCGGTCCCGCAGAAGGAGGTCGGCTCGCTCCAGCTGATCAACCTCGCCTTCGACGTCTTCGCGGACCTGCCGTACAACGGCGGCAAGGCCACCTTCGGCTTCCTGTTCGCCTCGGCATTGCGGCCGTTCCTGATCAGCAACCCGCCCTATGGCGGGGGCGGCTGGGTTAGCATCCTCATCCACGCTGACGACAAGGATCTGACCCTGTCCCTGATGTTCGGGGCAGTGACGGCGATCCACTTCGGACCGCTCGCCGGCCAGGGGAGGATCGTCGCCGGGATCCTGTTCAGCAACGACGTCCTGGTCGCCTTCGTCGAAGCCGTGGGCGAAGGCAATATCGCCTGCTTCTCGATCGCGATCTACATCCGCATCTCCCTCACCCACAACAACAAGACCGGGGGGATGTTCGGCGAGGCGAGCTACGAGTTCCGCTTCAAGGTCGGCTTCTTCCCGGTCTCCTACAAGGTCAAGGCGCGCTACGCGATCAACGACAAGGGCGGGTCGCGGTCGCAGGCCCCGCGCGCCATCGGCGCCGCCGCCGCCGCCACCCTTTCAGACCTGCTCGCCGCCGAGGTCACCCACAAGACCGAAGTTCCGTGCAAATCGCTTCACTGGAACGATTATCGCAACCTCGTCTCGACGGAGCTCGTGTGATGGGCGACGCAACCGCTTCGATCGTCGTGGTCCCGGACGGGACAAACGGGACCAGGCTCCGACTGTCGCTGCAGCTCAGCCCGAGGCTCGTGGCCGGCGGCCCCGCCGACCTCGGGCGGTGGCCGGAGACCATCCTCGACGCGGTCTCGAAATCCCTCACCCTCTTTACCGCGCCGGTGACCGGCAAGGTGGACGCCCCGGCCATCGGCAAGCCCACTCCGCTCGCCGCCGACAAGCCGACGCTAGCGGCCAAGACCGGGGCCGTGGACCTCTGGAAGCGGATCTTCCCGAACCTCACCGCGCTTCGCGAGGCGCTCGACAATCTCGGCACCGACCAGCCCGAGCCCCCCGCTGCCCACGCCGCGGCCTCCTTCACGATCGCCCCGCGGGTCGATGTCGCCGTGGTCGAGAAAGCACTCCTCGATGCGCGGCTCGAACATGCCGCCGACAATATAGAGCGGCTTCGAGGGAGCCGCGGCCCCGCGCGGCTGACGTCCTTCCACGAAAAACGCATGCGGGCGATCCGGCTGTGGGCGGTCCCCGACGTCGACGATCTTTCCCCTTCCGGACTTGGCTTCTCCGAAGCAGAAGCGGCGCGAGCCAAGGTCGCCACGGCCCTGCCCGCGACGGCGGCCGGAAAGACCTGGCGGCGGTTCGATCACAATCATGCCCGCCTGGACGCCATCCATCGGGCCGACCTCCTGGCCGGACGGTTCGATCCGGACCTTGCCGCGGCGGTCGCGGCAACCCGGCCGCAGACGCTCGATGAACGCCTCCGCGCCGAGCTGATGGCGGTGCAGGACGAGGTCGCGATCGACCCGGAAACGGACCCCAGCGACGCGGACCAGCCGCTTCCGTGGGCCGACGAGCGGCGCAAGCTCGCCGCGATCCATTCGTTTCCGAGCGTGTCGCGGCTGCTCGGAATGACGATCGACATCGAGATCGACGATTCGGTCGGACGATATGGCGCCATCGCCGCGACACTCGGCACACCCCCCGACGACCAGACCTGCTGGACCGCGTTCGCCAACCACAAGGCGGCGAGCCGGCTCCAGTCAGGCCTGCCGCTGCGCTATTTCGGACCCTGCGACATCGCCGAAGCCTATGACCAGGAGGAGCGCGCGGAACACGAGCTCATACGCGGCGTCCTCAACCTCCGGCAGCCGGGGACCCGCGGCGGAAACCGCTATTCACTTTCGATCGTGAACGTCGCGGCCGGGGCCCTTCAGGAAATCCAGCAGGCCCGCCGGGCGGCGGCGCAGGCGAGCGGCGATACCGACCCGCCGGACATCTCGGGGCGAGGGATCGCGCTGGTCGACGCCGACCGGGACGCGGCCGACCAACGCGCCAAGGAACGCCGGGACTATCTCCTCGACCCCAAGACCAAGTTCAAGCTGCACTTCGCCGCGGACCTCCTCGAAGGCCTCCGGCCGAGCGTCGGCGTCGCTTCCGACCAGGCGACGCCCTCCTTCCCGACCAGCGACCGCTGGCGCTCGCTCGTCGAGCGGTCGATCGGCTATCAGGAACCGGCTGTCACCGGCTCGACGACCCCGCTCGACCGTCAGCGCGAAGCGGGGTTCGTCCGCAAGATGACCGGCGAGCAGTTGCACATCGCCCGGACGCAGCCCTCGGCCAGCCGGGTCGTCATCCGCCAGCCGGAAGAGCTGTTCGTGTGGACGGGGGACAGCCTGGCCGTCGCCGCGCGCGACGAGCGATTGTCGGGCGAGGACGGGAATCCGCCGTCCGGCGAGATCCTGATCCCGGAGGGCCGCGACCTGCCGATTGGAATGACCTTCCGGCTGCCGCCCCGGTCGGCCTCGACCGGGCTCGCGCCCCTTCGCGAGGGCGCCTGCTACATGTTCGGGGTGAGTGCCGCCTTCGTGAACGGCTGCGGGTGGACTGCCCAGGAAGCGAGCACCGCCTACACCTCGTTCCAGTCGCTTTGCCTTGGCGATCTCTCCACCAGCGCTCCCTTCCGTTTCGTTCGGGTCGAGCGCGTGCCCGCCCCCGTCGTCCTGCTGCCCGCTGACGACGAACCGCTGGTCTGGGCCAAGGACATCACCTCCCTTCGCGGCGAGGGGCTGATGACCCTGGCGATCCGCGACGGACGCTTCGGCGGTCCGAAGAACCGCCGGCGGCCGCCGCGGCGCTACCTATTCCCGGAGCGCGTCAATTTCGATCGCGCCGAGCAGCAGCGGCAGTTCGACAAGGTCACCGAGCCGGTGCCCTCCGGCTGTTTCTCCGACGACCGGATCGACGTCGAGCGCGAGGAGATCCACGGCAGCTTCCCGCTGGCGATCGACGGCAGGATCCTGTTCCCCTCGCCGACCACCGGCGCCTCGACGCCCGCGCGGGGGTCCGTCCTCCAGTTCGCGGCGCCGCATTCCTCGCCGCGACGGACGCGCCCTTATTATGCCGATGCCTATACGGTGGGCGCGACGGCGGCCCCGAAGGCCATCGTTCCGAGCAATGCGGAATTGCCGCGGGTGGCGTCGGCAGCGTTCCGGAAAGCGGACCGGCCGGCCCGCGAGGCCTTGCCCGCGATCATCGAGCTGAGGCCGCTCCAGCGGCCGCTGCCAGGCGGAGCAAGGGTGAGGGCCCTGCTCGAGACCGAGGATGTCTACCCCGTCGAAGCCCGGCTCCAGAAGATCGTGTTCGAGCTTGCGAAGGGGACCGTCATCGACGTCACCATCGCCGCCGATGTGGATCGAGCACGTTTCGCAAGCTCCCATTATCTTCGCGCACTGCTCGCCGGGAAAACGAGCAGCGGCGTCAGCCAGGCGCTCGCCGAAAAGGCGCTGGCGTCGATCCTCGGGAGCGGGGTCTGGACCGACCTTCAAGGTCCGCATTCGCTGCGGCTGGTGCATGCCGTCGAAAAGCCCGGCCGACCCGACTTCACCGGCTTCAAGTCCCCACCCCCGGTTTCGAAGGATCTCCCGGAATCGGGTCTTGCCACGGTGATCTTCTCGGAAACGCCCGCGTCCGCCGACGAAAGCTCGCGGGCGCCGACCGCCTGGACAGAATATGTGGCCGCTCACGCCGACCACGCGCTCGCGGAGTGGCAGGGGCAGCCAGGCGGAGCGACCTGCTTCTTCGTCGGCAAGCTCGTCGTCGACGGCGCCACGACGGGCACCCTCAACGCTTATGCGCA
>FTCZ01005004.1_pt1 | contig 11074 bp, 8 predicted proteins | sample 1658871 | NCBI WGS metagenome assembly FTCZ01 (sample SAMEA3914864, study PRJEB12502) | metagenome | biome: forest; material: soil | place: USA | collected 2012-03-12 | depth 0.3 m
CAACGCCGCGGGCTTCATCAAGGCCAACATGCCGCTGAGCCAGGGCGACTCGCTGAGCGACCAGGAGGCCTGGGACGTCGCGCTGTTCATCGACAGCCACGAGCGCCCGCAGGACCCGCGCTTCACCGGCTCGGTGGACGCCACGCGCAAGCAGTTCCACGACACGCCGGACTCGATGTACGGACGCGTCGTCGACGGCCACCAGCTTGGCAGCGGGAAGAAGTGAAACCAAATCCTGGCCACGCCTGATTCGGCGCCGGCTTCCGCGAAGATCGGCGCCTGTCCAATTTTCCGAAAGACCTCATGAACTCGAATTCGTCGCGCCGCCAGGCGCTGGCGGCCATGGCCTTGCTGCCGGCCGCGGGCATGTCGGGCGCCGCCGCCGGTGCGAGCAGGACCGATCTGCTGGCAGATGGCGCGAAGACCCTGCGCGAGCTCGCGGACCGGCTCGCGCGCACGCCGCGCCGCCGCGACTACAAGTCCGTGCCGATGATCCTGACCTCGCCGGACGACTGGGACAGCGAGGCCCTGGCGCACGTGATCGCCTACCGCGGCGGCCCGAAGCAGGCCTTCGACAACACCGACCTCGAAGGGCCCTGGCTCAACCTGATGCGCAACTCGATGAATGCGCAGGTCTGGTCGTGGAAGCATCCCGATTTCCTGTGCGTCTCGGCGACGCACGGCAGCGCGCAGTTCGCGCTCTACGACGACGTCGTCTGGGACAAGTACCAGCTGTCCAGGCTCACCAAGGGCAAGGTCGAATCCAACACTTTCGCCAAGGCCGGCCCGGCCTCGGCAAGCGACCCGAAGGACTTCGAGAAGGCCGACGGCGTGTTCTCGCCGGACGACAACAGCATCCCCGTGCTGCAGCGGCGCGGCGCCGTCTTCATCGCGTGCCACAACCAGGTCTGGGAGATGTCGGGCGCGCTGATGAAGGCCGGCGCCAATCCCGACAAGCTCTCGCGCGAGGCGCTGGTCGCGGAGCTGACCAACCACCTGATCCCCGACGTCGTGCTGAGCCCCGGCGCGATCGGCACGCTGCCCGAACTGCTGTCCGCGGGCTTCACCTACGCGAAGTGATCCGCGTGGCCAGCGTTCGCGCGCGGCCACCGACGGACCGCGGCGAACGCCTTGCCCACCGTCAATGACGCGCGCTGATCGGCGGCAGCTCCGCGACGCGCAGCAGCAGCGCATCGATGCTCCTGACCGCCAGCTTCTCGCGCATGGCCTGGATCTGCGTGCGGATGGTGGCCATGGCGACGCCGTGGGCATCCGCGATCTCCCGCGTGCTCATGTCGCTCAGCAGCGCCCGCAGCACCCGGCTCTCGGCCAGCGTCAGGCCGTGGGCGCTGGCGAACAGCTCCAGCCCGAGCGGCGAGCAGGCGGCGCGCCGGCCCAGCATCACCAGGACGACCGGGGCATCGTGCACGTCGGACGGTGTCGGCATGATGGCCGCGAGCAGCGGCTGCCGCGGGCCGTTCAGGCTCAACAGCCCGCTGCGGCCGTCGCGTACCGCCTGCGACAGGGCCAGGTGCCACTCTCCGGCGTTCGAGGCCGTGCAGACGATCGTGTGCCCGTCCAGGCGCAGCGAGCCGCCGTCGCGCAGTTCGCGCTGCGCGCTCAGGTTAGCGTGGATCAGGCGGCCATTGGCGGCGCAGGCGATCAGCCCGCATTCGACGCGGTCCATCAGCGCGGTCATCAGGTGGTTCGACGCGCGCTGGCCGTCCGGGAGGGCGTTGCCAGAGGGAAATTCCAACGATGTTTCGGGCAGCATGACAGGCTCCTTGCTTGGGTTCGCGGGTGCCTGCATGACCGGGGAGGGGTTCGGCGACCGCTTGGATGCACTGTCCGTGACCAAAGGCAGTCCCGTCCTTTGGGGGTTCCTAAATGTTCCTAAGTCTGCTTGCATGACTTTCAGACTTTCTTCTTGAATCGGACGGGCGCATGATGTGCGGCCGTGCGGTATCGAGCGCAGGTGCGGCCAGCCCCGCCGAGTCGTGCCGATGGCAACAGTCCAGACGTCGAGGAGGAAACATGAGCGATCCAAAAAAGCCCGATCAGACCCCAGCGACCAAGTCCGATCAACCTGCGCCCACGCCCACGCCCAGCGCCGCGACGCCGGACGCCGCGCCCGGCCCGGGTGGCTACGCCACGGCGCCGGCGCCCGATGGCAGCCCCCCGGCGCAGGCGACCGACCGATTCCAGTCAACGCACCTCGGAAGTCCCTCGGCCGCTCCGCCTCCCGCGGATCCGCCCCGCGTCGGCGCACCCCACGTCGTCACTGCTGGCCACGACACGCAGGACAGCGGATCTACTGAATCCACGCACCCCGGTGGCGGGCAGCAAGGCGGAGGCTGCGGATCCCAGGGCGGCGGCTGTGGCTGCGCTTGTTGCCGCTACCGAACTTGCCATCGGAGCGGGCAAGACCAGTCATGGCCCGGTCCGCCGCCATGGTGGTGGTGGCAACAGCCGCCGGGCTGGCCGGCGCAGGGTCCGGCAGGCTGGCCGGCGCAAGGCCCGATGGGCTGGCCCGGCGGGCCTCAGCAGGGCTGGAACCCGGGGTGGAACCCGGGCGCGCAGGCGGGTTGCTACCCCTACGGTGGCTGGCCCGGCAACATGCCGCCGACCGACCCGTGGGCGGCCGCGCACTGGTACCAGGTCATGCAGCACCACATTGCCAGGGTCCATGCCCACATCAACGACGTCTACCAGGCGATGACCCAGAGCAATCCAGGCGGCTGGCCGGGCCCCAACGGGATGCCCCCGTTCCATTCGTCGTGGGACAGCCTGCAGTCGAGCGCCCGGGACCTGTCGTTGGCGGCAGGCGGCGGCGCCAACGCCGCCAGCGCCGCCAACGCGGTCCGTCGATGACGGGCGGCGTGCAGAGCCGGCGCCTGTCCGAGTTGTCTTGCGAATCCGCGGGCGGCCCCGACCGGGGTCGCCGCGGACGGCATTGAAATGGGCATGCTGCGCCTGGGCTCCAGCCTGCGCGAACGCGACCCCGTCGAGACGCTCGCGCTGGCGTCGCCGCTGATGGACGCCTTCGGGATTTCACGTGTCACCGACGTCACGCGCATGGACCGGCTCGGGCTGCCGGTGGCCATGAGCGTGCGTCCGCGCAGCCGATCGCTGCACGTGCACGCGGGCAAGGGCCTGCGCGCGGTGGACGCCCGCATCGGGGCCCTGATGGAGGCCCTCGAATTCGCGGTGGCCGAGCCCCAGCGCACCCACTGGATGGCGCGCACGATCAGCGCGGCCGGCCTGCAGCGGGCCTGGGGCACGGGCTTGCGGTTCGACGACCTCCCCTTGCGCATGGACAGCGCGGTCTCGCCCAGGGACGAATGGATCGCGCTGCCCTGCGAAGATCTGATCACGGGCACGTGGGCGCCGCTGCCCGCGGACCTGGTCTTCATGCCGTTTCATTCGCCCGCCAGGCCCGAGGTGCTGCAATCGACCACCAATGGACTGGCGTCCGGCAACTCGGTCGTCGAGGCCACCTTGCACGCGTTGCTGGAGGTCCTCGAACGGGACGCGCTGGCGTTCGACCTGCTCCATCGGCAGTCCGCCTGGGTCGATCCCGCCGGCTTGCCCGCGCCGTTTCCCGCGCTGGCGCAGCGGTGGGCGGAGCTGGGCGTGCCGCTGGCCGTCCGCCATGTCCCCAACGCGTTCGGCCTGCCGTGCTTCAAGGCCTCGCTGCACGACAAATCGGACAGCGGCGTGGGCATGTCGATCGGCAGCGGGCTGCACCTGTCGCCCGCCATCGCGGTCAGCCGGGCCATCTCCGAGGCGGCGCAGGGCCGCCTCTCGCACATCCACGGGGGGCGCGACGACATCACGAACTACTTCAGCCACCGGGCAAGTCTCGGCGCGGCCGGACGGGCGCAAGCCGATGCCGACTGGGCCGCCGCGGCCTTCGATCGCACCCGCAACGTGGCGTTCGGCGCCGTGGCCGACTGTTGCCCGCCCGCGGCGACGCTGACCGTGGTGCTCGGCGACCTGCTGCGGCGAGTCTGGGCCGCGGGGTTCCCTCGCGTCTACCGCCACATCTTCGATGCCGAACTGCACGGCCTGTCCGTGGTCCGGGTCGTCGTGCCGCGCTGCGAGGACCTGAGCCACGGGATCGATTTCATGAGCGCGCGCCTCAAAGCGCAGGTGTCGCCCCATGCGTGACGTGCTGCTCTTCGCGGGCCCGACCCTGCACGGGCTGGCGCCTGGCCTGGTCGAGGACGCGGGGGTGCGCCTGTGCCCGCCGGTCGTGCGCGGCGACATCGACGCGGCGCGCGAGGCCGGCGAACCCGGCGTGATGGTGGTGTGCGACGGCGTCTTCCAGAGGACGCCCGCCGTCTCGCACGCGGAACTGTGCCGTGCGCTGGACGCCGGCTGGCAGGTCTGGGGGGTCTCCAGCATCGGCGCCATCCGGGCCCACGAACTCCGCGCGCAGGGCATGCGCGGCTTCGGCGACGTCCACGCGATGTTCGCGCGCTTCGAGGACTTCACCGACGACGAGGTGTGCCTGCTGCACTACCCCGAACCGCCCTGGTTCCCGCTGTCCGAGCCGCTGGTCAACCTGCGCCATGCGCTCGAACGTCACGGGCCCGCGCTGGGCATCGCGCCGGCGGCCGCGGACGCCGTGCTGCACGAGATGCGCGAGCTCTGGTTCGGCGACCGCACGACCGGGTCGATCCGCGCCTCGATGAATCACGCCGGGGTCGCGCCGACTGTCGCCGACGCCCTGCTGGCCCGGGTCAGGGACGATCCGGTGAAGCAGTCGGACCTGAAGGCACTGCTGACGCTGCAGCCGTGGCGTCGGCCCGCGGCTGGTTGAAGAACTCGGTCAAGGCCTGGGCGATCGACATCGCCCTGCCATCGCGCATGCGTTCGGCCAGGCGCTGCGGGCTCAGGCCCGCGTCCAGGATCGGCCGCATCGCCGCGATCGCGTCGGCCTCGGAGCGATCCGCTTGCCCATGGCGTTCCTCGCGGTAACGGGTCACGCAGCCGTACAGGACCGCCGCGTCGGCCAGGCGTCCCTCGCGCGCGGCGCCGAGCGCGAACGTGAAGGCGAGGTGATGGCCGACCGCTGGCATGGCCACGAAGGCGCGGCGGCCCGGCTCGTAGGCTTCGGCGGTGCGACCCAGCTGGATCAAGGCCAGCGCGAGGTTCTGCTGCAGCAGCCCATGCGCGCGCGGGTATTTTTCGGTGGACTCCAGCAAGCCGCGGATCGTGTCGACGGCCAGCTCGTAGTCGCGCTGGACCAGCAGCTTGTCGGTCATGTTGGCCGCGCAGATCGCGGCCTGCGCATCGAAGCCTGCCGCGATCGCCCTCTGGCGCAGTTCCTCCAGGTCGCGGCTGCCGAACTGCGGCCGCTGCAGGAGACCGCCCGAAATCTCGCAGAACAGGTGGGTGCGCGGCCGCACGTCCGAGCTGTCCATGGCGCACATGCGCAGCCAGGCCGCATGCGCGTCCGCCTCCCCGCCCAGCCGCGACTCGTGCTGGCGGGCAAGCTGGGCCAGCGCGCGGTACTGGCCTGACTTCACGTCCAGCGCCTCGAAGATCGTGAAGGCCTTGTCGGCGAGCTCCACCCCCAGCCGGCGGTCGCCGTCGAGGTGGTGGGCCCAGGCCAGCTCGAGCGCGGCCCAGGCGCGCAGCCTGGGCTCCGCCTTGTCCAGCAGGGCCAGGGGCACGTCGCATTGCAGGATCTCGGCCTGGCGCGAGAAGAACTTGTCGGTCAATGCGACCGCGGCCACGAGCCGCGCGAGCTCGTCCGCCGCCCCTTCGCGCGAGGCCCAGTCGAGCGCGGCACGCGCGTTGTGGCGCTCGGCGGCGTAGCGATCGATCCACTCGGCGTCGCGCAACTCCTCGGCGTCGGCGGGCGCCTGCGCGAAGGACAGTGCCACGGCCCGCATGTGGCGGCTTCGAACCGCGGCCCATTCGCCGGTCGCCTCGAGCTGCGTGCGCGCGTACTCGCGCGCGCTCTCGAGCAGATGGAAGCGCCGCGGGTCCACCGCGCTGCGGTGGACAAGGGAACGGTCGACCAGTTCGGCGACCGCGTCGATGGTCGCCGCGGCGCACTGGGCCGGGTCGTCCGGGTCGCACACCACCTCGACGGTCATCGCCAGCGTGAAGCCGCCGAGGAAAGGCTCGAGCCGGCGGAACACCGCCTGTTCGGACGGGGACAGCAGCCCGTAGCTCCAGTCGAGCGTCGCCTGCAGCGTGCGGTGGCGCTCGTCCACGCCGCGCCGGCCCTTGAGCAAGTGCAGTTGTCGGCCGAGCTGCTGGAGCACCGCTTCGAGGCCTACTGCGCCGACCCGTGCAGCCGCCATCTCGATGGCCAGCGGCAGGCCGTCGAGCTGCGCGCACAGGCTGACGGCGGCGTCGACGTTGGACTCATCCAGCCGGAAGCGGCGATCGGCCTCCATCGCCCGCCGCGACAGCAGGGCCAATGCGCCGTATTCGAGGGCGTGACCGCACTCCAGGCCACGCGGTGGCACTTCGAGCGGCTCGAGCCGGTAGACGTTCTCGCCAGGCAGCCGCAAGGGCGTCTGGGACGTCGCCAGCCATCGGATCTGGGCGCCCACGTCGAGGATGCGGCGCACGCAGCGCGCCGCCTCGTCGAGCAGGTGTTCGCAGTTGTCCAGCACGACGAAGGCGCGCTTGCCGACCAGGGCAAAGGCCAGCTCGTCGAGCGGATCGCCCTGCGAGGCCAGCTGGATGCGCAAGACCTTGGACAGCGCCTGCACCACCTGGCGCGGATCCCGGATCGGCGCCAGGTCGACCCAGAACACCTCCGCGCCCGTCGACTCGATCCGTGCCGAGAGTTCATGGGCCAGCGTCGTCTTGCCGACCCCGCCGGTGCCCACCAGGGTCGTCAAGGTGCCGGTGGCCAGGCGCTCCCGCAACTCCTCGAGATCGTTGTCGCGCCCGACCAGTTCCGGCCGGGCTTGCCACGGGCCGGGCGCCTCGAGCGCGACAGCCGTGCCGCCGCCGGTGCCGCTGCCGGTGCCGCGGCCCTCGGGCGCCTCGCCCGACGGGGGCGTCGCGAGCCGGTAGCCGACACGCGCCACCGTCTGGATCGCCTCGCGGCCCAGGAGCTTGCGCAGCTCCGAGATTTGCACGGAGATATTGTTCTCTTCGACGACGAGCCCTGGCCATACCGCCTCGAGCAGGGCCTCCTTGGTCACCGTCGCGCCGGGCCGCTTTGCCAACGCCAGCAGCAACTCGTAGGCGCGACCGCCCAGGTTGGCGTGCGAGCCACGCACCAGCAGGCAATGCTCGTCGGGCCGCAGCTCCCAGTGTGGATAGCGGACGATGGCAGAGGTCGTTTTCTCGGCAGTCATCAACAAAACAGACGATGCAGCTCCACTCCCGGTTGGTCAGAATGTAACCCGCCCGAATCCTCCGTCGCAATGGCATCCGAGTGTCCCGTTAGGGCCTGTACATGGGCTCCGGCATCTTGATTTCGCCGGCGAGGATGGCCACACTCGGCTCCGCCCGTGTGCCGATGCTGCACTGGACTCGTGACAACTTGGGGAGGTGACGATGGCCAGACGATCCATGGAGCTGAAACACAGCGATCGCACGCGGCAGAGCGACGCCATCTGGCTGGGAAACCTGCCACCCTCGACGCGCGTGGACATCACCATCGGAGTGCGGGCCCCATCGCTGCCTCACGCGCTGGATCCGAAGGCCAGGCCGCTGGAGCTCGATGAGATCGTGTGCCGCCACGGGGCATCCCCGGAGGACCTCCACCACGTCGCGTACGTGCTCGCCCGATACGACATCTGGTGCGAGCGGCCCAGCGGAACTCGGCGCTACCTGCGCGCCACCGGCACGAGCGCTGCCATGTACCAAGCCTTCGGCGTTCGTCTCGGAGTCTTCTCCACGCGCGAACAGAGTGCCTACCGCGGGCGTGAAGGTGGCCTGACGGTCCCCGCGGAACTGCACGGTGTGATCACCGGCGTCTACGGGCTCGACCAGCGGCTCATCGCGCGACGCCACGGCATGTGCACGAGCGCGCCACACCACAAGTCGCAAACGCCCCGTGAGGCCCCGATTGCTCCCGCCGACGCGGAGCGCCTCTACGAATTGCCGCCGGGCGGCGCACGCGGCCAGGTGATCGGCGTCGCCGAGTTCGGCGTGCTGTCGGGCGACCCGGCCCAGCGGCCGACCTACCTGCCCGACGACCTGCTGCAGTACTGGCGGACCCACGGGATCGAGGGTCGGATGCCGCAGATCCGGCCCGTGAACCTGGAGCCCAACGTGCTGTCGGGCCTGCACTGGGAGCGCCGGCTCCTGTCCTGGTCGCAGGCGGAGCGGGACGCGGTCTGGGGGCAGGCCCTCGAGACGATGATCGATCTCGAGATCCTCACGTCCCTGTGCCCGGATGCGACCGTGCGCGCCTATTTCGCGTCCCTGGACCAGAAGGGCTGGATCGACCTGCTGGACGCGGTCGCCGACGACGGGCCCGACCGTCCCCAGGTGCTGTCGATCAGTTGGGGCCTGGCCGAAAACGCCGCCGTCTGGAGCGGGAGCGGGCGAAGGGCCATCGACGAGCAGCTCAAGATCATGGCGATGATGGGCGTCACGGTATGCGCCTCGGCGGGGGACGACGGGGCCGCCAGTCTGTTTCCGCTGGCGGTGCCCCAGGAAGACTCCAAGCCGTGCGTGGAGTTTCCCGCCTCCAGCTCGAACGTGCTGGCCGTCGGCGGGACGATGCTTCAATGGCGCGGACGCACGCTGCACGAGATGGCCTGGCGCAGCTCGCCCGGCTGGCGGAAGCCCGGAACCAAGGGCGGCGCGACCGGCGGCGGCGTCAGCGGCCACCACGCGATGCCTTCATGGCAGGAGCCGGTCACCACGGAAATGCAACGTGTGCCCAAGCGGCGCGTCGTGCCCGACGTCGCGGCGTTGGCGGGGCCGCCCTGCTGGGACGCGGTCGTGCTCGGAGAGTCCCACGCCGTCAGCGGCACCAGCGCGGCCACGCCGCTGTGGGCCGCCCTGCTGGCGCGAATCAACGCCGAACTGCGGCCCTGCGGCGCCGGCCTGTTCTACACACCGTGGCTGTACGCTGACGATCCGCGCGGCGGGCGCGTGGGGGAGTCGGGTTGCCGCGACATCGACGAGGGCAACAACGCGTCGCAGCTCCCTGGCCAGGGGTATTGCTCGGCCAAGGGCTTCGACGCCGTCACCGGATGGGGCGTCCCGCGCGGACGGTCGCTGCTGGAGGCCCTGCGCCGGGCGGGCGCAGGTTGCCGTTGTGCTTGCTGCTGCCCGCGCAGCGACTAGGCGGCCGCGGCGGCGGCCGCGGCGCGTCCGGCGATGCGCCGTCCCGCGAGCTCCGTGCTCACGATCGCCAGCACGAACAGCATCAGGCTGAAGTAGCCCAGGTCGTGCGCGCCGAGCACCTGCAGGCCGGCGGCGCCGAGCACGCCCGCCAGCGTCACGCCGAGGTAGGTGGCGGCCGTGTTGAGCCCCAGCACGACGGGGGCGATCGTCGGAGCGATGCTGACGAGGCGGTATTGCTGCGGGCCGATGATGCCCCAGCCCGCGGCGCCCCAGATGCCGATCGCGATCACGGACGACCACAGGTGGGCGCTGGCCCACGGCATGAACGCCATGTCGGCCACGAGCACCGCCAGCATCGCCAGCAGCACTTCCCGGGGGCCGAACTTGTCGAGCATGCGGGACAGCACGATGTTGATCGCCGTGCCGCCCGAGCCCCACAGCACGAGCAGCAGGCCGAACACCGCGGTGCTGGCCAGCACGCGGTCGAACACGACGGAGAAGTACGTGTAGATCACGAAGTTGCCGGCCATCGCGAACAGCGTGGTGGCGAGCGTCAGGCCCACGCGCGCGTCGGACAAGGGTGCCATCCGCGCGGCCAGGCTGACCTTGGGCGGCAGCGGGACGTTCCTGAGCCACAGCGCGATGCCGGAGGCGGCGAGCAGCCCGATGAACGACACGAAGAACATGGTCCAGCGCCAGTCGCCGAGGCCGCCGATCACGGTGCCGATCGGCGAGCCGAGCGCCGTGGCGGCGGTCAGCCCCGCGATGATGATCGTCAGCGCCTTGCCGCGATGCTCGGGCTCGACGATCAGCGCGCCGGTGCTGGTGGCCGTCGGCGCATACATCGCCGCGCCCAGGCCGGCCAGCGCACGCGTCAGCAACGCCAGGCCGAAGCTCGGCGCGGCCGCCGTGCCCAGGTTGGCGATGACGAAGATGCCCAGCCCCGACAGCATCAGCTTCTTGCGCGGCACGGACGCCGCCAGCGCCGCGATGGTCGGCGACAGCAGCGCATAGGCGATCGCGTAGACCGTGGTGAGCTGGCCGGCCAGTCCGGGCGCGATGTGGAAGGTCTGCGCAATCTCGGGCAGCACGCCGGCCACCACGAAGCTGTCGGTCCCCAGCGCGAACATGCCCAGCGCCAGCATGAGTAGCCGCTTGTCCATCGTGTCACTCCTTTTAGATGATGATGATTCACTAAACTGGCGCGAATGCTAGGAGCCAGCGCCAGAGGAGTCAACATATAGATGATGCCTGTAATCTAACAGTGGTTTTTGTCACTACTCGTCATCCAAACGCGCGGTGTCGGCGATGATTCCCGGGCCGACGCGCGCGACCGCACGCGGCAGCACGAGTTGGAGAACGCGATGAGGAAGTCGAAGTCGGAGACCGCGGAGACCCGCAAGCGCATCGTCGAGGCCGCCGCGAAGGCGTTTCGCAAGCAGGGCATCGCCGCCACCGGCGTGGCCGAGATCATGGCGAGCGCGGGGCTGACGCACGGCGGCTTCTACCGCCACTTCAGCTCGAAGGATCAGCTGGTGACCGAGGCGCTGGCCGCCACCGAGAAGAACCTGCTGCGCGACTCCCGCGAAGCCGCGGGCCAGGGCCCGAAGGCCATGCTGGAGGTCTGCCAGGACTACGTCACCCAGGCCTATCGCGACAACGTCGAGGACGGCTGCCCGCTGGCCGCGATGGGCAGCGAGCTGGTGCGCGCCGACGACGCCACGCGCCACGCCGCGACGTCGAGCTTTCGCAGGATCGTCGAGACCATGGCCCCGTTCATGCACGCGCAGGA
>FTCZ01003086.1_pt1 | contig 11050 bp, 14 predicted proteins | sample 1658871 | NCBI WGS metagenome assembly FTCZ01 (sample SAMEA3914864, study PRJEB12502) | metagenome | biome: forest; material: soil | place: USA | collected 2012-03-12 | depth 0.3 m
AAACTGTGCAGCCCGCGTCCCACGCCTGGGCGGAGGCGCATGTCGAGGGCTATGGATGGATCGGCTTCGATGCCGCCAATGGCATTTCGCCGGACGATGGCTATATCCGCGTCGCGGTGGGTCTCGATTATCGCGACGCTGCGCCCGTAGCCGGTGCGCGCGTCGGTGGCGGGGGCGAGACAATGCATGTGGAAGTTGCGGTTGCGCAGGCCATAGCATCGCGGCAAGACTGATTCACGATGACATATTGTGTGGGCATGCTGGTCGGAGACGGGCTGGTGATGATCGCGGACACGCGAACCAATGCCGGCGTCGATGATATCTCGGTATACCGCAAGTTGCATACGCTGGCGGACGAACCGGATCGGCTCGTCTTCGCCGCGACGGCGGGCAATCTCTCCACAAGCCAGATGGTCTTAGCGCAGCTCGCCGAAGGCTTGCCATCGATGGGGCAGGGCGATGCCCCGCGTCGCATCGAGGACATGCCAAGCATGTTCCGCGTCGCCCAGCTGGTTGGCGAGGCAATCCAGAACGCACGCGCAAGCATCGGAAAGGCGCTGGAAGCTGCTTCGTGGGATTCCGGCGTCTCGATGCTGCTCGGCGGGCGCGTCGGCGATGGCCCGCTGATGCTCTACCGGCTCTATCCGGAGGGCAATTTCATCGAGTGCCACCGCGAGCAGCCCTTCCTCCAGATCGGTGAGACCAAGTATGGCAAGCCGATCCTCGACCGCGCGTTGCAATATGACACGCCGATCGAAGAGGTGGTGAAGGTCGGCCTCATCTCCTTCGATTCCACACTCCGCTCAAACCTCGCCGTCGGACGGCCGCTCGATGTGGTGGTGGTCCCGGCGGACCGCTCGAGAGGCGTGATCACGCGGCGACTGGGTACCGACGACGCCTATTTCAACGACCTTTCCGCACGCTGGTCTCTGATGCTGAACGAGGCGCGTGCGACGATCCCCGATCCGCCCTTCATGCTCGGTTGACTTTTGGGAAGCCAATGATCGGGATCGTTCGCTCCCCGCCGGGAGACTTCGCTCCCAAACGCCTGGCTTCAGATTGATGCCATTTGATGGTGAGTTGCGGGCAGGAAGCGCCCATGCCGATGATTCCATGCCACTTACGGCGTCCCTGATTGCCGACCGTCTGGTCTGAGCCTGCCGGCATATGCTCCACGCCGCCCGGCAGTGACTTGGTCTGCTGAATTGGAGATGGCGGGCTTCCTGGCGTAAAAGCCCTACGCGGATGTCGATTTGACCGCCGCGTAGCAACGGCGGAGGTGATATGGCAGGACACGCTTGGGATCGGGTGCCGATCGACGCTCAGAGCATCGATGCGCCGCTGTCTCAGGCCGCGATCTTTCTGGTGGTTACCGTGAGCGACAGCGAAGATGCTCTCGTCAAGGTTCGCGACATATTCGGTGGCCTCTACGATCTCGTGAAGACGGTCGGCTTCCGTGATCTCTCCGCGCGGCTGTCCTGCATCGCAGGGATTGGCAGCGACTTATGGGAGCGCCTCGGTGAGCCGACCAAGCCGCGCGAACTAAAGCCCTTCATTCCGATCGATGGAAGTCCGCATAGGGCTCCAGCGACACCGGGCGACATCCTCTTCCACATCCGCGCCGAGCGGCCGGACATCTGCTTCGAGTTCGAGCGGATCCTGCTCCAGACCCTTGGCACCGCGGTGACTATGACCGACGAGGTTTCTGGTTTCCGGTATTTCGACGCGCGTGACCTGCTTGGTTTTGTCGACGGCACGGCGAACCCCGCGGGGCGCGAGATCGGCGAGTCTGCACTCGTCGGCGATGAGGATCCTGAGTTTGCCGGTGGCAGCTACGTCGTGGTGCAGAAATACCTGCACGATTTGGCGGCCTGGGGCCAGACTTCGACGGCGTTGCAGGAGGAAATCGTCGGCCGTACCAAGATCGACAATATTGAACTCGGCGACGACGCGACCGCTCGCAAGTCGCATAAGACCCTCACCACCATCGTCGATGAGGAGGGCAACGAGCATGACATCCTGCGGGACAACATGCCGTTCGGGCGCCCCGGACACGGTGAGTTCGGCACCTACTTCATCGGCTACACCCGACACCTGTGGGTGATCGAGAAGATGCTGGAACGCATGTTCGTCGGCGAACCGAAGGGGGCATACGACAGGCTTCTGGACTTCTCCAGGGCACAAACCGGTACAAGCTTTTTCGCGCCATCTCGATCGACACTGGCAAAGCTGGCACGTCCGTCCTGAATTTACATCGAGCGATTGTTTGCCAGCGATGCGCCGGTATTGCCGTCTCAACCAATCGGCTATCTGCTCCGGTGACCATTGCAGCGCGAGCTTTTGCGCCACCCGCCGTCGCAGTCGCCCATAATAGGCCAGACGACATCGCTTCGGGCGCAGCCCTTGCTCCCAACCACGCTTTTCAGCACGGGCCGCGCGATAGCCTCGCGCACCGCCATTGCGTGAAATCTCGCGGCATATCGTGGAGGGAGAACGTCGAGGCGTCGTGCAATTGCGCGGATGACAAGGCCCGCCGCGAGCCCGCGAGATATCTCTTCGCGCTCCTCCGCTGCTACGATCGAGAGGCCCGCGAGGCGGCGCGTGCCCTCAACGTCGCCGCGGAGAGCCTGCTCCCGCGACTATATCGCTGCCCGCCACCCGGAAGAGGCCGAGCGAATGTCGGACTTTGAAAGCACCACCATGTCAGGTTTCGGCGGGTACGCCGCTCGTGCTCAGGCAGGAGAAGGTCCACAATTACGGGATCGGCCTGAAGCAGCAGCTCTTTGACAAGCGGCTTACGTTGGACCTCAGCGCCTACTGGATGATCCTCAACGACGCTCAGTCGAACCTCTATCCGCTGAACGGCCTGAAGTCCTACCTCGCCAATGCCGGCAAGGTGCGCGCGCGGCATTGAAACGGACGCGACCTGGAAGGCGGCGAAGGGGCTGACGCTCACCGCCAACGGCGCCTTCAATGATGCGCGCTATTCCTCCAACCACGATGCGCCGTGCCCGGTGGGCGGGGCCAACGCCTGCGATCTGACACGCTCGCGGCTCTACCGCCCCCCAAATGGACGGCGAATGCGATCGTCGATTACCGCTTCGACGCGGCCAGTGGCGTCCCGCCCCATTTTGTCGGCCGCTACGCCTATCGGTCGTCGATGTTCGCGACGGTGGGCGACGGTCCCTATGGCGGCACTCCGGGCCGCGGCCTCGCGAGCGTCCACGTCGAGGCCTACGGCAGCGCCTCATCCTGCTTTGCCTCGACGCGAGGTCGGGCGTTGTCGGTGCACGATATCGCTCATCGGGTGTTCAGCTTCACCCGGATAATCACCTACCTGCGGACCGGGCCCCTCTGGCGGCGGCTTTCTCAAGCCCCGTGATGTCGGACCGCATCGAGCGCGCTCGGTGCAGGTTCGGAAAATGCCCTTCCCACCCACGCCGACGCCTCGATCGAAGACACTTCGATGGAGGAACCTATGAACATTCTGATCGAGCGACTGATTGCCACGCACCGCCGGTTGAACCGTGAGATCCGCCGTGAGCGGTCGCGCCTGGCGCCCGACGAATTGCGACTGAAGCAGCTCAAGAAACTGCGCCTGGCGACGAAGGATCAGCTTGTGCGCCACGTTCCTGACGGCGCCGAGTTCCGCCGAGCCGCGCGACGCCTGCTCCTCTCGCTACGCCGACGTCGTCTTGTCGGTGGGGAGGCCTGAGCCATGGAACGCGTCTTTCCGAAACCCGTGATCTCGCCCATCATCGATGCCGGGCTGCGCCGGCACATGGTCGGCATCTATCGCGTGATGGCGCTCGGCCTGCTGGTAACGGCGGCGGTGGCGCTGGGCGTGGCCAGTTCGCCGGCGCTGACGGCGGCGATCTTTGGTACGCCGCTCAAATGGGTGGCGATGCTCGCGCCGCTCGCCTTCGTAATGGTCTTCTCCTTCCGCATCGAGCGGATGACGACGGCCTCGGCGCGACTGGCCTTCTTCGGCTTCGCGGCGGTGATGGGCGTCTCCATGGCGAGCATCTTCCTCGTCTTCACCTCGACGAGCATCGCGCAGATGTTCCTCGTGGCCGCTGCGATGTTCGCGGGCGTCAGCCTGTGGGGCTACACCACCGGGCGCGACCTCTCGCGCTGGTCGACCTTCCTCATGATGGGCGTGATCGGGATCGTAGCGACCTCGCTCATCAATCTCTTCGTGGGATCAAGCGCAATCCAGACGATCGTGTCGCTCGCCGGCGTCGCGATCTTCACGGGGCTGACCGCATGGGACACGCAGCGCGCAAAGTCGGAATATCTGGCCTATGCGGGCTCCGAGCAGGCGGAGAAGCTTCAGGTGATGAGCGCGCTAAGCCTGTATCTGAACCTCATCAATCTGTTCCAGCTCCTGCTCAACCTCGGCGGGTCGCGCGACAATTGACATGGCAGGCGCCCGATGAGGGCGTCTGTTTCATTCCATTTCAAGCGGCATCGCGGCAGAATGCGGGGAAATTCACTCAGATCTCCCCGCCCATCGGCCATCTTGAGCAAGGCCCCGCCGCCCCCATTGTCGCGCCAATCCCTATTTCTACGAGGCGGCCCGCTTAGCCTTGTATGCCCGTTACTCCTCGGACCAGCAGAGCGCGTCGTCGATCGACGATCAGTTGCGGACCCGCCGGGAGCAGGCGACACGCGACGGCTGGCAGGTGGTTACCGTCTACAAGGACGCCGCTCTCGGGTTCAAGCGCGACCCTCCGATCCGGCATGCAGGCGCTGCTTCAGGACGCGCAGGCGCGTAAGTTCGACGCAGTGCTGGCAGAGGCGCTCGACCGTGTGTCGCGCGATCGGGCCGATGTGGCGACCCTCTACAAGCATCTCCAGTTCGCCGGGGCCCAGATCATCACGCTTGCTGAGGGCGCGATCTCTGAGCTGCATGTCGGCCTCAAGGGCACGATGAATGCCTTGTCCCTGAAGGATCAACGACGGCGCGATTTCAGCGAGAAGACATCTGCTCTGACCACACAAAATTCCCGAAAGATATCGGCACCGAGAAGTTGAGCCTCTTTCTACGCAGGGTGGGCTGATGTATAACGCTCCTCCTTTGGGAAGTTTTCGGCCTGCTGGGTAGCCAGGAATAGGCTCTTTCTGGCATTTCGCAGCGCATAGGTCGTGCGCGGGGAAGACGATGGCCGTTGCAATCGCAATCGCCCTGTTGGTGCTGGGCTCGATCGGTTTTCATCTGCTGAGCCCGTGGTGGCGGACTCCGCTCGCATCCAACTGGGGCTCGATCGACGGCGCGCTGACCATTACGATGTGGATCTGCGCGGTTGCATTCGTCGCTCTCAACCTGTTCATGGCTTATTCGCTGTTCTGCTATCGCCATCGCGAGGGCCATCGCGCGCACTACGAACCCGAGAACACGCGCCTCGAGAAGCGGTTGACCTTCTGGACCGCGATCGGGATCGCCGGGATGCTTGCCCCCGGCCTACTCGCCTGGAACCGCTTCGTTACCGTGCCCAAGGATGCGGCGATCGTCGAGGCGACGGGCCAGCAATGGCAATGGAGCTTCCGGTTCCCCGGTCAGGATGGCGTGCTGGGTACCAGCGACGTTCGCCATATCACACCGGACAATCCGTTCGGGCTCAATCCGCAGGATCCCTACGGCCGCGACGACCGGCTAATCGAGACCAGCGAGCTGCACCTCCCGCTCAACAAGCCCGTCAAGCTGCTGCTGCGATCCAAGGATGTGCTGCATGATTTCTATGTGCCTGAATTCCGCGCCCGGATGGACCTCGTCCCCGGCATCGTCACCTATTTCTGGCTGACGCCGACGCGCCCCGGCACCTATGAAGTTCTGTGCGCCGAACTCTGCGGCGTCGGCCATTACATGATGCGCGGCACCGTGATCGTGGAGCCAGAACCGGCCTTTCGCGCCTGGCTCGCCAAGCAGCCGACCTACGCCCAGATCGCCGCGCCGGCCAGCACCGAGCCAGCCCAGACGCAGGCGCCACCGACGCCTGTTGCGGCCAATCAACCGAGAGGGGAACGCTGATGGCGACCGTCACCTTGGCCGACGACATGCGGCCCCTGCATCATCCCAAGACGTTCATCGGCAAATATATCTGGAGCCAGGACCATAAGGTCATCGCGATCCAATATTCGCTGACGGCGATTTCGATCGGGCTTGTTGCGCTGGTGCTCTCCGTGTTGATGCGCCTGCAGCTGGGCTTTCCGGGCACCTTTTCCTTCATCCAGCCGGATAATTATCTCCAGTACGTCACCATGCACGGCATGATCATGGTGGTCTATCTGCTGACTGCGCTACTGCTGGGCGGCTTTGGCAACTACCTCATCCCGCTGATGGTTGGCGCTCGGGACATGGTGTTCCCCTTCGTCAACATGCTGAGCTACTGGGTTTATCTGCTTTCGGTGCTGGTACTCGTATCGGGCTTCTTCGTGCCCGGCGGGCCAGCGGGATCGGGCTGGACACTCTATCCGCCACAGGCAATCCTCGACGGCACGCCCGGACATCAATGGGGCATCATCACGATGCTCGTCAGCCTCGCGATCTTCGTCGTCGCTTTCACAATGGGCGGTCTCAACTATGTGACGACGGTGCTCCAGGCGCGTGCCAAGGGGATGACGCTGATGCGCATGCCCTGCTCGGTATGGGGAATCTTCGTGGCCAGCATCATGGGCCTGCTCGCCTTTCCAGCACTATTCGTCGGGGCAATCATGATGCTGCTCGACAGGATCGCGGGGACCAGCTTCTTCATGCCGGCCATCATCTCCATGGGGCAGCAGACCGGTTATCAGGGCGGAAGCCCGATCCTATTCCAGCACCTGTTCTGGTTTTTCGGCCATCCGGAGGTCTATATCGTAGCGCTGCCGGCATTCGGCATCGTTTCGGATCTCATCAGCGTGCACGCGCGCAAAAACCTATTCGGTTATCGCATGATGGTATGGGCGATCGTGATTATCGGCGCACTGAGCTTCTTCGTCTGGGCCCACCACATGTATGTGAGCGGCATGAACCCATATTTCGGATTCTTTTTCGCCACTTCCACTCTGATCATCGCCATTCCGACTGCAATCAAGGTCTATAACTGGATATTGACACTCTATCGCGGCAATATCCATCTACGCGTTCCGATGCTGTTTGCTATCGGATTTTTGTTCACCTTCATTCATGGCGGCCTTTCCGGCCTATTCCTCGGCAATGTCAGCGTCGACGTGCCCCTTTCCGATACCTTCTTCGTCGTCGGCCATTTCCACATGGTGATGGGTGTATCACCGATTCTGGTGATCTTCGGCGCGATCTATCACTGGTATCCCAAGATCACCGGACGGATGTGGAACGATATGCTTGGCAAGATCCACTTCTGGATCACCTTCTTCGGCGTCTACGCGATCTATCTGCCGATGCATTATATCGGGATCCTGGGCGTCCCCCGCCGCTATTACGCGCTTGGCCAGACTGCCTTCATCCCGCCATCGGTGCACACCGCCAACGAGGGAATCACCATCGCCGCGCTGATCGTGTTCGTGGCGCAGGGGCTATTCTTCTTCAACATGATCTGGAGCCTGTTCCGAGGGCCCAAGGCCGATCCCAACCCATGGGGTGCGGCCTCGCTCGAATGGCAGACGCCCGATACGCCACCAAAGCACGGCAATTGGGGGCCACATCTCCCCACCGTCTATCGCTGGGCCTATGATTACAGCGTCCCCGGTGCGGCGCAGGACTTCATCCCCCAGAATGTGCCGCCGAGCAAAGCCGAACGGCACCATCCGACATGAGCCTGCTCGCCGCCCTCACCGAGAAGCCGTGGCTAACGCCCGGCCCTGTGGATGATCGCCCCGAACGATCGACACCTGCGACCGGCCTTGCGGTGTTCCTGTGCGTCGTCGCAATGCTCTTCCTGCTGATGACGATGGCCTATCTGATGCACATGTCGGGTCACGGCACCACGTCGGGCGAGACCGGCGGACACTGGCACTCGATGCCCAAGCCGCCCCTGCTCTGGGTGAACAGCGGAGTCCTCCTGCTCAGCAGCCTCGCCTGGCAAGCGGCACGGCGAGCCGCGCGGCAGGGTGAGCCAGCGGCTCTGCGGTCCGCACTGATCGCCGGCGGCGTGCTGGGACTGGCGTTCATCGCGGGCCAGCTCTTCGTCTGGCATCAGCTGCGCGAGGCGGGCTATTTCCTGTCGGCCCAGTCTGGCTTCTGCCGGATCGACTGGGGAACGCCCGAGCAGCCGATCCAGACATTCCATCCCTTTCTGACCGGCAGTCCGGCAATCGCCTTCTTCTACGTCATCACCGCGCTGCACGGCCTGCATCTGCTCGGAGGGGTGGTGGTGTGGGGGCACGCGACCAAGCGAGTACTGCGCGGCGCGGCCGTAGCGCTGGTCCGCCAGGAGATCGATCTGTGCGGGCTCTACTGGCATTTCCTGCTGTTGGTGTGGTTTTGGATGTTCGGCCTGTTCCTGCTGACCTGACCGGATTGGAGCGATCAATGGCGCAAGCGATCGAGACCGAAGCCGCAAGGACCGGCGCCGCCGCCCAAGGGGTCGGCGGTTTCGCGGCGGACTGGTCAGGCGATCAGGAAGTATTCCAGCACGTCCACTGGGGGAAGGCCATGATGTGGATCTTCCTGCTCAGCGATACCTTCATCTTCTCCTGCTTTCTCACCTCCTACATGACAATGCGCGCATCCGCGACGCTGCCCTGGCCAGATCCCAGCAAGGTATTCGCGCTGACCATCGGCGGCCAATCCATCCCGCTGATCCTGATCGCGATCATGACCTTCGTGCTGATCAGCAGCAGCGGAACGATGGCGATGGCGGTCAATTTCGGCTACCGCCGCAACCGCCGCGTCACCGCCGCGCTGATGGGCGCGACCTCGCTGCTCGGCGCGAGCTTCGTGTCGATGCAGGCCTTCGAATGGCACAAGCTGATCTTCGAAGAGGGCGTGCGCCCCTGGACCAACCCGATGGGCGCACCGCAATTCGGTGCCTCCTTCTTCATGATCACCGGCTTTCACGGACTGCATGTCTCGGTGGGTGTGATCATGCTTGCGATCGTGGCGAGCAAGGTATTGCGTGGCCATTATGATCGCAGCGGGGACTATTCCGCAGTCGAGATCGCGGGGCTTTACTGGCACTTCGTCGACCTCGTCTGGGTGTTCATCTTCGCGTTCTTCTATCTCTGGTGAGGGGGAGCCCATGGACCACACGACAAGCCCCGCGCCGACGCAGGTGCCCCCAGCCGCCGACGAGCCCCATGCCGGCGGCCAGCAGCATCCGATCAGCCTCTACCTCAAGGTCTGGGGCTATCTCTTCGTGCTCAGTACGATGTCGTATCTGGTCGACTATTTCCATGTGCAGGGCGCGCTCCGCTGGTTCCTGATCGTCACCTTCATGGTACTGAAGGCGGGGCTGATCGTTTCGATCTTCATGCACATGGCGTGGGAACGGATCTCGCTGGTCTACGCGATCCTGGTGCCGCCGCTCTGCCTCGCCACGCTGGTGATCCTGATGGCGATCGAGTCCGACTATACCTTCTGGACCCGCATCCTCTTCTTCGATCGCGGAGGCTGAGCGATGGACCGGCGAGAATGGAGTCGGATCGGCGGCGGGGTGGCGCTGGCGGTCGTCGCGATGGCGGGGTGCAGCCTCGCCGCCGACCTGCTCGTGCCCGGCAGTTATCCGGTCCGACCCGGCTATACGGTGCCCGACGTGACCGAACCGGCGGTAGATCTCGCGGCGCTACAACGCAGCTGGCCCGCCGGAATGGGCCAGCCGGGAGCCCGGCCGCGGCTGATCGGCTATATGAGCCGGATCGAGCGGGCGGCGATGCCGGCACTGGCCGCCCCCGAGGCACCTGCACAACCCGAACGCGATCTGGGCACCCGGCTCGCGGCAAGCAATGCGGAAAAGGGTCGGCAAACGGCGCAGATCTGCGGCACCTGCCACAGCCTCGATCGCGATGGCCCAAACCGCGTCGGGCCCGACCTCTGGGGCGTCGTTGGCCGCGTCGTCGCCTCGCATCCGGGCTTCACCTATTCCAGCGCGATGAAGGGTCAGTCGGGCAACTGGACTTATGAGCGACTCGATCATTTCCTCGCCGGCCCTGGTCGCGCCGTGCCCGGAACCAAAATGACTTTCATTGGCATCCGCGATCCAGAAGCCCGGGCCAGCGTGCTCGCCTATCTAAGAACGTTGAACGCAAGCCCCCCTCCTTTCCCGCCGCCCCGCGCCCCTTAGAAGGACGGCACGCCAAAACCGCGGAAGACGTCGTCGAACAGACGATTCACCTCGCGATGGAGCGATAGCAGCGGGTGGGTTGCGCTATCGCGTTCGGCGTTCACGGGCGCGGGGAGCCGGATCTCCCGCCCGCTCCAGGGAACGAGATCACGAATAGCCATGATGGTCATCCTCGTTGGGCTGGAATCTGGACGTGACTCGCCGGCCGCCGCCTTGCTGAGGGACTGTGCCGGCGAGCCGGTTCAGACGCGATCAGCCCGCCCTGGACTCGGACTGCGGACCTTCGATGCGGTCACTCGAGACCCCTCCGCCGCCGATCTCGATCCTACGCGGCTTCATCGCCTCGGGGACGACGCGCTTCAGTTCGATTGAGAGCAGGCCGTTTTCGAAGCGGGCATTGCCCACCTCAATGAAATCGGCGAGCTGGAAGCGCCGCTCGAAAGCGCGGGTCGCGATACCGCGGTGCAGATACTCGCCCCTGTCGGCATCCTCAGCACGCTGGCCAGTGACGCTGAGCTGGTTCTGCTGGGCGACGATCTCGATCTCGTTCGGCGCGAAGCCGGCGACCGCGAGCGTGATGCGATAGCTGTCCTCGGTTTCGCGCGCGATGTCGAAGGGCGGATAGCCATCCGCCGGCGCATCACCGCGCATGCCGGTTTCGAGCAGGTCAAAGAGACGGTCGAAGCCGACCGTGGAACGCCGATAGGGCGTGAAGTCGAAGTTGGTCCTCATAGCCAAATCCTCCAATTGAAGCGATCTGGGCACGAGGAGCGCCGGTAGCTTGAGAGCCGGCGCCCTCTATGTCCCAC
>FTCZ01002332.1_pt1 | contig 11041 bp, 9 predicted proteins | sample 1658871 | NCBI WGS metagenome assembly FTCZ01 (sample SAMEA3914864, study PRJEB12502) | metagenome | biome: forest; material: soil | place: USA | collected 2012-03-12 | depth 0.3 m
CACACCCAACGTGCCCTCACTGCCGATGAACAGCTGCTTCAGGTCATAGCCGGTATTGTTCTTAATCATGCGGTTCATCGACGAGACGATCCGCCCGTCGGCGAGTACCGCCTCGATGCCGAGCACCTGTTCGCGCATCATGCCGTAACGCAGCACGCGCATGCCGCCGGCATTGGTCGCGGCATTGCCGCCGAGCTGGCACGAGCCACGCCCGCCCAGGTCGAGCGGGAAGGACAGCCCGTAGGGTTCGAGCGCGTCCTGCAACGTTTCGAGGATCACGCCGGCTTCGACCGTCGCGGTGCGGTTGACCACGTCCACATCGACGATCTTGTTCATGCGCTCGAGCGACAGGGCGATCTCGCCAGCCTGAGTTTGCGTCGCGCGGACCCAGCCCGACATGCCGCCCTGAACGACGATCGGCCGATGGGCGGCGTTGCAGGCGGCGAGGATACGGGAAACTTCCTCGGTCGTGCGTGGCCGCACGATGGCATCGGCCTCGATCCGCGCCATGAAGACGCCGGGGTGGCGCGCGGCGACATCAGCCCCGGTCAATACGCCGCCATCACCTGTGACGGATCGCAGCGTGTCGATCAGGTCCGCGCCGGCGAAAGCTGCGTCGTCATTCATATTGTCACCAGGATGTCGTCACCCTCGATCCGCACCGGATAGCGGCGCAGCACGATCGACTCGTCCTCGCTCGACTCGCCGGTCTCCAGATCGAAGCTCCAGCCATGCCAGGGACAGGTGAGTATCGTTCCCTCGACCTCGCCTTCGTGCAGCGGGCCCTCGGCGTGCGGACACTGGCCCTGTGTCGCGACGACCTTGCCGCGGCAAATGAACAGCGCAACCTCGGTATCGCCGGCTTGTGCCAGCACGGCGTCGCCGGCTTCAACCGCCGCGAGCGAACCGACACGATATTCGTTGGAAGAGGTGGACTGGGTCATGTTCACCTCATGCCGGGATGGCGCCGAGCTGCTGCATCACGGGGATCGCATCCCAGATGCTGCGCTCGAGCACGATCTTGCCATTCTCGTCCCAACCCATGACCGTGACGCCACGCGTCTTGGTCACCTTGCCTTCGGCTAGCACGCCGAGAAAATCGCCGGCATGCTTGGTTTCCCAGGTCCATTGGAACGAGCCCAGCCGGTCGTCGCCGACATAGTCGAACACGTCGAAATCGTTGTAGCCCTTGGAGCGATCCGGGTTGACGAAATTCTCGAAGAACGCACGCAGCGCGACCAGATCCTTATCGATCGTCAGGCCGAAATTGACGTCCTCGAAATGGATTTCGGACGAATAGAGCGACATCAACTCGTCGGTCTTCGACGAGAAGAGATTGATCCAGTATTGAGCCCATTCGCGGTTCATGTCGTTGCTCCGAACAAGGGTGGCTGCCGCCACAAATGCCGCCTCCGCCCGATACGAAGGCGACAGGAGGGGAGGATGTCAGAAGTGGTAGCGACCCTCCACACCGATGTAGCGTGGCTCGGCGCGCGAGGTCAGCGCGAACACGCCGAGCAGCGGCAGGACCGAGCGATTATATTGCTTGTTGAACAAATTGTTGGAGAACACCGACAGGTCCCAGGTCCGACCGCCGCGCAACGACAGCCGCGCATCGACGAGATTGACCGGGCTGCGCATCGTCCCCGGTGTGTTGCCGACGTCGAACCAGATCGAGCCGAGCCGCGTGAAGGTCACGCGCGGCACCAGCTTGAGGTCGCCGCCCAGGTTGAAGTCCTGGGTGATACCGACGCTGAGGTTGTATTTGTTGGTGTTGGGTGAACGGTTGCCGACGAACGTCGGGTTGGCCGCGAACGCCTTCACCTTGCCATCCGTATAGCCATAGCCGCCGAAGATCTGCGGCCCACCGCCGGGAATGCGCAGGGTGAAGTCGAACTCGAAGCCACGCAGGCGGACCTTGTCGATCGAGGTCGTGGTCTGGAGCCCGGCGCTTGGGAAGAATTCGAACTGCTGTGCACCGGTCACATCAGTGCTGAACAGGGCGGCGTTGAAGGTCAGCGCGCGATTGAACAGTCGCAGCTTGGTGCCGAGTTCGTAGGAGGTCGACAGTTCCTTGTCGAACTGGTCCTGCACGAAAACCTGCGCCCCAGGGGGGGCAACGGCGAGCAGCAGGCGCCGGCTGCCGATCGGGTTGAAGCCACCCGATTTGAAGCCCTTGCCGTAGCTGACATAGACGCTGCCCATCGTGCCCAGATCCTGCGACAGGCTGAGCTTCGGTTCGAACTGGCGAAAGGTCTTGGCCAGTTGGCATTGGTCGAGCGTGAAGGTCGGATTGGCGACGATGCACAGATTATAATTGTTACCGGTCGCCGGGTTGATCGAATTCGGCGCCAGCTCGCGCACGGTGCGATGCTCGATGTCGTAACGCCCTGCGGCGCTGAAATGGGTTGTCGGGGTGATGTCGAACTGGAAGCTCGCGAACGGCGCGAAGCTGGTCGTCTTATAGGCCTCGCGGGCATAGGATACCGTCGCGCCGAGCGTTGGGTTGCCGGGCAGATCGATTCCGTCGGTCGGCGGGATGATGCCGACCAGATCCTGGTTGAGTTCGCTGATCTGGTTGCGACGGAAATCAAGATAATAGAGGCCGACCTGCCAGCGGAAGCGCTGCGCGCTCGGCGACGTGAGACGGACCTCTTGCGAGAAATTCTTGTCGCGATAGGTATAGCCTTGGACCGTGTCGCCCACACCGGAATCGGGGATGTACGGTGGGGAGTCGCCGCCGAAGAACTGGTAGAGCTTGTCGGCCGCGGTAACCGATGTCAGCTTGGCGAAGCCAAAATCATAGTCGATCACCATCGAGGCGCTGATAAGGTTCTCGCGCAGTTCGCCCCGCACATTGGTGACAAAGGGCAGGTCGGTGCGGTCGGCATCCAGCCTGGTCACCGGATGGCCGCCGATCGGCAGCCCGACGAATTGCGACTGCAAGGCGGTCGCGCCGCCATTGGTGGTGTGGCCGCTGACCTTGAGGTCGATGGTCAGATCAGGCGTCGGCTTGATCAAGAGGCGGGCCTGGCCGAGCGTGGTCTGCAAACGATAGGATTTCTCACCGGTGGTAATGTTGGTGAACGGTCCATCGGTATTGCGAAAGGAACCCGCCAGGCTGAAACCGATCGTGTCGCTCAGCGGGCCGCTGATCTCGGCCTGCGCACGCGACGTGTTCCAGCTGCCATAACCGGCAAGCACGCTGCCTTCGAGGCGGTCGGCCGGTTTACGCGTCGTCACGACGATCGCGCCGGCGGCGGCGTTGCGGCCATAGATCGCGCTTTGCGGGCCTTTCAGGACTTCGATCTGCTCGATGTCGAACAGGTCCTGGTTGAACTGCTTGAGGCTCGACAACTGCACGCCGTCGATCACGACCGCGACGTTCGGATCGGAATTGCGCACCGAAGTCTGACCACGAATATTGGTGAAACTGTCGCCGGTGCCTTCGTCGATGAAGGTCACGTTCGGCGTGCTGATCAGATAGTCCTGCGGGCGGACGATGCCGGCATTCTGTACCTGCTCGCCCGTCACGACGGTTACCTGGATGGGTACCTTGGTCAGGCTTTCGTTGCGCTTGGTCGCGGTGACGACGATGTCGCCCGTGTCCGCGGCGGCGGGTGCCGCGCTGGGCGCTGTCTGGGCGATAGTGGGGGTCGCGATCAACAGGGTCCCGAGAACCGAGCACAGTGATGCATAACGAACAGCTGTTTTCCGGCGCATAATGCCTCCCTCTCCAGCGAAGGCTCAGGACCCGTTGGTGGGTCTCTCTGTCTTCGTCCGACCTTAATTTGCGCGGTGCAGGGACAAATCACAGGGCGACCCGTGCCAGCCGCTGGCTCAACGCGACAAATGCGAATGTTCGGCCATGAGCAACGACGATCGGGACGCTTGGGCAGATCGCGCCAAATGGCTCGATCGGCAATTTTCTTGACAGTGGGCGCGCGTCGCTGGTTGAATCAGGCGGGGTGAGGAGAGCGTGCCATGTCCGGAATCGATGCCGGTAAATCTGGCCTGACCGGCTGGGTGCTCGCGATCGTTCGGGCGATGCGCGCCAGCGACATCGATGTCGAGCAGGTGTTGACCGAGATCGGGATGGATCCTGCTCTGCTCGAAGGCGGCTATAGCCGCTATTCGCAGGAACAGATCAGCCGGCTGTGGCGCAAGGCGATCGAGCTGAGCGGCGACACCGATTTCGGACTCAAGGTGGTAAGCGAAATCCGCCCTGCCACCTTCCACGTCGTCGGTTATGCGATGAGTTGCAGCGGCACGCTGGCGCGTGCGCTCCATCGTTTCGCCTTTTATTGCCGCCTGATCTCGGACTCGGCGACCGCGACGATCACCGAGACGGGCGATACGACGACGCTGGAGTTCCTGTTCGATACCGGCGGCACGCCGTTGATCTATCAGACCATCGATACCGTGCTGGCCGGGACGCTGTCGTTCACGCGCTGGATCATCGGCGAGCAGATCGAGCCGGTCGAGGTGAGGCTGCAACATGCGCCACCGGCCAATGACGCAGCCTATCGCGCTTTCTTCCGCGCGCCGATCCAATATGACGCGGCGCAGAATTGCATCGTCTTTCGCAAGGCCGATCTGGAGCGGCCGATCCTCGCCGCCGACGAGGAACTGGCGTCGATGCTCGACAGCGTCGCCAACCGCTATCTCGAGCAGCGTATGTCGGGCCGCATGGCGGTGCGGGTGCGCGATCTGCTGATCGCGACGCTGACCAATGGCGCGGTGTCGAAATCGGATGTCGCGCGGCAACTCAATATGACCGAGCGTACCCTGTTGCGGCGACTGAAGGCGGAAGGCACCACATTCGTCGACGTGCTCAACGGTGTGCGGCAGGAGCTGGCGTTCCAGTATCTTCAGCGGCCGGGTATCACCGTCAGCGAAGTGGCGTATATGCTCGGTTTTTCCGACGAGAACACGTTCTCCCGCGCCTTCAAGCGCTGGACCGGCCGGCGCCCCGGCGTAATGGTGCAAGGCAGAGGCAAGACCGCCCCGGCCTGATCAGGTCTGGATGTACGCCACCTGGGTATGGGTATATTCGTACAGCCCATGCTTCCCGTCGGTGCCGCCGATGCCCGATTTGCGCACGCCGGCATGGAAACCCTGGATCGCCTCGAAATTCTCTCGGTTCACATACGTCTCGCCGAAGCGCAGCTCGGCGATCGCCTTCATCGCAGCGCCGAGGCTGGCGGTGAAGATCGATGAGGTCAGGCCGTATTCGCTATCGTTGGCCAGCGCGATGCCATGGTCGAGATCGTCGATCTCATGGACCATCACGACGGGGCCGAACAATTCGCGCTGCTCAACCTGCATGTCCGGTGTCGTGCCGGCGAGCACCGTCGCGGCATAATGGAAACCGCCGCCGCGTGCCTCGGCCTTGCCGCCGACGAGAATATCAGCGCCCTTGCCGCGCGCGTCGTCGATCATCGCCGCGATACGGTCGACCGCCGCCTGGTTGATCAGCGGACCCATGTCGATCGACGCTTCGCCCATCGGGTCGCCATAGCTGATCGAGCCCATCACGGCGGCGAGCTTGTCGCGGAATTCGGCGGCGACGCCGCGCTGGACATAGATGCGCTCGGCGCAGTTGCATGCCTGACCCGAATTGAGCGACTTGGACGCCTTGAGCACACCGACCGCGAGATCGACATTGGCATCGTCGAGGATGATCGCCGGCGCCTTGCCGCCAAGCTCGAGATTGACCTTGGTGAGATTGGCGGCGGCGCTCGCCATGATCCGCGAGCCGGCGGCCGAGCTGCCGGTGAAGCTGATCATGTCGACGTCGCGGTGGCCGACCAAAGCCTCGCCAGTGGCGCCGCCGCGCCCATTGACCAAATTGAACAGGCCTTCGGGCAGGCCCGACGCGGCGGCGATCTCGGCAAAGGCGTGCGCCGAATAGGGCGTCTCCTCGCTCGGTTTCACGACGATAGCGTTGCCGGTGATCAACGCCGGGGCGACCTTGCGCGCGATCATGAAGAAGGGGAAGTTCCACGGCATGATGCCGGCGACTACGCCCATCGGCCGACGGAACAGGAACATCTGCTCGCCCGGCCGGTCGCTAGAGATCACCTCGCCTTCGATGCGGCGGCCCCACTCGGCCATATATTCAAGATATTCGGCAGTGATCCATACCTCCATCTGGGCGAGCGGCAGGACCTTGCCCTGTTCCAGCGCGACGATGTTTGCGAGGCGCGGAATATCGGCGCGGATCGCCGCCGCCATCGCGCGCAACGGCGCAGCGCGGCTATTGGCGGGTAGCCTGCCCCAGCCAATCTGCGCCGCTTTGGCCGCCGCTACCGCTTGGTCGACCAATGCCGCGTCGGCTTCGGGCGTCGCGCCGATCGTGCGCTCGGTGGCTGGGTTGAGCACGTCGATCGCGTCCGCGCCCGACACGAATTGCCCGGCGACGAAATGACGGAAGTGGGGGCTGAAGTCGTTCATCGGCGGTTCCAATGCGGTTGCTGCCCGGATATTTCTTCGTCCGGGTCGGTCATGAAATTGGGTAGTTGGTCGGCGACGCGGAGATGTAGTCGACTCAGTTCATCGACGCTCGCGCAGCCGAGCAGCGCCAGAGCGCGTTCGGTTTCCTGCCGCAACAGCGTCAGGAACCGCGCGACGCCCGGCTGGCCATAAGCCGACAGCGCATAGACATAAGGCCGGCCGGTCATGCAGGCGCGCGCACCCATCGCCAATGCCTTGGCGATATGCGTGCCGCGCCGCACGCCGCCGTCGAGGATGACCTCGATCCTGTCGCCGGCTATATCGACGATATCGGCGATAAGGTCGATCGTCGCCGCCGATCCGTCGAGCTGGCGCCCGCCATGGTTGGATACGATGATGGCAGTCGCGCCGTGCCTCGCCGCGAGCAGCGCGTCACCGGAGGTTTGCAGGCCCTTGATCGCGAACGGTCCACCCCAATGCGCGGCGAGCCGTTGGACGCGATCCCAGCTGATATGCCGCTCCATCTTCTCGGCGAAGAAGGCGGCGAGCGTCGAGATATCGGTTGCCGCCGAACCGGCCGGTGCGATGTTGGGCATGGTGAACCTGCCGCCGCGCAGATAGTCGAGACACCAGCCGGGGCGCGCGGCGAATTGGGCGAGGCTGGCCAAGCCGAGTCGAGGCGGGATGGTCAGGCCGGAGCGCAGGTCCCGCTCGCGGTTGCCGGCGACGATCGTGTCGACCGTCAGGCAGATCGCGTCATAGCCAGCAGCCTTGCACCGATCGATCGCCGCGAAATTCAGCGCGTCGTCGGCCAGCAGGTAGAGCTGGTAGATTTTCGGTCCCGGGCATGAAGTGGCGATCGCCTCGATACTTTCCGACGCCATGGTCGACAGCGCATAGCCTGCACCCGATCGTGCCGCTTCGATCGCCACGCCGCGCTCGCCGGCGGGGTGGAACATTCGGCTCATCCCGGTCGGCGCGAGGATCAACGGCCAGTCCAGCGCGCAGCCCAGCACCGTTCGCCGCATATCGACCTGGCGGATATCGCGCAGATAGTGCGGCTTCAGCTGATAGCGATCGAACGCCGCAACATTGGCGCGCTTGGTCGTCTCGTCGTCCGCGCCGCCATCGATATAATCGAACAGCGGCCTCGGCAGGCGCAGCTTCGCCGCCACCTCGAAATCGAACGCGTTATGGCACTTGCCCAGTGACATCGGTCGGCCCCGCCAGCCCTGCGGATCAGGCGATCTTGAACCGCGCCTTCAAATGATGCGGCCCTCGAGCGAAGAAGGAGTCGAGCCATTCGACCTTGTCGGAAACCGGGTCGAGCACCGCGAAGCGCTTGAACACGACCTCGAGCGCCGACTTCGCCTCCATCCGGCTGAGATAATTGCCCAGGCAGAAATGCGGCCCCTGACCGAACGACATCAGCGGATGCTCGATCTTACGGTCGATGTCGAACCTGTCGGGGTCGGGAAATTTGCTCTCGTCGCGATTGGCTGAGGCGAGCAGCGGCATTACCGTCGACCCCTTGGGGATCGTCACGCCGCCCAGCTCGGTTTCTTCCATCGTATGGCGGAAGATGATCTGCACCGGCGGGTTATAGCGCAGGACCTCTTCGATCAGCGGCGCGATCAGTTCGGGGTTGGCGCGCACGCGAGCATAGACTTCGGGGTGGCGCTTCAGTTCGACCAGCGTCGTGCCGAGCAGGTTGGTGGTCGTCTCGACCCCGCCGATCAGCAGCAGGATCGACATCTGGATCACCTCGATCCGCGACATCTTCTCGCCGTCGATCTCGGCCTGGATGAAGTCGGAGATCAGGTCGTTCTGCAGATTGGCAGCGCGCTCGTCGTAGAGATCCTCGAAGAATTTCCGGATCTTGTCGGAGCTGTCCTGGATCTCGGCAAGCCGCTCCGCCCCATAGGCGGCACGATTGGCGGCGGCGAGGACATTGTCGACCCACACTTTGAACTCGGCGCGGCGCGCGGTCGGCACACCGAGCACCTGTGCGATCACCGTGACCGGATACAGCGCACAGAAGTCGGTCGCCCAGTCGATCTCGCCTTGGTTGCCGTGCGCAGCGATGATGTCGTCGACCAGCTCGTTGGCCACTTCATAGGTGCGGTCGAGCAGGCCCTTGATCTTCGACGGCACGAAGGCCTTGTTGGCTAGCTTGCGCAGATGGACATGGCCCGGCGGGTCCATCGAGATCATCGGCGGCACTTCGGGCACTGGATCGTACTCGCCGAGCAACGCCGGCCAGAACATCGACGAGCTGTATAGCTTGCCGTCGCTCAGCAACGCCTTGACGTCGTCATAGCGCGCCACTCCGAACGCCTGCAGCGAGGGCAGCCATTTGACCGGCTCATTCTTCCTGAGCTCGGCATAATAGGGATAGGGTTCGGACTTCACGACCGGGTCGAGCGGATCGTAGACGAGCGGCGTATCCTGCCCCAACGCCTCGACGGCGACTTCCTGTGATGCCACGGCCATGCTCAGTCCCTCTCTCATCCGCGATCGCTCTCGGCACAAGCCGGAATCGCTGGTGACGAAAAAACTATACGCCGCCCGGGCCGGGTCGAAGGGCCGCGCGTGCCACCAGCCGTCCGACAGTGCCAGCCATGCAGCTTGGCACGATTTGTCGCCTCATGACCGTTCCGGCTCTGGAAGGCGGCACTGTCGCTATGCATGATGTGCGGGCAAAGCAGAGCGAATACGCTCGCAACATCACGGAGAGGCGTTTCATGCACATCCTTTATGCAAGCCAGGTCGAAGACGAGCATCTGACCATGGCGCAGCGCCGCACGCTGGGCGCGATCCGCAGCGGCCATACGCTCAGCATTTCCGACGGCATGGCTTCAGTCGGTGGTGGCGGCCCGCGCCAGCACAAGAATTTCCAAAGCGCGCAGGACTGGGTCGCGGCCTTTTTCGACAAGGGCGCCGAGGAGGTGCTGGGCTATTATGCCGACGATTTCGTGTGGGAAGACATCGAGTTCATGCAGACGATCACGACCAAGGAGGACCTCTACAAGGCCTTTGTCGTGTTCAACAATTCCGGCCCGGAATCGCCGTTCGGCGTGCACAAGTTCCAGGTGCTGACCTATGATGGCGGTCCATCGGGCGAATCCAGGGGGGTGAAGTTCCAGGGCGCGATGCCGGCCGACTGGGAAGGTTATGAGGCCGACTACAACCGCTTCGCCAACGGCATCTTCCTGGGCGCCGATCTCGATTATGACGAATGGGGCTATATGCAATGGATCTGGAAGGCGACACACAACTCGCCGTTCTTCGGCATCGAGGAAGCGGTCGGCAAGACGACGGTGACGCGCGGCACCACCACGCAAATGTATAAGAACGGCAAGATCGTCCGTTGCCGTACGCACTGGAATTTCCGCGAATTCGCTATGCAACTCGGCATCATCCCGCCGCCGGACGAGGCGTGGCGCAAGAACCCCGGTCTCAACGCGCGCTGATCGGAAGGCCGGCGTGAAATACACCATCCTCGGCCGTAGCGGCCTGCGCGTCGCCAAGATCGCGTTGGGCACGATGACCTTCGGGGCGGGGGCCGAATGGTCCCGCTCCGAAGCGGAATCGCGCGCAGTGTTCGATGCCTATGCCGAGGCCGGCGGTAACTTCATCGACACCGCCAACATGTATATGGGCGGCGAGAGCGAGAAGATCGTCGGCCGCCTCGTCGCCCCCGATCGCGAGCGGTTCGTCGTCGCGACTAAATACGCTAATGCCGTGCCTGGCGCGGGTGATCCAAACGCCGCAGGCATGCACCGCAAGAGCCTGACGCAGTCGCTCGACGCCAGCCTGAAGCGGCTGGGGCTCGATTACATCGACTTGTATTTCGTCCATTGGTGGGATTTCACCACACCAGTGGACGAGGTGCACCGCGCGCTCGACGATGCGATCCGTGCCGGCAAGATTCTGCATCTCGGTCTATCCGATGTGCCGGCCTGGGCGGTGTCGCGCATGCAGACATTGTCGGACGTGCGCGGCCTCGCGCCGGTGACAGCGATGCAGCTTGAATATAGTCTGGTGCAGCGGTCGATCGAGCGCGAGCATCTGCCGATGGCGAAAGTATATGACATTGGTGTCACTGCCTGGTCGCCGCTTGCCGGCGGTATCTTGACCGGTAAATACACGGGCGCCGCGCCACCTGAGGGGGCGAAGCGGATGGATTCGATGCAGCTTCAACCGTTCGATGATCGCAACCGCCGCATTGCTGAAGCACTCGACCAAATTTCCGACCGTGTCGGCGCCAAGCCTGCGCAGGTCGCCCTTGCCTGGGTGATCGCGAAGGGCGTAATCCCTATCGCAGGTGCGACCCGACCTGAACAGTTGCGCGATAATCTCGCCGCGATCCAGTTGTCGCTCGACGCGGCAACGATCGCGCAACTCGATGCCGCCAGCGCGATCGACCTGGGTCACCCCTATCAGATGGTTGGCTGGGAAATGCAGATGGCGCTCGGCTATGGCGGCATGTTCGACCAGATCGAGGTGCCTGGTTACCCCTTTTAGCGCTCTTGTGAGAGGCTTTCTCGAAACGGCGTCGTAATGGGAGTGGACGATCGGGTCC
>FTCZ01000874.1_pt1 | contig 11040 bp, 9 predicted proteins | sample 1658871 | NCBI WGS metagenome assembly FTCZ01 (sample SAMEA3914864, study PRJEB12502) | metagenome | biome: forest; material: soil | place: USA | collected 2012-03-12 | depth 0.3 m
CATCCGTCGAGCGCGATATTGCCGAACAGCACGGCGAGGCCGCCATCCTTGGAATAGGCATGCTCGGCGCTGCGGATCACGCCCTTTTCGCGATCGAGATCGACGTCGTCAAAGCGGCGGTCCTGGCTGAAGGCGACCTGGGTCGGCACGCCGCCGGGCGCGGCCTTGTAGAAATTGCGCACCTTCTCGCTGGATGTTCGCGCGATATCCCAGCGCGCCAGCGCGTCCGCCATCGTCGCGCTATGGACGGTCGGCAGGGAGGTGTCGATCAGCCCGGCGCGGTCGAGCTCGCCGAGGATCGCCATGATGCCGCCGGCGCGGTGGACATCTTCCATATGAACGTTCGCGACGGCGGGCGCGACCTTGCACAGCACCGGCACGCGCCGCGACAGCCGGTCGATATCGGCCATGGTGAAGTCGATCTCGGCCTCATGCGCCGCTGCCAGCAGGTGCAGCACGGTGTTGGTCGAACCGCCCATGGCGATGTCGAGCGTCATGGCGTTCTCAAACGCCTTGAAGCCCACCGAGCGCGGCAGCACGCTCTCGTTTTCGCCTTCGTAGTATTCGCGCGTGAGCGAGACGATGCGCTGGCCGGCGCGCTTGAAGAGCTGTTCGCGGTCCGCGTGCGTGGCGACTACCGTGCCATTGCCCGGCAGCGAGAGGCCCAGCGCTTCGGTCAGGCAGTTCATCGAGTTGGCCGTGAACATGCCCGAGCAGGAGCCGCAGGTCGGGCAGGCCGAGCGCTCGATGACCGCGACCTCCTCGTCGGAATAGCTGTCGTCGGCGGCGACCACCATCGCGTCGACCAGGTCGAGCGCCTTAGTGACGCCCTTCACGACGACCTTGCCGGCCTCCATCGGCCCACCCGAGACAAACACCGCCGGGATATTGAGCCGCAGCGCCGCCATCAGCATGCCGGGCGTGATCTTGTCGCAGTTGGAAATGCACACCAGCGCATCGGCGCAATGCGCGTTGGCCATATATTCGACGCTGTCGGCGATGAGCTCGCGGCTTGGCAGCGAATAGAGCATGCCGCCATGACCCATGGCGATGCCGTCATCGACCGCGATAGTGTTGAATTCCTTGGCGACGCCGCCCGCCGCCTCGATTTCGCGGGCGACGAGCTGGCCCAGATCCTTGAGATGGACATGGCCTGGCACGAACTGGGTGAAGCTGTTGGCCACCGCAATGATCGGCTTGCCGAAGTCCTCGTCCTTCATGCCCGTCGCGCGCCACAGGCCGCGCGCGCCCGCCATGTTGCGGCCGTGGGTGGTGGTCCGGGAACGGTAAGCAGGCATGAGCGATCCTCGTTGTCGGAGGACAGCAGTGCGCAACAGAGATTGCGCTTGTCAATCTCTCCAGGAAATTAAGTTGCGCCACCTCCCCTCTCTTCCGTCATCACCCCAGCGAAAGCTGGAGTGATGACAAGGCGGACGCCGGCTGTCAGGCGGGGCCGGCGCGACGAAAGTTGGGGGGACGCTTCTCCAGGAACGCCATGAACGCCTCGCGCGCCTCGGCAGACTGCATGCACTGCTGGAACAGCCCCGACTCAACGTCGATGCGCTCGGAGAGCGCCGCGGTATCGCCCTTCATCAACCGCCGGGTGTGGGCGAGAGCTTCGGGCGGCCGCTGCGTCAGCGCAATCGCCTTGGCGCGGGCATGATCGAGCAGCTTCTCGGCGGGCACAATCGCCGTCACCAACCCGGACGCCTCCGCGCTCGCTGCGTCCATCGGCTCGCCAAGCAGCAGCATCGCCGCCGCCTTGGCGTGGCCGATCCGCGCCGGCAACAGCAGGCTGCTTCCCGCCTCGGGCACGATACCGAGATTGACGAAGGGCATCACAAACCGCGCGTCGGGCGCGGCATAGACCAGGTCGCAGTGGAGCAGCATCGTCGTGCCCACTCCCACCGCGAGGCCCTGTACGGCGGCCACGAGCGGCTTGTCGAAGGCTGCAATGGCGCGGATGAACTCGAATGCCGCCTCGCCGCCGCCGGGCGCGAGGAAATCCTTGATGTCGTTACCCGCGCAGAAAGCGTCGCCATTGCCGGCGATCAGCACCGCATCGACGTCGGCGCGCGTCGAGGCCTCGGCCAGCGCGGCGGTCAGCGTGTGGTACATGGCGGCGGTCAGCGCGTTCTTCTTGTCCGCGCGGTCGAGTCGCAGCTCGATCACGCCGCCGGCTTCGCTGACTTCGATTCCTTCACCCATAGGTCAATCCTTTCCGTGTACGGAAACCTTAGCGCTCTTGAGCCGTGGAGGGAATGGCCGTTCGGCGCACGAATATTCCGGCTTTAGCGCGGTGAAGGACATAATCAGAGACAAGCCGGCCCGGTCGCGTTAGACGACGGCCACTATGCCAAACGAGCTCGCCCCCCGCACCCTGTACGAGAAGATCTGGGACGCGCACGTCGTCTCGCAGCGCGAGGATGGCACCGCCCTGCTCTACATCGACCGCCACCTAGTCCATGAGGTCACGAGCCCGCAGGCGTTCGACGGGCTCCGTACGGCCGACCGCAAGGTGCGCCGGCCCGACCTCACGCTCGCCGTGCCGGACCATAATCTGCCGACCACCGCGCGCCTCGACGCCGATGGGCATCGCCTGCCGATCGCCGACCCGCAGTCGGCCGAGCAGCTCGCCGCGCTCACCCGAAACACGGCCGAGTTCGGCATCGAGTTCATCGACGACCTCGCCGCCGCGCAGGGCATCGTCCACGTCATCGGACCCGAGCAGGGCTTCACGCTGCCCGGCACCACGGTAGTCTGCGGCGACAGCCACACCGCCAGCCATGGCGCGCTCGGGGCACTCGGCTTCGGCATCGGCACATCAGAGGTTGAGCATGTGCTCGCCACCCAGACGCTGCTGCTCAAACGGTCGAAATCTCTGGAAGTACGGGTGGACGGCACGCTCGGGGCCGGCGTCACGCCCAAGGATGTCGCCCTCGCCATCGTCGGCACGCTCGGCGCGGCAGGCGGTGCTGGCTATGTCGCCGAATATACCGGCTCGGTGTTCCGCGGGATGTCGATTGAGGGGCGGTTGACCGTCTGCAACATGTCGATCGAAGCGGGCGCGCGTGCCGGCCTCGTCGCGCCGGACGAGACTACGTTCGCCTATCTGAAGGACAAGCCGCGTGCACCGAAAGGCGCCGACTGGGACAATGCGGTCGCCTACTGGCGTACCCTCGCGACCGATCCGGGCGCGACGTACGACAAGGTCGTCACCATCGACGCTGCTACCATCGCGCCGCTGGTAACCTGGGGCACGAGCCCCGACGACGTGGTGCCGATCACCGGCATCGTCCCCGATCCGGCCACTCTCGCCGACCCGGCGCGCCGCGCGGCAGCGGAGAAGTCACTCGCCTATATGGGGCTCACGCCCGGCACGCGGATGCAAGACGTGGCAGTGGACCGGATCTTCATCGGCTCGTGCACCAACAGCCGCATAGAGGATCTGCGCGCCGCCGCAGCCGTTGCGCGCGGCCGCCATGTCGCGCAGGGCATCAAGCAGGCACTGGTCGTGCCCGGCTCGGGGCTGGTGAAGCGGCAGGCCGAGGCCGAGGGCCTCGACCGCATCTTCATCGAGGCGGGCTTCGAGTGGCGCGAGCCCGGCTGCTCGATGTGCCTCGCCATGAATCCGGACAAGGTGCCACCCGGCGAGCGCTGCGCCTCCACCTCCAACCGCAACTTCGTCGGCCGTCAGGGACCAGGAGCGCGAACCCACCTGCTCTCCCCCGCGATGGCTGCCGCCGCCGCCGTCACCGGCCATCTCACTGACGTGCGGGAGATCGCCTGATGCGCCCGATCGACACCATCGAGGGCAAGGCCTATCCACTCGGCCGCCCCAATATCGACACCGACGTCATCATCCCCGCCCATTATCTCAAGACGGTGAGCCGGCATGGGTTAGGCCAGGGCGCATTCGAGACGATCCGCGCCGAGCCCGGCAACGTGTTCGACGATCCGCGCTATGCCGGTGCGCCGATCCTGATCGCCGGTGACAATTATGGCTGCGGCTCCAGCCGCGAGCATGCCGCCTGGGCGATGGCGGACCTCGGCATTCGCGCCGTGATTGCGCCGAGCTTCTCTGACATCCACGCGGGCAACGCCTTCAAGAACGGCATCCTGACCGTAGTCCTCCCGCAGGAGCAGGTCGATCGGCTGCTTGAGGTAGCGAAGGAGCATCCGATCGGCATCGATCTCGACGTCCAGACCGTGACAACCCCATTTCAGGACCGCTTCCGCTTCGAGATCGATCCCTTTCGCAAGCATTGCCTGCTGAAGGGCCTCGACGAGATCGGCATCACGCTGGAGCTCGACGCCGCAATCGCCGCGCACGAGGCGAAGGCGCATGCCGAAACGCCGTGGGTGGACGGAGCCGCAGCCGCCTAGGCCTCTCAGGCCTGGGCGGCAGCCAGTGCCTCCAGGCCCAGCGCGATCGCGCCCAGCGGCCCAGCCTGGTCGCCTAGCGCTGGCGGAACGACATAGCGATCGATCTGGCCCGCGATCGCCGCCGCCTCACCATAGCCGGCCAGGCTCTCGACGAGCATCCGGCGCACCATGGGGAGGATCTGCGGCTGCCGGATCGTAACGCCGCCGCCGATCAGGATGCGCTCCGGTACGGCCGTCAGCACCAGATTATGGCACAGCCCGGCGAGCGCATGCGCCACCATCTCCCACACTGGATCATCGGCGGCGAGCGCCGCGCCGGTGCGGCCCTTGCGCCGCTCGATAGCGAAGCCCGAGGCGAGGCCTTCCACGCAATCGCCATGGAAGGTGCAGGCTCCCGCCCAGTCGTCGCCCGGATAGCGAGGAACGCGCATATGGCCCGCCTCAGCGTGGCCAAGGCCCATAGCCGGCCTGCCACGCACGATGATACCCACGCCGACACCGGTGCCGACGGTAATGTAGCAGTAGGTGGAGAGCCCCTGCGCGCCGCCCCAACGCCCTTCCGAAAGCGCGGCGCCGGACACATCGGTGTCGATCGAAGTCGGCACGCCGAAACGCCGCGCAAGACGGGGCGCAACGTCGGTGTCCGCCCAGCCGGGCTTGGTGGTGGCCGTGATGTGCCCATAGTCAGCTGAGTCGCGACGCAGCTCGATCGGTCCGAAGGACGCGAGACCGAGTGCCGCAAAGCGATGCTCGGTCTGCCAGCGATCGAGGATGCGCTCGATCGCCGCCAGCGTCTCTTCCGGGTCGGTGGTGGGCACGCGGTCCTCGGCCACCAGCCGGTCGGGGCCAACGGCCAGCACGCACACGCACTTGGTTCCACCCAGTTCGACGCCGGCAATAAGCGGCGCATCCGATTTGGTCATGGCTGGTGTCTCACGGTCGATCAGTGCGCGGCGGCCATCGCCACGGCGGTATGGTCGGCGCCCTTCACCCGTGCGGCCGCGAGCGCGAAGATCAGAATGCCCGCATAGCCGATCACCGGCACGATGAAGGCATCGCCGAAGCTGCCGGCGGTATCGGCGATCTTCCCCGCGATGAAAGGCAATACCGCGCCGCCCACGATCGCCACGCAGATCAGCCCCGACGTCGCCGATGCGGGAGCTGAAGACCGCTGGAGCGTCAGCGAGAAGATGGTCGGGAACATGATCGAGTTGAACAGCCCGATGCTGAGCGCGCAATAGGCTGCGGCCGGCCCACTGAGCGTGAAGGCCGCCAGCGACAGCAGCCCCGCCATCGCCACCATGATCGCCAGCAGGATCGGCGCCGGGAAGACGGCGAGCAGCGCACTGCCGATGAAGCGACCGATCAACGCGCCGCCCCAATAATAATTTGCGAGCATGCCGCTGGCGACGGCCAGCCCGACACCCAGCACCTCTGGCCGATTGAGGAAGTTGATCATCACCGAGCCGATTGAGACCTCCGAGCCGACATAGAGGAAGATTGCGGCAGCACCTGCCAGCGCCCAGCCCGAACGCAGCGCGGACAGCGGCGATGGGCTCTCGGCCGGGCGGCCGCCCTCTCCGGTGTGGGGAACGGCATTCTCGATCCGGTGCCGCATCACGAAGATCAATGCCATCAGCGCGACCAGGAACGCCGCGATGATCAGGAAGGCGTGGTTCACCGCGCCGAGCCCCGCCGCGCGGGAAGCCTCGTCGGTGATCGTCGCGCCGCCATTCTTGAAGATTTCGGCCGACAGCATCAGCCGGCCACCAAGATGAACGCCCAGTACTACTCCGAGCGAGTTGAACGCCTGCGCCAGCGTCAGCCGGAAATGCGACTTCTCCGGCGCGCCAAGCGCAGCGGTGAGCGGGTTCGCCGCCACCTGCAGTGCAGTGATTCCCGCCGCGAGCGTGAACAGCGCGACCAGCACCAGCACATAGGCGCGCGCCGCCGACGCCACGAGCACGATCAGGCAGCCAACGATCATCACGCCGAGCGCGGAGAGAATGGTGCGGCTCGCTCCGAGCCGGGAGAGCACCGCGGCCGCCGGTAACGAGAATATGCCGTAAGCAAGGAAGAAGGCGAACTGGGTGAGCATCGCCTCGGCCGTGCTGAGTCTGTAGATCCCCCGCAACGCCGCGATCAGCGGATCATTGTTCGACGTGATGAACCCCCACGCGAAGAACAGGCAGGTCACGGTGATGAACGCGGGCAAGGGCCCCGCCGCTCGGGATCGCTTCAGCATCTCGTCTCCTGTCAGGCCTGGTCCGGTCGCGTTCGGCGCGACCCTTTGACACTAGGTTGCACAGGCCATGACGCCGCTGTCAATTCCGAGATCAGCCGCCTTTCGCGGCAGGACCGGTGGAGCCTCTCACGATGAGCTGGAAGGGCAGCATGAGGTGCGGCGGCGCCTCCTCCTCCTCTTCGATGAGAGCGAGTAGCGCGCCGGTCGCCTCGCGCGCCATGTCGCGGATCGGCTGGTGGATCGTGGTCAGCCGGGGCCACACCACCGATGCGATGTTGCTGTCGTCGAAGCCGACCACCGAAAGCTCGCCGGGCACGTCCACGCCGGCCTCGTGGGCCGCGTTGAGCACGCCGGCCGCCATGTCGTCGTTGCTGGCGAAGATGGCGGTCGGGCGATCGGGCAGGCTGAGCAGCTGGCGACCCGCCTCATAGCCCGAGGCGAAAGTGTAGGCGCCCTGCGCCTCCAGCGACGGATCGAGCGTCAGGCCATGCGCTCGCAGCCCCTCGCGATAGCCCTTCAGCCGCGCGGCGGCCGACGCGTGGTGAGGATCGCCGCGCACGATGCCGATGCGGCGATGGCCGAGGCCGACCAGGTGATCAATGACCGCCCGGGTGGCGCTGCAATCGTCCATTGCGACGTCGGGCGCCTGGCTGCCGCCGCTGGTCGGCGCGATCCGGGCGTAGGGCAGGCCGCACGCCTCGAGTTCGGCGACCGTCGCCGCATCGTCGCAGAGCGGCGGAGCAAGCACGATACCGTCGAGGCCAGAAGCCCGCGCCAGCGCCTGCATCTTGCCGGACGCCGCCGCCAAATCGGTGAAGGGCAGCACCAGCAGCCGGTAGCGTTCGCCTTGCAGCCGATCGAGCGCGCCCGTCTGGAGATCCACCACATAGTTGGGGCTGGGATTCTCGTAAGCGAGCCCGATCAGGAAGGACCGTCGTCCAGCCAGGCTGCGCGCGGCGACGTTGGGGTGATAATCGAGTGCCTGCGCAGCGACGAGCACGCGGTCACGCGTCGCCGGTCTGACGTTCGGTTCGTTGTTAAAGACACGCGAAACGGTTTTGATCGACACGCCGGCGGCATCGGCGACATCCGTGATGGTGGAATGCCGTGTCGCTTGCTTCCTGGCCACTCGCATCCCCGAACTGTGTCTCCCGGGCGCCAGTTAGACCGGTCGGGGCGATGCAGGCAAGCGCCGCGGACCACGTGGCTGCGGTAAAGCGTTACCGGCATGCGCGGCGGCAATGAGCGCGACCACGTCGCGCGCCTCAACCGGATCCACCGGCACTGCACTTCCGGAGCGGATTGCGGTGGCAAGCTGGCAGTAAAAGGCGCGGGGGTCGACCGGGTCGATCGGCGCCAGGAAGCGCTCTCCATCGCGCATGGCTCGAAAGGCTGGGACGGGCGGCAGGCCGTCCACGAAGCCGGGATCCGACGGCGACCGGCCGGCGCGCAGTGCGGCCTCGACGGGATCAAGGCCTTCCGTCCACCAGCTCCCGCCTGTGCCATGCAGCGCCATGCGGGGCCGCGTCGCCGCTACCAGCGTGGAGGCCGAGAGGATCGCGCGCCGGGCGCCGTAGTGAAAGGTCAGCTCGAAATAATCATCCGCTCCCGCCCCTGCCCGCTGCGTCGCGACATCGGCAATCATCGCGTCGGGCCAGCCGAACAGCGCGAGCGTCTGGTCGATCATATGTGGCCCAAGATCCCAGAGCAGCCCGGCACCCGGCCGGGGCGTGTTGCGCCACACCGCTGCCACATCCGGCCGGTAACGATCCCAGCGCGCCTCGTGGAGCGCCGGCTCACCGAGCTCGCCGCGCGAGACGATCCCCGCCAGAGTGAGGAAATCGGCGTCCCAGCGCCGGTTGTGATAGACGCTGAGCATGCGCCCCGCAGCCTCGGCCAGATCGATCAGACGATCACATTGGGCTACGCTGGGCGCCATTGGCTTGTCGATCACGACGTGCCGTCCGGCCCGCAGGGCCGCCTCGGCGTGGGGAGCGTGGAGATCGTTGGGCGTCACCACCACGACCAGCTCGACCTCGTCGATCGCGAGTAACGCGTCGATATCGGCGACCACCTGTGGCCGGTCGCGCCGCGCCGCGGCCTCCGCGCGCGAGGTCATTACGGCGGCGATTCGATAGTCGGGAAGCGCCTCGATCACCGGCGCGTGGAGGATCGCACCGGCCAGGCCGTAGCCCACCAGCCCGACCCCGATCGGGGAGGATGTCGTCATGCGGTCAGTTGGCGGCGTGGGCGGGCCGACGTCAACCCGGCGTCAGTGCTTGGGTGCCTTTGACACCCTGGGCACCGGCTCGAACCACCCCAGCACGCAGGCCGGATAGGCCTCAATCCCCACCGTCCGCGCGCCGAAGGGATCGAAGACGCGCACCCGATCGCCTTCGCAGAGCTGAGAGCCATATTGCTCTGTCTCCAGGCTGTCGAACGTGTTGAGGCGCATCAAGCCAGGGCAGATCGTCCGCAGATGATTGCGATAGGTGCGCAGCCCGTCACTGAAGAGAATGGTCTCCGGATCCTCCGCGCGCTGCCCGCTCATCGAGCGACCGTCGATACAGCTTTGCGCACCGGGTGGTCGCGACACGGGCGCGGCAATAGCGGCGCCGGCCACCAGCACCGCGACAAGGGCGTAGGCGCCGCCAATGATCGGGCGCAATCCTCTCATGACCTACACTCCCTTCGAGGGAGAAACGGTCATGCGCCGGCCCGCCTGAACCGCCACTGGCCAGGCGACCAATCAGGCTGCGGTCACTACCGCCAGCCGATCCGCGTGGGCGTCCGTGGCGCGAAGCAGGCGGTCCAGAATCCCGGGCTCGCTATAGGCATGGCCAGCATCGTCGATCAGATGGAATTCGGCTTCCGGCCACGCCCTATGCAGATCCCACGCGCTGCGGACCGGCGTCGCGGCGTCGTAGCGGCCCTGCACGATGGTGCCGGGGATACCGCGCAGCCGGTCGGCATCGCGCAAAAGCTGCGCCTCCTCCATCCAGCCATTGTGGACGAAATAATGATTCTCGATCCGCGCGAAGGCGAGCGCGAAGCGGTCCTCGCCGAACCCCTCGGTCATCGCCGGGTCGGGCAGCAGCGTGATCGTGCCGCCCTCCCACTGCGCCCAGGCGCGGGCCGCCCCGAACTTCGCCGCCTCGTCGTCTCCGGTAAGCCTGCGGCGATATGCCTCTATCAGATCTTCCCGCTCCGCCTCGGGAATGGGCGCCAGGAAATTCTCCCACTTATCGGGGAACAGCCATGCCGCCCCGCCCTGATAATACCAGTCGAGTTCGGCCTGGCGCAGCAGGAAGATGCCGCGCAGGATCAGGCCCGAGACATGCGTTGGGTGCGTCTCGGCATAGGCGAGAGCCAACGTGGAGCCCCAACTTCCACCGAATACCAGCCATTGCTCGTGGCCGCACATCGTCCGCAGCAGCTCGATGTCGGCAACGAGGTGCCAGGTGGTGTTGGCCTCGAGCTCGGCATGCGGCAGCGATCGGCCGCAGCCGCGCTGATCGAACAGCAGCACGTCGTAGCGATCGGGATCGAACAGCCGGCGGTGGCCGGGGCTGCATCCGCCGCCCGGCCCGCCATGCAGGAAGACCGCGGGAATGCCGCCGGGCTTGCCCGAACGCTCCCAATAAACCTGATGGCCATCGCCCACGTCCAGCAAGCCGGAGGCGTAGGGCTCGATCTCGGGATAGGGCTGGCGCATCGTTTTATTCATCGGCGTCCTCCTGCTTGGCCGACGGCATCGCAGAGCACGTGCCGTTCGCCAAGCCCGGCTTGCGACCGCGCCGGCGGAAGGTCTAGCATCGGCCGGGCTTCGGGAGAGGAAGCATGACCGACGGCGGCCTTCGGCAGCGGGCGATCGCGCTGTACGACGATTTCACCCACGAACATCGCGACCGTCGACGGTTCATGACCGACCTGACAAGGCTGGCCGGCAGCGCTGCCGCAGCCAATGTCCTGCTGGTCGGCATCGCCGCCAACCCCGCCGCTGCCGCGATCGTGGCCGAAGACGATCCGCGCGTTACCGGCCGCATGGAGGAATGGGAGGTTGCGCCCAGCCGCAAGCTTGCCGGCTATCGCGCGTCGCCCAAGGCCGCTGGGCCGCATCCGGCGGTGATGGTCGTCCACGAGAACCGGGGGCTCCAGCCTTACACCCGCGATGTGGCGCGGCGACTGGCGGTGGCAGGCTTCGATGCGCTGGCGCCCGATTTCCTGACGCTGTCCGGGGGAACGCCGGTCGGCAACGACGACAAGGCCCGCACCATGATCGCTGCGCTCGACCTCTCCCGGACGGTGCAGGATGGCATCGCCTTGATCGAGCGGCTGCGTATGAGACCATATTCGACCGGAAGGGTCGGCGCCGTTGGCTTCTGCTGGGGCGGCGCGCTCGTCGATCG
>FTCZ01001493.1_pt1 | contig 11025 bp, 9 predicted proteins | sample 1658871 | NCBI WGS metagenome assembly FTCZ01 (sample SAMEA3914864, study PRJEB12502) | metagenome | biome: forest; material: soil | place: USA | collected 2012-03-12 | depth 0.3 m
ATATGCATCGCCACCATTGACCTGAAACAAGGTCGAGCAGAAAAATGAACTGTCAGGTATGTCTCCGAACACCTGTCAGGCATGTCTCCGGTCCATACAATTCCAGGGGAGGTTCTGATTTGGAACAGGGACGCCCGTCCGATTCCAGGGGAGGTTCTGATTTGAAGTGCGTTGCAAAGCGGTCACGCACCGCCGGAAGGTTAATACGCCCCATGGACGCGGGGCAATTCCTCAGGCAATCCTGATATATGACTCCGCCCAGCTACAATATGCGCCTGAATATCGCGACGGGCTTCGCCAGCGATATCGGCCGCCGCGACGAGAACCAGGACTTTGCCGCCCTGTGTCTCGACGAGGCGCGCGGCCACCACGGCGCGGTCGCCGCCATCGCCGACGGCGTGGGCGGCATGAAGGGCGGACGCGTGGCGGCGGAACTGGCCGTGCGGACCTTCATAGACGATTATCTGGGGCAGTCCGACCTGCTGTCGCCGCGCAAGACCGCGGCGCGCGCGCTGGAATCGATCAACCACTGGCTCTATCGCGAGGGTACGAAGAACGAAGACCTGAAAGGGATGAGCTGCGCCTTCACCGGCATCGTGGTGAAAGGCCGCCGTCTGCACGTCTTCCATATCGGCGACACGCGGCTGTGGCGCCTGCGCGACGGCATCCTCACCCAGCTGACGCGCGACCACAAGCCCGAGGGCGCCGAGCAGACCAACTTCATCACGCGCGCGGTCGGGCGCGAAGAGGCCGTGCGCATCGACTACCTGGTGTTCGACGTGGCGCCGCACGACCGCCTGCTGCTGACGACCGACGGCGTGCACCAGCATCTGGCGCCGGCGCAGATCGGTGCGGTCCTGGAGCAGCGCAGCTCTCCCGACGAGACGGCGCGCCGGCTGGTGGCGGCGGCGCTGGCCAACCACGCCGATGACAATACGACGGCGCTGCTGATCGACGTCATCGACCTGGCCGCGGCCACCGTCGACGACCTGACGGCCGCGATCGCCGAACTGCCTTTGATGGATCCCCCCAAGGTCGGCGACATCGTCGACGGCTTCCGCATGGAGCGCATGCTGGCCGACGGGATCTATTCGCGGGTCTTCCGGGCGCGCGACATCCGCGAGAACCGGCCGGGGCTGCAGAACGTCCTGCTGAAATTCCCCAAGCCCGACACGATCGGCGCGGAAGCGGCCGCGCGCTCGGCCTTCATGCGCGAGGCCTGGGTGGCGCAGCGCGTCAGCCACATCTGGATCGGCTCGGTCCTGACCCTGTCGCCCGGGCGGCAGACCTGCCTGTACGTCGCCCAGCCCTTCTATGTCGGCGAGACGCTCGAACGAAGATTGAGGCGCGCGCCAAAGATCGGGCTGGAAGAGGGCGTGTCGATCGCCACCCGGCTGGCCAAGGCGATCGGTTCGCTGCACCGCGCGGGCATCATTCACCGCGACATCAAGCCGGAAAACATCATCCTTTTGTCCGATGGCGGGCTGAAGCTGGTCGACCTGGGCGTGGCGCGCATTCCGGGCATGCAGAAGGACCACGTCTTCGTACCGGGTACGCCGTCCTACAAGGCGCCTGAGCTGTTCGAAGGCCGCAACCGCGCCGCGTCTCCGGGGGACGAACGTTCGGACATCTTCGCCCTGGGTGTCACGCTCTACCGCATGTTCACCGGCGGGGCCTATCCGTACGGCGAGATCGAGCCCGGCCAGACGCCGCGCTTCAACCGGCCCGAGCGCCTGCTGTCGAAGCGCCGCGACCTGCCGGCCTGGCTGGAAAGCCTCATTTTCCAGGCGATCGCGCCCAATCCCGCCGACCGTTTCGACGACGGTTTCGAAATGGCGTTCAAGCTGGAGACAGGCGCGTTCGGCGCCGAGCCCGACTTCGCGCGCCGGCATTCCTGGGCCGGGCGCAACGAGGCCGGCATCTGGCGCGGCGTGGCGGTTGCGCTGTTCCTCATCGCCGCCGGTTTGCTGGCGGCCGAGGCGGCGGGCTATCCCGTGTGGCCGGTGCTGAAGGGCTGGGGCGAAGCCGCGGCCGGAGCGGCACAGAAGGCCGTGGCGCCGACAAAGGCACCGCCACGAAGGCTTCCGCAAGGGTAGGGCCTGCGGTTTTGCCGTCGCGCGTGCCGGCATGGAATGAGGGAAAGGCCGCCCCAAACGTCTAAGACGAGGGGGGCGGATGGTCGACGACCGGACGCTATAATCCTCTGGCTTCGTCGAGGATACATTGACCGACTCGCAAACCGGCGGCACGCTCCGCCAATTCCGCAACGCCGGACGCCTGGGGCGCGCGGCGCCGGCGTCCCGTCCGCAGCTGCAGGGCGTGAACATTCAGGATGCGGGCGCCCACAATCGCAACGTCATTCTGCACGCCATCCGCGCGAACGCCCCCATCGCCCGCCGCGACCTGGCCGAGCGTACGGGGCTGACGCCGCCGGCGGTCTTCAAGATCACCAAGATCCTGCTCGAGGAGGGGCTGGTGATCGGGACGCGCGTCAGGGACGGGGGCATGGGCCAGCCGCCCTCGATGCTGATGATCAACAAGGACGCAGCCTTCACGCTGGGGCTGAATATCGACCGCGACCACCTGACTCTGGTGGCGCTGGATTTCGCGGGACAGGTCCGCGCGCGGTTCCGCCGCGACGTTTCCTACGCCGGCAAGGGCAGGGTGCGCGCCTTTTTCCAGGATTGCGTCGAGCAGCTTCAGCGCGGGGGTGAGATTCCGATGTCGAAGATCGCCGGCATCGGCCTCGCCGCTCCGGACGCACTGGACCGTCCGTTTCCCATGCCGTCCGACCTCGATCTCGCCTGGTCGCTGAACAGCTGGCGCTCGGCGCTGTCAGGCCTTGTCGACGTGCCGATCTTTCATGAAAACGACGCCACGGCCGCCGCCATCGGCGAAATGCTGTTCGGCGCCGGTCTGGAGGCCGGCAGCTTCTTCTATCTGTTCATGAGCGTGGGGCTGGGCGGCGGCCTGGTCGTCAATCGCCAGTATATCCGCGGGGCGAACGGCCACGGCGGAGAGATCGGCATATGGCCGCAAATAAATCCGTTCCGCTCGAGCCGCACCGATCTTTGCCGGTCGCTCGAGGACCATGTTTCGCTGTCCGGTCTCAGGGTCGCTCTCGGTGCAGCGGGGTTTGCGGATCCCTTCACCGAAGGCTTCGACTGGGCCGCTCCGGCGGTCGCGGCTTGCGTCGACGATTGGATATCCGGCTGCGCCGACCTTTTGTACGCGCCCCTGCTGTCGGTCATCTGCGCCCTCGATCCCGACGCCATTCTCGTCGGCGGGCAATTGCCGGGTCCGATCACGCAAAGGCTGTGTCACGAGGTCAGCAAACGGCTGTCGCTGACGATCGGCACCAACTGGCCGAAAATGGCCGTCAGGCCCGGCATGTTGACGGTCGAGCCCGCCGCCGTGGGCGCGGCCGTCCTGGCCTTCAAGGAAATCTGGGAGCCGGTAGCGTAGAGGGAATACCGGCGGTCGAAATCGTCAAAGGCCGAATTGTCTTTGAAAACGGAAGGGCAGCCGCCTCCGGATCAGGCCGCGGCCTTCTGCGGGAATTTTTTCGTGGCGTAGTTATAAAACGCATAATCAAGGGAATGGAAGGCCCGCAACTTCTGCAGGGTCGCCTGCGGCAGGCACGGGTCATCCTCGCGCATCGCCCTGTTGTCGTGGCCCAGCGACACGTGGTCGGCATCGACGCCCAGTTCCCGGCAACACGACCTGAAGGACTCCTCGAGGTTTTCGAACGTGCCGATGTAGGAAAACGCGCTCAATCCTACGCCATGAAAGTGCTGTGCGTAGAAATTTCGCATCTCTTCGCAGAACGCAAAATCAAAAAAATCCCACTTGTTCACCATCATCTTGTTCCACAGGTAGTGATCGGGGAATTCTCCTGACCGCCAGAAGTTATAATGAGATAGAAGGCGGCTTATGGGATCTCGCAATATCGTTACGAGTGTAAAGTCGTCGAGAGGCCTGTTGCCCAGGTATTTGACCGGGAAAAAGTGACCGTAGATCACGGAACTTCCGGGCATGGTAGCTGGATTGTCGACTGATCTTTTTAAAGTCGCTGTCCTTTCGGGCCGTGGAATTTTAAAAAACGAATTGTAGTCCTTTATGACCTCGACGGTGCTCGCTGCTTCGAGCGCACGCAGGACACTGGTGCCGCCGCACTTGGGCATGTGGAGGAATAGTTTCATGGGTCCGTCCCCGGAATTTGCACCGGTTTGGCCACCGGGCGTTCGTGTGATTGCGTTAAGTGTTTGCGAAAGGCTGGAACTAGTCGGCGGCATAGGCGGGAGATGCCCTTTCGCGAACAAGGCCGGGGGCTTCGGAAAAGCTTTCAAAAAACCGAAGGGTCTGGTGGCGGCAGGTCGTGGCGATGATGCGGCCCGTCGGGTCGAGGTCTATGCCTTTCATTCCGCCTTCGAGATATCTTACGTCTTCCGGTGTTTCCGCCTTGGTCAGATCGAAAGCCCAGGGTTCCACGGCCGCGACCTTTTGCGCGCTCGCCTGTATCGAGGTCAGCCAGTCGTCGCCCGTTGCGAACCAGTGAACGTACCGGTTGCCGGCATCGGCCACGTACAGGCTGTCGCCCGACGCGGAAAAGCACAAGCCGTGAGGATGGTGCAGGTCGGCGTCGCTCAGGCGGCATCTGATCGTCAGGCTCGCCAAGTCGTAGATCACCACATTGCCGTAGTGCAGATTGCTTACCGCCATGAACCGGCCGTCACGGCTCGTCGACACGCCGTCGGGAATTTCGAGCCCGTCCTGCGCGGCGAGGCATTCGTCGCCGGTTGCGATGGTGTCGCCGTCCAGGTGAAGCGCATGCCGGGTGACGGTATTCACGTTGTTGGTCCCGGTGAAGAGGTGCCCGTTCCTGACCCGGACCGCGCCCGGGCCGCACCGCACGACGCGGGTACCGCTTTTGCGCCTTGTGCCTTTTTCGCCGAACCAGGCCGACTCAAGTTCGTGGATGCAGTCCATGGTGGTCGAGGCGGTCCAGGTCTCGAAGGCGGGGACCTTGTAGAAGGTCACCCAGCCTTCACGATTGGCGACCACCATGATGTCTTCGCGGACGAAATCGATGCCGTGCGCGCAGGTGAGGCTGGGCGAAAAGATCTCGATGGACTTTAATATCCGGACGGGACTCGACGCGGTGTCTATGCGCGACAGGATGATGATGTCCTTGGACACGATGGCCAGAAGATTGCCGGACGGCGAAAACTTCACGTCTTCGGTGCGCAGGGTGTCGTATCTGGCGTCGGCGAAGCCGTCGTGGGGAATGATTTCATGCATCCGCATAGTCCTTCAAAAGCCGGGAGTCGTGACATTCCCGAATGCATCGATTGGCCCGGTCTACTGCGTCCTGCTCGATCGGCGACAGCAGGATTTGGGGCGCGAGGGCTCCGTCAGGCGTCAACGACACGTCGTGGTAGTGGAGGAAGCAGATATCGTGGCCCGGGTCGTAATATTTGTGCGGGCGCTGCATGTGCAGGAAATAGTTGAGGTTGGACGGCGCCGTTTCGTACGGCACGCCGGAGACGGTGAAGGCCAGCGCGGCGCTGACCTGATCGACGTTTTTCATCCGCCCGGCGGCGCGCAGTATCCCGTCATTCTCAAACAGCCAGTTCGCCCATCCACGCCATTCGCGATCGAAGTCCGCGGCAAGCGCCTTGGGGACGCCATAGAATCCGCCGTTGGCGTTGCCCAGCACCGTAAGCATGTCACTGGCTTCGACTTCCGTCAGCGGATAGCTACCGCCGCCGGCGGCGGCAATGATGTCTTGCAGGACCTCGACCCTGGGGTTGGCGCCGTCGACCACCTTGGCCTGGATCGCGGTCCCGGTCAGCAGCGGGCGGCAGTCGGCCACGGCGACCATGTCCGTGTCCAGCAGCACGATCCGCTCGCAAGCCACGGCTTCCAGATTGGACAGCTGCGCCAGCTTGTTGCAGAAGGTCCGGTCGCCGAACGGAATCAGCGCCCGGGTTGAGTACCCCTGATCGGAAAATGCGGACCAGACATGATCCGGAACATCGGGCGTTATCTGAATATTGATGTCGCAGGGACGGGCGTTGCAATGCCGGACGATAGACGCCGCCAGATGCCAGGCCTGATAGGCAAACCTTGGCGGCTGATCGACAATGAAAGAGTAGATAACGCCGTCGGCCATGACACTCGCACACTATAACTGGGGTTGATCGTCTGCGGGCTTGGTTACTGATTGGTAAACGGGTAGTCCGATTCGTCGGGAGGTTGTATTACTTCCTTGGCGTGCCCGGATGCCGTGAGCCACGCTTTGGCATGGAAGCGAAGGCGCGACGGCACGGGGTTCGGTTCGGAGGCGCGGACCGGGGCAAAGACCGACTGGCCTTCACTTGACATCGCCACCAAATCGGTTCGACCTCAGGTTTACTCGGCAACGGCAGGGAGGTTGGCATGTTGACTATTTTGGGGCTTCTGGCGTCCGGCGCGATGGCCGCCCACGGTCCGGCGCACTATGTCGTCGACGTGACCGCGACGCAGGAGTCACGCTTCGTGGCCACCAGCCATCTTCTGACGCAGGCGGGGCGGCCGTGCCGGTTCGTGCAGGACGACAATGGCCAGCGGCTGAGCGTGACGGTGACGCCGCGGGCGGATGAGGACGGCGCGATCAAGCTGGAGGTCGCGGTCGAGATGTCGTCAGACGACGGGACGGTGACGCGCAAGGTGTCGATGGACCCGGTGCTGGGCAGCGATCATTACTTTGCCGTCGATGTTCCGGCGGAGGCCGGCCAGCCTGCCGGCCATTTCGACATTACGGTCCAGGAAGACGCGCCGGGGCGGTCCTGATCCGGCCTAATCGACCCTTGGCCGGAAAGCCCTGAGGCCGCCGAGGCCGCCGCCGTGGGCGCCGCCGTCCTGGCCTTCAGGGAAATCTGGGAGCCCGTGGCGTAGGAGGCGTCAGGCCGAAAGTCGGCGAGTTGCCTCGGCTGGCTCTCGCGGAAGACCCCGGCTCAATTGTCCTGGGGTTTACCGGCGAAGGCCGCCAGGATTTCGTCAAACGCGGCCTTCCATGCCGCGAAATTGTGTTTCCGTCCGTCCGGCACCGCGGCCAGCGCGATACGGGTCTTGGTCTGAAGCGCAGGCAGGGCGTACAGCGCGACGAGTTGCTTCAGTTCTGACTGCGAAAAGGCGTCGCGCAACTGGTCCGACCTCAGCGCTTTCATGCGATGGCCGAGGTCGCGCAACCCGTCGCCATAGATCGTTAGCAGCCGCGCGCGGTCGCTGTCCGACAGCCTGTCGAAATCGACTCCGGTGATGCGACTGGCGACGGTGAGGCGGAGATAGCTGTCTATGGCTTCGTCGGTCATGGCGGCATTGCCGGTTTCGATCAGAAGGCGGTCTTCGGGAGCATCAGCGTTGCGCGCCGAGCCCTTTGGCGCATAGGACGCATTATCGGCATACGCCAGGCTGATGGCGGCCGCCGTCTCTGTGGCGTAGGTACTGGACGTGATTTCGAAGGGTTCCTCCGATTGCACCATGCGGGCGATGAAGCGCCGGCCGAGCGGTGTGTCGTTGACCCGGATCAGGTCGTCGATTTCGGCGTCGCTCAGGGCAGCGTAATATTGCGCCCATTCGTCCGTAAAGGTTCGTTCCAGGCGGACGAGCACGGGTTTGCTGACGCGATCGAAACGCAGAGTTTCGTCGGCCGTCAGCGCGGGCTCATGACGGCTTTCGGCGGCCGCCCGCATAGCATCTTCACGCAAGCGCTTTAGCGCGGCGTCGACAAGCCCGGCCGTGCCATCGTTTTGCAGCATAAGACGCACGCGCGCTGCGTGCGCCGGACTGACGGGAGGGCCAGCCTCGGGAAGTTTTGACGGAGAGGAGGCCGACAGGCCGATCAGTGCGGCGATCAGAATAAGGTTCATGCGCTTTCTTCGAATCGTGGGGTGGGGATAAGCATGGCAGCCGGGTTTAATCCATCTGTGGCCTGAGCGTGCGAAACCCGCCGAGGCCCTGATCCTATTCGTCAGCCGGCGGGTCCGTCCCACGACCATTTGGGAATGGTCATGCCGTCCGGCACCTGGTCCTTGGAACCGTGGTAGCGCGCCATGGCGCCCGACGTCGCCCAGGCGAAATAGTCGTAGAGCGCGCGTTTGAGCCGTACGTCGGTAAAGCCGGCGTCGTCCAGCGCCGCATCGAAGCAGGCGATGGCGCGGCGGTCCATTTCAAGGTGCTGACCATTGCCGCTGTGCATCCTGACGACGCTGGTTTCGCTGCCATAGGCGCCTGAGTAGAGCGGCGGACCGCCCAGCGCTTCGGCGAAATAGGCGGCCAGGCGCTCGGTATGGTCGGGATGGAAGCCGTGGTGGAAGGCGTGGGCCACGACCTCGTCGGCCAGGACGCGTTCATGCCAGGCGTGCGCCAAGCGCCGCATGCCGTCCAGGCCACCGGCGGCTTCGAAAATGGTCTGCATGTCGTCCCTCCGTGGCGCTGCCGCCGCGACACTAGCAGACGCGGTGGGCCACGGATAGCATCGGGCGCGGTACGGTTACGACCGGTGGTCGAGTTTCCGGTTGAGGACACTGCGAATCTTGCGCGTCAGTTCGTCGGGCATGTAGGGCTTGTAGATCGTCTCGAAGGCGGCGGAATTGGTGTGGCCGTGCACGTCGTCGGCAAAGCCCGTCGTGATCAGCACCGCGATGTCCGGCACCTTGCGCTTGACCTCCTTGGCCAGCGCCACGCCATTCATGTGCCCCGGCATGATGATGTCGGTGAACAGCATGTCGAAGCGTTCGGGATGCCCGTCCAGCACTTGCAGCGCTTCGCTGGCATTGCCCGCCTCGACGACGACATAGCCTTCCTGTTCCAGGACCGTGGTGGCCAGTTCGCGGACCTCCTTGTTGTCCTCGACCAGCAGGACCTTCTCGCCCTTGCCCTGGCCGCGCGCGCCGTCGTCGCGCGGGCGCTCCTCGCGGATGTCGGCGGCGCCGTCGACGACGGGGAAGGTGAGGCGGATCGTCGTGCCCTTGCCCAGCTCGCTGTCGACGCCGAAGCCGCCGTCGGACTGTTTGACGAAGCCGTAGACCTGGGCCAGGCCCAGGCCTGTGCCCTTGCCGACCTCCTTGGTCGTAAAGAAGGGCTCGGTGATGTGCGTCAGGACGTCCGGCGACATGCCTTCACCGCTGTCGTGCACCGAAAGCTGGACGTAGTTGCCCTTGTGGCCGCCGGGGCCGCCCTGGATGACGGTGATGTTCGACGTAGAGATGGTGACGCGGCCGCCGTTCGGCATGGCGTCGCGCGCATTGGCCAGGATGTTGATCAGGGCCATTTCCAGCTGGATGATGTCGATCTGGGCGTTGGCGAGATCGGAGGCGAGGTTCAGCTCGATCTCGATGTGCGAGCCGAGCGTCTTCGACAACAGGTCGCGAAGCTCGCTGATGACGCGGTTCAGATTGACGATGCGGGCTTCGAGGGGCTGCTTGCGCGAAAAGGCCAGCAGTTGCTGGGTCAGCGACTTGGCCTTTTCCGCGGCGTTCATGACGCCGTCGTGGTAGCGGCTCAGCTTTTCCGGGCGGTCGACGACCGTACGCGCCAGCTGGAGGTTGCCGATGATCACCTGGAGCAGGTTGTTGAAATCGTGGGCGATGCCGCCGGTCAGCTGGCCGATCGCTTCCATCTTCTGGGCGCGGCGCAGCGCCGTTTCGGCTTCGCGCCGGCGGGGGATGTCCAGCTGCGAGCCGAAATAGTAGAGCAGTTTGCCGCTGCGGTCGAAGATCGGGCTGACGAACAGGGCGTTCCAGAACATGGTGCCGTCCTTGCGGTAGTTCTGCAGCTCGACGGCGATGTCGGTCTTGTCGCGGATGGCGGTCCGGACACTGGCCACGGCCTCGGCCTCGGTATCGGGGCCTTGCAGGAAGCGGCAATTGCGCCCGATGACCTCGTGCATCTCGTAGCCCGTGGTGTTCAGGAAGGCCTGGTTGGCGAAGATGATCGGATTGTCGGGCCTGTTCGGGTCGGTGACGACCATGGGCATCCGCGTCATCTCGATGGCGGCGAAGAAGAGGTCGTGGCGGTCGGTGGTGTCGGTGATGACCTGATGGCCCTGGGCGTCGGTTTCGCCCTTGACGAAGGCGGCGCCGTCGGTGCGTCCGCCGTACGCCACGCGGAGAAAATCGAGGATGTGGTTGACGCTGGTCAGGGCGTTGGAAACGATCTTCTGCGCCGTATTGTCGTCGCGATAGCGCTGGGCCAGCAGTTGCAGCCCGCCGATGACGGACGAGAACATATTGTTGAGATCGTGCAGGGTCAGGGCGCCCGTCGCAACCGCCGTCTTTTCCGCGTATTTCTTAAGGTCGCCGCGTTCGTCGCTCACCGAAACCCCCGTGTCTGATGGGGAAAGGATAAAAAAATCCATGTAAAAAATGGATTGTTTCGTGGGTCTTACAATGCAACGGGCATGTGAATGAGGGCCGGTCGCGAGCGCGGAAACAGATGCCCCGGCCGCGGCAAAATGCTATCAGGGCCTGGTCGCCCGGCTGTTCCAACAAGGAGGGTTTGCATGACGATCGCCGCATCGGCCGGGACTGTCCGGCCCGCTGTCGCAACGGATATTCCCGCCCTGGCGCGCATCTGGTTCGAGGGCTGGCACAAGGCGCATTACGACACGCTGCCGGCGGAGCTGCGGCAATACCGGACGGAGGTGTCGTTCGCGGGGCGGCTTCAGTCCCTGCTTGAGGATGTGCGCGCGCTGGTGCGTGACGGCGAGCCCAGCGGCTTCGTCATCCTGCGCGGCAACGAGCTCTATCAGTTCTATGTGGCCCTGGAGCAGATCGGGACGGGGGCCGCCGGTGTCTTGATGGCGGACGCCGAGGCCGAGCTTCGCGCGCGCGGCCATGGGACGGCGATCCTGAATTGCGCCGAAGGCAATCACCGCGCCGCGCGCTTTTACGAGAAGTCGGGCTGGCGTAATACGGGCGTGGCCGAGATCGAGGTCGATGCCGGCGGGCGTCCGTTCGCGCTCAAGGCGTTGCGTTTCGA
>FTCZ01000133.1_pt1 | contig 11017 bp, 8 predicted proteins | sample 1658871 | NCBI WGS metagenome assembly FTCZ01 (sample SAMEA3914864, study PRJEB12502) | metagenome | biome: forest; material: soil | place: USA | collected 2012-03-12 | depth 0.3 m
GAGACATGCCCATCATCGAGCCGGGGTCAGGATCGTCGCGAGCATATCCGGCACCGACTCGTTTCGCACAAGATGTGGAGCCTTGGGTCCGCCGGCATAGGCAATGTCCCGCTCGGCAATGCGGCCATCCATCTCGATCGTCAGTCGCACGCTTTTGCTGGTCGGGCTGTCGATGATCGCTTGCCGAAGCGCGCGGGGGCTGAACGCCAGATCGCCAACACCCAGAATCCGAGCGCGGGGCGCGATGCCCGCATTGAAAGCCGGACTGCCCCACACCACCGACCGGATCGCGCCGTCATCGCCGACGGCCAAGCCGATCGATTGGGACGGATCGGGCGTCGCGGACGCGCCGTCTTCCATGCTGAGCCGCCAACCCGCCGCATCCAGGCCGGCGACAGGCGACGGCGCCCCGGGCCGCTTGATCCGCGCCGCAAAGAAACCGCGCCAGTCATTGGGGGCAGCGCTGTTCAAGGCCGCATACAGCTCGTCCTCGCTCAGTGCGATCGGACCGGGTTTCCCTGCCTTGAGCCCGGTAAACAGCAGACGGATTGCGGTATCGAGCGATTTCCGTCCGTTGGTCCGCGTCCGGATGAGCGCATCGGCCTCGAGCCAGATCAGGACAGACTCCGAATAATAGGCCGTGATCTGTCGCTGATAGGAAGGCCATGGCGTCTTGACGTGGAAAGGGTTGATGATCGCTTCGTTGGTCGTGTCCGACAGCGGTCGCCATTGCCGGCCCGGTTCGATCACGGCAGCGGCGGCTTTGTCGGCGAGACCCTGCCGCGCCTGCGCCGCTGTCAGGAGGCCGGAGCGCGCGGCCAGCACGGTGGTATAATAGTCCGTGAGCCCTTCGTAATACCACAGCAGGTCGTTGACATATGGCTGCTGGTAGTTCGATCGAATTTCACCTTGGTGGCGGCGATATTTGCCGATCCAGGCATGGATGAATTCGTGCGCCGCCGTCGCATGAGAATCTGGAGACGCGTCCCAGTTGGAAAAGAAATTGGACGAGATGACCAACTCGTTGGATCGCTGATGCTCCCAGGCAACTTTCCCTAGCGTGTCCGATAGGCCGATCAGGAAATGATAGTCGTCGAACGGCCGTCCTCCGAAAAGCAAATCGGCCTGGGCAGCCAGATTCCGGAACAGGGCGATCTTGTCGCCGTCGGGCGCCGACGCCGGCCGACCCTCGGCGACGATGTCGAGGCTGATCCTGCCGCCGCCCGCCGGACTCGCATCGACCGAGACGCCGTGCTCGCCGGCAAGAACCGGGGAGTCGATCAGCGTCGTGAGCGGCACCGCGTCGAAACGCGCTTCTCCGGATGAGTCGGTCTGGCCCTTGAGCGAGGTGAATGCGCGCCAACCGGCCGGGATGCTCGCCGAGGCGGTGACGGGGATCATCGCGGCCGGCGGTCCGGCCGGGTAAAGTACCACAGTGTCCCATTCGAGCAGCAGCATGTCCGCTGACGTCACTACCCGGCCCTGAGACGCATTTTGCGGCAGCACGACGTCGAAATCGACGTCGATGGTCGTGCTGTCGGCCGGGACGTCGAGATGGAAGGCGAACATATCGGCCTCGTCGCGTCGCCATGCGACGGGCCGGTCCCCTGCCAATATGCGAAGCCCGGCGACGGACGATACGAGCCCACTGGGCGAATGATGGCCAGGCAGCCATTGCGGATAATAGAGAATCAGTGGTCCGGGACGGACCGGGATCCTTTCGCGGACGTGATAGACGCGGTGCACGACGTCGCGTGCGTCGACCGCAAGCGTGATCGCGCCGCCGGTATAGGTCGTTCGTTGACCCGCGGCATCGGCTGCACCCGCAAGTACCAGCATCGCTGCCGCGCCAGCCAGTATCCTGGCCACCCGTGGATGTTTCATCCGATTATCCTCGCCTATCACAATGGTCACGGTTTGCCGCTCGAGAGCGGCGTGATCGCTGCAGTCAAAGAGTCCGGCGTCCCCCCGACGCGGGTAAGACCGGGATAGGTGTGCGGGCCGCCGGGCAGAATGCGTGCGGTTTCCAAAACCCCGCCGCGCTGGAACCGCACGTCGATCGCGTTGCCGGTTTCGGCCGCGTCGCGCATCGCCTGCGCCGAATAGGTCCGGCCATTCACGGAATAGACGGTATCGCCCGGTGCCAATCCGGCCTTGGCGGCCGGAGAGTCCCACAGGATGTCGGCGACCCGTCCGTCATTCCCCAGGGTCATGCCGACGGGCCACCAGAGGTTGAGCTGCCGGCGTCGATTTTCGCTTGCCGCGATATAGGCATTGGGCGCTGTTCTTTGTTCGAGTCGCCATCCGCCCTCCCCGAGTCCGTGGAGCGGCGCGGTGGCTCCCCGGCGATAGACCGCGCCTTCGATCAGGCCATGCCAGTCGAACGGCGCGACCTCGTTCAGACCCCGTACGACGTCGGCCAACGTATAACTCCGGACATCCCGCGCATCGCCGGTACCGGCGAAGAACAGGCGACAGAAGTCATCGAGCGACCGGCGGCCGTTCGTCATCCGGCGGATACGCATGTCGATGTCCAGCCAGACCAGCGCGCTGTCGGAATAATAATCGCGTTTGCGGTTCCAGCTCTGCCAAGCCCAGTCCATCGAGGCTGGTGCGATCGTGGCGCTGTCCGCGATGCTCGCCCATTGCCAGCCCGGTGCGTCGCGACTCTGCGCCGCGACCATGGCGAACTGCGCTCGAAACTGTTCCGGCGTCCAAAAGCCGCTTCGCGCCGCCAGGATGCCGCCGTAATATTCGGTCATCCCTTCATAGACCCACAGCAGTTCGTCTTGCAGCGGCGTCTGATAATCGGGCGCATAGACTCCGGCGGGACGGCGGTACTTGCCGTTCCAGGCATGGAACAATTCGTGTGTCAGCCAGGTGCCGGACACGATCATCAGGTCGGGATCGCTGAACAGACCTTCCGGGAAACGGGTCTCGGTCGAGCTGAGATGCTCGAGGCCGTTGTTCCGGATCGCGGAGCTGAGCGTGACGATGAAGTCATAGCTTTTGAACGGCGGCGGCGGCATCAGGCGATGCGCCTCCTCCACCAGCCGCGCGAATTTGGCCACGAACGCCGATGGCACGACAGTCTCCGCGTCGGCGTTCGCGACGACATTCAGCCGATACGGCACGCCGTCGATCGTCGCGATTGGATAGATTCTGAGGTGTTCGCCGCTGGACACCGGGGAATCGGTGAGCCGATCCACCGTGGTCGTCGCGAACCGGATCAGACCGGGTGTTTCCGTTGCGACCGTCAGGGCGGTGGCCACCCGCCATCCGGTCGGCAATTGCAACGCGGCCGACACTGCGCGCGTCATCGGCTGGCCCCACACGGGATAGAGCAGCACCTTGTCCCACGACAGCACGGCGAGATTGGCCGCGGTGTCTTCGCGGCGGCCGGAACCGTCGCTGGGGACGTCGAGATAGTCGAAGTCGACCTCGATGCTGCTGACGCCAGGCGGCACCTTCACCGCGAACCGATACAGGTCGGTGGGATTGCGCGTCCAGATGAGCGGCCGGCCGCCGCCCTTGATGACCAGTCCGGCGACGTTGCCGATCCTGCCCTCGGGAGCGTGGGTGCCCTGGATCCATTGCGGATAGGCGAGTTCAACCTCGCCCGACGCCACCGGGATTTCGATATGCGAATGGATAATGCCCTGCGGCGCGCGGCGCAGATCGACCGTCAGGCGGAGTGGCTTTGTCGCCTGCGCATTTGCCGCCGCCGGCACAAGCAGGAAAACGACCGCGGCCAACAGGAGCGCCCAACGCCGGGCAATGGCGCGAACCATGATGTCGTTCCTCATGCTGTCCTCTCTCTGCCTTCCAGCAGGCGGCGCAGTCGTTCCAAGCCCGCCGCGAGCGCGCCGGAGTCGCCTGCCATGCCAATACGGATGTGCCCTGCGGCCCCGAAATATTCACCCGGGGCGATCAGCAGATGTTCGCTGTTCCATGCCCGTATCGCGAGTGCGCGCGTGTCTGGTTCCGTCGGCAGACGCGGAAAATAAAGGCCTCCGCTGGGCGGCACGCCATTGGCCAGCAGCCCGCGTTCGATCATCGCATTGCTCCAATCGATGGCGACAGCGCGATTGGCCTCCAGCAGCGCGGCCGCATGCGCACGAAATTCGTCGTTCCGTGCGAACACCGCTGCCGCAAGGGCGTGGCCCAGCGCTGATATACCGAAATCCGTACTCGCCTGCGTGACGCGGAGCCGGGCGATCATCAGCGGATCGGCATCGATCCAGCCGCATCGCAGACCCGGCAATCCAAGGGTTTTGCTCATGCTATTGATGCCGACGATTGTACCGGCCAGCCGCGCAGCCCCCGCCCGGCGCCGCGCAGGATCGAAATCGCGATAGACTTCGTCCACCAACAGGATTGCGTCATGGCGCTCCGCGATCTGCGCCAGTGACAGGATATCCTCGTCAGACAGGAAATGGCCACCGGGATTATGCGGATTGGTGACGATAGCAACGCGGGTTTCGGGCCTGAACTGGCCGGCAAATTCGTCGGGATCGATCCGTCCGTCGGACACCGAGCGGGACACGAAATCGACCCGCGCGCCGGCCTGAACCGCAATGTCACGCAACAAGGCGTAAAAGGGGCGTTCGACCAGCACCGCGTCGCCCGGCCGAAGGAAGGTCTGGAGTACGACGGCCGCCCCGGACAATGCGCCGCTGGTCGGCAGCAACCTGTCGGGGGACAAGTCGTAGCGCGCGGACAGCGCCTCCCTCAGGCGGGTCGCACCGGCTTGCATCCAGGTGCGATAGTCCGCGTGAACCTCGGCAAGTATTTCGCCGAAGAGCGCGGTCGGTTCCAGCAAGTTGGACAGGTGGAGCGAGCGTGAATCCGTGCGGGTGCGGCCGAGCGCGCCCATGGCGTTCATCCACGCGCCATATCCGTTGATCGCGAATACCTCGTCCGCCGTCGGCGGTGCCGGAGCGTGATGCGCGGACGGGGCATTGTGTGGTGTACACTGCACGGCGCAAAGCTCTTCCACTGGTGAGCGGACGCGACACGTCGGGTCCGCTCCGAAATCGGATGATGGTCGCGGGTGGCACCGATAAGAGCCGTGCCCGCGACAGGACTTCTCTACTTGAACGCCTTGATGATGTTGAGGCCGACCGTGCGCGGAGCCGTGATTGTCTGATAGGTCGGGCTTCTCATGACGGTTCCCAACACACCCTTCGTGTCGAAGAGGTTGGTCGCATATACCGACACTTCCCAGTCGTGCGTCCGCACCCCGACGCGCGTGCTCACCAGATCATAGGCGCCTTGCCGTCGCAGCAAGCTGGCGGCGACGCCCGGCAAGTCGCTGTACCGATCGCCACCGACATATTGATAATCGCCGCGCACATAGCCGGTGACGCCTTCACTGATCCCGAAGCCGTAATTGGCCGATCCCGAAAAAGTCTATTTGGGGACACCTGGCAGCGGCGCGCCCTTGACGGTCCTGAGTTGAGCGTTCGTCTCTCGGAACTCCGAATCGACATAGCCGACCGATGCGGACAGGTTCAGTCCGTCGAGTGGGCGGGCCGTCACTTCCAGTTCGCCGCCGGTGATCCGCGCATTGCCCGCATTGGCGATGAACTGCTGCCCGCACGCCAGGTTCTGCGCGAGTTGGATCTGGTTCCAATCGATGCGATAGGCGCTCGCGTTCACAGTCAGGTGGCGATCGAGGAAGCTATTCTTCGACCCGATCTCGTAATTCCACAGCTTGTCCGGCGCATAGCTGGCCGGCAAACTGGCATAGCCCAGAGCGGTGAGTTCGGCGCGGCAGGTGGGGCCGGAAACGCTGGTCAGCGGGCCACCGGGCCGAAACCCTTGCGCGGCCTGCGCATAGAGCTGATGGTCCTCGTCGAACCGATATTGCAGATTGTAGCGCTGCTGCACCGATCGATCGCGCGAATGCAGTCCGGGGCCGTCATCGACGCCGCCGTTCAACAAGCCCGATGTGATGTTGTAGGAGCGGGTCTTGATCTGGAACGCGCGCAAGCCGACCGTCGCGGTTAGGCGCGGGGTGATATCGTATCCGACCTCGCCGAACGCCGCGATCTGTGTCCGCGTGATCGCGGTGGCGGAGGTGTAGAGATCGACGCCTGGCAACTGGTTGCCGGTGACGACTTCCCGCTGAAGATTATTGGGGCTGAAATTCGAATAATAGGCGCCGACCAGCCAGTGAAGTTTCTTACCCTGGGCCGACGCGATCCGCAGTTCCTGCGAGAAGAGTCTATTGGGAAAGCTGTAGATCAGGCCCACGCCGGTGCCGGCTTTCAGCGTCGTGCCGGTCACATCCTGGATATCCGGAAGATCCCCCTGGAGCTGGCGCAGCGTGTCGCCATGCTTGTCGATATAGTTGGTGGCCGAGGTAATCGTGGCACCGCCCAGCTTATAGTCGACCGTAAGGCCATAGATCGAAGTGAAGACATTTTGGTATTCAGGATAGTAACGCAATTGGCTGTAATTGCCTAAGGCGATATCCTCGTCCGGATTACCGTTACGCTTGTCGTGCTTATACTGATACTGGAGTAGCACATTGAGCCGGTCGGTCGGCGCGTAGCGAAGCTGCGCGCGGACATATTCGCTGTCGCCCGAATTGACGTCCTTGGCATTCACCGCGACATTGTCGATGAACCCGGCGGTATGGCGGTATCCCGCCGTGACGCGCAGGGCCAGCTGGTCTGTCCTGATCGGCAGATTGATGAACCCGTCAACGCTACGCCCGATGTCGCCGCTATGCGCTACGGCGTCGACGGCGGCGTTCACCTCACCACTCGATGCGACCAGATCGGGTTTGCGTGTGATAAGGCGAACGGTGCCGCCCATCGAACTGGCACCATAAAGCGTACCCTGCGGTCCGCGCAAAACCTCGACATGGTCGAGATCATAGGTGCCGATATCAGCGAGCGAGGCATCGACCTCGGTAATCGGCGCTTCGTCGATATAGATCCCGGTGGTCGAATTGGTGCGCGAACTGATCGCGTCGGCAACGCCGCGAATGGCGATCTTGTCCTTGTATCCGCCATTGGACTGATAGGACACGCCAGGCAGACTGGTCAGGTAGTCTCGATACGAAACCGCACCTTGCTTCAAAAGGGTCTCGCCGGAAATGACGCTGATCGACAGGGGAACGTTTTGAACCGTCTGGTTGCCCTGCTTGGTGGCCGTCACGACGATGTCATCGGATGATGGCACCGCTTCCGTTGCTTGATCGGTTTTCGTGGTCTGGGCAGTGGCGGCTGTCCCGGTCAGAAGGATTCCCGCACAAGCAATGCTCGAAAGCAACGCATAGCGATTTCGTTTCCAAGTTGGTCGCATATCGTCCAGCCTCCCCTATATCGGCCTGTGGTCAGTTGATCCCGCCGCGGTACGCACGCATGTCCAGATCGCCGATCCGTCTGCATTGGGTCGCAGTTTCCGCTATGTGACGGTTTCGGGAAGTCAGTTCGATAGAATGGGGTGTTGCGGCGAACGCAACAGTGTCCGCAGGCCATGCTGGGGGCGACTTGCAGTGGAGGTACTCAGCCCCTGTTGCGTTCGGCGCAACATGATGTGTCGATGGCGGCGCTATCTGCTTCCCTGCGCGCGATTATGGTCTGCTCATTAGAAAAGCGAACTTGGGGTGGGGATGACGGAGCGCACAGTTAGCCTGTTAGGCATGGGAGCGATCGGTCAGTCCATCCTCGCGCAGATGGCGCGTTCCCCGATTGACGGGTTTCGCATCAAGGCCGTGTGCGCGCGTCCACATCAAATCGACCTGCTTTCTCGCACCTATCCGGATATTCTTTTCGTCGATGACATCGCCGGACTGCTGGCCGATCCCGCCGATGTCATCGTCGAGGCCGCGGGGCAGTCTGCGGTTGCCGAATTCGGCAACATTCTGCTCGAGTCCTGCCAAGAGTTACAGTTGCTGTCCGTCGGTGCGCTGGCCGACGACGTCTTGCGCGACACGTTGCGCGCCACGGCCGCACGGTGCGGCGCACGAATCATTCTCCCCGCCGGCGCGCTGGCCGGGCTGGACGGGCTACGCGCGATTCGCAACCTGGACCACTGCGTTGTGCGCTACGTCTCGCGCAAGCCGCCGGCCGCCTGGGCGGGAACGCCCGCCGAAACGCTATGCGCGCTCGATCACTTGACCGTGGCGACCGAATTCTTTCGCGGCACGGCGCGGGACGCCGCCCGGCTTTTTCCCAAGAACGCGAACCTTGCCGCAACCGTCGCGCTAGCGGGCGTGGGATTCGACAGGACGGAAGTCGCACTCGTCGCCGATCCCGACATTGCTGACAATATCGGCCGACTGGAAGCCCATGCCATCGGCGCGGCATTTCATGTCGAGACGGTTGGCCATGGATTCAGCGACAATCCCAAATCGTCACGCATCACCGGTATGAGCGTGATCGCGGCGCTGACGAACAGCAACGATGTCCTGTCGTTCGGTTGAGCGCGCACTCCTGTCAGCCCGTTGCCGCTGCCTTGAGATGTTCGAGGAATGTTTGCAGAGCGGCTGCCGGCTCACCTTCTTCAGACAGCACGTGAATCCCCCACTGGCCTAGCACCGCCTCCTGGACGCGATCGGGCTTGGTCGTGAAGACATAGGATTGCGGGCGGTCTCGCTCCCGTCCGGATTCGCGCCATGTCAGCCACAGGCGGTAAAGAAGCAGCCGGATATTGAGATCTGACATGCTGTATCCGACGAACAAGACGGTCTTGCTGAGCGCGTCCGCCTTGAATCGGACATCGAGCGGAGTATCGAAAGTCAACCGCTCAAAATAATCAGTCTCTGCGATCACCAATGACTGGTCATCATCAAAATCTCCATGGAATTTTATAATCTGAGCTTCATTGTCCGGAGCTCTGGCTAAGTCGCTAGGATTAGCGATCTTCGTGAAAGCGCGACTATGTGCGCGATATGCAACTTCAAGATTATTATCATAGTTCGTCGTGTATACGACCGGAAAGTTGAGCTCAACGATCAGGCGATGGATTGCGGAATCCCGAACGCACTCTTCCGCGACACTCCAGTGCCGATCCATCCAGCTTCGCAACGGGCCGATGCTGCCGTATTTAAGCCGATAATATTCGGCGAGAGTCTGATAGCTGGACGTGCCTTCCTCCGGCCCCAGGTCCAGTTCCCGGCGCATATGGCCGATCAGTTCGGTCCAGGACGGCAATCCGACACTCATCGACACGCCCGCGCCGGCGAACAGCACAGCGCGCCGGTTTCGAATCGCCAAAGCGAGAGTCTCGATGTCGCTCAACATATCAGCCTCTCTCATTCGGTGGAATCGCGCCGGGCGGCGCGAGTTCGCCCTCCCATTTCGCGATGACGGCCGTAGCCACGGCATTGCCTACCACGTTGACGGCCGTTCGCCCCATGTCGAGCACCTGGTCAACGGCCAACAAGAGGAGCAGGCCTGCCTGCGGCAGATGAAAGCGTTCCAGGCAAGCGGCGATGATCAGCAGGGCGCCGCGCGGCATCCCCGCCGCCCCCTTGCTTGCGACCATCACCAGCAGGAACAGCGTGACCTGCTCGCCGAGCGGAATGACGACGTGGTACGCCTGTGCAATGAACAGCACCCCGAAGGTCGAGAACATGAGCGCACCATCGCCATTGAGGCTGTAGCCCAGCGGGAGCACGAAACTGGCGAAGCGCGGCGTGACGCCGAACGCGATGAGGGAATCAAGCGCCCGCGGATATGCGGCTTCCGAACTCGCCGTCGAGAAAGCGAGCAGGATCGCTGAACGCGACTCCCGCATCAACGAGACGATCCGTCCGCGCAGGAAAATCCAGCCGACGCCGAGCAGGAGCGCCGTCAGAATGACAATCCCCAGATAGAAGCTGCCAATCAGCCGTGCGTAAGAAAAGAGGATCGTCGGCCCCTTATCCATCACGATCGTCGTGATCGCGGTAAAGACGGCGATTGGTGCGAAAACCATGACATAGCGGACGATCGCGAACATCATCCCGGCGATCTGATCCGCGAAAGTCAGAACCAGCGCCGCACGCTCCCCTAACGATCCGATAGCCAAGCCTGCGAAGATCGCAAAGACGACGACCTGCAGCACGGCATTGGTCGACAGCGCGTCGAACAGCGATGTCGGAACGAAATGCAGCACCATATCGTGATAGGACAGCGGTGTAACGGGCGTGACGGACGGGCCGGCCGGAGGGGCGGCCAGGTTCATCGATGCACCTGGCTGCAATGTGTTTGCGAGCAGCAGCCCGAGCAACAACGACACCGTCGTCGCCGCCACGAACCAGATCGCGACTTTCGCGCCGATCTTCGCCACGGCGGTGCCGTCGCTCATATGCGCAATGCCGGCTGTAACGGTCGCAAAAATCAGCGGCGCCGTCACCATCTTGATAAGCCGCAGGAACAGTTCCGTAAAAAGCTCGAGGGTTTCGCCGATCGCGTGCCGCGACGCCGCCGCCAATCCGACGTGCAGGATCGATCCCAATATCGCACCCGCCACCATGGATAGAAAGATCAAGCGTGTCAGATGTTTTTGCATCGATACTCCCGGCGATCCGCCGGACGGACCGTCACGAGCCCAGATGACAAACGGCTGTCAGGCGATGGCTCCAGTTATCACACCCGATCGAAACCGCTACTGCGCCTCGTGCAACGCCCTGTTGCGAGATAGATGGCAACCACGAAGTTTTTCGGATTACGATCGAAGCAGGTTGCGACGCGCAATCCTTGGATACGGTGGAATTCGCCACAAGATACGATGCCAGGCTACAACTATCTCGCCACAATCGTCCTCGTTACTATCGTCGGCAATTGGATCAAATGAGTCCTCTGCCCGGTTGCCTCGCAGTGGCCACGGCGTACACTCGATTCCTCCACCTACGGACATACCATGTATCATCCGACGTTGCGCATATTTCACGAGGTGGTTCAGCGAGGATCGATCCGCCGCGCGGCCGAGGCGATGGGAGTCGCGCCGTCATCCGTCAGTCGCCAGGTATCGGTGCTTGAGCACCAGATGGGCACGACGCTCCTCGATCGATCGA
>FTCZ01006888.1_pt1 | contig 11013 bp, 12 predicted proteins | sample 1658871 | NCBI WGS metagenome assembly FTCZ01 (sample SAMEA3914864, study PRJEB12502) | metagenome | biome: forest; material: soil | place: USA | collected 2012-03-12 | depth 0.3 m
CGACCCGGCCGTCTATGACCTGCCCGGTCAGTTCTTCTATGCCCGCGTGGGCCTGAAGATGTAGCTGACTTGGAGCCTTCGGCGGATGCCGGCGCCCTTCTCGCGGAGGGGCTGCCGGTATCCGCCGGGGCTCAGCCCGGTGTAGCGGCAGAGCCCGCCAGCAACCCGCCGTCGATAATGAACTCCGCGCCGGTCACGTAAGCCGCCTCGTTCGAGGCGAGGTAGACCGCCATCGCGGCCACTTCCTCCACTGTCCCGAAGCGCTTGAGCGGTGTGTCATGCACCAGCGCCGCCATCCGCTCGGCCCGATCGGGGCCATCGCCCAGCATCGGCTCCCACATTGGCGTCAGGATCGCCGCCGGGTGGATCGAGTTGCACCGGATCGCGAGCCCCTGCTGCGCGCACCAGAGCGCCACCGTCTTACTGTGGTTGCGCACCGCAGCCTTGGACGAGGCATAGGCCGCCGCTCCCGGAATGCCGACCAGTCCCGAGCGCGACGAAATGTTGATGATCGCACCCTCTCCCCGCGATCGCATTGCGCGGATCGCATGTTTGCAGCCGAGGAACACGCCATCGAGATTGGTGCGGTGGACGCTCCGCCAGTGCTCGAGCTCGGCATGCTCCGGGTCGTGTGCGACCGCGCCCTGTTCGAAGCCCGTGATGCCGGCATTGTTCACGAGGATGTCGAGCCGCGTGTCGCGCTGGAGCAGCCCGTCCAGGACGTCCCGCCAATCCTCCTCTTCCCGCACGTCGAGCCGGGCGAAGCGGGCACCGTTGCCGAGGCTTTCCGCCAGCGCCGTGCCGTGCGGCGCATCGATATCGGTCAGCCAGACGGTCGCGCCCTCGGCCAGGAACTGCCGCGCAATGCCTTCGCCGATGCCCCTCGCCGCGCCGGTAACGAGCGCAACCTTCTCCCGTAACCGAGCCATCCCGTCCTCCTGCCGATTCCGCCGGCTATGAGCGCCCGGTGCATCCGCAGCAACGGTGCGATATTTCCGGTTAGTGTCTGACGGGTCAGCCGCTGCAATTCCACGTAAGGAATTGGCCGCTAGCGGGCGACGCTCCGCGGCCAAGGGGGACTATGAGCGTGCATGTTGTAGCGGCGGCCAGTCGGCGCCGCCTGCTGGGTTCGGTGTCGTTGGTGGTGAGTATGTGCACCGGCCTATCACTGCCGTCATGGGCGGCGGCTCGCGCTCCAGCGCGCGCGCAGCAAGGCCCGCGGACGGAAACGAGCGACGCCGACGACGAGCAGGCGATCGTGGTCAGGGGCCAGCGGCTGCCGGGAGCCGTAGTGGGCGACATCCCGGCCGAGCTGCAATACAGCCCCGCGGACATTCGCGCTTATGGCGTGAGTTCGGTCAGCGATCTGCTCAACGAGCTCGCGCCGGAAATCCGCAGTGATCGCGGTCGCGGCGGCGAGGCGCCGGCGGTGCTGCTCAACGGCCGCCGCATCTCAGGCTTCAGCGAGATCCGCGACATCCCGACCGAGGCGATCCTGCGCGTCGACATCCTGCCCGAGGAGGTCGCGCTCAAATATGGCTATTCGGCCGACCAGCGCGTGGTGAACATCGTGCTGCGCCGCCGCTTCCGCGCGATCACCGGACAGGCCGACGGTAGCACCTCCACGGAGGGCGGAGGCGAAAGCGGCACCGGCGATCTCGACCTGCTGCGCATCCATGGCGACAGCCGCTTCAACCTCGACGTCAAATATCAGGACGCGGCATCCCTCACCGAGAGCCAACGCGGCATCATGTCGGCGGCGACCGGCCGACCCTTCGACCTCATGGGCAACGTCGCCGCCGCACCGGGCGCGCCGGGCGGGATCATCGATCCGGCGCTGAGCGCAGCGGCCGGCCAGCCCGTCACCGTCGCAGGCGTGCCGGCTTCCGCCGCCAATGGTACGCCGAGCCTCGCCGACTTCGTGTCCACCGCCAACCGGGCCAACGTAACCGACGTCTCGCCCTATCGCACACTCACCCCCTCGACGCATGACCTGACAGTCAACTCGGTACTGGCCCGCCCGCTCTCGAAGCGGATCACCGCGACGCTCAACGGCACGCTCGACCTCTCCAGCAGCGACACGCTGCGTGGCTTGCCGGGCGCGACGCTGCTGCTGCCATCGACAAATCCCTTCACGCCCTTCTCCCAGGACGTGGCGCTCTACCGCTATCTCGGCACCGATCCGCTGACCCAGAATGTGCGGACGCTCACCGGCCATGTCGGCTTCAGCCTGAACGGCGACTTCGCCAAGTGGCGCCTGTCCTTCACCGGCAATGTCGACCATGGCGATACCCGCACCGTCACCGAGACAGGGATCGACATCTCCGCGCTCCAGGCCGCCCTGGATGCCGGCGACGCCTCGCTCAATCCGTTCGGCGTGCTGCCGGCGAGCCGCCTTGGCGGCATGCTGACGGCGCGGGCACGGGCCATCTCCAACACCGGCAACATCCAGTTCGTCGCCAACGGGCCGCTCGTCAGCCTGCCCGCCGGCCCGCTCTCTACCACCGTCAAGGTTGGCTGGGAGGGGAGCGGCTTTAATTCAAGCTCGGTGCGCGCCGGGGTCGAGGAGCAGGCATCGCTGTCGCGCCGCAACACCAGCGCGCAGCTCAACGTCGATCTGCCGCTAACCAGTCGCAGCCATCATGTGTTGGGCGCGATCGGCAACCTGTCGGCCAATTTCAATGTCGCTGAAAACCAGCTCTCGGACTTCGGCACGCTCACCACGCTCGGCTACGGGCTGAACTGGAGCCCGCGCGACGGCATTGAACTGATTGCATCCTCCACCCATGACGAGGGCGCACCCACCGTCCAACAGCTCGGTAATCCGGTCGTGGTGACGCCCGACGTGCGCGTGTTCGACTATCGCACCGGACAGACGGTCGACGTCTCCGAGACGGCGGGCGGCAACCCCTCGCTCCGTGCCGACAGCCGCCACGTCGAGAAGCTCGGCCTTACGCTGAAGCCGCTCCACGCGCTCGACCTGACGGTCACCGCCAACTACATCCACAGCAGCATCCGCAACGCGATCGCCGCCTTCCCCTCGCCGACGGCGGCAATCGAGGCTGCCTTTCCCGACCGCTTCACTCGCGATGCGGACGGAAATCTGGAGCGGATCGACGTGCGACCGGTCAACTTCGCGCGCGAGGACCGGCAGGAACTGCGCTGGGGCGTGAACTTCACGAAGAAGCTGAAGAGCTCGCGCAAGCTGCTCGATGCCTATCGCGCGCTACGCCAACAGGCCGGTGCCTCCCCGTTCGGCGGGCGCGGACCGGGCGGTGGAGACGGCAACCGACCGGCCGGCGGCTTCGGCGGCGGGGGACGCGGAGGCTTTGGCGGACGCGGCGGAGGGGCAGCGCAGGGCGGCCGGTTCCAGCTCTCGCTCTATCACACCTGGTATTTCCGCGACGACATCCTGATCCGCGACGGCGGCCCCCGGCTCGACCTGCTGGACGGCGGCACCACTGGATCGGGCGGCGGTCAGCCCCGGCACGAGGTCGAGCTTCAGGCCGGTCTCACCAACAACGGCATTGGCGCGCGGCTGACCGGCAAATGGCAAAGCCCCACCACAGTGACAGGTGGTGCCGGCACCACGACCGGCGACCTCCATTTCTCGGGGCTCGCGACCCTCAACTTCCGCCTTTTCGCCGACCTCGGCCAGCAGCCCTCTCTGGTGAAGCATCGCTGGGCGCGGGGCATGCGGGTGACGCTGTCGGTCACCAACCTGTTCGACAGCCGACAGCATGTCCGCGACGCGAACGGCCTGACGCCGCTCAGCTACCAGCCCGCCTATCTCGATCCGCTCGGTCGCACGGTGCGGGTCAGCCTGCGCAAGCTGTTCTTCTAGGGCACGACGGCGAGGACCATCGTCGGGTTGGGCGTGAGCAGCCGGTCTGCGACGCGGCGGGGAAGGCGCTGTGCCACGCCAGCCCTGCGCAACACAGCGCCGAGCGCGGTCGGCGGCGAGGCATAACGCTCGACGATGCGCGAACCCGCTACCAGCTGGCTTTGCGGGGCAAAGTAGAGGCGGCCGCTTTGCGGTAGTGCGGTCTCGACATAGCTGAGACCGTTCCAGCCGAGCGGAAACAGCGCCCGATGATGCGTTTCGGCGTCGGTGGCGATGGCCTCGCTTGGGTGACGCGCCGCCGCGCGGAGCAGCGCTTCCGCCGGCCAACGCGGATGGGCGTTCTCGACACTCAGCATGAGCAGGTTGGAGCCGAGCAGCAGCGCAAGCAGCAGCGCCCGCCCGCGCCGCCCCATCCCGTCAAGCCAGACCGCCACAGCCAGCGCGGCGGCGAGCGCGGGCAGCATGAAGTAGCGCGGATTGAGCACCAGCTTGGTGGTAAGCGCGCCCACCAGCAGGAAGGTGGCCAGCGCGAGCGCCGCCACGACCAGCATGCGCCGCCGCCCCTCCGGATCCAGGGCCCGATCGAAGCGCAGAACGACCGCCGCCGCGGCCAGCCAGAAGATCAGCGCGAAATCGTCGTTGACCAGCAGCACCAGCAGCGGATCGATCGTCGGATGGACGAGGAAATTGCCCTCGAGATTGGCCGCGCGGTCGATATGGGCGTCATGGTGGAAGGCCAGCGTCCAGCGGTGGAGCGGATCGCCCGTCAGCGCATATTGGAAGGCCGCCTCGGCGGCGAGCAGCCCCACGCAGCCCAGCGCCATGACGATCAGCGCGCGGCGTGGGATCGGCCGGCCGACGAGGAACAGGGGCACGAAGCCAAGGAGCGCGAGCGCCGTCGTCTCCCGACACAGGATCGCGCCGCCAAAGGCGAGGCCGGCGGCGAGCGGCCGCCAGCCCCCGCCCAGCCCCGCGGCGATGTCTCCGGCAAGCCCCAGACCCAGGATCAGAAAGCTCGCCTCGACCAGATCACACGACACGGAGCTCGCATTCGCGACGACGACCGGCATCGTCGCCATCAACAGCGCGGCTATCCAGCCCGCGCGGTCGCCCGCAATGCGCACGGCAAGGCGCCGCACGGCAACGATGAAGACGGCGTACCAGAGGAGCGCGGTCGCCCCCATCGCCGCTGCGCCCTTGCCCCATAGCACGATCATCCCGGCGAGCGACAGCACCAGCGGGAAGCGCGTCGCCCAATGATCATCGCCGGCATAGGGCGGATGGTCGAGCCACCGGAGCGCCGCCTGATAATAGGCGGCGTCATCCGAAGCCGAATACCCCACCCAGCCGATAGCGATCGCGCACAGGGCCGCCGCGCCGACCAGCAGCGGCCAGCCGACACGGTCCGGGAGTGCCGCGGTACGTCCGGGGCGGCGCAATGTCGCAAGCGAGGTGGCCATGGCGCACGCGTAGCGGGCCGGGGTTAACAACACGATCGCGGATCTCCACATCAAAGCTGCCGAGCGCCAGCAGGAGATGCAGGATGACTGCCAAACCGATCAGGATTCCCGGGCCCGATCATCCCATCACGATCGAACCCAGCCCCACTCATGTCGTGGTGAGCTTTGCCGGCAAAGTCATCGCCGACACGCGCGACGCGCTCATCCTGCGCGAGGCGTCTTACCCGCCGGTGCTCTATATTCCGCGTGGCGATGCCGACATGACGCTGCTCGAGCGGAGCGACAATGCGAGCTATTGTCCCTATAAAGGCGACGCATCCTATTACAGCATCGCCACTCCCGACGGAGATCGGTCGGTCAACGCGATCTGGACTTATGAATCCCCCCATGAGGCGGCCGCCGGGATCAGGAACTATCTTGCTTTCTATCGCGACCGGGTCGATTCGATCACCGAAGACTGAGCCCGTCCCCCCGATTAGGCTCCTCTCGGCCTGACATTCGTCGAAACCGGTCGGCCATTCATCGGCGCCGATTGTCGCTGATGGACGGGCCGTGTCTGCCCGTCGAACGTTACGCGCGGCCTATCCGGCCCATGCATAGGGTGTGTTCCAGCGGCGGTACTCGGGGCCGGTGGCCGATGCAACGCAGACCGTCGCGGGGGATGCTGAGGCTTAATCCTCGGCCCCGTTTCGAGGAGCATGGATCATGGTCAACGGTCACATCCGTACAGCCGTTTCCGTAGCGTTTTCTCTCGTCGCGTTCGGAGTTCCCGCCGCCGCCATCGCCGGTACGCCCGATGGGCTCAGCGTCGCGGTGCACTACAGCGATCTGGACCTTACGACCGACACCGGCACGCAGGCGCTCCAGGCCCGCATCGATCGTGCCGCCCGCGCCGTCTGCGGCAGCGCCGACCTCCGCGACCTGCGCGGGATGAGTGAGGTGCAGCAGTGCCGCGCGGTCGCGCTGAACAGCGCCGCGCCGCAGGTCGAGGTCGTCATCGCGCAGGCGCGCAGCGGCCGGGCCTATGCCTCCAACGACGTCCGGGTCGCAGCGCTCCGCTGAACCGCCCCGCTCGTTCGGCCGATGCGCCTCCGGGACCCCCTCCCCGGAGGCGCATTGCGTTGGGGACGCGGAGCCGCCGTCAGCGGCCGGCCAACGCCTTCACCGCAGCGAGGAAGCTCCGCCCGATCCGGATGTCGGAGCCGTCCACCAGGCTCGCATACCAGGTGCCGAGCTTGTCATGGTGCAGCTTGGCGATGAAATCGCGCCGGACGATGGTGGAGCGGTGGAGCCGGATGAACTTGGCCGGATCGAGCTTCTGCTCCAGCGCACTGATCGTCTGGTGCAGCAGGAAGCTGCGCGAACCGAGATGCAGCCGCATATAGTCCCGCTCCGCCTCGATCCGGTCGATCGCAGTCGCGGCGATGCGGATCACCTCCGATCGGTGCGGCACCCAGAATTCCTCGGTCCACTCGCTCGCCGGCGCGGCCGTGGCAGGCGATGACCGGATCGCCTCCGCGACGCGGGCGACTGCCTTGGCCAGCCGTTCGGGCGCGACCGGCTTCAGCAGATAGTCGACCGCCGCGACATCGAAAGCTGAGACAGCGAAATGATCGAACGCCGTGCAGAAGATGATCGCCGGCCGCGGCACCCGCCATTCGAGCGCCCGCGCCACGCCCAGCCCGTCCAGCCCCGGCATCGAGATATCGAGCAATACCAGGTCGGGCGACAGCGCCTCGATCAGCCGCAGCGCCGCCTCGCCATCCGACGCGGTGCCGACCAGCGAGATTCCCTTGGTCTGCGCGCAGAGAATCTGGAGCCGCTCGACCGCCAGCGGCTCGTCATCCACGATCAACGTGCGGAGTGCCGTCTCAGCAGCAGCCATTGCGAATCAGAGGCATGGTCAGCTTCACGGCAAATCCTCCGCCCGGCTTCGAACCCCACCGGCAATCGCCCGCGTCGCCGAAGCGGGCGATCAGCCGGTCGCGCACATTCTGCAATCCTACGCCGGTACCGCCGACATGGCCATTCATCTGCGGCCCGGAGTTGCCATTGTCCTCGACGACCAGCGACAGCCCTGCCATCTCTTCGACCGCGCGGATGCGGACTGTGACCGGCCGTCGCGCGCGGGACACGCCATATTTCACCGCATTCTCCACCAGCGGTTGGAGGATCAGCCCCGGCACGCAGGCGTCGCGCAGCGCCTCGGGCACGTCAATGTCGATCACGAGCCGCTCGGGAAAGCGCACGGCCTCGATGTCGAGATACAGGCGCTGGAGAAAGATCTCCTCGGAAAGCGACACGTCGTCAGTGGGATCGGCAGTCAGGCTGGTGCGGAAGAAGGTCGAGAGATTGATGATCATTCGCTCCGCCTCGTCGCGCTTTCCGGTGAGCACGAGGGACGATAGCGAGTTGAGCGTGTTGAACAGAAAGTGCGGGTTCACCTGATAGCGCAGCGCGCGAAGCTCGGCGGCCTGGGTCGCGGCCTTAAGCTTGGCGGTGCGCCGCTCCAGCGCGCCAACCTCGGCGGCATAGCAGAGCGCCAGGTAGAGGGCGGCCCAGGCGACGAAGAAGAAATAGCCGTTCACCGACGTGTCCGCGATCGTCTGGAGCGGCGTCATATCCTCCTCGTCGTGCATCTGGCCGACCGTGACGGTCTGCGATGTCGTGGCGGCGGATGGGGAAGGAGCCCCCGCCGCACTGCCCGCGCTGTTCTGACCGGATGTCGCCGATCGCCCGGTAGCGTGGCCGTGGGCGGCCATCTTGTGCTTCATGTCAGACATCGGCCAGTGGCCGAAGACGAACCAGTTCACGGTCGAGTAAGTGACGGCGGCAGGAATCGCGAGCAGGAAGGCGATGATGAGGCTGCGGACCTGCGACGCCGTCGAGATCTTTCGCAGCACCATATAGAAGAGATAGGTGACGCCGACGCTTGCCACCGACACGACCGTCCGCGGCGCCAGCATCTCGAGCGTGCCGCTATATCCAAGCACCGTCCAGCGGACGGTGACGATCGCGAAATAGAAAGCCCAGAAACAGACGATCGAAATCAGCACGAACCGGGGCTTGAGAGAGGGCTGCGCGGACTCTTCGGATGTCATTTGCATGATCGATCATAACGCACTGTGCGACGGGAAAAAGCGCCAAGCCTTTCCTTGATCGAGACCCATACTACATTCATCGAAAAGAAGCGCGACGATCCTCGACCGCAGGGCCTCCGGGCAGCCAAATTTATTCCGGTCTCCAGGCCGGTTCCTGTGCAGAAACATTGGCAGGCCCGTGTCTGATGGACCCGCGGGCATCGATCACCGCGCCTCGCAGTCTCAGCAGCCACCGTGCTTGCGGCCGTCCCCATAGCGCGAGGCCGTGCGCGACGCATGGAAACCACGCTCGCGGCCGCCGCCACCCGCGCTGTCCGAATCGGGCTCCTCGATCATGCCCGTCCCGCCGCCGCCCGCGCCGGAGCCGGAGCCGATCGCGGCACCGCTCGCGAAGGGGGCGGGCTTGCCGCGATGATCGGCGTCGGGCTCGTCGAGGGTGAGGCGCCCGCTACCGCCCGCCCGCCGCGCGGCGGTGCTGCCGGCTGGTAGAGCATCGTCGCGCTCGGGCCGGTCGGGTGCGGCGCCGGGGCCGTCCTGCCGCTCGCCGACCGGCTTGCCGGCGTGGAAGGGCTCCACCGGTTGTCCGGTTTTCGGCGCGGGCATCCCGATCGCGTTGAGTTCCGGCTGCTCGTTCGCCGCAGCCTTCTGATCCGTCATCATGACGCCTTCTCCCGCTGCTAAAGGCTCGGGGGGACCAACGCACAGCGGCGTGAGACGGACCCCGCGAACCATCTGCGACGCCGGGCGTTGGGCCGCCTGAAACGCCCCACCAACCCTGAAGCCGGGAGATCCACGATGACGATCCGCACCGCCAGCGCGCACTATGAAGGTCTGGGCAAAACGGGCAAGGGCCGCGTCTCCACCCAGTCGAGCGTGCTGAAGGACCAGGCCTACGACTTCACCACGCGCTTCGGTGAAGAGCCGGGCACCAATCCGGAAGAGCTGGTCGCCGCCGCGCACGCCTCTTGCTTCACCATGGCGCTGAGCTTCGCGCTCGCCGGCGCGGGCTATGAGGACGGCACGCTCGACACCAAGGCCGCCGTGACGCTTGAGAAGGACGGCGCGGGCTTCAAGGTCTCCAAGTCGGCGCTGACGCTCACCGCCAGCGTGCCCGGCATCGCTCCTGCCGAATTCGAGCGCATCGCCGGCGAGGCGAAGGCAGGCTGTCCGATCTCCAAGCTGTTTAACTGCGAGATCACGCTCGAGCACACGCTCGCCAACTGACCGGCGCGCGTACAACCACCTCGACCTGTCATCCCCACACGGAGGTACGCTTATGCGTCTGCCGCTGATCACGCCTGCCGATCTGACCGACGAGCAAAAGCCGCTCTACATCGACATGAAAAAGGGCATCGCGTCCAACTTCAATGCCTTCATCACGGTCGCGCCGGAGGGCACCACCGAGGCGGGCGCGCTTATGGGTCCGTGGAACCCCTGGCTGCACGAGCCGCGCATCGGCGGCGCGGTGTGGGAGCTCACCAAGGCGATGTCGATGGAAGCGACACTGCCCGATCCGGTGCGGCAGATCGCGATCCTCGTCACCGGGGCGCATTTCGGCGCAGCCTACGAGCTCTACGCCCATATCGCCATCGCCGAGCGGGACGGCATGTCCGATGCAAGGCTGGCGACTTTGGTGTCGGGCTCTCGCCCAAGCGACCTCAGCGAGGACGAAGGCATCGGCTATGACGTCGCCTTCGCGCTGGTGAACGGCGGCGTTCTGCCCGAGCCGGTCTATCGCCTGGCGGTCAAGACCTTCGGCCAGCATGGCGCCAATGAGCTCATCTATCTCGTCGGCCTCTACTGCCTCGTGTCGATGACGCTGAATGGCTTCAACGTGCCGGTGCCCGAGCGCGACTGAGCCTCCAGAGCGAGAAAGACCGCCGGGGGATACCCCCCCGGCGGTCTCGCATGGTCAGCGGCCGGAGGCCGGCCCGGGAGACCCTGGTCGCAGCTAGCGCGACGTCTCCCGAACAGACTGAACCGACCTCTCGGCTGAACCATGAGACATCGGTCACCTCCTTTCGCCAGTTGATAGGACAAATCGGAGGATGAATCATTGGAATCGCGGATGCAAGCCCCTTCTTTTCATGCCCTCCCGAATGCCTTTCGGAGCTCGTCCTTTGCCGCCTCCAGCACCTTGCGGCGCTCGGCAGGGAGGTCTTTTCCGGCGCGGTTGATGTAGAAGCTGAGCATCGACATCGCCGACTGAAAGGGTGTTCCCCTGCGCCGCCGGCTATTTTCGGCGGAGTGCTTCAGCGAGGCCGCGATCATCGCCGGATCGTCGAGCGTGAAGACGTTCCTGTCCAGGTCGAGCGCGTCCGAATGGTGGGTGACATCCTGCGACCAGTGTTTCTGTGTCATGGCTCAGTGCCGCTTGAAATACTGGATCTCGCGCTCGTGCTTCTGCGCGGCTCCCTTGCTGTCGAAGGTGCCGAGATTGCGGCGCCGTCCCGTTTTGGGATCCTTGTGGCGCGCATAGATACGATACTGGCCGGACTTGAGCTTGCGTATCATCGCTCCTCTCCTTGGTCAGGAGTTAACGAAGCGACCGCCGCCCGGTTGCTAGAAGCGGCAATCCTCGATCACGCGCGCCACTTCGGGCCAGGCG